>Ga0197142_1001065_pt1 | contig 25337 bp, 20 predicted proteins | sample GBS60_MetaG_FD_148614 | JGI IMG/M metagenome (GOLD analysis project Ga0197142, IMG submission 148614) | Sediment microbial communities from Great Boiling Springs, Gerlach, Nevada, United States - GBS 60_MetaG | ecosystem: Environmental > Aquatic > Thermal springs > Hot (42-90C) > Sediment... | reverse complement strand
AGTTAATCTAATCGGAATTGTAGCCTTTCTTATAAAAGCTTTTTTCTTTTAATTCCTTTCCAAGCTCTCTCAGGAAGTTTTTTAAAAGACCTACAGGGTAAAAGTCGAACCTCAGCAAAGACTATCGGCGTATCAACAGAGGGCTTAATGAAAGATTTATAATATTCCATGGAGCCCCTTTCTGAGATAAGCGATGAGATAAAGGAGCTTATCAGAGAATATGGTCTTGAGGAGGAACAGGAATACCTTATTATTAATCTAAAAAACAGCAGAGGGAAGACAAGGAGAATATACCTCCTGAAAAGGAACTATATGAGGATTGTGAGACCTGATGGAACCTTTACTGACTATCCTATAAGGGATATAGTGGAGGCAATAATAAAATATCCCCATCTCAGGTTGAGTGAATCCCTTCTGTTAAAAAAGGATGATTGAAATCATAAACCCTTTTTAGCCTTCAATGGTATTATCTCTTATGCCAAGATGCCCATTCTGCAATAAACTACTGCCCGATTCAGAGAATATTCAAGATGGCTGGAACTGCGAATGTGGAGAATGGATTCCAAATGGTTTTGAGATAAAGGAAGGGGAAAATTGTGAAGACTGCCCTGTGCTTTACTGTCCTGAAAGGAAGAAACCTGGAATTAAATCAAATAAATATTAAGGTCTTCCTTTATACCCGGGACACCCTTCTGAGCCCCTGCAGGTTGCCTTTTTTCTTAAAACACAGTCTTTGTTAAAACAGATAGAGCCGGTCTCTTTTTTTGTGTCGGAAGAATTGGTGGCGAAAGTAAAAGCGGAAGTCTTCTTTTTCTCAGAGACCTTTTTCAAGGCTACTCCTCTGTGGAGAAGCATTTCCAATCCTGACCTTTATTGTCCTTGCATGGGCCTCAAGTCCCTCCACACCTGCGATAATCTCAACAAGGGGGGCAAGCTTTCTGAACCCCTTTTCTGTAAATTCAAGGAGGCTTGACCTTTTAATAAAATCATAAACTCCAAGGGGAGAGGAGAACCTTGCAGTACCGCCTGTTGGAAGGGTGTGATTAGGACCTGCTACATAGTCACCAAGGGGTTCAGGAGTCCATCTTCCCATAAATATGGCACCAGCATGCCTTATGTGGGATAGCAGAGACCTCGGTTTCTCCAGCATCAATTCAAGATGTTCAGGTGCAATCATGTTTGCAATAGAGGCTGCCTCTATAAGGTCTTTTGTAACTATAATGGCACCAAATCTTTTGATTGATTTCAGGGCTATGTCTTTTCTTTTTAACAGGTTTAACTGTTTTTTAATCTCCGCCTGAACCTCTCTGGCAAGCTTGATTGAATCTGTGATAAGCACTGAAGAGGCATTCTCATCATGTTCGGCCTGGCTGAGGAGGTCTGCTGCTATAAAATCAGGCCTCTGGAATCTGTCTGCTATTATGAGGACCTCACTCGGTCCAGCAATCATGTCTATGTCCACAATACCAAAGACGAGCTTCTTTGCAAGGGCAACATAGATATTTCCAGGCCCTACAATCTTGTCAACCTTCTTTATTGACGCAGTGCCAAAGGCAAGGGCTGCAATTGCCTGGGCACCTCCTATGGAATAAACCTCTCTTACACCAAGCATATCTATTGCTGCTGAGACATAGGGATTTATTATACCCTGAGGTGTAGGTGTTACAATGGCTATCTCCTTCACTCCAGCTACCTGAGCTGGAATAACATTCATAAGGACTGTGGATGGATAAGCTGCCCTTCCACCTGGAACATACACACCAACCCTCTCAAGAGGTCTTATGAGCTGTCCAAGGACTGCACCATCATCCTTATAAGACCAGGACCTTTCTTTTTGCCTCTGGTGGAATCTCCTGATCCGGTCCTCTGCTATCCTCAGGGCCTTCAGAAGGTCCTTTTCGACATTTCTTGCTGCTTCTTTTAACCTTTTTTCAGAGATTAAAGGAGTTTTAAGGCTTATTCCATCAAATCTCTTTGTATATTTGAGGAGTGCTCTGTCACCATTCTTTCTTACATCTTCTACTATAGACCTCACAGCCCTCAGGATATCTTCAGGAGGTTCAAGAACCCTCATCTGAAGCTTAAGGATAAATTTCTTGATCTCTTCTTTATTTTTTAGAATCTTCATCATCTTGGTCTTATCCTCGAGACCTGTTCCACGTCCTTATCTCCCCTGCCAGAAAGGTTCACAATTATTATCTGGTCTTTAGAAAGGGTTGGGGCGAGCTTTACTGCTTCTGCCACCGCATGGGCGGACTCAAGGGCAGGTATAATCCCTTCTGTGGCTGAGAGGAGTTCAAAGGCATCAAGGGCTTCATTATCAAGACAGTAGGTATAAATTATCTGGTCTTTAGAAAGGGTTGGGGCGAGCTTTACTGCTTCTGCCACCGCATGGGCGGACTCAAGGGCAGGTATAATCCCTTCTGTGGCTGAGAGGAGTTCAAAGGCATCAAGAGCTTCATTATCAAGACAGTAGGTATAACGAACCCTTCCTGTCTCCTTGAGATAGGCATGCTCTGGCCCAACAGAGGCATAATCAAGACCAGCTGATACAGAATGAGTGTCGAGGATATTTCCATCTTCATCCTGAAGCACATAGCTCTTCGCTCCCTGAAATACTCCTATTGAACCACCTGCAAACCTTGCTGCATGAAGGCCTGTTTCTATGCCCTTCCCACCAGCCTCCACACCAACAAGTTTTACATTCTTATCTTTCAGGAAGGCATTAAAGAGACCCATGGCATTACTTCCACCACCAACACAGGCAATGAGATAATCAGGAAACCTTCCTTCAGCCTGAAGGATCTGCCTCCGGGCCTCCTTCCCTATTACAGACTGAAAATACTTTACGAGTTCAGGATAGGGATGAGGACCAAAGACCGTTCCAAGGACATAATGGGTGTTCCTCACATTCGTTGTCCAGTCCCTCAGGGCCTCATTAATAGCATCCTTTAAGGTCTTTGAACCAGAGGAGACCTCTCTAACCTCTGCTCCGAGGAGCTTCATCCTGAAGACATTCAGGGCCTGCCTCTTCATATCTTCTGAACCCATGTAAATGGTGCACCTGAGGCCAAGAAGAGCTGCTCCTGTAGCAGTGGCAACGCCATGCTGGCCTGCGCCTGTCTCTGCAATAATCCTTTCTTTTCCAGATAACTTTGCTATAAGGGCTTGACCAATGGCATTGTTAATCTTATGGGCTCCTGTATGGCAGAGGTCTTCCCTCTTTAGATATATCTTTGCACCGCCGAGCTTTTCTGTAAGATTTCTAGCAAAATAAAGGGGTGTGGGTCTTCCTACATAATTGGTAAGGAGGTCCTCAAATTTTTTAATAAATCCCCTATCTCTTTTTAAACGCCTGAAAGCCCTTTCTAATTCCTCAAGGGCAGGGATGAGGGTTTCAGGTACAAATCTTCCACCAAAAGGTCCATAGTATCCTTTTTTCAAGATCTTCCTCCACCTATCCTTTTGTGGTGTTCTCCCGTAAGTCTGTCACTCGAGCCTGTAAAGGGATTTATGGCTGTTCCGAAAGGAATAAATTCACCACATTTACAGAGCCATCCCTCTTCAGACCTCTCGTCATCCCTTAGCTCCCTTCCACAGAGGGGGCAGAGATAGGTGTTTTTAGTATTTTCTTCCATAAGTAATAACCATGTTATTATAAAACAAAACAGTTATATTATGCTGGAGAAGTGTAAGGAATCTGAACTGAAAAGAAAAATATCAGACTCCCTGGAGGGCTTAAGAAAGATTCTGCCCGAGCTTTCAGAAACTGATATAAAGGCAATTTACAATCTAAAGGGATCGATGAAGGCCCTTTTTCTGTCCCTTCTTAAAGAAGACTTCATCTTTATAGCAAAAAGTGAAGAATCAGCAAAGAAGGTTTATCAGGATATATTGTTTTTTAAAAGGATCTTATCCCTCAGGTCTGCAAGGAATTTATCATTTGTTCCTTCAGGTGATGACCCTTTATCTGAAGGGATTAGATGTAAACTTATAAAGGATCTTTTAAAAGAGTCTCCATCGAGTTTCGTATCAGACCTTGAGCTCTTTAATAGAATGCTATGGAAACCAGAGGCTTTGGAAAAGGAATCCCTCCTGTTAAAAAAGGGGATGGAGGCGGAAAGGATTGGCCTTGTAGACAGACTAGTAAAGCTCGGCTACAAGAAGGCGCCTGTGATTACCTCTCATGGTGAATTCTGTCTTAGGAGTTTTATCCTCGAGGTCTTTCCATCAACGAAGGATGCCCCTTTAAGGATAGAGTTCTTTGGTGATGAGATTGACGAGATAAGATTTTTTGATAGAGAGACCCAGAGGACAATTCCCGATAAAAAGGTTGAAGAGATCCTCCTTCTTCCAGCAAGGCCTCCAGAACCTGAAGAGGCCATAGCATTTAAGGAACTCGTGGATTTATTATCAAATACAAAAAAGGTCTTCCTCGAGAATGGATGTGATATCAATCTTGATGGGATTATTCTGTCAGAACTTCCTTTCGTGCCTGGACCCCTTGATGGCAGGGTGGTAGATGTGCCAGCCTTGAGTCTTTCAGGCATGGGCATCCTTTATAATGAAAGAAAAAGTATTGATCAGCTAACCTCATCACTCAAGGAACTTTCCAGGGAAAACAGTATCCTCCTTGCCCTGAGGACAGAGGCTCAGGCAAAGAGATTAAAGGATATCCTCTTTGACCACGGGCTTGTAGCACCTATTATTCCATTAGAAGAGGCAATAGACTATGAAGGTCCTCTTGCCATTGTCTCCAAGTCTCCTTCTTCAGGCCTTTATATAAAGGGATTTCTCCTCCTTACAGATTATGAACTCTTTGGTCCTGGACCTATCACGAGGCCTGCTCTCCATTATAGGTTATCAAGGATATTCAATGAGATAGAGGACCTTGAGGAAGGTGACTATGTTGTCCATAAAGTTCACGGAATAGGTGTTTACAGAGGACTTCAGAGATTAAAGATTGAAGATATTGAAGAGGATGTCCTTGTCATAGAGTACAGAGATGGTGCAAGGCTTTATCTGCCTCTCAGAAATATCTCCCTTATTCACAAATTCAGGGCACAGGAAGGTGTTGTACCTCAAATAGATAGCCTTGGAGGGAAGACATGGAAAAAGACAAGAGAAAAGGTAAAGGCAAAGATAAAGGAGATGGCCCAGAAGCTCCTTCGGCTATATGCTGAAAGGGAGGTTTTTGGTGGATATGCCTTCAGTCTTGATACAGAATTGCACAGGGAGTTTGCAAGCTTCTTTGAATACGATGAAACACCCGACCAGCTCAGGGCAATAGAAGAGACAATGGCTGACATGGAATCTCCAAGACCTATGGAGAGGCTCATTGTGGGAGATGTGGGATATGGAAAGACAGAGGTTGCCATGAGGGCTGCCTTTAAGGCAGTATTTGATGGAAAGCAGGTTGCAGTCCTTGTGCCAACAACACTTCTTGCTGAACAACACCTTAGGGTTTTCAGGCAGAGGTTTTCTGCCTTTCCTGTGAAGATCGATTATCTATCGAGACTGAAAAACAAAAAAGAACGGCAATTAACTTTAGAGGCCCTTCAAAGGGGTGAGATAGACATAATTATAGGAACGCAGGCATTGCTTTCAGAAAAGGTAAGGTTTTTCGACCTTGGTCTTCTCATAATTGATGAAGAACACAGGTTTGGTGTAAGACACAAGGAAAGATTAAAGGAACTTAAAAAAGGTGTTGATGTCCTCATGCTAAGTGCCACGCCTATTCCAAGGACACTTCAGATGGCCCTTTCAGGCCTGAGAAACATGAGCATAATAGAGACACCTCCTCAGGAAAGACAGGCAATAAAGACAGTGATAGCTCCCTTTGACAGAGAGACAATAAAAAGGGCGATCGAGTTTGAACTACAAAGAAATGGTCAGGTCTATTTTGTCCACAACAGGATAAAAGATATTGAAGATATAAAGGGCTTTATAGAAAGGCTTGTGCCTCAGGCAAGGGTTGCTGTTGCCCATGGCCAGATGAATGAGACACTCACAGAGGACATTATGTTAAAGTTCTTAAACAGGGAGATTGATATACTTGTGTGCACAAATATAATAGGCTCAGGCATAGATATCCCTTCAGTAAATACTATTATTATTAACAGGGCTCATGAGATGGGTCTTGCAGACCTCTACCAGCTCAGGGGAAGGGTTGGAAGGAGCAATATTAAGGCCTATTGCTATCTTTTGACACCTCCTGATGAGGTAATATCAGAAAATGCTAAAAAGAGGCTTTCAGCCATTGCTGACCTCAGTTATCTTGGTGCAGGCATAAGGCTTGCCATGACAGACCTTGAGATAAGGGGAGCCGGAAATCTTCTCGGGCCTGAGCAGTCAGGCCACATTAATGCTGTTGGTTTTGAACTCTACATGGAGCTCCTCGAAAAAGCCATAAGGGAACTCAGGGGAGAAAAAATTGAAGAGGAGATAGAGCCAGTTATAGAGATACCCTTGCCAGCTCTTATACCGGAAGATTATGTTGACGAGATCCACATAAGGCTCAACCTCTACAGGAGGCTCTCCATGATAGGCTCTGAGGAAGAGCTTTCAGAATTTTCAAAGGAGATTGAAGAGAGATTTGGTCCCCCTCCAGAGGAGGTGCAGAATCTTATAAATGTTGTGAGACTTAAGAACCTCTGTAAAAAAGTTGAAATTAAGAGGCTTGTCCTTAAGCAGAAAAAAATTGAGCTCTATTCTCAAAAGGAATTTCAGAGAGGCTTTGTTGAAACCCTTCTTTTTACTTTGAAAGACAAAAAAGGCTTTCACTTGAGTTCTGTGGGAAACACGAGGATTGTTATTTCCTTTAAGGATACAAGTAAATATATTGAAACTGCCTTAGAACTTTTAAAAAGGTTTCTTGAAATAGAATCTATATCAGTGGAAAAGTAAATGGGATATATTTTAACCCATAAAGAATTTAATATCTTAAAAAATAAGATTGCAGAAGAGACAGGTCTCAGCCTTAAGGACGACAAAATGAAGGTTCTTGAGGAGGCAATTCTTGAGAGGCTTAAGGCCTTCTATCCTTCTGAGAGCCAGCTCTTACTTGAACCACAAAGGGGAAGTGAAGAATATGATAATTTAGAAAAATACCTGAGAGAGTATATTGACCTACTTATAAGGGGAGGGTGCCGTGGTGTGAGTAACAGTTGCGGAGAATTAACCATCCTTGCATCGCGCCTATCAAACAAAGAGACCTATTTCTTCAGGGAGATGCCTCAGTTGGAGGTATCTATAGAACTCCTAAAAGATATGCTTAAAAATAGGGATAAACTAAAGGTTCTCTGCCTTGGTTGTTCCACAGGCGAGGAGGTCTATACATTGAGCATTCTTATTCATGAAAAGGGTTTACTCTTTCCATCAAAGGAGATAAAACTTATAGGAATAGACATAGACCATAGGGCTATTAGAAAGGCCATTGAAGGAAGATATACTGCTAATTCCCTGAGGAGTGAGGATATCCCTGTGAATAAATATTTTATCAGGGAGGAGAGATTCTTCATAATAAAAGACCTCTATAAAAGGATAGTGGAATTCAGGCAGGGTAACATCCTTGATAGTAACACCTTTGTTGAGTTTTTAAATGTTGATATGGTCTTCTGCAGGAATGTTTTTATCTATATGACTGAAGAGGCAATACTTAAGGTCTTAAATAATATTCACAGGGTTCTATGTAAAAAGGGTTATTTAATTATAGGTTCTGCAGAGAGCATAACCTACAGAACAGACCTCTTTGAGCCAGTGCATCATAATAGTGTTGTTGTTTATAGAAAAATGTGAGGTTATGATAAAATAGGCTAATGCGTAGCCTGAACTATTACGGAGGAGTTTATGAAGAGGTCGTCTGAAACCATTAATTACATCTTTTTCCTTACTATTACTTTTGTGATTAGTTTCCCATTATTATTTTTCGTCAATAACTCCTATGGATTCGTGGGTGAAATTGAAAAAATGGATGGCACAGTTCTTTACAGGGAGAAGGCAGGGATACCCTATAAAAAGGCAAAAAAAGGTCTCTCTGTTGATAAGGGTTACTGGATAAAGACAGAACCAAAGAGCTGGGCAGTTTTGAAACTAAGTGATGGGAGCACCTTTACACTTTCTGAGAACACAGAATTTGAGATAAATGAATATATCATTGGTGACCAGAGAAAGGATGGCCTCTTTTCAGTTACCCAGGGAAAGCTGAGGGCTACAATCACCAAATTCAGAGGCCAGACAGTTAATTACAGACTTAAGAGTCCTACAGCTGTTGCCGGAATAAAAGGCACAGAATTTATGATGTTAACAAATGGTGAGGCAAATGTGTTTTTCGGGAACGAAGATATAGCAGGTATATCAGGGTATGGGCGAGAAGAAAAGCTCCTGTCACCTGACACAATGGTTCAGAATACCCGTGGCTATATCCCGGCAGATCCTGTAAAGGTGGAGCCAGGAACGGCCCTCGAAAAGGCTAAGAAAGGCCTTTCTGATATAACAGGACCAAAACCACCAAAGGACTGGGAGGTCTCTGGTGCCCTTCCCCATATTATTGCAAGGTGGAACATAAATTATGGCCATTACCTTGCTGACAGTGGAAGGTATGAGGAGGCCCTTTATATCTTCCAGATCGCATTAGACTTATCAGACAATCCAGAGATAAGGTCTGATGCAAGGCTTGAAAGGGGTGCTGTTTATTCAAGATTTTTAAGGAATCCTGAGCTTGCCCTTGCTGAATATCTCCTTATACTCGAGGAATATCCTGATGTTCCACAAAAGGAGACGGCCCTTTACTTAACGGGCATGACCCTTTATGAACTCGGTTTTAAGAAACAGGCAAAAGAAAGATTACTTCAATATAAGACACAATACCCTCAGGGAAAACATATAACTAATGTTGAGACCCTCCTCAAACTAACAGAATAATTTAGGTATCTGATAGAGCAGTAGTTTTTAAGAGGAATAATCTTTTCCATAAATTTCCTGCTGCCCTGCTGCTCTACATTTGGCCTGTAGCCTTTTTATGGATGCATAAGCCTCGGAAGATAAGGGATGAGCTCTATTAGTTCCTGTGGTGGAACAGAAGATTTCCAATGGCCCGTGAGTCTTCCAAGAAGTATTAATCCAAAAAAGATAGCTATCGCAAGGAGTGAAAACAGGAAAGGAGAAATCACCTTTCCTCCGATAGACATATCAAGGGCACCCTTAGACGGGCAGTAGCTTACACAAGTGAGGCATCCCGTGCACTCGGGAGAATGGACAAGCCTCTTCTTATCAACAGGAAGGCTTGCAGGGCAGTTCTTTGAACAGAGACCACAGTTTATACATCTCTCTTTGTCCCTCCTTATCCTTGAGAGTCCAAAAAATGCCAGAAGTCCAAGAAGTGCACCATAGGGACAGAGATACCTGCACCAGAAATTTTTATAGAAGAGTGATAAGAAAAAAAGCAGGAACAGTACTATTATTGTTGTTGAAGAAGGCTCTACGAAAAACTTGAGAAGCTTTATATCAGCAACCTTCCAGTAAGGTGTATTAAGAAAGCTCCAGATAGATTGAGGTGTCATCTTGATAAGAATCACATAGAGAAAGAAGGCCATTAAGAGATATTTTACAGACCTCAGGGGATAATCAACATAAACAGGCATTTTAAGATTCCTGCCTGCTATTAATCTGCCAATTTTAAATACCAGCTCAGACAAGGTTCCAACAGGACAGACCCATCCACAGAAGGACTTTCTGAAAAGAAAGGAAATTAAAAAAGCTCCGCCAAGTATAACAAGGCCAGAGGGATGGACAGGGTCAAAGATTCCTTCTGAAAGCCAGAGCTTTAAGGCCATGAATGCACCAATGGGCATGAATCCATCAACAGAAGGAGGTCTGTCAAAGTTGGGGATTATTCCCTTATCGAGGGATTCTACAAAGAGATAAAACTTAACACCAGCATATAAAACAAGGCCGAAGATAGTCCACTGGATGGCATATCTTATGAGCCTGAGCTTTGACCTGTCAGTTTTTATATAATCTGAGCTTCTCATCTCAGCCTGTCGCCTAATACCATGAAGCCTACCGCCTTAAGCCTGTTTTTTTGGAAAACCTTACATATTCTTCAAGAAAAATGCTCGATATATAATTATACTTGATTAATAACCTGAGCTTTATGACATATGTCATAATATGTTATGAAGAAAAGAGGCTTCATATTTATAGCTATTGGTATCATTGCGATACTCCTTACGGTTCTCCTTTATTTCTTGAGACCTGATGTTCTTAATTCCCTTGATCTCAAATTAAGGGATGCAAGGTTCAGGTTGAGGGGTTCCATTGAACCTGACAACAGGGTCATAATAGTTGCCATTGATGCTAAAAGCATAGATGAACTTGGCAGGTGGCCCTGGAAGAGGTCTGTAATTGCTAACCTTATTGAAGAACTGTCGCAGGCAAAGGCCGTTACCCTTGATATTGTGTTCTCAGAGCCTTCAGACCCTCTGTCAGATAAAAAACTATCAAGAATAATAAACAATTCCAGAAATGTTATTGCAGGATATTATTTCAGGGATGAAGAGACAACCATTGATAGCCAGTCCATTTTAAATCTCAAAGATTCAAGGATTAAACTTATAAAAACAAAAGGAGATATGGTAGCGATTCCTGTAAGGGAATTTGCCTTTGGAGAGCTCAATATAAGCTCAATTAAGGCACAGGCAGGTTTTTTTAATGTGATTCCTGATGAGGATGGTCTTTACAGAAAGGCAAATCTCCTCTTGCTCTTTCAAGGAGACCTTTATCCCTCCCTTGCCCTTCAGGCCGTAAGGCTTTATAAAAACCAACCGATCCTCCTTGAGCTTGAAGAATACGGGATAGCCTCTCTTAGAATAGGTCATGAAAGGATACTCTGTGATGAATCAGGCCTTCTAACCATAAATTATTACGGAAAGGGCGGAACCTTCAAAACAATTTCTGCTGTTGATGTGATAAAGAAGAGGATAAGCCCTGAAGAACTCAAAGACAAGATAGTATTCATTGGTGCAACAGAGATTGGTATAGCTGATATCAGAAACACTCCGGTAGACCCTGTGATGCCCGGTGTGGAGATCCATGCCACAGTGGCATCAAATATCCTTAGGGAGCATTATCTTATATACAATGCCTGGGTTGCTGGCCTTGATATCCTCTTCATTGGCCTGCCTGTTCTGGTTCTTGTATTCCTTATCTCAAAGACACAGAAAACTGTATATTCTCTTACCTTCTTTATTCTAATAACTACAGGCACCTATTCATTAAACCTCTGGCTTTTTAAAACATACCTCTTCAACCTCTCAATGATTTATCCCCTGAGCTCATTACTCCTCTCCTATATAACCTCAGAGGCCTACAGGAATATTGTTATTGAAAAGAAAAGCAGGTTCCTCAAAAGGGCCTTTTCGAGCTATGTATCAGCAGAGCTCGTAAACATAATCCTCAAAAATCCAGACCTTCTAAGGCTTGGAGGAGAAAAAAGGACTATCACCGTACTTTTTTCTGACATCAGGGAGTTCACAACACTCTCTGAGGCCCTCGAACCTGAGAGGCTCGTGAGTCTTTTAAACAACTATCTTGATCCCATGACAAGGATTGTCCTCAAACATAGGGGTATGCTTGATAAATATATTGGTGATGCCATAATGGCCATATACAATGCACCTGTTGACCTTGAAGACCATGCAGTAAAGGCAGTCCTTACAGGCCTCGAGATGCTTAAGGAACTTAAAAGACTAAATGAAGAGTTTAAGAGAAAGGGCCTTCCTGAAATTTGTATTGGCATAGGTATAAATACAGGTGAGGCTATCACTGGAAACATGGGAACAGAGATGAGGTTTGACTACACTGCCATAGGCGACACAGTGAACCTTGCCTCGAGGCTTGAGGGATTAAACAAGCTTTACGGGACAAGGATTATCATAAGTTCAACGACCTATGAGGGCATAAAGGAGCGCAATGAGTTCTTTATAAGGGAACTGGATTTCATCAGGGTTAAGGGCAAAAAAGAGCCTGTGAGGATATACGAGGTTATGGAAGAAGACTCATCACTTAGAAGTATTATCAAGGAATTTCAAAGGGCCCTCTTCCTTTACAGGGAAAGGAGATTCAGGGAAGCCCTTGAGATCTTTAGAGACCTTGAAGATAGATTCGATGACAGTGTATCAAGGGTCTTCAGGAAGCGTTCAGAGTCTTTTATCCTGAATCCTCCACCAGAGGACTGGGATGGGGTGTATGTGGCTAAGGAGAAGTAGTTGATTTAAATTATTTGATTTTTATATATTGGATAAAACCTCATGAATACCTTTATTACAAATAGCCAGACCAAACACCTCAAAAAAAGACTCCTTGAGCTCATTTCTAAGTGTAAGGAATTAAAACTTCTCGTAGGATTTTTCTATTTTTCAGGTTTAAAGGAATTATACGAAGGACTTAAAAACAATACTGATGTAGTAATAAAGGTCCTGGTGGGTTTAAATGTTGATAGGACAAACTATGGACTCATAGAATATGCAGAGCAGTCCTCTAATACCTCGGATAATGAAAAAATAAATTGTTTCTTTCAATCAATTAAGAATTCTATCAATACAGAACAATTTGACAACAGGGAATTCTATGAGCAGGTGAGATTCTTTATTGAGCTTATAAAAAATGACCGCCTGATTATCAGAAAGACCTATGAACCGAATCATGCAAAGCTTTATATCTTCAGACTCGAGGAGACACAGGTTGGAAGAAACACCCTCTTCATCACAGGCAGCAGTAACCTCACCTCTTCAGGTCTTACGAGACAGCATGAATTCAATGTTGAGATAAGCGACTATGGTTTTGAGGATGCTGAGGCCTATTTTGATGAGCTCTGGAATAAGGCGGTAAGAATCACAGAAGATAATGTAGTAAAAACAGAGCTCATTAAAATCTTAGAGCATGAGACCCTTATAAAAGAGATCACGCCCTTTGAGGCCTATCTGCTGGTATTAAAAAACTATCTTGACTCATTCAAAGGAAAGGCCTTAGGAGAGAAGCTTGTTAATATCCTTGCTGAAAGAGGATATAGGATATACAACTATCAGCTCGATGCAATAAGGCAGGCCTTATCAATTATAGATGAGCACAATGGTGTTATCATTGCCGATGTAGTAGGTCTTGGTAAGACCGTTATCGCCTGTGCAGTAGCCTTTGAACTCAAAAAGAGAGGCATAGTTATTGCACCACCAGGGCTTATAGGAGATGAGGCGAAGAAATCAGGCTGGCGAAAATACCTTGAAGACTTTTATCTCTCAAACCTCGGCTGGGAGGCCTATTCCCTTGGTGACCTTGAAAAGATAGAAGAATTCGTGCGGACTGCCAGAGATATCGAAGTCGTCATAATTGATGAGGCCCATAGATTCAGGAATCAGGACACAGGGGACTACGAACATCTACGGAATATCTGTAGAGGCAAGATAGTGATTCTCCTTACAGCAACACCCTTTAACAATAGACCATCGGATATATTCTCCCTTCTTAAACTCTTTATTGTGCCTAAAAAGTCAAAAATAACCCTTAGTGATGACCTCGAGGCTAAGTTTGACGCTTTCAAGGCAACCTTTAATAAACTCGCCTATATCAAAAGATACCATAACTCATCAGATATGAGAAAAAGAAGCAGGGCTATCGGATATTACAGATCCCTTTTTGGCAATGATATGATTAACCTTTCAGCAGTAAAGGGGAGGGCTCACTATCTTGCCAGAGAAATTAAAGATGTGATTGAGCCTGTTACCATAAGAAGAAACAGGCTCGACCTACAGGAAAACCCCCTTTACAGGGATGAGGTGAAGGAACTCTCAAGGGTGAAAGATCCTGAGGAATGGTTTTATGAGCTCACAGAGGAACAATCCAGATTTTACGACACTGTTATCAATGAATACTTTGCCCTCCCTGATGAGGGTGGTAGATTTAGTGGCGCCATCTACAGACCTTTTATCTATGAAAAAGGAATACTGCCTGACCTGTGGGATGCTGACCTAACAGAAGAAGAGAACTTTCAATATCAGCAGCAGTTCAACCTTTATGATTTCATGAGGAGACTCCTTGTTAAGAGGTTTGAGAGCTCCTTTGGTGCCTTCAAGCAGAGTGTTGAAAATTTCAGAGATATTACAGATAAAGTCCTTGAATTTATCAATAAAACAGGCAGATATATCCTTGACAGGTCACTTCTGCTGAAGATTTATGACAGAGAGATAGAGGAGATTGAGAAAGAGCTCAAGGATTACGCAGAGCGCATAAAGAAGAATGAATACCCTAAAAACCACAAGGTCTATGAGATAGAAAAATTTAGGGAGAGGGAGAGATTTTTAAATGACATAAAGGCTGACCTTGAACTCTTTGATAATATCCTCAAGGAACTTCAAAGACTGGACCTTGTGAATAATGATCCGAAGGCAGAGTGTTTGATAAAGAATGTTAGAGCTGTTATTAACAAACTACCGACCAATGGAGAGCCCAAGAGAAAGGTCGTTATATTCTCAGAATACATTGATACAGTGAAATACCTTGCACCAATACTCAAAGAGCAATTTAACAACAGGGTCCTTGTTGTGGCAGGTGATTTAAGCTCAGGCAAGGTCATGGAAATCTATAAAAACTTTGATGCCTCTTATCGTGAAGAAAGGGATGATTATGACATACTTCTTACAACGGATAAGATCTCTGAGGGCTTTAACCTTAATCGTGCCGGGATGGTTGTAAATTATGATATTCCCTGGAATCCTGTTCGTGTGATCCAGCGCGTTGGAAGAATCAATCGTATCAGCAAAAAGGTCTTTGATGAGCTTTATATAGTAAACTTTTTCCCAACTGAAAAGGGTGCAGACCTTGTGAAATCTCGCGATATTGCCTCAAACAAGATGTTTCTCATTCATAACGCCCTTGGTGAGGATGCGAAGATATTTGATATAGATGAAGAACCTTCACCTTCAGGCCTTTATAAACGGATACAGCAGAACCCGGATTATCTTGAGTCTGAGAGCTTCTATACAAAGGTATTAAAGGAGTTTGAACAGATTAAGAGTGAGTCACCAGAGATAATAAAATCCCTTAAGGATTATCCTCCACGGATAAAGGTTGCAAAGAGGTCTGATGAAGATGAACTCTTTGTTGTTATTAAAAAGGGCAGGCTTTTTATCCATCACAAGAGATACTCAGAAGATAATCCTGTTTTAACGAATATTGAGGATATATACGAAAGGATAAAGACAAAAAGGGATGAGCCAGCGATTCCTTTAAGCAACAGATTCTGGGATGAGTATGAAAGTCTCAAGAACATTAAAGACATTACAAAAATTCGCCTCACGGAACAGAGCCTTCAACAGAAGGCAATAAATATGTTAAAAGGTCTTATTAATAATCAAAACATTCCTGAACTGATACCCCACAAGGACTTCCTCTGTATGCTCCTTGAAGACCTCCTTGAATATGGCACCCTTTCAGATTATACCCTTAGAAGGATTGTAAATTTAGATATGCGAAACCTCTCATCAGCATTAAAAGAGATAGAGAGGCTCAGAAGGACCCTTGGTGATGACTATCTCTACAGGGAAAAAGAGAGACTTAGGGAATTAGCAAAGGAGATTATTATTGCAATAGAGAACAGGGTTTCTATAGACTGAGACATAAGAATATAAAAGTTAAGTGAGGATAAAAATGCATTAATACAGAACTTATCGAGAATATAATAAAAAATCCTGATATAATAGAAAAGGGATATAAAGATAGATTTATCGCTCAGAAGCTATCTCTGAAAGGCATGTCTTAAGGGTAAACCTATGAATAATATTATAATGATAGCAACTCAAGTTATTAGAGATGAGATTGAAAGAGCTGGTTATCAAATCATGAGGATTATTCTCTTTGGTAGTCGGGCAAAAAGACAGGAACATCTTGAGAGCGACTGGGATTTTTTTGTAATCGTAGACAGGGAAATGGATAGAGACACGAAATGGGATGTGATATTAAAAATAAAAAGGAGACTGGCAAGACTGAAGATACCAAATGACATTATCATCGAATCACTTTCTCAGGTAGAAGAGAAAAAAGAGGATGTAAGCTCTATCTCATACCATGCCTTAAGGGAAGGCGTCACATTATGAAAGAAAGACGAACAAAAGAATGGATTCTTAAGGCAGAAAGCGACCTTAAAGTTGGTAAACATGAAATATTATCAGATGATCCAGCAACAGATGCGATTACCTTTCATATGCAACAATGCGTTGAGAAATATTTAAAAGCCTTTCTCACCTTTTGTGGCAAACCCTTCAGGAGGACTCATGATCTTACTGAACTTATTACTGAATGTGTAGAAGTCGATCCAGAATCTGTTTGATATGAATGTTGATAGACTGACTGAATATTCTATTGAGGTAAGATATCCAGAGGAATTTTTCTTTCCATCGGTGGTGGAGGCTAAAAAAAGCAATTGAAATTGCTGAAAAGGCAAAGGCCTTTATAGTTGAAAGACTCCAGATAAGGGGCTTTCATATCGAATAAAATTAAAAAATATGCCTAAAGAAATATTAAAAAACATAATCAACAACTTTTTCCCAGAGGAATTTATCGACTTCTTCAGACTTAAGAATTCCCTTTTCAAACCGTATAACGAGCCAGCTCATTATAATGATGATAGCTTTAGAAATTGCCTCTTTATAGGTGAGATACCCTTTGACAGTGCCCAGAGACTTGGCATCTATTCTTTTAGGGTAACAGATTCTCTCACAGAGCGTTCAGGCAAAAAGAAGCAGTATGAAAAAGGCAAAAGGATATTAAAAGAGACAAACACAGATGCGGGCATATTCATCTTTTATGATGAGAAGGGCAATTTCAGGTTTTCATTAATCTACACTGAATACCTCGGCACAAGAAGAAGGTTTAGCTACTTCAAGAGATTCACCTATTTTGTAAGCCCGAGCCTTACAAATAAGACCTTCCTTGAGCAGATTGGTGGAGGAGATTTCTCATCCCTTGAGAAGATTAAAGAGGCCTTCAGCGTTGAGCCTGTTACAAAGCAATTCTATGAAGAGATTCAGAACTGGTATTTCTGGGCAATGGATAAGGTTAGATTCCCTGAAGATTATAAATACAGCGATGATCCAGATAGGGATAAAGAGATCAGAACGGCTACAAACCTCATTCGACTTATCACCAGAGTAATATTTATCTGGTTTATCAAGGAAAAGGGACTTATCCCCGAGGTCTTATTTGATAGAGAGAAACTGAAAGAAATAGTTAGAGATTTTAATACCCCAAGGGGCTCAAACTACTATAACGCCATCCTTCAAAACCTCTTCTTTGCTACATTAAATCAGAAGATGGGGGAGCGTAGATTTGCAAGGGACGATGGTTATCCGGCAAACAAGAAAGAATATGGAGTAAAGACCCTCCTCAGATATAAAGAGAAGTTTTTAATCAGTGAAAGAGATGTCCTGAATCTATTTAAAGAGATCCCATTTTTAAATGGTGGTCTCTTTGATTGTCTCGATAAAGAGGATGAATCAGGCAGGGTCATTTATATTGACGGGTTTTCAAGAAACCCTAAAAAGCAGGCGGTCATACCTGATTATCTATTCTTTCAGCAGAATGAGACAAGGGTTAACTTATCGCAGTATGGTCTTGGTGCAAACAAGCCCGTTCGTGGTCTTATCGAAATACTCAAAAGTTACAACTTCACAATAGATGAAAATACCCCTATTGATCAGGAAATAGCCCTTGACCCTGAACTCCTCGGCAAGGTCTTTGAAAACCTTCTCGCCTCTTACAATCCCGAGACAGCAACCACAGCAAGAAAGGCAACAGGAAGCTACTACACGCCACGAGAGATTGTGGATTACATGGTTGATGAAAGTTTGAAAGAATACTTGAAAAACCAACTACCTGAGATAAACGAAGAAACAATAGAACTCCTTATTTCCTACTCAGAGGAAGCACCTGAGTTTTCTGAACAAGAAAGACAAAAAATAATCTCTGCCATTGATAAAATCAAGATCCTTGACCCTGCCTGCGGTAGTGGTGCATTTCCTATGGGAATACTCCACAAACTCGTTCATATCCTCCAGAAGATAGACCCGGATAATAAACACTGGTATGAACTCCAGTATCAGAAGGCCCTTAAGGCTTCAGAAGAAGTCTTTAAAGAAAAAGATAAAGCTGAAAGAGAGGAGATGCTAAAAGAGATTAATGAAGCCTTTGATGAGAGCATCAATTATCCTGATTATGCAAGAAAGCTTTATCTGATAGAAAACTGCATTTATGGGGTTGATATTCAGCCAATTGCAATACAAATAAGCAAACTGAGGTTTTTTATATCCCTTATCCTTGACCAGAAGGTTGACAGGACAAAAGAGAATCTTGGCATAAGGGCACTTCCAAACCTTGAGACAAAGTTTGTGGCAGCAAACACATTGATAGGACTGGAAAGACCGAGCCAGCTAAGGCTTCGCAATCAAGAGATAGAAAAGAAGGAAAGAGAATTAAAGGAGTTAAGACACAGATATTTTAATGCAAAGACGAGGACAGAGAAACAGAGGCTTCAAGAAAAGGATAGGAAAATAAGACAGGAGATAGCCCGATTATTGATAAACGATGGTTGGAATGAGACTACTGCCAAAAAAATCGCCTCTTTTGACCTCTATGACCAAAATGCCTCTGCAGACTGGTTTGACCCGGAGTGGATGTTTGGGGTTGTAGATGGCTTTGATATCGTGATAGGAAATCCACCGTATGTAAGGCAAGAAAAGATAAAGCTTATAAAACCAATCCTTGAAAAGCAAAACTACAAGGTTTTTACATCAACGGCAGACCTTTATGTATATTTTTACGAAAAGGGGCATCAGTTTTTAAGAGATAGAGGCATACTTTCGTATATCTCAAGCAACAAGTGGATGCGGGCAAAGTATGGAGAAAAGCTAAGAAACTTTTTAAAAAATAACGCTCAAATCCTGAAAATCATAGACTTTAGCGGTTATCGTGTCTTTGAGCAAACGGTGGATACAAATATAATTTTACTAAGAAAAGCTAATTCTACAAAAGAACACCAGGTTAATTTTGTAGAGATAAAAAGTAATCTGCAAGATGTTATCGGATACATAAATCAAAGCTGGCAAACCATACCACAGGAGAAGTTATCCGACAGCGCCTGGACTCTGGCAGATGAAAAGGTTTTAGCATTAAAAGAAAAGATAGAAAAAGTTGGAACACCTTTGAAGGATTGGGATGTAAGAATTTATTTTGGTATTAAAACAGGCTTCAACGAAGCATTTATCATCGACACAGAAACGAGAAACAGGATTTTGACAAAATGCAAAACACAAGCTGAGAGAAAAAGAACAGAAGAGATTATAAAGCCAGTGCTTAGGGGAAAGGATATTGGAAGGTATTATTACAAGTGGGCAGGGTTGTGGGTAATTATAATTCCTGCTGGATGGACTAATAAAAATAAAGGAAAAACAAAACCCGAAGAGTTTTTTAAACAAACTCTACCATCACTCTATCAACACCTTATGTCCTTTGCTAATGCAAAAACCAAGGGCAAAGGGCTTTTTAATCGCGATGACCAAGGTGATTATTGGTGGGAGCTTAGGCATTGCGACTACTACCCCGAGTTTGAAAAGGAAAAGGTGGTGTGGCAGAGAGTAACAAAAAAGTTTACTTTTTGTTTGGTTCAGAAAGGGATTTACATACTTGACTCAATGGCTTTTATGGTGGGGAAGGATTTGAAATACATATTAGGGATTTTAAACTCCAAGCTTAGCGATTTTTATATCAAAACATATGTCCATATGTATGGAGATACTGGCTTCTTACTTTCCAATCAATATGTAGAACGTATCCCCCTTCCTCCCATCACCCCACAAAACCAGCCCATAGTCCAGAAAATAGAGACCCTCGTTGACCAAATTCTTGCTGCCAAAAAGAGAGACCCCAATGCCGACACCTCCACCCTTGAAAGGCAAATTGACCAGTTGATTTATAGATTGTATGGCTTAACGGAGGAAGAGATAAAAATAATAGAAAGGTGAAAATGAAAAAGCTCATCTATGGAGCCTATGGGTCCAATCTTCTTAAAGAGCGTTTTATGGTTTATATCAAAGGAGGAGAATTTTGTGGTAAGGAATACAATGGATGTGAAGACAAAACTGAGCCAGAAGACCTTGGATGGATGTATGTTCCATATAGATTGTATTTTGCTAAAAAATCTCCGAGGTGGGAAAATAAAGGAGTGGCTTTTCTAAGTTGTGAAAAAGAAGAAGATACGCAATACCATGCAGTGGTTAGATTATGGAAAATATCAGAAAATCAGTTTGTAGATATACATAAGCAAGAGGGTAAAAGGTGGTATTATAAAATCTTAGAACTTGGAGAAAAAGATGGATTTAAAATAAAGACAATAACAGGATGCTGGCTTAATGAATTAAATGCACCTTCAGAGAAATACATCGATATTATAAAAAGAGGACTAAAAGAGGTTACTCAATGGAGTGATGAAAAAATAGAGAACTATCTAAAAAGTTTCTTAAAACTTAAGATTTCGTGTTGATATAATTAAACATGCCAGATGTTAAGGTTCCGAAGGAGCTTCTCTGGGATTATAAAGAGCCACCTGATGATATGCTCTGGAGACTCCAGAGGATAGCAGACTTCTTTCCTGCCTATGGGACAGACAGGGAGACAGTAGAGCTTCTCTTTAAATACAGAGACCGGCTGAGACTTGAAGAAGGAAAATATAAATTGATAGAGCTCTACAAAGAGGTATGGGATGAGAAAGCCTCAAAGGGGGATTGAGGATAATATCATCCTTACGCCACAGCAGAAGGAGTTTCTAAAGGTCTTTTCAAGATCTAATATCAAGGAGCTTTTTAGATTAACTGGTGAGACTGCCCTGAGTGCCTTCTATCTGGAACACAGGTTATCAGAAGACCTTGACTTTTTTTCTAAAGAGAAGATCCCTTTTTATACGTTAGAAGAGTTTTTAAAATCCCTCAATTTTATAGATACAATTACATATACACGGCTCTTTGATAGGAATATATTCACTCTGAGTCTCAAAGACGGCACAGTATTAAAGATAGAATTTACATATTATCCTCTAAAAAACCTCGAGGATACAAATGTTATTGACGGATTGGAGATCGATGGTTTTATCGATATTGTAGTAAACAAGCTCTGTGCTATGGCTGAAAGGATTGATGCCAAGGATTATGTAGATCTTTACTGTGCTATCATCCGTAACAATCTATCCCTTGATGAACTGATTGACCTTGCAGAAAAGAAATGTGAGATAAAAGGAATCAGGCATATACTAAAGGCCAGGCTCCTTCAAGTGCCAGAGGGCGTTGAAAGATTACCTCTAAGGATAGCAATAACAAAAGAGGATATAGAAAGATTTTTCAGAAACCTTATAAAGGTTATTATTGATAAGGAACTTAGTTAATGGCAAAAATTAAGGGAGGTTGGATGTCCAACCTCCCTTAATACTTTTAAGTGGTCATGTTTAGTACATGTCTCCCATGCCATGAGAAGGCATCTTGGACTTCTCTTCCTCAGGTATTTCTGTAACCATCACCTCTGTTGTGAGCATCAGACCAGCCACACTTGCAGCATTCACAAGGGCAAGCCTTGTAACCTTTGTAGGATCGATTATACCTGCCTTCATCATGTCAGTGTATTCTTCTTTCTGGGCATCGAATCCGAAGTTTGTATCCTTTGATGCCTTTACCTTTTCAACAATCACAGCACCTTCAAGTCCTGCATTCTGAACTATATTCTTTATGGGTTCTTCGAGGGCCTTTTTCACAATCTCTACACCAATCTGCCTGTCTCCTTCGAGTTTGAGCTTTTCAAGGGCAGGTATGCACCTCAAGAGGGCTACTCCACCACCAGGCACAATCCCTTCCTCCACAGCAGCCCTTGTGGCATGAAGGGCATCCTCAACCCTTGCCTTTTTCTCCTTCATCTCTGTCTCAGTGGCAGCTCCAACCCTGATTACGGCAACTCCACCTGCAAGTTTTGCAAGCCTCTCCTGAAGCTTTTCCCTATCATAATCAGATGTCGTCTCCTCAATCTGGGTCTTGATCTGTTTAATTCTTCCCTGAATCTTCTGGGGATCACCAGCACCCTCAACTATTGTGGTATTCTCTTTGTCAACAACAATCTTCTTTGCCCTTCCGAGGTCAGAGAGTTTTATATTCTCGAGCTTTATGCCGAGGTCCTCTGTAATGGCTGTACCACCAGTAAGAATTGCTATATCCTCGAGCATGGCCTTTCTTCTCTCACCAAATCCGGGTGCCTTTACAGCACATACCTGAAGGGTTCCGCGGAGTTTATTGACTACAAGGGTTGCAAGGGCTTCACCCTCCACATCCTCTGCAATTATGAGGAGAGGTTTGCCCATCTTTGCGATATTTTCCAGAAGGGGAATGAGATCCTTCATGGAGGATATCTTCTTTTCATGAATCAGGATAAAGACATCCTCATATACGCACTCCATCCTTTCAGGATCTGTGATAAAGTAAGGTGAGATATAACCCCTGTCAAACTGCATTCCCTCAACTACATCAAGGGTTGTTGCGAGTCCCTTTGCCTCTTCAACTGTGATAACACCATCCTTTCCGACCTTATCCATTGCATCAGCTATGAGGTTACCTATCTCAGGGTCATTGTTTGCAGATATAGCACCAACCTGGGCAATCTCCTTTTTGTCCTGGACTGGCTTGCTGAGCTTTTTAAGCTCCTCAACAACTACCTCCACGGCCTTATCAATACCACGCTTCAGCTCCATAGGATTTGCACCAGCAACAACATGCTTCATACCCTCTTTGTAGATTGAATAGGCAAGGACTGTTGCTGTTGTTGTTCCATCGCCAGCTGTGTCAGAGGTCTTGCTCGCCACCTCCCTTACGAGCTGGGCACCCATGTTCTCGAAAGGATCTTTTAGCTCTATCTCCTTTGCAACAGTAACACCATCCTTCGTAATAAGGGGTGAGCCGAATTTTCTATCAATTATTACATTTCTTCCCTGAGGTCCCAGGGTTGCTTTTACTGCGTCTGTAAGGATAGTTACGCCCTCAAGGATCTTCTGTCTTGCATGTTCATTGAAAATAAGCTGTTTTGCTGCCATATCTCCGCACCTCCTTTTATTCTTCTAATATCCCAAGGATATCTTCTTCTTTAATAATCAGATATTCCTGATTGTCAAGATTAATCTTTGTGCCTGAATATTTGTCAAAAAGCACAGTATTGCCAACTTTTACCTCTTTTACCTCAGGGCCCACGGCTTCCACAACTCCTTTCTGGGGCTTTTCCTTTGCAGTATCAGGTACATAAAGGCCACCAGGCGTCTTTTCCATTTCTTCTGAATACTTAATGAATACTCTTTCTTTGAGAGGTTTAAACTTCATAGGCTCCACTCCTTTCCTCTGTATTTTAAAAATTATTGTCCTCACAAGGTGAGGATTATTATTAGCACTCTTTTTAAAGGAGTGCTAATAATATATTAGACCTTTCAGGACTTAATCAAGGTCAGTATTAGATAAAAAGTGAGATTTTGAGGAAATTAAGAAAAATATGCTCGGATTTTCTGCAATTTACTTAAAGATTTAAAGTTTTTTTCTTGTTTTCTATAAATGCCTCTATCTCCTCTTTAAAATAATCAGCCTTTTTTCTGACCTCTGGGGGTATCCTGCTTTCGTATAACTTAAGGCCTTCCTTTAATTCTTCTTGAAAGATTTCATAGAATGTGCCTTTAGTTATAGCTTCGTCAAATTTTTTAGGATTATAAAAATAGATATCTGAGATAATAGTCCTTGCAAGTCTTTTTGCCTTTTCTATCATCTCATCGTTAATGTCTGGAGTTACTATTTTTGTATCTGGTGCCTTTGGTGGCAAAGTAACAGTTGGCGTTTCACTAACAACCTTTCTCTCAGGGTGGATTATCTGGTCCTTCGTAGATGTTAGCTCTTCTTTCTCAACAGATGGTGGGATAAAACTATCGAATCCCTTTGGAATGGACCTTTCAGATGGTGAAGGAAAAGTCTCTTTCGTTTCACCCGTAATTTCCTCTTTATCGCCAGGAGGTTGCGGTTCTGAAGTCTGTGGAGTCCCAGATATTAAGGCCTTAATTTTTGTGATGAGGGAATCCTTAATTTCGTGGTCTTCAATAATATCGTCAGCACCGTACAGGGAAGCAGGGGGTCTTCTGTATCTTGTCTTGTCATAAACAGAGGCAACAAGTATAACCTTTATATCCTTTGTATACTCAATCTCTTTGAGTTTCTTGCATACATCAAAGCCATACTCTTTTGGAAGTGCTACATCCAGGACTGCTACAAAGGGCAATTCCTTTGATGCCTTTACAATAGCTTCTATACCGTCTCTGGATACTATAGGAATAAAGCCAGCACTTTTTATGAGACTTTCCATCTCTGAGAGTAATTTATTATCTCCATGGGCAATCAGAACCTTTTTTTTGTCTAGGGTCTCCTTTGGAGGTGCAGTAACAGGCTTTTCTGTAACTATTCTTGATGTAGATGAAGGAGCCTCTGGCAATTTTACAAATATAGATGTACTACATTTTGGACATTTGAATCTTCCGCCCTTAGGTGGAATCTTCGCATCATCAACCCTTAATCTCACCTTGCACTGGGGACATGTAACTACCATCTAATAATGTACCTCCTTTTAGGCCTCCATAGTTTTATTGTAACCAATCCGAATAAAAAACCTCCAATATGGGCAAACCAGGCAACTCCACCCTGCTGGGCAAAGCCTGCTGCCAGAAGACCATTCACTATCTGTATAATAGCCCAAAATCCAATAACTATCAAGGCTGGTATCCTTATGACCTGAATAAAGAAGCCGAAAAAAACGAGTGTGTGAACTCTTGCATGGGGATAAAGGAAAAGATAGGCTCCCAGCACAGCTGATATTGCACCACTTGCACCAATCATCGGGATAGTTGAAGAGGCCCCTTCTATAATAGCATGGCTGTAGGCAGCAAAGACCCCACCAAGTAGATAAAATAAAAGAAATCTAAAATGACCAAGGGTGTCCTCAATGTTATTACCGAAGATCCATAGATAAAGCATATTTCCTGCGAGGTGAAAGAGGCTGCCATGAAGGAACATGGAGGTGAAGACTGTAACAGCAGGATGGACTGGCTGGTCCGAATTAAAGGTTAATATGGATGATGGTATTGCACCATAAAGATAGGCAAACCTCTCTGTATTGCCTGTAAAGACCTGAACAATATATATCCCAACATTCAGGCCTATAATCAGGACTGTAAAGAAGGG
>Ga0197142_1001064_pt1 | contig 25346 bp, 13 predicted proteins | sample GBS60_MetaG_FD_148614 | JGI IMG/M metagenome (GOLD analysis project Ga0197142, IMG submission 148614) | Sediment microbial communities from Great Boiling Springs, Gerlach, Nevada, United States - GBS 60_MetaG | ecosystem: Environmental > Aquatic > Thermal springs > Hot (42-90C) > Sediment... | reverse complement strand
GTGTCGCCGTCGGCGTGTTCGTCGGCGTCGCCGTGGGCGTATTCGTCGGCGTGTTCGTCGGCGTCGGTGTCGGTGTATTCGTCGGCGTCGCCGTGGGCGTATCCGTCGGTGTGTTCGTCGGCGTCGCCGTCGGCGTATCCGTCGGCGTCGCCGTCGGCGTATTCGTCGGCGTCGGTGTATCTGTCGGGGTCGGGGTCGGCGTGGGCGTGGGCGTCGGTGTATCTGTCGGGGTCGGCGTCGGCGTGGGTGTGTTCGTCGGCGTCGGTGTGGGGGTGGGCGTCGCCTGGATCAGCACCTCGCCGGTGTCATCGTCCTGCACGGGCGGACCGATGGGGGGGTCGCCGGTGACCGTGGCCAGATTGAGGAAGGGACTGGTTACCCCCGTCACCGTGCATGTGTAGGTGGCGCTGGCGTTCGGCCCCAGGGTACCCAAGAAGGCATTGCAATTCGGCGCCAACGGGTCGCTGACGGTGACATTCGTCAGGGTAATACTGCCCGTGTTCGTCACCGTGATGGTGAAGGTGGCCGTGCCGCCCAGGTTGATGACCTGGATATCGGGCGATTTCAGAATCGTCAGTTCGGCGTCAAAGGTGTAACCGAAGTCGGCCGTGGGGTTGTACACGTCGGCAGGGAGCCCAACGGTGTAGGCCTGGGCCTGGTTGTTGTTATCCTGGCCGGGGTTAGGCCCTAACGTGGTCACCACATAGCCGTTCAGGATGTTGTAGATGTCGCTGACGACCACGTCGTAGGCGCCGGGCGGCAGGCTGGTGAAGACATAGTCGCCGCTGGCGCCGGTGGTGGTGCGGGCATAGAGCTGATTGTTGACGAGCAGATCCACGGTCACGCCGGCAATGCCGATTTCCCCGTCATCGGGTTCGTACAGACCGTCTTTGTCCAGCTCGAACCAGACCTGGTTACCGATCAACCCGCGTTGACCGGCCGTGCCGGCCTGGACATAACCGAAATCGGCCGTCAGCACATTCCCGCCGGATGCCAGGTTGACCGCATAGGGCTGCGCCTGGCTGTGATTGTTCGTATTGGGTGTGCCCAAGGGGCCGATGGCGAAATCGTCGAGCACATGCTGCGTGTCCGAGACGATGACGAGGTAGTTTCCGGCCAGCAGACCGGTGAACAGATAGCTACCGGTCGTGTTGGTCGTGTCGGTGGCCACGATGGGTTCGCCGGGATCCCAGACCTGATTGCCGTTCAAATCCCGAATCAAGTCCACACTGACGCTGGGCAGAGGCAGGTCGCCGCTGCCGAAAACGCCGTTGGCATCCACATCGTGGAAGACCAGGTCGCCGATGGTGCCCAGGAGCGTGTTGGTGAGATCGTAGAAGCCGATGTCGGCATCGAGATACTGCTGGCCGGCCGTGAGGACGAATGACGCCGTGGGATTGGGGGCGTTGGTCGAAGGGACCAGAGCGCCGGGCACCCCGGCCGTGGCGATGACGTAGTAGCTGCCGGGCGGCACGTTGGTAAAGAGATAGTTCCCGTTGGCATTCGTCGTCGTGGTGGCGAGGAGCAGGTTGCTGAACGCATCGCGTAGCTCCACCGTCACGCCGGGCAGACCCGGTTCGCCGGGATCGCGAAAGCCATCGTTATCGGCATCGATCCAGACCGTATCGCCGACGATGCCGGTGCCCGGTGCCGGCTGACGGACATAGCCGAAGTCGGCATCCCGATACACCTGGCCGGCCGTCACAATTACGACAAAGGGATCGGTCTGGCTTTGGAGGCCCAGGATGTGGGTGAAGCCGGTGAGGATGACGTTGGTATCGGTCACATCTACGATGTACTGCCCCGGCAACAGATTGGTGAAGAGATAGCCGCCATCGGCGCCGGTGGTCTCCGTCCCGATGAAGATGTCCGTGCCGATCTCAACGCTTCCGTTGCCGTTCTCATCGCGCCAGAGGCCAAGGGTGACGTTGCCCAGCCCCGGTTCACCCACATCCTGCAGACCATCGCCGTCGGTATCGTACCACACATAATCACCGATGGCCGCGGGGCAGTGTTCCTGCATCTGCACCGATTGCAAAATCCACTCCAGTTGGGCCGACTGTTGGCCGATAATCACATCCGAACGGGCCTGGACGATCAACCAGGTGGCGCCGGCCGGAATGGTGATGTTGGTGGTGAACGTGTCCCACACCGGCCCATCGCTGCTGAAGAAAGGATTGGGGATTTGCGTGCCAGTCGTGTAGATGTCACCGCTCGGTGGCGTGCCGGAGCCGGTTTGATAGAACAGCGACGTTTGCTGGCCGGCCGTAATGCCGCCGGCGACGGAAATGAGCGTGGCCGTGCGTGGGATGGGCGCCGGGGCGAAGGTGAAAAGCACCGGCTGGATCCCCGGCCCGCTGGGCGGACCGCTCAGGCCCTGGGCCAGATCCAGACCTTCGCCCAAGGCGACCAGGTTGGGATTCCCCGGCGCGGCATAGAGAACAACCAGCTCCCAGCCGTTGTTGTAGACGTCAAAAGCATCGACCCCGGCCAGGGTGTAGGTTCCCGGCCCGGAGGTGACATAGGCGGTCACATCGGCGCGGAAGAGGTAGCTCCAGGAAGTCACCGTCCACAACGCCGGACCGGCCGCCAGGGTCGCCGTGATCGGATTGCCGTTGAAGGTAACGTGATAATCGCCGTTATTGGTCACCGGGTTCGGCCCCGGTTGATTCCCGTCATCGGCGCCGTTGTAGTAAATCCAGGCCTGGATGACGGTGCCCGGCACCGTGAGGTTGAGCGAACTCGAGGTGACGCCATCAAGCCCGGCACCGGCCATGACGATACCCAGTCCCTCCTGATCCTGGCAACTGCCGAAGTAGCCCACTTCGAGGGGACGATCGGCGTCACCGGCGCGCGCGGGTTGCTCGTTGCCGCCGAAAAGCGCCAGAAGCATGCCCAAAACCAACACAAGGCTGCTGTAACGGACAAGCCGCCGCGGCAGCAGCCGTTGTGGCTTGCTATTTCGCTTCGCAAACAAACGTAAGGACATGACTTTCCTCCTTATAAGGGCCTAAACTCCGGCAGTGCCTGGAACCGCATCACTCACTGTACATACATCCAGGACGCCGGAAAACGGCGAAGGTCGCGGGAAATATGCCGGGCAACTGCCAGGATACAAGCGTAATCTGGCCGTAGACGCGGACATCATGGGGGCCATCCGGGCAGGGAAGCTCAACGCCGATGGAGAATACGCCCCAGATAGAGCTTTTGCCATCCCTGGGTAGGCGTCGCCAGGACCGGACCGAAGAACGTGGCCACGGCTTCGTGTTCTACAGCCTCCAACCAGTAATACCAGCCGCCTTCCCGTACCCACGCATCGGTAAAGGCGTAGCTTGCCGGCATACCGGCAGCGGGGATCAGCCCGCTGATGCGCTTGCCGTGGGCCGTGGGGTCGGCGCTGCGGTACACATAGAAGCCCACCAGGTCCTGCTCCAGAGCGGTCTGCCAGCGAATGACGACGCCGGTGGTCTCGACCGTCGCCGTGAAGGCAGCCAGGGTCACGGCCGTGGGCGAGATGAAACCGAAATGGATGTCCGTATTGGCGCCGCCGGCGGGTACCGTTACCTGAACCGTTGTCGGCGTGGTGGCGGCGAGATGGGGCGGCAACGCCGCCGTGATGTCATATGTCCCGGCCGGCAGGCCGGTCAACACCCAGTTACCGGTCGCGTCCGAGGTGGTGCTGTAGCTGTCGCCGAAGCCCACGCGCGCGGCCGTAATGGGCACCAGGGTCACCGGCAGCGTTTCCGTGCCCTCGCGCAGGCCGTTGCCGTTGACATCGTACCAGGTTACACCGCCCAGGGTAATGGTGCCGGCGATAGGAGAGGTCGCCGTCGATTGATTCGCGGTGACAGGGTCGCCGTCGTTGGCCGCCGCGATAACGGCCGTGTTGACGATGGTCGTATCGGAGCCCAGGCCGGGATCCACCGTCGCCGTGATGGTAATAACGCCCCCGGCACCCGATGCCAGATCGCCTAGGGTCCAGACAAAGCTGGTGCCGGGGTCGGGCGTCAGCGGCGGGGTGCTGCTGACCACGGGATTGAGCAGACCGACCGGAAGCACATCGGTGATGACCACGTTCGTGGCCGTCAGGATGCCGGTGTTGGTGTAATTCAGGGTATAGGTGATGGTCTGACCGGGCCTGATCGTCCCGCCCGGCTGCACCGTCTTGGTGATCTGCACGTCGGCCCTGGGCATATTCACCCGCAGCGCCGGGTCGCCGAAGAGGATATAGTTATCCAACAGGTCCTTGAAGATGCTATGGCTCTGGAAAAGCGCATCCTTGGCCGCCAGGGTCAGAGGTCCGAGCTGGGTTTCGCCGGCCACCAGGGTGTTGAAAAAGGCCTTATAGAGGAACTGATGCCCCGTGGCCACCCCCAGACCGGTAGGCGAGAAGCTGGCAATGGCCCCCTTGCCGATGGTGCGCACGGCCTTTTCGCCCATGCTGACAAAGCCCGGGGCGATATAGTAGCCTTCCAGGCAGGTCATGGGCACGAACACGGGGAAGACGGTATTGCCGAGCTGGTCCACATCGGCCACATCGAAAAGCAGCTCACCCCAGGTGCGTTTGCCGGCATGACCGTTGTAGGTGACAAAAAGGGCACCCTGGTTGATGGCCGCCAGGATGGCGCTGCGGGCCGCGGCGCTGGTGGTGTGGGTCTGTTTGTAATAGATTTTGACGGCATCGGCCGGATACGGCCAGATATGGTCGGCCACCGCATCGGAGTGCTCGTAGAAATTGCCGGCGCCGTCGGGATCGTCGCTCACGAACACGATCCGCTTGACCCAATCGCCGGAAGGCGCGTTCAGCTCATATTGGAGCACCCGGTTCACCATCTCCTGGGCTTCGGCCACCGTGTTGACCGGAAAACGCCCCAGGCTCAAATCGGGCATGAGGTCAACCCCCTGGTCCCAGGGGCTGGCCACGAAGCCGTCCAACGCGCCGCCGGCGAAGTTGGCGGCAGCGATGCGGACGTCGTACACCCCGTCGGGCAAATCGTGGAAGAAGTAGTAGCCGTCGGCATCCGTTGTCGTCGTAGCGATGACGCTGCCGGCCTGGAGCAGCTCGACGAGGACACCGCCGATGCCCGGCTCCCCTGCATCCTGCAACCCGTTGGCATTGGTATCAAGCCAGACCCGGTTGCCGATGGTACCCGGCCATACCAATCCCGCATCCCAGTTCGCCTGAGCCTGACCCGGAAAGACATAGGTGATAGGGTCGGTAAAGCCGGTATCGGGATGGACATCGGAATCGTAGCGGTCATCGCCGCCTGCCTTGTAAACCGTGAATTGCCAGCCGGCCGGAGGGATAAACTGCAAGGTGTAAGTGTTGCTGGGCAGGTCCTCGAAAAAGAAGTTGCCGTCGGCATCGGTGACCTGGGACTGGACAATGCTGCCCCCGGCCCACAGGTGCACCGTCACCCCCGGGACCCCGCGTTCCGGCGCATCCCAGATCCCATCGCGGTCTTCATCCCAAAACACCTTATCGCCGATGGCCTTGACCAATTGGGGCGCCGTGGGAGCAGCCGACAACGACGCGGCCTGGGATGAGGGGGCCGTCACCGGCGGGATGGCCGCCGTGACGGCCTGGGCCACTACGGGCGAATGAAAGCCGAAATCCACGGCCAGGTTCATACGCCCTCCGGTGATAACGATATCCCGGGCCGTATGACCGGGGCCGCCATCGCTATCGTATTGCTCATCGCCCAACACGTCGACAAACCGATTGTCGGCAGCGGTCTCGCCCTGGAAGGGATCCACGCCCAGCAGATAGGGCGGGATGTACACCGACTCGTTCGACCCCAGATGGTTGAGCAAGTCATAATGCCCGTCGCCGATAAGGACGACAAATTGCGGTCGCGGGGGTTGCCAATAGTGCGAGGCATAAAAGATAAACGCGCGGATGGCCTCGGCGCTCATCAGACCGTTGTTGAACTCGTCGTAGATGTCCTGGACGTCGATCACGGCTGTGCGATACCCGTTGGCCGTGGCGCGATAGGTCGCCAGTTGTTGGGCCTGGGCCATGAAATTGGCATGGGTGATGACGATGTAGTCGGCGCCGTTGGCAGGATCGCGCAGGTTGGAAGGGGAATCGGGAAGGATGCCCTGCGGTGTAAGCCAGCCGTTGCTGCTGACGACGAAAAAGCTACCCGCAGCCGCCGTTGCCGCGGCTACCAGAGGGCTTTCGGCCTCGAAGATGGCCGTATAAGGCCCGCTGCCGCTCACCACGACCCCTGCGATGAGGACCGGCCGATGGGGGTCGCTCACATCCAGGGCCATGATGTTCGGATCGGCAAAGCCCTCCACGACATATTGCCAGCGGCCGCCACTGCCGCCAAAGCCCAGAGCATTGTTCAGGGCGACGAAACGGCTCAAATAGCTCATCTCCAGGTAGTCGATATAGCCATCGTTGCTCGCACCGACGATCAGCGGGAATTGCAGGCGCACGGTGTTCGCTCCCGCCACCAGTAAGGAACTGGGGACATCGTACAGGCCCTGGTAGGCCACGGCGCCGTCGAAGGTGCTCTCGCCAACCTGGGTGCCGTTGACCAGGGTGCTAAACTGATGGTCGGGATCGGGGGCTTCGTTGAATTGTCCCCACAGGACCACGCGCAAACGGGCCGTGTGCGGTTCTGGGCTAACATCGGGCAGCGTCAGCGTGAAAGCGCGATCGTTTTTATTGCCGTCGGCATCCCGACAAGCACGGTCGCCGGGAGCGCAGGGTCGGTAATAAAGCCAGTACCAGCGGTTCGCCTCCCCCGTGAGCGGCATATTGCTGCGATAGATTTTGTCCTGCTCGAAATGCAGGGTGCGCCAGAAAGCCGTGGCTACCGGTGCGCCGCCGGGAGTGCCGTCACGGGTTGCCGGCACCACCCGCGCGGCGCCGCCGGCTTGAAACCAGTAGATGTCCACATTCGTGTACTTCGTCAGCTTCTCTTCGGCATAAAAAAGAAAATAATCCCCCGGATCGAAGTGGTGATCGCCGCCGTCGAAGAGGAAAAAGGCGACCTCTTCGTTGTCATGGAAGAGCCGGAACGTGTCCGTAGCGATGCCGCTGGGATCAAAACCGGCGGTGACCAGGTCGGTATAGGTGACCCGATAGAGGCCGGTGTCGCGGATGACGATTTTATAGACAGGGTCGGTCGCAGGGGCCTGAGGCCCGGCCGCCTGAAGCGACGCCTGGGGCCATCCCAAACCGGTTACCAGGACCCCAAGGCCGAAGAGAAGACGAAACCAAACCAAAGCAAAGTGCTTCATCGGACACCATACAAGAGCATAGGGGTATAAAGCCGTGGTGCACAGTTGAGCGGCATCACCAGGGTGGCGCCAACCCAATCCAGAAGGGCATACGGCAGGCTATTGGGCGACTCCACTTGCACACCCAGCCAGGTGGCATCGCCCGGCACCTGGAGCGTGAAGCTATAGCTATCCCAGAACCCGTTGCCGTTCTGGTTGTGCAACCCGTTGAACGGATCGGCCATGCGGATGGCATCGGGATGACCGGCAATGCGATGGGTTTGCGGGAACGGCGGCATGACGGACCCGGTCTGATACCACAGGTTGGTGCGATTTTCGGGTAAAGCGCCGCCCACAAAGACGGAGACGGTGGCCTGGCGCTTGACCAGACCGGGAGCAAACTGGAAAAAGACCGTCGTCGTGCCGGGACCGACGTTGGGACCGTTCGTCCCGTAGGCCAGATCCAGCCCTTCGCCGATGCCCACCAGCGTGGGCGGCTGCGACGGATGTCGATAAACCACGACGAGCTGGGCGCCGTTGTTGTAGCCGCGCTCGCCAAAAAAGGCATCCATGCCCTCGAACAGATAAACGCCATTCCCCGTCACGATCGTGCGCACATCGCTCCGATAGGCGTAGGCATAGGCGTCTTGCACGCCGGCCCAATTGGCCGGCCCCCCCATGCGTTGCGGAGCGGGCACCTGCATCCCGTTCAGGGTGACGGTAGGATCGCCGTCATGGAAGACCGGGTTGAAAGTCTCCGGCTCATCATGGACGTTGTTGCCGTCATCGGCGCCGTTCCAATACAACCAGGCCTCGACGATCTGGGCCCCGGCCGGGATACCGGTGATGGTGAAGGTGCCCCCCGTGAGCTGGTCGGTACCCAATCCCGCCTGGACGATGCCCAGCCCCGCCGTGTCCTGGCACGATCCCAACTGACGCACCTGCAACGGACGATCGGCATCGCCGGCATCCACGCTCCTGCCCAAAGCCATCAGGAGCAGAGCGATGGCCAATACCCCACAGCGATGGAAACGACGTACGACGACGAGAAGAGGGGCCATAGGATTCACAAAGGAGAGCCGGTAGGCCGAAGCGAACTCCGACCTACCGGCAAGCAGAGGCAATGGCTACCGGCTGGACCGACTGATTTGCGGCAGGAAGAGCTTGATCCCGCCGGGGACAGGGGCCCGATAATCCACGATCAGCGGGCCATAGCTATGGCCCTGAGGCCGGGTCTCAAGCCAGTAGTAATAGGTCTGGCCGGGCGTGGCGGTCGTATCGGTGAAGCGATAGGACGATCCCTGCGGATTGCCGACAACGGCCACGCCCGTCGGCGTGAGCAGCGTACGAGCGCCGTCCTCGCTGAGACTGCGATAGAGGTAGAAGCGATCGCCGACTTCTTCGAACACCGTCATCCAGTGGATGGTCACCCCTTCGGGATCGAGGCTGTAGCCGAAGTGGGCAACGGTCGTTGCCGTGGGATTGATGTAGCCGAAGTCGAAATTCAAATCCACGGTACCCGCCGGCAATGAGCGCACCATGGGCGCGCCGGTGGTGCGCAGGTACAGCGGGATCGAGGCCGGGACCTCCACCGAGTAGGTGCCCGGCGGCAGATTGGTGAACAGATAGAAACCGGTAGGACCGCTCAGGGTGGTGAAAACCTGGCCTGTGCTCTGATTCGTAGCCGTGATGGGCACGTTGGCAATGCCGGTGGTTTCGCCCGGATCCTGGATCCCGTTGGCATTGGGATCCACGAAGATGAAATCCCCGATGGTCACCGGTTCGATGTAGCCGAAGTCGGCGGTGAGGTTCACACCCGCCTGCGGCAAGGCGATGGTGTAGGGTTGGACCTTGTTGTTGTTATCGTCGGTCTGGTTGAGAGGAAATACGGTGTCGATATAACCGCTCAGCACACCGAACACATCGCTCACCGTGACGGTATAGACACCCGACGGCAGGGCGGTGAAGGAGTAGTCACCGCCGGCCCCCGTCGTGGTGCGGCCGTAGAAGACACCGTTCCGATAGAGATCAACGGTGACACCGGGCTGGCCGATATCGCGGTGGGCCGGATTGAAGACACCGTTGTAATCCACTTCGGTCCAGACCTGATTCCCCAAGACGCCGATGTCCTGACGGTTCACCCGGTAGTAGCCGAAGTCAGCCGTCAGATTGGTACCGCCGGCGGACAAGACCACCCGGTACGGATCGGCCTGATTGCGGTTATCCGTGTTGGGGGGGCCTGTGACCGGGGACTTCACATAGTCCAGGAGGACGCTGTTCGTATCGCTGACGTGGACCAGATAGTTGCCGGGCGGGATACCGGTGAACAGGTAAAGGCCGTTTTGATCGGTCGTCGCCGTGGCGATGATGGGTTCGCCCACGTCCCAGATGCCGTCGTTGTCACTGTCCAGGATCAGGTCCACGCTGACGCCGACGATGGGCACTTCGGTCAAGGCATTGTAGGCGCCATCGCGGTCGGCATCTTCGAAGACCAGGTTACCGATAGTACCCAGCACGTTCAAACCACCGGGCGGGTCATAAAGACCGATGTCGGCATCCAGGTATTGATCGCCGGCAGCGACGGTGAACGTGAGCGTGGGACTGGGCGCCGCCGGCGAGACACTCAGCCCGGACGGCACATTGTCCAGTTGGACGTAATAGCTGCCCGGCGCCACATTGGTAAAGAGGTAGTTGCCGTTGCTATTGGTCGTCGTGGTGGCGATGACGGTATTGTCGGACGCCCTGCGCAATTGCACCGTCAGGCCGGCAGCGCCGGGTTCACCGGGATCCTGGATGCCGTTGGTGTTCTGGTCGTACCACACCGTATCGCCCACGATCGCCGTGCCGGGCGCCGGCTGATACACGTAGCCGAAATCGGCATCCTTGTAGACCTGAGCCACTGCCAGGGTGATGGTGCCGGTGGGATCGGGCTGGCTCTGGTTGGCCACGATGTGGGTCAGGCCTCCCAGCCGGCCCAGGGTATCGGTGACATCCACGAAGTAGGTGCCCGGCAACAGACCGGTAAAGAGATAGCCGCCGTCGGCATCGGTCACGGTGGTGGCCAGCAGCACGTCGTCACCGCCGCCGGGAACGCCGTCGGGGCCGGTATGGTACAGGGCCACGGTCACATTGGGGATACCCGGCTCGCCCACATCCTCGATGCCGTCGGCATTGGCGTCGTACCAGACGAAGTCGCCGATGGCGCCGGGCCGGGTGTAACCGAAGTCGGCCGTCAGATTGATACCGCCCGCCGGCAAGACGACGGTATAGGGTTGGGCCTGGTTGTTGTGATCGGCGCCCGGCGTGGGGCCCAGGTTGCTGACCAGATAGCCGTTGAGCACGCCGTAGACGTCGGTCACCTGCACCCGATAGGTGCCCGCCGGGAGACCGGTGAAAACGTAATCGCCTGCAGCGCCGGTGGTAGTCGTAGCAATCAGATTGTTGGTGTTGGCGTCGCGCAGCTCCACCGTAACGCCGGCAATGCCGGTATCGCCGTTGGCCGGATTGTAGATGCCGTCGCCATCTACGTCGTACCACACCTGATTGCCGATGACGCCGTTCGGATCGACCCCGCTCAGCACATAACCGAAGTCGGCCGTGAGCACGTTGCCGCCTGCCGACAGGGTCACCGGATAAGGCTGGGTCTGGTTGTGGTTATCGGTATCCGGCGTGCCCAGGAGGGTGACGCTGTAGTCGGTAAGGACATGGATGGTATCGGACACGCGCACCAGGTAGCTGCCCGCCGGCACGCCCGTGAACAGGTAGTTGCCGTTGTTGGCGCCCAACGTCGGGACCGTGGTCGTCGTGGCGATGATGGGTTCACCCGCATCCCACACGCCGTCGTTGTCGCTATCCCGGATGAGGTCCACACTGACCCCACCCAGCGGGCTATCGGTGCCGACCTGGAAGATGCCGTTGCCGTCGGTATCGAGGAAGACCAGGTTGCCGATGGTGCCCAGGACGGTGTTGGCGGCATCGTAGAAGCCGATGTCGGCATCGAGATACTGGTCGCCCGCGGCCAGGACAAACACCGCCGTGGGATTCGGCGCCGCCGGGGAGGGGCTGAGGCCGAGCGGCGGCGTCGGCACCTGCACGTAGTAGGTCCCCGGGGCGACATCGACGAAGAGATAATGGCCGTTGACATCGGTGGTCGTGGTGGCGATGAGGTTGTCGTCGGCATCGCGCAGCTCGACCGTCAGCCCGGGGATGCCGGGTTCACCGGGATCCTGGATACCGTTCTGGTTCTGGTCGTACCACACCGTATCGCCGACGATGCCGGTGCCCGATGCCGGCTGACGGACGTAGCCGAAGTCGGCATCCCGATACACCTGGCCGGCCGTCACAATCACGACCAAGGGATCGGGCTGGCTTTGGGGACCCAGGGTATGGGTCAGGCCGGTGAGGATACCGTTGGCATCGGTCACATCCACGATGTACTGCCCGGGTAACAGCCCGGTGAAGAGATAGCCGCCGTCGGCGCCGGTAGTCTGGATGCCGATGAGGGTATCCCCGCCGTCAATGGAGCCGTTGGTGTTGTTATCCCGCCACAGTTCCAGGGTGACGTTCCCGATGCCGCTCTCGGTGACATCCTGGACGCCGTCGGCATTGGCATCGTACCAGACGTAGTCGCCGATGGCCGCATCGTTGACGATCTGGATCGGTTCATCATCGGTGGCGGTATCGGTGGTCTCATTGTTCTCGTCCGTGGCCGGCCCCACGGTGGCCGTATTCAGGGTTTGCTGATTGGGCAGATCGAGGGTGCTGGCCCGGGCCGTGAAGTTGACGATGACATCGGTGAAGGCGCCGGGTGTCAGCGAGCCTAATCCCGTCACATCGCTCCAGTTGAGGGTGCCGTCGTTGACGTTATCGTCGCTGGCAGGCGTGCTGAAGTTGCCGCCAAAGCCGTAGGTCAGGTAAGTCGTGTCGTAGGTATCCACCAGGGGTACCGTGTTCAGGGTGGTATCGCCCGTATTGGTGATGCGGATGCGATACTGGACCTGACCGCCGACCAGGGCCACGCCGCCGCTGGGGATGAGCAGGGTTTTCTGCACGGAGATGCCGGGATTGCCGATCTCAACCGGCTCGTTGTCGCTCGCGCCGGGCGGCGAGTCGCCGTTTTCGTCTACCGCCCCGCTTACGGTGGCCGTATTCAGGGTTTGCTGATTGGGCAATCCCTGCGTGCTGGCCGCCGCCGTGAAGTTGACGATGACGTCGATGAACGCACCCGGGGCCAGCGAGCCAACCCCCGTCACATCGCTCCAGTTGAGGGTGCCGTCGTTGACGTTATCGTCGCTGGCAGGCGTGCTGAAGTTGCCGCCGAAGCCGTAGGTCAGGTAAGTCGTGTCGTAGGTATCCACCAGGGGTACCGTGTTCAGGGTGGTATCGCCCGTATTGGTGATACGGATGCGATACTGCACCTGACCGCCCACCTTGGTCGAGCCATCGGCAGGGATGAGCAGGGTCTTTTCCACGCTCACGCCCGGACTGGTGATGCGGACGTTATCGTCATCGCTCTGCGGCGCGGCTGCGCTCAGGCCGTTTTGGTCAATAGCCGCCAACACAAAGGCCGTGTTGACCGTCCGCTTGGGCGGCGGCCCGGTGATGGGGTCGGTACTGGTCACGGCCGTGAAGCGCACCGTCACCGTAATGGATGCGCCCGGAGCCAGCGAGCTTCCACCGGTGACATCGGTCCAGTCGATCTGACCGTCGTTGACGTTGTCATCGCTGGCGGGCGTGCTGAAGTTGCCGCCGAAGCCGTAGCTCAGATAGGTCGTATCGTAGAGGTCGCGCAGGGTGGCCGTGACGATATCCGTATTCCCCGTGTTGGTGACGACGATATCGAAAACCACCTGCTCGCCGGGCTGGACGAAATCGGGGCTGGTGCGGGTCTTGGTGACGGTGTATTCCGGGCACGCCAGGGGCATCTCCATGGTCGAACCCACCCACTCCAGCCGCTGGGGATTGGTGTCGTCTTTGGATTCAACCTGCACGGCCAACCAGGTGTTGCCCGGCGGGACGAGTACCGTAAAGGTATAGCTATCCCAATAGCCGTTCGGCGGTGTAGTCTGGTTGTTGAAACCGGTGAAAGCGTTCAGGACCTCGGTGGCCGTAGGACGACCGATGATGGTGGGATTGGGAAACGAAGGCAGGTTGGCGTTGGTGCCCGTTTCATACCAAAGGGCGTTGTCACCCGTGGCAAAGCCGGCCCCGCCCAGGAAGAGGGTGACCGTGGCCGTGCGCGCCACCGCCGCCGGGTTGAACTGATAGACAACGGCCGTCGTACCGGGACCCGAGGCCGGACCGGTGGACCCTTCCGCCAGATCCATGCCTTCGGCAATGGCGAAATAGTGAGGATCGCGTGCGGATGAGCTGTAGACGATCACCAGTTCGGCGCCGTTGATGTAGTTGTTCAGATTGTCGATCCCGGTCAGGGTGTAGGTCCCGTTCCCCGTGACGATGCCGCTGACATCGGCCCGATAAGCATAGGAAAAGTTGGAGGTTTGCCAGAAGGCCGGACCGCCGATGCGGGTCACATTGGCCACCTGCGTGCCGTTAAGTCGCACCGTGGGATCGCCGTCGTTGACGGCCGGGTTGAACAGATTCGGATCGTCTTCGGGCGAATTGCCCAGATCCGAACCGTTCCAATAGAGCCAGGCCTCGACAATGGTGGCACCGGAAGGCAGACCTGACACGGTAAAAATACCGTTGGTGGGGTTTGTCGAGTCGTTGGGGTCAGGGTCACCGACATCGGTGCCGTCAAGGCCCAGGCCAAAGGTCAGGACGCCCAGGCCGGCCGCATCCTGGCAGGTGCCCTCGATCCGGATCTGAAGAGGGCTATCGTTGTCACCGGCTACGGCCGTGGGCAGGTAACGGGCCGGTAAGGCCAGCGATGAAAGCGCCAGAGCGAGGGCCAAAACGAGGCGTAGTATGGTTTCGATGCGACCGAGAGGTCGAAAGCGGGATAAGAACATGGCCGAAATTCCTCCTGAAGCGGTTTTATGCCATCTCCCCTGTTGCCATGAGAGGGCTTAGGCGAAGAGAAGTGGGAGAAGCGAGGACATGCCTTTGCATATGTCGGGTACCCGAAGGACATGGCATCATCGCTCTCTGTTCTGGGAAGACGAGAACCAGAAATTAGGGTAACGACTTTTGGTTGTTGGTGAGCTTACAACTCGCTGACAAGAAAGATGGTTTTGTAAGGACTTTCCCCAACCGGAGGGTATGAGCTGAGCTTAGCGGACTGCCTGAAGCCGACCGCTCAGACGGCGTACTAAGGCCTGCAACCGCGCCTTGAGGACCTCTTCCCCGGCCGAGAGCGGCAGATAGGCGTCGGCGCCCTGCTCTAATCCTTGCACCCATGTCTGCGTTGGCACATTCCAGCCATAAAGCAAGAGCGGTTTGAGCGATTGGCTGCGCAGGGTTTGGCAATAGAGCACATCCTCGCCGGTGCACACTTCCAACAGGATCGCATCGCACCATTCCAGGTCGTATTCCAGACCGAGCTCGCGATCGCGGCAACGCCACTCATGATCCTGGGCCAAAAGAGACGTAATGGAATCCCATGAAGGTATACATCCATTGCCTTGGGGCTTCTTGGGAAGAATGAGGAAGCGCATAGGGGGGTAGCGGGCATTGGCAAGCGAAGTAAGGGTTGTTACCCCATGGATTGCCACAGCCATGAGCCGATGGGAACCATATGCTGCGGGTACGATGGACCAGGGGGACTCTAAATCACACCACGGTATTTCGATTCTATACGGCCCCCACACCCAAAACAATCCTTTTTAGCTTGCAAGTACCTTACGTTTTTCTGCCCTCCCTCGCCGCAGGGACAAAAAAACAAGCAGGCTCCGGATGGAGCCTGCCTGTGAGCGGGCAAGGAGCAAAATGGGTCAGCGCAATTTGGGCGGCGTGGGCGTGGGGGTGGGCGTACCGGGCACCGGCGTAGGTGTGGGGTCATCCACCGAGGTTTCGATGATGATGACACCGCACTCGGTACGCAGGAAGAGCCGAAAATCGGCGCCGGGCATACCGCCGGGGTAGGTAAACTCATAGCCGCCGCGTTGCTTCACGTAGAAGGGCTTGTATTGGGTCCACTCCGTCGGTCCTTCGTAATTGACCACCCGGAATACGGTGGGGAACTGCCAGGGCAAAGGCCGTACATAGCGCACCAGGCCATCCTCGCGAATGGGGAAGCTATAGAAATGGCCCCACACGATGGTCTGCAGGCGCCCGATTTCGCACACACCACCGGGCCGGAAGAGCCGCGGGAAGTAGAGCGGGTTGGGTGGCGGCGGCACCGTCTCGGTGGGAGTGGGGGTCGGTGTAGGTGTGTTTGTAGGCGTGGGTGTGGGCGGGAGCTGGCGGTTCTTGAAGCGTACCTGCGCGCAGGTCAGGCTGCCGCGCACGGTCACGGTGAACATCTCATCCGTCACCGGTTCCCAACCCGGTCGCATGATCTCCCACAGTCGCCAGACGCCCGGAGTCAGATCATCAAAGCGGAAGTAGCCCGTTCCATCGGTGATGCGGATGAGATGCGGCTCATCGCTGCCGTCGGGCACGGCATGGATCTCCCAGCCGGGCAGACCGACATGGAGGTCGTCCACTTTGTAGCCCTCGATACAACCGTTGGGCGGCGTGGGCGTAGCCGTAGGCGTTGCGGTCGGTGTGGGCGTGGGGGTGTCGGTGCCGCACCTGAGATTGGGATCGCGCAGGATGAAGATGTTGTCCTCGTAGACCAGATAGCCCGGCGCGTCAATGCGAATGTGATTGGGCGCCACCACGATGCCTTCCAGCGAGGTGGCCTGGAACGGCTCCAGACCCGCGGGTGGGGTGATGATGATATGGTAGAAAGGCGGCGGTGTGGTGGGCAGATAGAAGTTATAGAAGCCGCCGGCATCGGTCAGGCGGGTTTGGACGACGCTATCCAGGGTATCGGCCGTGTTGCTGCGCCAGGCATCCAGCCGGGCATTGCGCACGGGAGTCATGCCGTTGCAGGTGAGCTGATAAACATAGCCCCGCAGACGGGTGGCCGGCGGACCGGGCGTCCAGGTGGGGGTGGGGGTGGGAGTCCCCTGCTGCATCTTGAAACGGAGGTCTTCCAGACCACGGATGCCGTTACAGGTCATCCCATCTACCAGGGTGACGGTCAGGGTCGTTTGCGTGCCCGGATAAGGTGCCCATCCCGGTTGCACCGTGATCGTAAAGACCCAGTCCCCGGCGGTCAGGCCGTCAAACCGGAAATAGCCCAGGCTATCGCTGGTGCGGGTCTGCGATAGAGCCGGGTTACCGGCAGGATGGGCGGTAATGGTCCAGCCCGGTAGACCGATATCCAGGGCATCGTGGACCCAGCCTTCGATACAGGCCGCCGTCGGCGCTGCCGGCACCGGGTTGGGCGCTGCCTGGCCGTTACCGGCCAGGGCAGAACCGGCAAAGGCCAGAAGCACAAGCATGCCGATGACGGCGAGCAGGGCCATGATACTGCCACGGCGATCGATTCTATGAGCGTGCCAGGACATGGCGAATCCTCCTTACGAGAGAGCGCAATGCGCGGAAGGACGTGCGGATGACGACAACACAGAGTCAAACGAAACGAGCAAGGCGATAAGGTGGGAGCACACCTCCTGGATCTCAAGACGACGCAAGGGGGCTAATCCTGATGCGGGACATCGAGCTGATATGAGCCATTAACAACACAAACAGTTATGTGCTAAAAACGCAACCCTTATCTTCGCAAAAATCTTAATGTAGCACACACACACACCGGCGGATGCTCAAGAGGACAAGCCGTATTCTAGCGGTATTTTACCGTTACGTCAAAAAGGGGATAGAGGTCAGCGGGTCTAATCGGAGATACAAGCGGCAGCGTCATCGATTCCCAGATGTGGGGAACCGCTTAGCCTGAGCGCCGCAGCAGACGCACGCCCTCATGACCGGCCACGATGACGGTATCGGCCATGTTCAAGAACAACCCATGTTCGGCCACGCCCGGCCGATCGGCCAGTATACGGGCCAGGGCCGGTGGGTCGGTGATGCCCTCGTGGAACCAACACCGGGCCAGGTACAACCCGTTATCGGTAACGATGGGACGACCGTCGGCTTCGCACCACAATTCGGCCCGGTCGGCCAGACCGGCCAGCCATGCCACCGTCATCTCGGCGGCAAAGGGGACGATCTCCACCGGAAGAGGCACCGACAACCCCAGCCGTGGCGACATTTTGCTTTCATCCACGATAACCAGGAAATGGTCGGCGTAGACGGCGACGATCTTTTCGCGCAAGAGGGCTCGTCCCAAACCCTTGATCAGCCCTAAATCGGGGGCAACCTCGTCGGCGCCGTCTACAACCAGATCCAGCCGTCGAACTTCGGCCAGAGTACGCAGGGGAATGCCCAACGAGCGCGCCAGGGTTGCCGTCTTCTCGGAAGTCGGCACGCCGACGATATCGCGAAGGCGGCCCTCGTGCAGGGCCTGTCCCAGGAGTTGCACAAAAATCGTTGCCGTCGAACCCGAGCCCAGGCCCAGCACCATACCGTCACATACTTCGGCCAGAGCACGAGCCGCAGCCGTTGTTTTCAGTTTCTGGTTATCGATTCCGGCAAACATCATAAGACCTGCATCTGCAAGCAATAACCGCGGTTTAGAGAAACGATCACCGATTACCGGAGCAAATCCTCCGGTTCATCTACATCCCACAGGACATCGGGACCGGCTTCCACCCAGATCACCTCATCGGCATGGGCGTTCAAAAGCTCCCGTCCGCCGGTATCGCCCGTCAGTTGCAGCAATTCCGGAAAACAACGCCGGTCGAACAGGACCGGATTGCCACGACGTCCGCCATGCCGCGGGGCCACGATGGTTGCCAGGGTGCGGCGATGGGTGGTCACGAGGGTTCGCAGGAGGTCGGCGGACAGATAAGGCTGATCGCCCAGGATGAACAACGCGCCTTGCGTCTGCGCCGCGCAGGCGCGCAACCCTACCCGGATACTCGTGCTTTGGCCGGCCTGCCAGTCGGGATTGTAGACCAGAATAACGGGTAAACCGGCGAGTACGGCGGCCACCTCCTCATAATAGGCGCCCAGCACGACGATGATCTCCTGCACAGGCGCAGCCAGGGCCTCCAGGACCACATGGCGCAGGAGCGGCTGTCCCTGCCAGGGAGCCAGCTGTTTGGGCGAGCCGAAGCGCACCGCGGCCCCCGCCGCCAGGACGACGGCACTGAGATGGCCGTAAGCCGCCAGGACGGGCGGTTCCTTCGCCACCTGGGCCGTAAGGACGGCCTCCCACAGTGGGGTTGCCGCCAGGCGCATCCAGAGGGCCTCCAGGGCCTCACTCTCCGGCAAGGCATCGGCCCCGTTGGCCAGGAGATAACGTCGCACGCCTCTCCCACCACCCCGACCGGGACCGTCGGGATGCAGCAACAACCGCGCCAGGGCTGCCGGGGTCATAGGCGCACCGGGCGCCAGACCGGTCAGGGCGGCCACCCGCTCCGCACGGTGGACCGTGGCGTCGTCGAGAGGACGCCCCAGGGCGCTCAACCCGATACAACAGACAAGATGGGTGGTCGAGGCCGGTACCACCGGCTCACCCGGGCCCGGCGCCTTCAACGGCAGACCGCGACTGCCGTCCCCTTCCACCAACACCACGTCGGCGAGGTCCTGCCATGCCGCCACCCGCTCCGGTTCCAAGCCGACAGCCTTGTCCTGGGCGGGATCAAGGCCGGCCACGGTCAGAATGAACGGCTGAGTGCGCAGAGCCGCCTTCAAGGTCTCCGGCGAGGGGTCAAAGAGCACGTGCGGGAAGCGCTGGAGCTGATCGCGGCCCAGACGGGTCGTGGTGGTGGCCACCACCCGCCATCCCGCCGCGGCCAGCTCATGGCCCAGCCGCCCCATGGCCGTCGTTTTGCCGCCGGCGCCGGTAAACGTCACCATGCTGCCACGCGTTATGCGCAGAGCCTGCATTAAGTCCATAACCAAAGGAGAAAGGTCGCCGGGTCGGGCTTGCGATAGCAGTCGGCAGGCGAGGATGTAACCATGCGATTGTCGAGATTACGCCGATGTTGGAGGTCTGGACAAAAGAACGGAATGCGATGGAACGTCCGCTACCGGATGGGCGCCAACTTTGCGGCCATAACGCCGTTCCAGCTCGCGGCGTTCCATTTCGGCCCGACGGCCGCGATCGGGCAACGAGTCGCGTCGCGCCAGGGCATGGTCAAGCCAGTAAGCGGCCTCGGTATCGTTGCCGCAGCGGAGCAAAAGCGCGCCCAATTGCGCGGCGGCCAGGGCGTCATTGGGGTCCAGCTCAAGCTGTTCGCGGAATCGCTTTTCGCGCTCCCGCTCCCGATCGCCGGTGTGCAGGAAGATACCCAAATCGAAGATGATATCAGACAAACGTTCCGACGGCACGGGAGCGGCGCGATGACGGATGATACACCGGTGGCGCGGGACGATCAGGTCCAGCTCCTGCACGATCTGCAGACGCAGGGAGGCATCGGATCCGATGGGGCCGACAACCAGGGTCACCGACTCCCCCGGGTCGACAAGCACATCAAAGGTGAGACGCTCCTGGCCGTTCGCTTCCAGGGCCTGCACCAACACGGGCATATCACCCTGATTGGTAAGGAGGAGGGAACCATCGCCGGGGACGACCTGAATGCGTTCGTCCTGGAGGACCGCCTCGGTATGCAAGGGCACGGTCTGTCGCACGGGATAGTAAAGATCGAGGAATTCGAAGAAATCGGCCGAATAGTTTTTGAAGAGGCCCACATGCTCGTGCACCTCATTGTCCTCGGCGATCTCGACCACCACCCGCTGGCCGATCAAGCTTTCGAGCAGCGGGTCATGTTCCAGGGCGGCCTGGACGATCAGTTCACCACCAAACCGTTTGAGGTACTCCTCGCCCTGCTCGCTGAGATGCGATCCGGTGGGTCGCCGCGCTTTGCCGATCAGAATGCTGACCACCTCGTTAAGCGCATCGGAACTCATGGCCAGAAAGCTGCGTAGCTTGCGCAAGAGAAAACGAAAAGGCCCCGGATGGAACCACCGGTGTACATTCCGGTTGCGCCGTTGGCTTTCGTCCCCATCGAGCTGGCGGGCATAGCGGTAAATCGCCTGGATCAACGGATATTCGGGCTGATAGAGCACATAACTGGCCTCGACATGGTAGTCATCCTGAATGGCATGCCGGTAGTGGAGTTCGATGCCGGTGGCCGTTACCTTCAAGGTTCCCCAGACCAATTTGCCGTTGGCCAGCTCCAGGGTCACATGATAGTCGTTAAAGTCGTGCAAACACGAGTCCACGCGGCGGGCGCGCAACCAGGCGCCGGCCAGGGCGGCGACGAATAGGAAAGCCAGGGTGGCAACCAGGGACCAGTCAACGAGCATGGGTGACCTCGCTTGCGGCCGAAACCTGCCGGCGCAGGCGGACCACTTCCGTTTCCAATGCAGCCAGACGCTGGGAGAGGTCCTGGATCATCTCCATGGTGACATCGGGTACGCGGTTGTGATGCAGATCGGGTTCGGCCGTCCCGAGCTCGTAATGGGGATGCCGGGGACGGGCACGGCCGGGTACCCCGACGACAACCGAATCGGGTTCCACATCCTTGACGACAACGGCATTGGCACCGATACGCGAGTGGGCGCCGATGCGGATGGCTCCTAAGACCTGCGCGCCGGCCCCGATGACCACCCGGTCTTCGACGGTAGGATGGCGCTTGCCTTTCTGGAGGGCAACCCCGCCCAGGGTGACATTATGATAGAGGGTGACATCCTCGCCGATCTCGGCGGTCTCACCGATAACGGTCCCCATGCCATGATCGATGACCAGGCCGGGGCCGATCACGGCCCCGGGATGGATTTCGATGCCGGTCAGGAAACGGCTCCAGTGCGAAACCAGGCGGCCCAGGAGAAAAAGGCGATGTCGCCACAGCCAATGGGCCAGCCGATGAAACCATAGGGCATGCAGCCCCGGATAACAGAGGAGGATTTCCAGAGTCGTGCGGGCAGCCGGATCCCGCTCTTTAAAGGCCTGGATATCGCGACGCAAAGTAGCAAGCATAAGCTATTCCTCATGTCCGCAGATCGTCGAACAACGCCGTACTCAAATAGCGTTCACCGGAAGAGGGGATGATAACGACAATGAGCTTACCGGCATTTTCAGGACGTCGGGCCACCTGCAGGGCCGCATGGACGGCCGCACCCGAAGACATGCCCACCAGCAATCCCTCCTGACGGGCCAACTCGCGAGCGACCCGAAACGCATCGTCATGCTCCACCGGGATGATTTCATCAATAATGGCCGTGTTGAGCACGGCCGGGATGAAACCGGCGCCGATCCCCTGGATCTTGTGCGGTCCCGGTTTGCCCCCCGATAAGACCGGCGAAGCGGCAGGTTCGACGGCAATGGCCTTGAAGCCGGGCTTGCGGGCTTTGATGACCTCGGCCACGCCGGTGATGGTGCCACCGGTGCCCACACCGGCTACCAGGATATCGACCTGACCGTCGGTATCGCGCCAGATCTCCTCGGCGGTTGTGCGGCGATGGATCGCCGGATTGGCAGGATTCTCAAACTGCTGCGGGATGAAGTAGCGCGGATCCGCCGCCGCCATCTCGTAGGCCTTACGCACGGCCCCGCGCATCCCCTCGCTGCCAGGGGTGAGCACCAATTCGGCGCCATAGGCCCGCATCAGCATCCGCCGCTCCAGACTGGCCGTTTCGGGCATGACGAAGGTGCACCGATAGCCTCTGGCCGCGCAGACAAAGGCCAGACCGATGCCCGTATTGCCGCTGGTAGGCTCCAGGATAATGGTATCCGGCTTGATCAATCCGGCCTGTTCGGCCGCCTCGATCATGGCGACGCCAATGCGGTCTTTGACACTCGCAGCCGGGTTGTAGAATTCGAGTTTGGCAACCACGGTGGCAACGGCGCCGGCCGTTACCCGGTTGAGCCGGACGAGAGGCGTATTCCCGATCAGTTCGGTGATGTTCTGAGCGATACGGGGCATAGTGAACGGTGATGAGCAAGCCAAAGCGTTTTGAGGTCCCAAACTCCTCGGGAAAGAACAGGGGACGTACGCTTGATTCAGTGTAAACCAAATCACAAAAGGGCGCAAAACGATGGACGTAAAGGCACCACAGGCCGTACCGCCCCCATGCCGGGGTTGCACCAGGACTTCTGAGGGAATCGCTGCGCCACCGAGCGTTCTTGGATTTTGCCATCCCCACGCTTCGCCGCGTCCTGACTCCGACTTCTCAGTCTCTCGAAACCGTTTCTCCCTCGCAACGTACGTGTTGACATTGACAGGGGGCGTCGGGACATGTATAATGAAGACAATCGTTGCGGGGTGGAGCAGAGGTAGCTCGTCGGGCTCATAACCCGGAGGTCAGGGGTTCGAATCCCCTCCCCGCTACCTATCCTGGCCGATTTTCCCTTGTCAGGAGGCCGCTCAGGATTAGACAACCCAAACGGCGACGTAGCTCAGGTGGTAGAGCAAGCGGCTCATAATCGCTGTGGCGGTGGTTCGAGTCCACCCGTCGCCATCCCGACCCCACAAAAAAGCGCCTTGGCGATCGCAAGGCGCTTTTTTGATCGGTCAAGAGGGTCCGCTCGCTAACTCACCGAGGCCTGTTCCAACCGCGAAGGCGCCATCCGAGCCGGCTCGCGAACGGCATATTGAAAGCCGATGAAGATGAGGATAACCCCGATCAACTCGCTCAGATAGAGCACCGAAGGAATGCCAAACCGCTGCAAGGCGCCGCCAAAGGCGGGTGACAGGGCGCCAAGGGCGATAAAGAGGTTGCCGATGACACGATGGAGCAGCACACGTTTGCGCCAGAAAAGCCAGGCCGAATAGATGGCGCCCCCGACGAGCAGAATAACCCCATACAGATTGAAGAACGGCGTCAGCACGCGTACCCCTGGACTGACAATGGCATGGCCGCTCAGCTCGTGGCTCAGCATTTGCGTCGGATCCAGTTGCGCCGTGAAGACCTTGTAGGCGGCATACACCGAACCGATGGCCAGGATGGCGAACAATATCCAGGCCACCCGACGTTTCAGCAATAGAAACGCCGTCCCTTGACCCAACCAGGCAGCCACCAACACGGCGCCGCTCAGATACCACAGGCGAAAGACAAGCGGATGCCAGCCAAGCAAGCCGTAATAAGCCTCCATGGCGCCACCGGTACCGTAGAACAAGAGACCGATACCCCAAAAAAGGCTATGGAGACGGCGTCCTTTATACCAGCGCTGCAAGACAAGAAAGGCAAAGACAAAAGCAATAACGGCTGAGAACAAAGGGAGCAGAGCGGAGAGCCACTGTAGGAGCATAACGTCACCTCAACAGGTTAGAAAATGAGACCGAGCTTCTTGAGACGAGCCCTAACGGGGCGACGAAACGACCAATACGATGACGACCAAAATGATCAGAGCAACAAGGGCGATGAGCAACGCTGCCAGAAACAACGGCACCAACCGTTCGTAAGGCTCAGGAGCACGACGCGGCGGGCGCGAACTCGACATGGCCAACCAGAAGTTGAGTAAAGCTTCGTAAAGATACGCTATTCTAAGGGCCTATCGTATCTCCTGTCAACTTTGCAGAGGTTGGCAAGGACGGCTTTGGTCGCCTCCCGGCAGGGGCAGATGAGCAGCGCCTTCTCAAAACAAAAAGGGGTTGTCGGTCAGGAACACCGACAACCCCGCGGGGAAACGAACGGCGATCGGCCTTACTTCCCTGCCCGAATTTTGGCGCCGCTAAACGGATAACCGAAGAGCGGTGCCAACAGGCAGACATCGAACAGACCCGCCAGCAGGGGCACCAGACCGATCACGGCGACAACGATACCGGCCGTAGCCCCGCTCATACCGTTGAGAGCGAACAAACCGACGAGGATGAGCACGATCCCGGCGATGATGCGGACCAGACGGCCGGTGGTGGAAGCCATAAAGGTGACAAAAGCTTTCATGGGTTATACCTCCTATGAGCATACCTGGCAAAATGGAACCATCTTTACTATAGCACAATGCCGTGGCTTTGTCTGTGATAAAGTCACGCAGCAGCCAGGCGGGCCAGGGCTTGCGCATCGAGGATGGTGATGCTGCCACGACTCTGGCGGATAAGCCCCTCATCGGCCAGATGGGCGAGCACACGGCTGACCACCTCCCGGGAACTTCCCAATTCGGCGGCAATCTGCTGGTGGGTGATGGTGATGGCATGGCCACGCCGGCTATAGGCAAGCAACAGGCCGGCTATGCGGACATCAAGACGCCGAAAGGCCACCTCTTCCACCAATTCGATCACGGCAGCCAGCCGCTGCGCCAGCAAGCCGAAGAGAAATTCCCGCCAGGGCTCATAGCGCCGCACCCAATTGCGTAAAACCGCCGCCGGGATGAGCACGGCTTCGGCCTCTCGTTCTACCGTGGCAATGGCCGGAAACGTCTGCTGGCTGAGAATGGCATTGGCCGTGAGGATGCAGGATTCGCCCTCGCCGAACCGGTAGAGGGTGATTTCACGCCCGGTTTCGGCGACTTTGTACACACGCACCGCGCCTGACAGCAAGAGGGCCATGGCCTCGACGCCATCTCCCTCGGCAAAAACATCACGGCCGGGTGGGATGCGGACATGAGAGGTAAGCTCACGCAATTCGCGCAGAAGCTGAGGTTCGGCTGTGCGCAACCAGGGAAACAGGCGGACAATACGGGCCAGGGTTTCCGGATCGAGCATGGTCGTTATGTAAACAGTATAGAGAAGCGGGTCGTCGCGTTACCTGCTTATTGTACGGTAGAAGGCATTGCTTCCCGCTTTTTCCGACAGCCTGCGCTGTCCCTGGGTTGACCCTTCAGACCCGCGTCAAAAGACACAACCGGCAACCGGCCTGTCTTGCTCCCTTCGATGCAGTCAGGTACAATACACACACAAACAAGCCGCCCAAAAAACAAAGTTCCATTGCAATAAAACACAGAAGCATCCGCAACTGGCGATCGAATCGTAACTGTTCAACCATTTCCTTGAGACTCAGTTTTTCTTCTCCTTTTGTCATTGCGAGCGTAGCGAAGCAATCCCCTCGCATGCTAAAAAGGCCGGCTTGGAGATTGCGCCTCGAGCGAGCCCCACGGGGCG
>Ga0197142_1001063_pt1:5000-7500 | contig 25349 bp, 20 predicted proteins | sample GBS60_MetaG_FD_148614 | JGI IMG/M metagenome (GOLD analysis project Ga0197142, IMG submission 148614) | Sediment microbial communities from Great Boiling Springs, Gerlach, Nevada, United States - GBS 60_MetaG | ecosystem: Environmental > Aquatic > Thermal springs > Hot (42-90C) >... | reverse complement strand
ACTTTGCTAAACTAAGTATTGATAATCTTGCTTGTTGGAAGGTTCAAGTATTCAAACATTTTTGCTGAGCTTTAAAATGCTGTAGAAGGTTATAAGACATGAGGAGTTTGCCCCCCCCACATTGCCCCGCGTTTATGGTTGGTAAAGGTTTTCTTTGCACTCCTCTTCGTCGGTGACCCGACATCTGCGCCGTCAGCGATAGCGATTACCATCTCCTCGCTGGAAAGCGCCTATTTTCAGTCTGGACAGATCACGGTACGCGGTTCATTTCGATATGTTGATCGCAATGCCACCGATCAGCCGGCACGCTTTGTACGCGTTCTACTCTACGACGCCGATGTGAACGGTGTCGACGACCTGCTGGGGGAGACGACCACAGATCAAAATGGTATCTTTCAATTTGCGTCTCTTCCAAATCAGGACAACGATGAACCCGGTTCAACGCTGGATATCTACCTCGTCTGGGTTGCCGAATTCAACGACAGCGCTGCGGCGCAACGTCGAGTGGCCGACCTTGGTGGAAATGTATATCGCTGGCGAAGCGAGATTCGGCACAATGTTGCTAACGGGGAACATATTTTCAACAATCAAGTGCCCAACAACCAACGCCCGGTGATGTGGATTTTTCAGGACCTGCGCCGCAGTTGGGAATATGTGCGCAATAATGTGAACATCGACTCAGGCTCGATAACGGCGCGCTGGGCGGACAACGTCGATTGTTGGCTGATTTGCGCCTCTTATTTTTATGGCGGCGTGGGAGGACCCTACATTTTTATCTCAACGCAGCACCAAAATTCAGCCGATGTTGTCGTGCACGAGGCGGCGCACCATTACCTGTACAACCGCGCCAGCTGGTGGGTGGTGGATGTCAACTGTTTCAACCATCAAATCTTTGGTCAGGTGAACAGTGAATCGTGCGCCTGGAGCGAAGGCTGGGCGGACTTCCTGCCTCTCCTGGTCAATGACGATGTCTGTTTTGACTGGGGGCGGGGACCATGTGGCGCTGGAGGTGGTGCATTTGAAAATCTTGAGGTTCGTAGCCGAAACGATATGCCTCCTGCCTTTCCATGGGGAGACAGGGTGGAAGGGAGAATCGCCGGTGCACTCTACGACTTTTTTGACAACAACAACGAGGGGTTCGATAGCGCCGTCTTCGGCTTTGGCCCCATCGCCGCTATCGTGCTCGACGCCCAACCGGAAGACAGCTTCTTCACTTTCTGGAGACGGTGGCAGGCAAGCAGCAACAACCGCCACAACGCACTGCGCGCTCTCTACCAGAACACCATCGACTACAACACATCTCCTCGCTTCGACCCACTCTTGCCCAACCTCGTTGCGTTGCGCGGGGTCGCCTGGCCGCGCGCCCTCGACTTGTGGAGCTATGCCGTCGATGATGACAGTGCAGATTGGGAGCTGCGCTTCCAGCTTGTGTCGGTGAGTGACAATCGCTGCGGAGTGACGCTAACCGAAAACCGCTGGATCGACCTGACGCCGCAGGCGAACTGGTTGGGCGTCTGCGACGTCACCGTGCGCGCTTCCGACACCATCGCCAGCGTCGACGATACGTTTCGAGTGACGGTGGCGCCGATTGTTGCGCTCAACTATCTGCCAGCCGTTATCAAGCCGGATGTGGCGGCTGGTGGAAGTCATTGAAGGAGAGAAAGTCATGAAACAAATAACGGTTCTATTGACCAGCGTTTTGCTGCTCGCCGCTTGCGTAGCCAGTGGTGCAATGCTGACCGAACAGGGCTTTTGCAATAGAGGGCTTTGTGCATCTATTACAGTGGAAGAACCGATGGAGTGGGGAAAACCAGTGACTGTTAACATCATTGTTACCAGTGACGTCGACCTGATGGGCGCCCAGATTTCATTGACTACTTTTCCACCTGCTATGGTGCAAGAAAACAGTGGATGGCAACCGGAAGGCTCCCGGTGGCTGGCGGATCTGACTGCCCACCAACCTCTACTTTTCACCAAACAGGTATTGCTGCCTTCTGCGGATATTTACGAGCTGCGAGCGAATGTGTACCATCCGACCAAACCCTTCGTGGTCGATATCATTGAAATAGAATTCACTCCAGAAAAAATTGTTATCAACCCGACGCCTGCCCCCTATGATGGCACACCTCTTTTGGCACCAACGGTCCCACCGGAAAAAGTCGCCACCTTTGAAGCGCAACTGACTCAGGAGGCGTTGTTGACGCCGACACGGGCTTTTATTTCGCCGCTGGCAACCCCTATACCGCTCTTTGTCTCGCCGCTACCGACGCCAGCACCTGTTGCGCCTTAAATATCGTCACATTGGACCGAATCTGTGTACGCAGACGCTGGAGCCGTACTGCGGTGTGCGTAGACGCGTTGGGGAACTCGTTGTCGATGTCCAGTGATAGAACTGCGCAGTCATCTGGTTGTAGTTCGTTCATGAAATAAAACGTGGATGACGCAGATTTCTCTGAATCCGCGCCGATCCGTGCAATTCGCGTCATCCACGTTCTATCAA
>Ga0197142_1001062_pt1 | contig 25354 bp, 25 predicted proteins | sample GBS60_MetaG_FD_148614 | JGI IMG/M metagenome (GOLD analysis project Ga0197142, IMG submission 148614) | Sediment microbial communities from Great Boiling Springs, Gerlach, Nevada, United States - GBS 60_MetaG | ecosystem: Environmental > Aquatic > Thermal springs > Hot (42-90C) > Sediment... | reverse complement strand
CACACAGCCAGGGTACCCGGTACTCGTGCATAAGTTACAAGGGGCGGGCTCTCAACGCCCGTAATGCCGGCGTCACATCGAAAGAAATGTTGCCTCCTTTGGTCTAGCGGCCTTTCGCCTGCCCGTCGGTGACAACGACATGCCTTGGCATGGATACGGCCTCGCAGTGCGGGCGTGGAGAGCCCGAAAGGGGAGCATTGGAGTTGATCCGGGCAGGTCCCCTATAGGCCACTGGCTCCCGCCCAACCTCTTGCCAGCAACGAAATCTTTCAGGATGCCCGCTGCCTTATTAACCAGGCGTGCAGAGCGCGTCCTCAGAGAAAAACCGCTCTCGCAGGTAACTCATGGGAGCATGGGGGGCCTTTCCCTTCGCTCGAAGGCCCGAAGTCCTTCTCTTCAGCGCAGGCCCATCTCGTCTTTCTCTTTTCCCCACTGTCCTCTTTTCACTCGAGAGACCCCGAGACCTCATAGACCCGCAGTGAACCCCTTTCAATGATGCACCTATTCGTGGGCTACCTCCACTTCCCACTGGTATGAGAGACCCTTGGGACGTTGGTGTTGACACGCCCATGGCTGTGTGGTCTATATGTTCAAAGCCATCGGATCTTGGTAGTCCCAAGCGGCCTGAGACAAAAATGGACGCTCCGTTCGGGGAAGGCTACGAGAGACAAGGCCATCTGCCCGCCAGGGCCCTTGCGAACCTGGAAAGGCTCGATCAAACTGCGAGAGAGAAGGTACCGGTTACAAAGGGACTGTTACAATGGACATGTATTTGGGTCACAAAAATTAGTCTCATGGCACTGCCTCCTAGAGGGCCATGAGGATGACAGGTCATTTGGCTTCGAATTCTTCCCCCTGGCAAAGCATGTGGATACCCTTCAGGGGGCCTGAAGATGGAGGATCGGGAAAAAAGGAAGCGATGATAGACTCTCTAGGGTTTTAAACCCTGTTTCTTGAACCATGCCATGGAGGCACGATTGGAACCGATGGACGAATTGGAGAAAATGGATTCAGTTGCCCTAATTGCGGGAAACGGGCCCCTCCCTCTCGTTTTCGCGAGGGAGGCAAAAAAAGCTGGAAAAAGGATCATTGCCGTTGCCCATCTTGGCGAGACAGACCCGAGGTTAGAAGAGGAGGTCCAGGACATAGAGTGGATCCATGTGGGAGAACTTGAGAGACTCCTCAGGTTCATAAAATCGAGGGGGGCCGGTTGCGCCTTATTTCTGGGGGGGGTGGACAAAAAGAAGGTCCTCAAGAACATGAGGCTGGACGAGAGGGCACTTAGGCTCCTCGGAAGACTTGGGCCAAGGGGAGATGACACTCTTCTTGGGGCCTTGGCCTCGGAGTTGGAGGAGGAAGGAATAAAGGTGGTGAGCTCCGCTCGAGTGTTGGCAAGGTGGCTCTGTCCAGAGGGAATCCTATCGAGGAGATCGCCTGGGGAGAGAGAGATCGCTGACATAACCTTGGGGATCCAAGTGCTGGACCGAGTGGGATCTCTCGACATAGGTCAGACAGTGGTTGTCAAAGAAGGGGTGATATTGGCTGTCGAGGCCATAGAGGGGACTGATGAGGCCATAAGAAGGGGAGGTGCCCTGGGGGGGAGTGGGGCTGTAGTTGTAAAGGGGAGCAAGCCGGGGCAAGACATGCGATTCGATGTTCCAGTTGTGGGCCCAAGGACTGTGAACGTCATGAGGGAGAATGGGGCCACGGTTTTAGCCCTCGAGGCCCACAGAACGATCATCGTGGATCCTGGCGAAGTAAAAGAAGCAGTTGACGAATGGGGGATGGTACTCCTGGGGTGGCGCAGAAGTCATGAACCATAGGGTGAGAGCAGCGGTTGTCGGGGCTGGATACCTGGGTAGATTCCATGCCCTCAAGTACACGCAATTGCCGGGAGTCGAACTGGTGGCAGTAGTGGATATAGAGGAAGAGCGCGCCCGGTCATTGGCGTCAGAGGTGGGGGCTTGCCCCCTGAGAGATGCTAGGCAACTGGTGGGGGTCGTTGACATCGCGACCGTTGCCGTTCCTACTACCCAGCACTACCAGGTAGCCAAGGTGCTCATGGAGGCCGGTGTACACCTCCTGGTGGAGAAGCCCCTCGCTGCTAGCCTAGAAGAGGGAGAAGAACTTGTGGAACTGTCCAGGTCCAAGGGGACAGTGCTCCAGGTGGGTCATGTGGAGAGGTTCAACAGCACGATCCGAGAGCTGAGAAAGAGAATCTCGGAGCCGCTCTTCGCAGAATGCGAGAGGATAAGCCCTTACCCAGGACGCGGTAGCGATGTGGACGTTATACTCGATGTTATGATCCACGATATCGATCTCGTTATGGACATTTTCCAGGGGCCACCGCAGGATTTGGAAGCAGTAGGGGTTCCCGTAATGACTTCCACTTTCGACATGGTGAATGCGAGGCTAAAGTTTCCCAAAGGAAAGGTAGCGAATCTCACAGCAAGCAGAGTCTCTTCAAAAAGTTTCAGAAAGGTAAGAGTCTTCCAGCCAGATCTTTACCTCTCGGCCGATTGTCTTAAGGGCGAGATTCAGTGGTTCATGAGAGTCAGGAACGAAGGAGAGAAAGCCCCTCCAAGCATCATTGGACAGACCATCGAGGTCCCCAAGGGGGATGCTCTCCTCGAAGAAGTGAAGTCATTCCTGGATGCTGTTATCACCGGAAAGAAACCAGTTGTGGACGGAGAAACGGGACTCTCCTCATTGAGGGTAGCCTTGGCCATAAGGGAAAACGCGGAGAGGAATTTTCCGGAGGAGTTGAAGAGGCTCCTTGTACCCTGTGAAGAGGAAAAATGAGGGAGTCAGTCGCCCAAGCGGTTATGATGGTGGCAGGTGAGCCATCTGGAGACCGACATGCAGCAGAGGTGGCCAGGGCCCTGAGACGAATGCGACCAGAGGTCCAACTGTGGGGCATGGGAGGGCCCTTCATGAGAGAGGCCGGGGTGGAGCTCCTAGAGGATATCTCCAAAGTTACTGTGATGGGGATCTCCGAGGTTCTGGGAAAGATCAGTGCCATTCTCTCCGCGAGAAGAAAACTCCTCGCAAGGGTTGGTGAAAGCCCCCCTCACCTAGCAATCCTAGTGGACTTCCCTGACTTCAATCTTTGGCTAGCGAAAAGCCTCAAGAGAAAGGGAGTAAAGGTCCTTTACTATATAGCACCCCAAGCCTGGGCATGGAGGCCCAAGAGGGTGAAGGTGATGGCGAAGGTGGTTGATCATTTAGCAGTTATCCTGCCTTTCGAGGAGGAGTTTTTCAGGAAAGGAGGAGTGAAGGCCCAGTTCGTGGGGCACCCCCTTCTGGAGGAGACTGACCTGAAGATCGGAAGGGAAGAGGCAAAAAGAGTCCTGGGTCTGGGTGAACCCGGAGTTGTTTTGGGGCTTTTCCCAGGAAGTAGGATCCAGGAGGTGAGGAGGATGCTCCCAGTCATGCTGGATGCCGCAAATTTGGTCCTGAGCCATTATCCGGAGGTGAAGCCCGTTGTGGCTCTGTCTCCCAATGCCGACGAACCATGGGTCAGGAGCATGGTTGATGAGGGGTGTCCTGAGGCCATGGTTCGTTCGGGGATGGCTCAGCTCGTCCTTGCGGCCTCTGATGTCGCCTCCGTGGCATCAGGGACTGTGAGTTTGGAGGCTGCCCTCTTTGAGGTCCCAATGATTGTCGTGTACAGGACATCTTGGTTCAATTATCAAGTGGCGAAGCGCTTGGTAAGAGTAAGGAACGTATCCCTCGTCAATATCCTTGCAGGCGAGGAGATCGTCCCTGAGATTATACAAAACGACCTTCAGGCAGGAAAACTCGCTCAAGGGCTTTTGGAACTTCTCGGCTCTCGAGAGAAAAGGGAGAAAATGAGGGCCGCCATGGGAAAGATAAGGGAGAAGCTGGGAGATGGAAGGCCAAGCGAAAAGGTAGCCATCACCGCCCTGGAGATGATCGATGGCGATGCTCGTTCCCCAAGGCCTTCGCCAGGAGGTGGAGCTTGAAGTTCAAGTCCTTGCTCTCGCGACCAAGCCCAGAGGGGGATGGGAAAAAGGGAGCCCCAGTGGCCATCTACTTCCGACTCCTGGGATATGTCAGGCCCTACGCCAAAAGACTTCTCGGGGCAATGATCTGTATGGGGCTCTATTCCTCCCTTTCAGGAGCCCTTGCCTGGCTTGTGAAGCCAGTTGTGGACAGGATATTTGTGGAGCAAGATGCCAGGATGCTGGGACTTCTGCCACTGGCTGTTCTCCTCGTGAGCATCGGGAAAGGGCTTGCAGATTACGGGCAAGCTTATCTCATGGCCTGGGTTGGCCAAAAGGTAATCACAGATCTCAGGGAGAAGGTCTACCATCATCTCCAGGATCTTTCCCTCTCATATTTCATGAGAACCACAACGGGCCAGCTTATATCCAGGATCACAAACGACGTGAATCTCCTCCATGCCACTGTGACAGATGGGGTGACCGGTTTTCTCAAGGATATCCTGACCATAATGGCTCTTGTGGCCGTTGTCTTTTACAATGACTGGTTTTTGGCCACAGTCTCCCTTGTGATATTCCCATTGGCCATAGTCCCCCTTGCGAGGTTTGGAAAAAAGATAAGGGGATTCAGCCGCAGATCCCAGGTCCAGATGGGCGCTATGACGACCCTCTTGCAGGAAGTACTGACAGGCCAATCCGTTGTGAAGAGTTTTTGCCAGGAGCAGAGGGAAAAAGATCGCTTCTCGGCCGAGAACAAGGCGCTTTTCAGGACCCTCATGAAACGCCACAGGATAAGGGCCCTCTCGTCCCCCATGATGGAGACCCTGGGGGGCATGGGGGCAGCTGCGGCCATATACTTGGGCGGCTCCAGAGTCTTGGGTGGCGAGATGACCCCTGGTGCGTTCTTCTCCTTCATAGCCGCCTTGGGAATGCTCTACGAGCCCATAAAAAGGCTCAACAAGCTCAATCTCGTCATCCAGGAAGGGATAGCCGCGGCCGAGCGAATATTTCAGATCCTGGATGAGCAACCAGAGGTGAAGGAAGTGGAGGGGGCGAGGCCTCTTCCCCCCATTGCCAATTCCATAGAGTTCAGGAATGTGAGCTTCTCCTATGAGGAAGAGCCAATTTTGAAGGAAATAAACGTGGAGATCAAGAAAGGGGAGGTGATTGCCATTGTGGGAGAAAGTGGAGGAGGAAAGACCACACTGGCACACCTTATCCCCAGATTTTTCGATCCCAGTGAGGGGTCAGTGCTGATAGATGGGGTAGATTTGAGAGAGGTCACCCTGGAATCCCTCCGCTCCCAGATAGCGATGGTCACCCAGCACACGGTGCTGTTCAACGACACCGTGAGGAACAATATCGCGTACGGTCGTCCAGGAGCTTCGATGGAGGAGATCGTCACAGCGGCCAAGGCAGCCCATGCCCACGGATTCATAGAGGCGCTTCCTCAGGGATACGAGACAGTCATAGGGGAGGGGGGAGTCAAGCTCTCTGGCGGCCAAAGGCAAAGGCTCTGCATTGCAAGGGCGTTGCTCAAAAATGCGCCCATTCTGATCCTGGATGAGGCAACCTCTTCCCTGGACACCGAATCCGAGGAGGAAGTGCAGAAGGCCTTGGAGACCCTAATGCACGGTAGAACAGTGATCATCATAGCTCACAGGCTCTCAACAGTGAGAAATGCAGGGAGGATCTTGGTGCTGAAGGGAGGGAGAATAGTGGAGGAGGGGACCCACTCGTCCCTTTTGGCCAAAAATGGCGAGTACGCGCGCCTCTACAAAGCCCAGGCCCTCTCTCAAGAGGTGGAGAGGGCTGTTTGGGTGGGATAGGGAGTGGAAGGGATGTTCAAGGCCATTATATTGGGGGTGCTTCCTCCCCTGATTCATCTGTTTCTCAGGACCATTGCCTCGAGCATCCGCTGGACAGAAGTGAATCATCAGCCAGCCAGGGATCTTTGGCAGAGGGGCCAGAACATGATCCTAGCTTTTTGGCACAACAGGATGCTCATGGCCCCTTTTTTTTACAGGGGGACAGGTCTGAAGATCCTCATTAGCCTCCATGCTGACGGAGAGCTCATAAGTCGGGTGATGAGGAGATTCGGCTTCGGAAGCATAAGGGGTTCGACCACAAGGGGGGGAAGATCAGCCTTCAGGAAACTCGTTCGAGAAGCCCAAAGGGGCATGGACATAGCAATAACCCCGGATGGGCCCAGGGGACCCAAGTACACGGTCCAGAAAGGGATAATAGAGCTCGCTAGGATAACCGGGCTCCCCATAGTCCCAGTGACATACAGCACGAAGCACCGGTATCTGTGCCCCAGCTGGGACGCGCTTGTGGTCCCGAGGCCCTTTACCAAAGGCGTTTTCATATGGGGTGAGCCCATCTGGGTGGAGGACAAAGGGGACGAGGAGAAGATGGAGAAAGCTAGGGCTGAGCTGGAGTCACGAATGCTCAAAATGGTCGAGGCCGCAGACACATTCTTCCAATTGAAAGAGAAGAGAAGAAGTTGAGAGCAGCGCTTGCCATCTACAACCTTGCCCTAGCAGGGGCTGCCATTTCCTCTATTCCATTCTGGGTAGTCCTCCTGGCCACAAGACCCAAGGCGAGGACAGCCTTCCTGGAAAAATTGACGGGTACAGTTCCCAAACCAAGGGGTTCAGGTGGAAGCATTTGGTTTCACGCCGTGTCTGTGGGCGAGGTCATGGCGAGTGTCCCTCTTGTGGAGGCAATGGCTTCGAAGTGGCGAGAAAGGCCAATCTTTGTCTCCACAGTGACCTCTACGGGTCAATCCCTAGCCAAGGAGCGGATGAAGGGAATCAAGGGGACTTTCTACCTCCCGTACGATCTCATTTGGAGCGTGGAGAGGGCCATAAGGAGATTGCGGCCTAGTATCTTCATAACAGCAGAGACCGAGCTTTGGCCCAATCTTCTCCTCAGATTGGATTCCATGGGAGTTCCAAAGGCAGTTGTCAACGGGAGGATATCGGATCGCTCATATCCCAAGTATCTGATGATGAGACCCCTATTCAAAAGGGTCATGCAATCCATCGAGCTATTGTGCATGCAGTCCGAGGAATCTGCGGAGAGGGCGATCTCCCTGGGAGCTCCCGAGGAGAGGGTCCACGTTGTGGGGAATCTCAAGTTCGACATCCCAGCCCGAGACCCAGAGGATGAGAAGTGGAGACAACTGCTGGGTTTACCTTCCGGCGCTCAGGTGATTGTAGCGGGAAGCACCCACCAAGGTGAGGAAGAGGCCATTCTCGGAATATTTAGGAGGCTCTCCACCTCTATTTCTGATCTCTGGCTAATCCTGGCACCGAGGGCTCCCGAGAGGTTCCAGGAGGTGGAGAGTATCTGCGAGGGCATGAGGGTCCCCATCAGGAGAAGAACCTCTGGAGGTCCAAAAGAGGCCCGGGTTCTTCTTTTGGACACAATTGGGGAGCTGGGCCAAGTGTATTCCGTCGCGAAAGTGGCATTCGTGGGAGGAAGCCTCTGCCCGAAAGGAGGGCACAATCCCCTCGAGCCTGCATCCATGGGAAAGGCAGTCGTGTTTGGTCCCCATATGGAGAACTTCAAGGAAATAGCCTCGGCGCTCCTCAGGGCCAATGGAGCGATGCAGGTGAGAGACTCTCTCGAGTTGGAGAAGTTCTTGGTAGAACTATTCCGAGACCCGTTGGCTGCCGAGCAAATGGGGCTGAGGGCCCGGGCTGTCGTGGAGGCGAATAGAGGTGCAACCTCCAGGACCATAGCCCTCCTGGAAAAGCTGATGGGGGTTAGGGCGGTTGAGGCTCAGGTCCCAAGTTGAGAAAAGGATCCTCTCGCAAAGCCCGTCCTGGGACCCATTGGGTGGTCTTCTTTGGGGCATTAGTCTGGGCTACCGCGCTGTGGTGGGCCTGAGAAACTGTTGGTACGATAGCACCTGGTCGAAAAAAAGGAGATTGCCCTCACCGGTGATATCCGTAGGGAACCTGACCGTGGGAGGCTCTGGCAAGACCCCTTTTGTGATGTTACTTGCTAAAACTCTTGCCCAAAAGGGATTGAAAGTGGCTGTTCTCTCCAGGGGCTATGGCCGAAAGGGGAGGATGGGTATTCTCAAGGTGAGCGATGGCAGAGGTCCATTGATAAGCCCTAAGGAGGCTGGAGACGAGCCGTACCTGATCGCGAAAAAGCTGAGAAATGTGGCTGTGTGGGTGGGAATGGACAGATTCAAGGTTGGTCTGGAGTGCTGGAGGGAAAGCAGGCCCGAGGTATTCATTCTCGATGATGGATTCCAACACAGAAACCTCCTCAGGGATCTCGACATAGTTTTGGTGAGATTCCCACGACCTTGGGGAAACGGAAGGCTTTTGCCCGCAGGACCTTTGAGGGAACCCCTCGGTGCCCTGAAAAGGGCAGATGTCTTAGTCGTGAACTCAGAAGGTGAATGGAACCTTGTGCCCTTTCATGGCCTTCCCGCAGAGGGATTTGTGTTCCTGAGGGCGAGGCTGAGGCCAAAGGCCATCAGACACTTGGGTGGGGAAGAGACTCTCCCCATTTCATGTCTCAGGGGACGCGAGGTGGTAGCCTTCTGCGGCATAGGAGCCCCCGATGGCTTCCGTAGAACGCTCCTGGCAATTGGCGTTCGGCTTGGTCGGTTTCTTTCATTTCCGGACCACCACTGGTATACTTCTCAAGATGTACAGGAAGTCAGGAGGCTGAACAAGCAGGACGCTCTCCTAATAACTACAGAGAAGGACGCATGTAAACTGGAGGAGCTGGGTTCCGATCTCAGGGGGATATGGGCCTTGGAGACTGAGATGACCGCGGAACCCATCTGGATCCTGGAGCAGATTCTGAAGGAAGCCCTGATTCCAAGGGCAGGCCCCAGGGGAGGTTCCGAGGCCCTCACATGGGCCCGAGGTAGATCGGGCTTCTGAGTCCTAGATCTCGGGAAAGGGAAGAGAAGATTGAACATACTGGTTGTCAAGATGAGCGCTCTTGGGGATGTGATTCAGGCCATGGCAGTCTTGAAACCTCTCAAGATGGGCTTCCCCAAGGCTAGAATAACCTGGCTCGTGGAGGAATCTCTCGCGCCAATTTTGGATTGCAATCCCTCTGTGGACAGGATAATCAAGTGGCCCCGGGACGCTCTAACTTCCAGCATCCTTATGGGGAAAGAAGGGCTTCATGGGAGAGGGAAGCTTAAGGGGTTCATCCAGGATCTTAGAAGGGACTTCTACGACATAGCAATAGACTTACAGGGTTTGATGAAAAGCGCCATCTGGATGGGACTCGCCAGAGCAAGGAGGAAAGTTGGTTTCGGTGAGCCAAGGGAAAAGTTGGGCAAACTTTTTATCAATGAAAAGGTGAGGGGAATTGGAAAGAATCTGCATGCCGTGGAGAGATATCTCAGGTTGGTCGAGAGCCTCGGGTGCCCCAAGGGTGAGGAAGTGGAGTTCGGTTTGAAGAGGGTGAACTTCTCCATCTCAAGGGCAAAGGATCTCCTCAAGGAGCGAGGAGCGAACGGCAGGAGACCTCTGGCAGTGATCTCTCCCGCCACCCGTTGGGAAACTAAGAGATGGGAAAACGAGAAGTTCGCTGAGCTGGCAGACGAGATGAGGCTGGAAGGAGGCTTTGAGGTGGTCTTTGTGGGGGGGCGTGGGGATCTCGACCTCATTCGGGACATAAGGGAAAGGATGAGGACCAGAGCCGTGGACCTCACGGGGGAGACGGATCTGCCCACTTTGGCCAGTATCATGGGGATGGCAAAAGTTGTCGTGTCCCCGGATTCCGGTCCCATGCATTTAGCTGCTGCCATGGGGACTCCAGTTGTAGCCCTTTTTGGACCCACTGCCCCTTGGCGCACAGGCCCATATGGCAAGGTTCATGAGGTAATCCGCTCTCATGTGGAATGTAGCCCCTGTTTCCGAAGGAAGTGTTCCTCCAGGTCGTGCATGAGGTCCATATCCGTAGGTGAAGTGATGGAAGCGCTGGAAAGGGTTTGCGTGAGGCTAGACAACTAGCGGGAGAAAAGCTTAGCTCAAGGGTCCGTATCGTGAGGTGCTTCATCACCGGAGTTGCTGGTTTCATAGGCTCTCACCTGGCTGAGAGGCTCCTCGCTGAAGGGCACGAGGTAGTGGGGATGGATTCCCTCACAGAGGCATATGACGTGTCCTTGAAGGAGGAGAACCTAAATCAGTTGAGGTCCTTCAGCTCTTTCCAGTTCTCGCGTGGCGATCTCATACAAGAGGATCTGAAAAAAATGCTCGAGGGAGTGGATGTGGTGTATCATTTGGCAGCCCAGGCAGGAGTGCGGTCGAGCTGGGGGGGCGAGTTCGAGCTCTATATCAGGAGAAACATCTTGGCTACTCAGAGGCTCCTCGAGTCGTGCCGTGACAAGCCCCTTAAAAGATTCGTCTTCGCTTCCTCCTCCTCTGTGTACGGCGAGCAGAAGATCTATCCAACCCCAGAAGGCTCGCTGCCGAGACCTCTCTCTCCTTACGGGGTCTCCAAGTTGGCAGCCGAGCACCTATGTTCCTTGTACTGGAGGAACTTCGGAATTCCGTGCGTTAGCCTGAGATATTTCACAGTGTACGGGCCTAGACAAAGGCCTGATATGGCCTTTCACAGATTCATGAAGGCCCTCTGGAGCGGGGATCCAATAGTCATCTTCGGAGATGGGACCCAAAGCAGAGACTTCACCTATGTCTCGGACATCGTTGATGCGACATTGAAGGCAGCTAGGCTAGGAACTCCAGGGGCCATATACAACGTGGGAGGAGGCTCCAATGCCACGTTGAAGGAGGTTCTACGTCTCCTGGAGGAGATAACGGGCTTGAGCCCCAGAATCGTTTGGAGAAAGAGGGAAAAGGGAGATGTCATGCACACCATGGCGGATCTCGCCCTTTCCCGGAAGGATCTGGGCTACAGGCCCAAAGTGGACTTGAGAGAGGGCCTCGAAAGACAATGGCAGTGGATGTGCCGTTGGCTCGAGAAAAGAAAAAAGTGAGGAGAAAGGCGAATTTAGAGGCAGAGGGAGCCTCTTTCTGATTCATTCAAGTGGGAAGGAGTTGGAGAATGTCTCTCCCCAAGGACTTGCTCGAGATTCTAGCCTGTCCCAAATGCGTGAGAGAGCCAGGCTGCACAGGCGAGCTGGAGTATAGGGAGGCAGCCAACCAGCTTGTTTGTCACCACTGCAAGCTGGTGTACCGCATCGAGGATGACATACCCATCATGCTCATAGATGAGGCATCCCCTTTGGAGGAGTGAGGTCCTCTCGAGTGGGAAGAACCTTGGTGATCGGCGCCAATTGGTTGGGGGACACCATCATGTCCCTTCCCGCCCTGGCCGCCATGGCAGAGATGTGTTCGGGGGACTTGCACGTGCTCTGTCCCAGGCCCCTTGGCCAGGTGATCGGGATGGCCCATTTGGCCGATGGAATATGGGAGCATCCCAAGGAAGCCTCTCTGATGGAACGTGTTCGCTTGGCCAGAAGAGTGGGGGCAAAAAGGGCTGTCTTATTCCCCAACTCCTTTAGATCGGCCCTTGTGGTGAGCCTAGCAGGGGTTTCTGAGAGATGGGGTTACGGTACCCAGGGTAGGGGTCTTTTATTGACCCACCGGGTGAAAGTCCCGAAGAGGAGCCCGAACCAGCACCATTCGGAGCATTACCTCGGATTGATTAGGGCCATTGGATGGGAAGGAACTCCACCGAAGTACTCACTGGAAGTACCCGAGGAAGCACGGAAGTGGGCAGGGACCCTCTTGGACGAAGGGGAAGGCCCCTGGGTGGGCATTTGTCCTGGAGCTGCTTACGGACCTGCCAAGAGGTGGCCCTGTCGTAACTTCGTGGTGTTGGGCCGAAGACTCATTCGGGATCTGGGAGCGAAAGTGGTCCTCATGGGGAACAGAGACGAGGAGCCGGTTCTCCGTCAAATGTCAGTGGAGATGGGAAAAGGTGTGGTCAACCTGGGAGGTCAGACGGACTTAGAAGGACTTGCCGCGGCGATGAAACGGTGCAGCACAGTTGTCTGCAATGATTCGGGTCCCATGCATCTGGCAGCTGCGCTGGGGGTACCGGTTGTGGCAATATTCGGATCCACGGATCCATCGCTCACTCACCCCTTGGGACCCCATAAGATCCTCGCTTCCAAGCTTCCATGTTCCCCTTGCATGCGAAGGAAGTGCCCTTTGGGACATTACCGCTGTCTGGAAGAGATCTCTGTCGAAGATGTAATGAGGGCGACGGAGGAGTTCCTCCTCACCCGTAAGTGAGTCCCATGGCTCGCTCCAGAGTCTCAGCAACTATCCTCACATTCAACAATGCCTTCACCCTGGAAGAGTGTCTCAAAAGCGTCCAATGGGTGGACGAGATAATAGTCGTGGACTCCTTCAGCCAGGATCCCACATTGGAGATCGCTCGCAGATACACACCACTTGTCTACCAGAGGCAATGGCCCGGATTCATATCTCAGAGAAATTTCGCCAAGGAGAAGGCCTCTGGCGATTGGGTTCTCTGGGTCGATGCGGATGAAGTGGTGAGCGAAGCGCTGAGGGAAGAGATGGAAAGGGCCCTTGCTGAGGCTCGGGAGGAGGTAGCGGGCTACTTGGTCCCACGTTGCACCTTCTATTTGGGCAGGTGGATAAGGCATGGCGGATGGTATCCGGACTTGTCGGTGCGACTCTTCCGAAGGCAAGCGGGCCACTGGGCGGGACAAGAGCCTCATGCCAAGGTGGTGGTGGAGGGAAAATTGGTCAGGTTGAAGAATGACCTCCTCCACTTCAACTACAGGAGCTTGGGGGATCAGATTAGGACCATAGACCGTTATTCCGATATGTCGGCCCTGGAGATGTACAAGAGAGGGGAAAAATTTAGGCTTTACAAGCCCCTTCTCCATCCCCTCGGAAGATTCCTCAAGGAGTACATTGTTCAGCAGGGTTTCAGAGACGGCATCCCGGGGTTGGTGATCGTGGTCTCCACCATGTACTATGTGTTCGCCAAGTACTTGAAGCTCTGGGAGCTGGAGCGGGGGAAGCCGAGCCGTGAAGATGAAGTTGGCTTTGGTGATTGATCATTTCGATGCTGGAAGAGGGGGAGCGGAGACCTATACAAGAAACCTCGCCAGAATTCTGGTTCAGAAAGGCCACGAGGTTCACATATTCGCCAACACTTTCAAAGAAGTGCCATTGGGGGCGAGGATTCATCAGGTCCCCATGATGAAGTTCCCAAGGGGACTTAAGGTAGTGTCATTGGCGCTGGCCTTGGAGAGAAGATTGAAGAACGAGGAATTCGATGTGGTGCAGGGATTCGGGGCCACGTGGGCTGTGGATGTCCATAGACCGGGAGGAGGATTGGAGAGGGCTTGGCTCAAAGCAGAACTGGAATCCTTGGGCACAAAGGGTAGTAAGTTCTCGCGAGGTTTGCTTCTTTTTGCCAGCGCAAAGTTTCTGGCAAACCTTTGGCTGGAGGGAAAGACATACCGAGGAGGAGATCTTCCCCTGATAATAGCGAACTCGGACATGGTTGCGCGGCAAATAAGGTCTCAATACCCAATGGTGAACTCACGAAAGCTCAAGGTAGTGATGAATCCCGTGGATTCAGTGAGATTCCATCCTGAAAACATAGAGAGATTCAGGGCCAAAGTGAGAGAGGAGCTCGGGATATCAAATGAGAAAATCTTGATGCTCTTCGCGGCACATAACTTCAGGTTAAAGGGGCTAGGGTGTCTTCTTGAGGCATTGGAGAGGGGAATCCCTTCCAATTACGTATTGGTAGTTGCAGGGAGAGGAAAGCCTCAAAGATATGCGAGCCAGCTCAGGAATATAGCGATTCCGGTCATTTTTGTGGGAGCCCTGGATGGACTCGAGCGCCTGATGGCCGCCTCCGACATCTTGATCCATCCCACCTTCTATGACCCTTGTGCAAACGTGGTCTTGGAGGCAATGGCAAGTGGCATTCCAGTGATCACGACCAAAGAGAATGGCGCCTCTCAGCTTGTAGAGCAAGGCTCCTCGGGCTATATCCTGAGTAACCCCCGGGATACGAAAAAGATGAGGGAGTACATCCTGGCCTTGGAAGACCCTGCTGAGAGAAGGAAGATGGGAGAATTGGCAAGAAAGCAGGTCGAGCCCTTAACCTGGGAAGCTCATTCTAGAAGAATCGAGGAGATTTACAGGGAATCCATGGAATTCAAAGGAAAAAGAGACAAGCCCTTCGAGATAGGAAAAATGGAAGCCTGAGGGGAACTTACCGAGATGATCGGCCTTTTAAGGATTCGGCAGAAAAGCTTCTTCTCGGAAAAAAGCGAGGACGGGAGATCTTCCGTGGACTCAGCTAGAGGAGATGGGGCCCTCAAGTACGTCAAAGGAGGGGGATTGGGGGCTTCGCGTTTGGGTCAAGGGGGATCGTCATGGAGGTGGAGAGTGGTGAACGCTCGCCTCCTCGAGCCGGAAGTCCTCCTGCGGGCCGTTCTTTTTGGCGCGCTGGAGAGCGGGGTTGAACTCATAAGGGAGAACATGGTGAGGAGGATATTGAGGGTGCGGATTCCCCCAAATCCACCCTTGGTCATAAAGCATTACCTTCCCAGGGGTATTGGGAGAAGCCTTCTCGACTCTCTCAGATTGCCTCAATGGGAGAGGGAATGCCGCATGGCCATGAAACTCCTCGAGATGGGGGTCCCAGCTCCAAGGCCCATTTTCATTGCGGAAAGACAAAAGCTCTTTCTTCCCGCGGAAGGGATCCTAGCAACTGAAGAGATAGTTGGAGGATCGACCCTCAAAGAATTTCTGGAAAAGGGAGGCAGCATTTCCCAGGGGCTCCTTCTGCGTCTTGCTGGATTCTTGGCAGACCTCCATGGGAAGAGGATCCACCACAAGGATCTCCATTGGGACAATATAATGGTTGGTGAATGTGACCAAAGTTTGTGGCTTCTAGATCTCCACAGGGTGAGGATGGGATTCAGTTTCAACAGGCGAAGGATCTGGAATCTCGCGCAACTTTTGGGTTCCATGGGGCCCTACTTGGATCCCGCACTCAGGAGGGAGTTCCTTCGGGAGTACCTGGATCTGTCTTCCATTCCGGATTCCGTGGACGAGTGGGAGCGGAAATTAATCAGGCTTCACCTCAACATGTGTCGAACCCACGAGATTAGCAGGACCAAAAGATGCCTCCATGAGAGCTCATCTTTCGAGAAATATAACTGGGGAGGTTTTCAGCTAATTAGAACCAGGCAGATCCCCCGGGAGGTCCTGGCCAAGGTGCTGAAATCCGCCGAGCAGGAGGAGAGCCAATGCATCAAAATCGACACTAAAGTGAGGGTGAGAGTCGAACTCGTACAGATGCCAGAAGGCCCCCTTCCTCTGTGTGTAAAGGAGTTCATGCCCAGGATAACCTGGAGGGGAGTTCCCTTTTTTAGATCCAGAAAGAGGGCAGAGAGGTTCTGGATGGGAGCGTGGGGTCTCAAAGTGAGAGGTCTTCCAGCTCCGACGTGCTATGGAATGTGGAAGCCGAATCTCCTCTCCAGGGGCGCGACCAGTGGTGTGGTCATGGAGATGATACCAGGTGAGTCCCTCAGGGATCGTCTCCTCAGGATGGAGGATAAAAGGGATGATGTGAGGGCGGTTTCATTGAAGCTGGCCAAACTCCTTGCTAAGATGCACGACAAGGGAGTCTTTCATAGGGACCTCAAGGCCAGCAATCTGATAGTTGGAGAGGTCCAGGGGACAGAAGAGATCTTTCTGATGGACCTGGAGGATGTGAGATTCAAGAGAAAGCTTTCCGTAAGGGAGGTGGTCAGAAACTTGACCCAACTCGATCAGTCGAGCCCTAAGTGGGTTTCAAGGGTTACGAAACTGAGATTTTTGGCTAGCTACTTGGGAGCTAGATCAAAGGGAAGGGAGCTAGATGAGGTCCTGGGCCTATTGAGGGGTGGAAAAAACATCGAGAGATGAAGGTCTTACACCTTTACAGCGATTGGAGATGGACAGGCCCAGCCGAGCCCACAGTGAACCTCTGCCATGAACTGGGGAAACTTGGCATAGAGGTAACCCTAGCCTGTAGCCCTCCCTTGGACGGGTATCCTGTTTCCTTGGCGGAAGAGGCTGGGAAAAGGGGACTCAGGGTGCTAACGAGCTTTTACCTGGACAGGTATCTCAATCCAATGAAGATATTGAAAGACCTCTGCACATTGCCCTCCTTCCTGAAGAGGGAGGGTATAGAACTGGTCCACTGCCATCTGAGCCACGATCACGCCCTAGGGGGATGGGCTGCAAGGGCCATGGGCGTATGCGTAATAAGGAGCAACCACAAGGCGCGGTCCATGAAGGCGACCCTGGGCAGCAAGTGGCTCATGACAAAGTGGACCGATGGCATCATAGAGTTTTCGCGGGTGGCGATGGAGAAGGATTCTCAGAAATTCGGGTTTCCTCGCCACAGGATGCTCCTGGTAGAGGGGGCAATAGACCTCAAGAGATTCGATCCCTCAGCTCCCGGAAAGGATGTCAGAGGAGAGCTTGGTGTCGGTCCGAATGAGATCCTCGGTGGGATAGTGGCCCGGGTTCAAAGGCACAGGCGTTGGGACCTAATTGTCGAAGCGATGGAAATCTTGGCGAGAAGACTCCCCCAACTGAAGCTCATGGTAATTGGGAGGGGTACACATCTGGAAGAACTCATGGTGAGGCCCGTCAGGGAGAGGGGGCTGGGCCATAGGGTGATATTCACTGGATACAGGAGAGGAGATTACGTGGATTATTTGCGGGCCATGGACTTCAAGGTGTTCTTGGTTCCAGGCTCCGATGGAACTTGCAGAGCGGTAAGGGAAGCCATGGCAATGGGGAAACCCATAGTGTGCACGAAAAGAGGGATCCTTCCGGAGCTCGTGGAGGAAGGAAGGACGGGGATCTTGGTGGATGAGAAACCCGAGGAGCTAGCCTTGGCAATGGAAAGGATGGCCCTGGACAGGGAGCTCAGGGAGAAGATGGGGAAGGAGGCGAGGGCCCGTGCCCTGAGGGACTTTTCTGTGGAAAAACAGGCTGGAAATATTGCGGAGTTCTATGAGAGGATCCTGTCCATGGGGAAGTCCCCTGAGTGGAGTTTCAAGTGAAAGACCTTTTTTGAAAACGAGATGTGTTGGGAGGGTTCCTTCAGGGGGATGAAGGGCTTTGGAAAGCGATGGATCCCCGTGGTCTCCTGCCCATAGGAGAAAGGGAACGGGTCCCCAAGGCGGGAGGGGGAGATGGTGCTCATCTGCAAGGGGAGGGCAAAGGGATGAGGGAAGAGGAGCCCTTTATAGTTTTCGGAAGCCCAGCTATAGGTGAGGAGGAGATACAGGAGGTAGTGGACTCCATTAGGTCTGGGTGGCTTTCAACTGGGCCGAAAGTGGCAAAATTTGAGGAGCTTTTCAGAAACTACATCGGTTCCAAGCATGCCATAGCACTCAATTCGTGCACGGCGGGGCTCCATCTTCTTCTTCTTGCAGCTGGCGTTGGACCTGGAGATGAGGTTCTCACAACCCCTATAACCTTCGCTGCAACTGCCAATGTGATCTTCCATGTGGGAGCAATACCAGTGTTCGCCGATGTGGACCCGAAAAGCATGAATTTGGATCCGCAAGAGATGGAGAGAGTACTGGAGAAGAGACACGGAAAAGTGAAGGCAGTAATAGTGGTTCATCTGGCTGGGAGACCATGTCAGATGGAGCCCATATGGAAGCTCAAAGAAAGGTATGGGTTCATTCTGATAGAGGATGCGGCCCATGCTGTGGAGGCTTGGTACAAGGGGAGGAAGGTCGGCTGTTTGGGGGATGGTGCGGCATTCAGCTTCTACGTCACCAAGAACCTGGTGACGGGAGAGGGTGGAATGGTGACAACCGAAAGGGACGAATGGGCTGAGCTCATTCGAATCCTGAGTATGCATGGGATGAGCCGTGGGGCCTGGAAGCGCTATTCGTCCTCGGGATATTCCCATTATGAGATCCTTTATCCTGGCTTCAAATACAACATGATGGATCTTCAGGCTGCCATGGGAATACATCAATTGGCCAAGCTTGAGCTCCATTACCGAAGAAGGGAGGAGATATGGAGGGCATATGACCATGCCTTCCAAGATTTGCCTGTCCAGCTGCCCCCTCCTCCTGAGGAAGGCACTGTTCATGCGAGGCACCTTTACACTCCCCTTCTCCAGTTGGAAGGTCTCCGTATAGATCGGGACGGGGTGTTGGAGGAGCTAAAGAGGAGAGGGATAGGGACAGGGGTCCATTTCATATCCCTTCACCTTCAGCCCTTCTATCAAAAGACTCTGGGTTACAAGGAGCTGGATCTTCCCAACGCCTTCGAGATATCGAGAAGGACCCTCTCCCTTCCCCTCTCAGCAAAACTCAAGGATGAGGAGGTGGAAAGGGTGATAAGGGCCTTCAGAGAGGTCCTTCTCACAAATGCCAAAGACTGAGGGTCAGGAGCCCAGGGCATGGAGATCAAGTCGAAAGACGAGATTCGGGCCCTTCAGATGAGTAATCAAGAGCCCATCCAATGAACATGTGAGCGAGGCCCAGTGTTCAAAACTTCTCTTTGAGTTCCGGGGGTCCTTGATGGAGAAGAGATGAGGGAAGAACCAAAAAGCATACGCGAGCAAGGAGATAAAAAGGACCTCTCCATCATCCTCGTGAGCTTCAATACGAGGGAGCTCACCTTGAGGTGCCTTGAGAATCTTTTCAGAACAGGGCTTCCCCAAGGGACCGAAGTTCTGGTTGTTGACAATGGCTCGGAAGACGGGACCTTCGAGGCTATAAGGTATGAGTTTCCAGAGGTGAGGGTTTTCCATAGCAAGGTGAACCTGGGATTTGCGAGGGCGGTAAACCTCGCCCTCTCCCACTGCAATGGAAGCTATGCCTTGCTTCTCAATACTGACTGTTTCCCTCAAGAGGGATCCATAGAGAGGCTTCTCTCATTCATGGAGGAGAATCCAAGGGTTGGGATTGCCGGGGGAGCCCTCCTCCATCCAGACGGAAGACCCCAAAACTGCTTCGGCCGGGCCCCCACCCTGGCTACGGAGCTCCTTCCTAGAGGGCTCCTGGAGATCACATTTCCCTCTATATATCCCAGCAAGAGGAGACCGCCTCTTGGGCCCATATCAGTTGAGTCAGTGGTTGGGGCGTTTCTAATGGTGAGAAGAGATGCGTGGGAGGAGGTAGGCCTCATGGACGAGGGGTTCTTCCTCTTTCTGGAGGAGACCGATTGGTGCTTGAGAATGAGGAGGGCCGGCTGGCATGTGTACCACGTGCCAGAGGCCAAGGCCGTCCACATCCAGGGTCAATCCATGAGGATCAACTTGAAGGCGGCCAGGATAGAATTCTACAGGTCAAGGTACAGGTTTTTTCTCATCCACAGGGGGAAAGGGCAATTGGCACTCCTTCTCGGCGGGCTCCTCATCAAGGGATTTGCGAACTGGATCTGTTCAGCCCTCCTGTCATGGGTGCCTGGCCGAAACACGGATCGTTGGAGGGAAAGACACAAGGTGGATGGGCGCATCCTAGCATGGCACCTCCTGGGGTGCCCTAGGGGTTGGGGCTTATGTCCCGCGGAAGGTGAACGGTGATGGCTCTTTCGAGGAAGAAGACTCAGAGGTCCATTTCCCAAGAAACCAGGGAGAGAATCCTGAGGCTGATGGAGCGATTCAAGTCCGTTAGAGTGCTTGTTGTGGGTGACCTCATAGTAGACGAGTTCATATGGGGCACAGTTGAGAGGATCTCCCCGGAGGCTCCAGTTCCAGTTGTCAGGGTGAGCAGAAGGAGCTTGAGGTGGGGGGGGGCGGCCAATGTCGCCAATAACCTGAGAACCATGGGTGCTAAGGTGCTCATCGCTGGGGTGGTTGGGGCCGATAGGGAGGGGAGATGGCTCGTGAGGGACTTGAAGAGGAAGGGAATCCCCACGGACGGCGTATGGGAGGTGAGGGATCGTCCCTCAACACTCAAGACGAGGATCATAGCACATAGTCAGCAAGTGGTCAGGATAGATAGGGAGAGCCGGGCATCCCTGGCTGAGGAAGTCGCCGAGAAGATAAGGGAATACCTCCAGGCGAGGTCCAGCGAAGTGGACGCTGTGATAGTCTCCGACTATGGGAAGGGGGTGGTCGACGCCCATCTGATGGATGCCGTGAGGGAGATCTCGAGGCGAGGTACAGTGGTCTGCGTTGATCCCAAGGCGATTCCCTTCTCCATCTACAGGGAGGTTACTGCCGTGACCCCAAATGACAGGGAAGCTATGAGAGCATGGGGAAAGGAGGTGAGGGACGAGTCCACCTTCGAGATAATGGGAAAAGAGCTTCTGGAGATGCTGAGCTGTGAAATTCTCCTCATAACCAGAGGAGAGCAGGGGGTGAGTCTATTCTTGAACGGTGGCCATCATCGCCACATCCCAACCTGGGCTAAAGAGGTCTACGATGTGACGGGAGCTGGAGACACCCTGATCAGCGCCTTCACCCTCTCTCTGGCAGCAAAAGGAAATCCCGAGGACGCAGCGCTTCTGGCCAATCTGGCTGCTGGTATAGCCGTGAGCAAAGTTGGGACAGCTACGGTCAATTGGAGGTCCCTGCGAAGGACATTGGAAGAACTAGAGGTTCAAGATCGCTGAGTTGGCCCATCCGAAGGTAAAAATGGTCGAGCCTGAGCCCGCAAAGTTGGTCATGAGTGCCATTTTTTCCGAAAAAGAGCTGGAAAGGGACCTCATATTGGAACTCCAGTGTCTTTTCGGTCAGGTTCAGATGGTTAGCCCCCGGTATCCCTTCACCCACACTAGCTATTACGAGAAGGAGATGGGTTCCCATCTTTCGAGAAGGATGTTCTGCTTCAAGACACTCATCTCGGAAGACCGTCTTGTTGAGGTGAAATTGAAGGCAACGGCCGTGGAGGACAGGTTCAGGGACCAATGGGGAAGGAGAAGGATAAACCTGGATCCAGGCATTCTCTCTCTGGGAAGACTTGTCCTCGCCACTCACAAGCCTCAGGCCCATAGGATTTACTTGGGACAAGGGATCTACGCGGACCTGACTCTGGTTTACAGGGAGGGGGAATATAGACCCCTGCAGTGGACATATCCGGATTATGCTTCTGAGCCCTTGAATGGCTGGCTCAGGAAGGTGAGGGATCTTTATCTCTGGGAGAGGAGAAAGATCAAAGAGGGGGGATGGATGGGATGCTCCGGAGCATGACTGGCTACGGAAGGGGCGAGGCTGAAGGTGCCTACCACAAAATCACTGTGGAGATGCGCTCGGTGAACAGCCGACACCTCGATGTCAACCTCAAACTTCCCCCAGGTTGTTGGTATCTTGAGCCATCCATAAGGAAAGAGATCCAGGCGAGGCTTGCAAGGGGCCGGGTGGATGTCTTCGTAAAGTGGGAACCAAAGAGTTTGGATGTTGAGCCTGTGGTGGAGGTCCATTTGGGGAGGGCTAGGGCCATTAAAAACGTCCTCGAGACCCTTGGCAGGGAGATGGGAGTGAAGGGCAAGATAGGTTGGGAAGTTGTGGTGAGCCTCAAAGAATTGTGGGAGCTCAGGGAACCTGCCCTGGAACAGGAGCAGGAAGCCCTCATGAAAGCTCTGGATACCGCCCTAAATGGCCTTCAGGAAATGAGGGAGTCTGAGGGAAGGATACTGGCTCAGGATCTTCGGGCGAGGGCCCAATGGATCCAGGGGAGGATATGGGAGCTCAAGGCAAGATCTCCACAGATCTTGAGTTCATTTATAACAAAATGGAAGGAGAGGGTGCGCCTTTTGGCTGAGGAGGGCAATCTTGAAGAGAGCAGAATTGAGCAGGAAGCAGCCATCTGGGCAGAAAAACTGGACGTGACCGAGGAGCTAGTCAGGTTGGAAGCCCACTTGGAGAGGTTCCTCAGGACCATGGAAGAGGAAACCCCTGTGGGCAAGAAAATGGAATTTTTGCTTCAAGAGCTTTTCAGGGAGATCAACACCCTGGGGGCCAAATCTCAGGATATCGAGATGTCGGATATGGCGGTATCGATAAAGGCAGAGTTGGAGAGGATGAGGGAACAGGTCCAGAACTTAGAGTGATGAAAAGGGTCCCCTCTTTTCATGGTTAGGAAATCTGACCCAGTTGAGGAGGGAAGAGGTGAAGGAATTTATGCTAAACATAGGTTACGGGAACATGGTAGCCATCTCTAGGGTTGTAGCAATTCTCACTCCGAGGTCGGCTCCCATGAAGAGATTGAGAGAGGAGGCGAAAAAGAGCTCTCGGCTCATAGATGCCACACAGGGGAAGAGGACAAGATCAATCATAGTCACTGATAGCAACCACGTCATCCTCTCTGCCTTCACCCCCGAGACCATTTCCATGAGGCTTGGAGCAACCAGATCTCGCAAGGGGCCCGATGCTGAGGAGGAAAGAGGTGAATAGTCTTCGCAAGGGAGAACTGTTTGTGGTCTCGGCTCCCTCGGGCGCGGGTAAGACTACACTTTGTCGCATAGTATGCGAGAGGCTAGACGGCATTCTCTATTCTGTCTCGTGCACCACAAGGCCCCCAAGAGAAGGGGAAAAGGAGGGGGAGGATTACTTCTTCATGAACGATGAGGCCTTCGATAGGATGGTGGCAGAAGGCCAATTTCTGGAATGGGCGAAGGTCTATGCATACAAGTATGGTACCCCTAGGAGATGGGTCGAAGAGGCCTTGGAGGCTGGCCATGACGTTTTGATGGACTTAGATGTTCAGGGGGCGAGGAAAATACGCTCCTCATCCTTGCCGTGCCATTTGATCTTTGTCCTTCCCCCCTCGATCGAGGAACTGCGAAATAGACTATTGAAAAGGGCAAAGGATTCCCCCCAAGAAGTCGAGATGAGACTCCAATGGGCAAAGGGAGAATTGGGGCAATGGAGGGATTTTGACTTCATTTTGGTCAACGACGATCTACAGAGAGCCGTGAGAGCTCTCGAGTCGATAATTGTGGCCCAGAGATTGAGGAAAGTGAGGGTGGAGAAGTGGATGGAAAGAGAGGTCGAGAGGGTGCTCTCCCCAGACCCGTGATCCCTGCCCTGGATACCGATGATTTGCAGAAGGCCCTTGAGTGGGTGGAGCTACTGTCTGGGGAGGGCCCTAGAATCTTCAAAGTCGGACTGCAACTTTTCAGTCGATTCGGACCCAAGGCGGTGGAGGAGGTCAAGAAGAAGGGAGGCGGTGTCTTCCTAGACCTCAAGTTTCATGACATTCCCAACACAGTATCTCAGGCTGCCCGCGCTGCTGTGGCCATGGAAGTTGACATGTTCAACGTTCATGCCCTAGGGGGGAAGGCCATGGTCACATCGGCCGTTGATTCAGCTTTGGAGGAAAGCCATAAAAGGGGGCTGACCCCCCCTTTGGTCCTGGCTGTGACACTCCTCACGAGTCTAGAGGATGAGGATCTGGCAGAACTGGGCCTAAAAGGAAAGGCTGCCTATTGGGTCATGAGGTGGGCTGGGGTCGCCGTGGAGGCTGGGGCTCAAGGCCTTGTTGCCTCTGCTCTCGAGGCGGAGGCTCTTAAGAAAAGGTTCGGAAGAGAGATTGTGCTGGTATGCCCCGGGATTCGTGGGAAAAGCCCAAGCCAAAAAGACGACCAGAAGAGGACCTCTGGGGCGAGGACAGCCTTGTCGAAAGGTGCAGATTTCGTTGTCATGGGAAGGAGTCTTTGGGAAGCGAAGGATCCCATGGCGTTGGTGAGGGAGATAGAAAACTATCATCTAGAGGCCCCAAGCCGAGACCGCGGCCTTCCATGAAAGGGTGGTTAGAGAAGAAATTGCAGTTGGTTCCTAGCTAATCATGGGGAAGAGGGACGGCCATAAGGAGAAGGAAGGAGATTGGATCTATGGAATCATCCCCGTGGAGCACGCTCTCAAAGCGTCAAGGAGGAAGGTGCTGGCCCTCTGGGTCCAGGTGGGAATCACCAATGAGAGAGTGAGGCAGTTGGTGAGCCAGGCAGGGGGAATACCCATTCGAACAGCCTCGCAAGGGGAGATGGACAAGGTCACATCAGGGGGCGTACACCAAGGAATAGCGGCCGAGGTGGAGCCTTTCCCTTGGGAGACCATGGAGTCCATAATGGAAGGTCAGGGCCCTTTGGTCTTCCTCGAGGGTATTGAGGATCCCAGGAACTTGGGGGCCATCATTCGATCGTCTGTGGCGATGGGTGCTGGGAGGATAATATTGGAGAAAAGGAGAAGGGCCAGGCTTTCAGGCGCGGTTGCAAAAGCCGCCTGCGGGGCACTGGAATATGTGAGGCTCTGTGCGGTTCCCAATTTGCCTAGGGCCATGAGGTTGGCAAAGGAGCGGGGGTACTGGCTTATTGGGACCACAGACCGGGGAGGAGTCCCCCTTTGGGAGGCGGATCTACCTGAGAAGGTGGGTGTGGTGATAGGGGGAGAGGCAAGGGGGTTGAGGGAGGTTGTGAAAAGAGAGTGCGATTTCTGGGTAACGATCCCGGCTGAGGGCCCTATTGGGACTTACAATGCCTCTGTGGCGGCCTCCATAGTGCTGTATGAGGTGATGAGGAAAAAGGCGTAGGAAGGGGGTTGGAAGGAAAGAAGGGTTGTGAGAGTATATAGATGAGGGGTTGAGTCAGGGGAAGTTTTGGGGTGAGGTAATGAGGAGTGATTTTGTGGATTTGGTGGGATGCGATGTTGGAGGAGGAATTGGCAAGTCGAGGTGGGATGGAGCCTTGAGGCGTGTCAGGGTTGGGGGTTGCGTTGGTTGGTTGGGGGGAGGAGAGGTGGAGGGTTGGGGTGTTTGGGTTGACAGAGAAACTGTGGGTAGGTATGATAATTGATTCAAGGTTGGCACCTACGCGGGGAACCGTGGAGTGGTTCGGTTGCTGGCGTAGCTCAACGGTAGAGCAGCTGATTTGTAATCAGCAGGTTGCGGGTTCGAATCCCATCGCCAGCTCCAGGTAGGGATTGGGGACCAGGCCCTTCGTGGGTCTGGGCAGCAGGGGAGAGGTTCCCGAGTGGCCAAAGGGAGCAGACTGTAAATCTGCCGGCGTAGCCTTCGGAGGTTCGAATCCTCCCCTCTCCAGTTTCAGAGGGGCTAGGAGGTGCGGGAATAGCTCAAGTGGCTAGAGCATCAGCCTTCCAAGCTGAGGGTTGCGGGTTCGAGTCCCGTTTCCCGCTCCAGCCCCTTTTCCCGAAAAGAAGTTATTGGGCCCACGTAGCTCAGGGGTAGAGCACTTCCTTGGTAAGGAAGTGGTCACCGGTTCAATCCCGGTCGTGGGCTTGGGGCAAAGATCGTTACGCTCTGAAAAGGGCAGTCACACCCAAGGAGGTTTTCAGATGGCGAAGAAGAAGTTTGAGAGGAAGAAGCCGCATGTGAATGTAGGGACGATAGGGCATGTGGATCATGGTAAGACGACGTTGACGTCGGCGATTACGAAGGTATTGAGTTT
>Ga0197142_1001061_pt1 | contig 25371 bp, 19 predicted proteins | sample GBS60_MetaG_FD_148614 | JGI IMG/M metagenome (GOLD analysis project Ga0197142, IMG submission 148614) | Sediment microbial communities from Great Boiling Springs, Gerlach, Nevada, United States - GBS 60_MetaG | ecosystem: Environmental > Aquatic > Thermal springs > Hot (42-90C) > Sediment... | reverse complement strand
GCAATGAATGTTAATGATATTCTTGCTATGCACGGCAAACCTAAATTTTTCTTAGATTATATAGGCGTAAATTCATTAGATGATGTTGATGTTTTGGGTATTGTTGAGGGAATTGTTGAAGCCTGTAAGGAATCTGGATGTTCACTCGTTGGAGGAGAAACTGCTCAAATGCCAGGATTTTATAAACGAAAGAGTGTAGAGCTTGTTGGATTTTGCATAGGATTTGCTGATCCCAATTCTCTACCAAAAATCAATGAGGTCAAAAAAGGAGATTTAATTCTTGGTTTCCCTTCGTCTGGGATACATTCAAATGGATTTTCCCTTATTCGCAAGCTCATATCTCAGAAAAAAATAAAGATTGATTCTGATTTTGATGGAGAAAAACTTTATAACTTGTTTTTAGTTCCGACAAAAATTTATGTCGAAGATTTTTTTAAAATCGTGGAAAGGTTTAGTTTCCCTAAAGCATCAGCTCATATTACAGGTGGTGGAATCCCAGGGAATTTATCTCGTGTTATACCAGATGGGTTATCTGCTTTTGTTGAAAAGAAAGTTCTAAGAGATATTTCTGAAAAATACTCTCGTAATATTTTTTCTTTGCTTCATAATTTTGTCGAGGAGAGAGAACTTTTCAGAGTTTTTAATATGGGAATTGGGTTTGCGATGATTTATGACGAATCTACTGCGAAAAAAATAACTGAAAATTTTTCTGATGTATTTATAGTGGGGTTTATAGAAGATTTCGAAAAAGAAAAAGTTTTAATAGTTTGAATTAAACTTGGAACTTTATTTTTTATGCATGAACGTTTGAGATATACCAAAGACTTTCTGATGAGGCTTGTAATTACTTTTTTTGGTGTATCATCTATCCTTATCACTTTCGCCATAGTTTTTGTTCTTTTTAGAGAATCCATTCCTTTTTTTCATCATGTTAATTTGGGAGAGTTCTTTTTTGGTAGAGAATGGACTCCTCTTTTTGCCACAAAAAAATATGGAATACTGCCTTTGGTATCTGGAACTTTTCTGATTACAACTATTGCGTTGGGTGTGGCTTTACCGATTGGGCTTACTTTATCAATTTTTTTGAGTGAGTTTGCTCATCACAAAATAAAGGAATATATAAAACCTTTTTTGGAATTTCTTGCTGCTATTCCAACGGTTGTTTATGGATATTTTGCTTTGCTTTTTTTGACCCCTTTACTCGAAAAATTCTTTCCACAAATTCAGGGTTTTAATGCACTTTCCCCTGGGATAACAATAGGGATTATGATTTTGCCTTATGTTATTTCTTTAAGTGAAGATGTGATGAGAGCTGTTCCCCAGTCTTTAAGAGAAGCTGCTTATGCGCTTGGTGCATCAAAACTTTATACTGCTTTAACTGTCGTTTTACCTGCCGCTTTTTCTGGAATCTCTTCCGCATATATTCTTGGAATTTCGCGAGCAATAGGAGAAACTATGGTTGTGTCAATAGCTGCTGGAATGATGCCACAGCTGACTTTTAATCCATTTGAGCCAATTCAAACTATGACTGCATACATAGTTCAAGTTGCTCTGGGAGATGTCCCTTACGGAACTCCTGAGTTTGCAACAATTTTTGCTGTTGGTCTTACCCTGTTTATTATAACTTTGATTTTCAATACCGCTGCTTTTTTGCTTAAAGAGAGAGTTGTTCAAAAATTTTGACCCCATTTAAATTTTTCAGCTAATTACCAAATCTTTTTTTGGTAAGTTAAAGTTATGTAAAAAAAAATATCAAAAAAGAGAATTCAGAAGAAATGAACCAGATTTTTATAGAAAAATTGAAAGTTGAGACATACAATTTTTTCTCTCATGGTCTTAAAGAGAGGGAAAATATTTTGTGTGGAGTTGATATTTACAGAGATGTTATACCTGAATTTTTAAAAAGAAATCCTAAGGAAAATATTGTCCCTCTCGTAACTTGTGGTAGAATAGAGTTTATTTACACATCAGATAGTTTTTTGAACTTAGATGGTTTTGAAAAGATAGTTGGATGGGATGCCTTGCGACATATAATTTCTGTTCTATCTGGGGTAAAGACTTTGATTTTCGGAGAGACTCATATAGTAAATCAAGTCAAATCTGCATTTTTTGATGCTAAAAAACATGGATGGTGTGGAAACGGGATGTTATGGCTTATTTCAGAAGCTTTAAGGATATCAAAAATTATAAGAAGTGAGATCAATATTGAGGAGAAAAATTTTTCATCGTTTGTTTTAGATAAAGCTCGTGAAATTTTTGGTGATTTAGAAGATAAAATTTTGTTTGTTGCCGGAACAGGAGCGGTTGCTCATGATGTCTTCAAAATTGCAAACTCTTTCAAAAAGCTTATAATATACTCTCATAGTAAGGAAAAAGCGAAAGAAAGGATAGATAGATTAAAAAATTTTTTGAGCTGTGATATAGACTTTGCTTCTTCTGTGAAAGAGGGAGTTGATATTGCGGATGTTGCTGTTTTCGCAACGAGACATCCCGGATTTTTACTCAAAAAAGAACATGTTTTGAACAGACAAAAGAAATTACTTGTTATAGATTTTTCTGTTCCAAGAAATGTTGATCCGGAAATTTCTAATTTTGGGGAAATTTTGCTTTTTAATGTTGATTCAGCGAGACAGCTTTATGTTGAACCTGAAAAATTAGATCTGGCAGAAAAACTTATAGAAAGAGAAATTGTGAAACTCAAAAAGAAACTCGCTTTCCATGAAGATAAAAAAGAACTTGTTCAGCTAAAATTAGATTTTGAATACATAATTTTTGAGCATCTTAAAAAATACACAAATCTTTCTGATGATGAAATAGAAAAAATCTCATCTTCTTTATCTAAAAAATTGCTTTCAAGGTTTTTTGAAGATAAAAAATTAAAGGCATTTGGTGACGGATAAAGTAAGAATATAAAGGTGTAATTCAAATGCAAGATGAATTCAAAAATTTTGGAGAAGATGGGAATTTTGATAATGAAGATAATTCAGAGGATACTGTATCGGAGGATGCCAGTGGTGGAGTGGAGATAGAGGGAGATAAAGTAAAAAATCCTTTCTTCCCTGTTCCAGTTACAAGTTTTAAAAAGGATATCCCTATTCCTGTTATACAGCTTTTTGGATTCGTTATATTTCCTGGTAGTGTTGTACCTGTGACCCTGTCTGATGTTGAATCACAGATAGCTCTTGAACAAGCTATTCAGTCTGGAAGATTTGTTTTTGCGTCTTTGGTAAATGAAAATGCAAAAAGTCAAAAGGATGCGATAAGAAATTTTGGAACAGTTGCCTTCGTTATAAGAGCTTTCAAAGATGGTAATGTCATTAGAGCTCTTTTGAGCGGTGTCTATAGAGCAAGAATAGATAAATTTGTAAGGGAAATACCCCCATTTTTAGTTCAAGTTCAGATATTTGAAGATAAAAAACCCATTATTTTTAACCCGGAGCTTGAAGCTCTATCAAGACAGCTTTTTGTTATCTTTGAAGAATACCTTGAACTTCTACCAATAAAACCTCCTCCGGAAGCTATATCTATATTACGAAATATAGATATTCCTGGGAGACTCGCTGATATAGTAGCTTCTAATTTACCTTTAAAACCGTCCGAGGCACAGGAACTTATAGAGACATTAGATCAAGCTGAAAGAATAAGAAAGCTTATAGGAATTCTTATAAGAGAAAAAGAGGTCTTAAAGATACAAGCGGAGTTTTCACGAAGAGTTCAAGAGAACATAGATAAAGCTCAAAGAATCAGGATATTGCAAGAGGAGATAAAAGAAATGCAGAAGGAGCTTGAGAAACTGGAAGGTGTAAAGTCTGAAATAGATGAGCTGAAGGAGAAAGCTGAGAAACTTCCAGATAATGTTAAAAAGGAAGTTTTAAAGCAGATTGACCGTCTCGCTTCAATACCGAAAGAGTCTCCTGAATACACTGTTATTTTGACATGGGTTCAAGAAGTTTTAGCTTTACCTTGGACAGAAGAAACTCAAGATAATCTTGATCTGAAAAGAGCACAAAGAGTTCTCGATGAAGACCACTGGGATCTCGAAGATGTAAAGGAGAGAATTTTGGAGTTCTTATCTACCGGGGCTCTCAAAGGTTCTTTATCACGAGGAGCTATACTTTGTCTTGTAGGACCACCAGGGGTTGGGAAGACATCTTTGGGAAAATCAATAGCCCGTGCTCTTGAGAGAAAGTTTGTTCGCATATCATTAGGTGGTGTAAGAGATGAAGCTGAAATAAGAGGTCATAGAAGAACCTATGTCGGAGCTATGCCCGGAAGAATTATAAATGGTATGAAACAAGCTGGATCAAAAAACCCTGTTTTTATGTTAGATGAAATAGACAAGCTATCTTTTGATTTCAGGGGAGATCCTGCATCAGCTTTACTTGAAGTCCTTGACCCTGAACAAAATAATTCCTTTGTTGATCATTATATATCTTTGCCTTTTGACCTATCTCGGGTTCTTTTCATATGCACGGCTAATCAAATAGATACAATTCCTGCTCCTTTACTTGATAGGATGGAGCTCATTTTTATCCCGGGATACACAGATATAGATAAACTCAATATTGCGAAAAAATATTTTATACCAAAGATTTCTCAGGAGGTTGGTCTTTCTCCAAAATATGATGTTCATATTGATGATTATGCGATACTCAGAGTTATAAGACAATACACAAGAGAGGCGGGCGTAAGAGAACTTTCAAGAAAGTTAGAATCTCTCATGAGAAAATTAGGAAAAAAATTACTTTTAGGTGAAATCAAATTAGATGAGCTGAAAGATGGAAATAGGATAAATATAAATGAGAGTGATGTTGAACAGCTTTTGGGAATCCCACTTTTTTCTGAATTTGAAGATGTAAAAGGTGAATATGTTGGAGTTGCCACTGGACTTGCATGGACGCCTTATGGGGGAGATATAATAAAAATTGAAACTTCTGTTGTACCTCAAGATAGTTCTGTAAATCTTACCGGAAGTTTGGGGGAAGTTATGAAAGAGTCTGCAAGGGCTGCTTTGACTTATGCTAAGGTTAATGCTCAAAAATTTGGAATAGATCAAAGAAAGTTTAAGATGGGATTACATATTCATGTGCCCGAAGGAGCTGTGCCAAAAGATGGACCATCTGCCGGAATTGTAATGTGTATCTCCATTATTTCCGCTTTATCTTCTCTTCCTGTAAGACAATCAATTGCTATGACAGGGGAGATAACTCTGCGTGGAAAAATTTTACCAGTCGGAGGTATAAGAGAAAAATTACTCGCAGCCTATAGGTACGGTGTTGAAGAGGTCATTTTACCTAAGCAGAACCAAAAAGACCTTGAAAAAGTTCCGGAAGAAGTGAAACGAAAACTTAAATTTCATTTTGTAGAACATCTTGATGAGGCGGTATCTATTGTTTTTGGTTCCAGAGTCTTATCTAAAAAAGATAAATCATCAAAATCACCAAAGTCAAATTCAAAAAAGCAAAGTAAGAAAAGATGAAAACTTGAATTTTGATTTATTTTTTGATTTATTTTCTACTCTACTATATCTTCCAACGCCTTTTTTATATCAGGAAAAAGAAATTCAAATCCTTCTGATATCAGAACCTTTGGATACACCTTTTGGCTTGGAGTTATAGTTTCTTCAACAAAGTCTTTTCCAAGCATCAAAGATAGTATTCTTTGTGGTATATTTACAACCTTTTTGTTTTTTATTTCCGCCAATATATTTACTATCTCTTTTGACCTTGCAGGTTGAGGAGAAGTTATATTAACGATTTTTGCTTTGGTACTTACCCGTTCTTCTCCTAATTCATTCTTTTTTTTCTTATCTAGTTCTTTTTCTATCAGAAACATAAACGCCCTTGTTAGATCCTTTATATGTATCCACGAAACAAAATTTTCTCCTTTGCCAAAGGGATTTCCTATAAAGAGTGGTGTAAGAAGTGATTTTATAAATTTTGCATCTTTACTTAAAACTACGCCTATTCTTGTTATTATTGTTTTTATTCCTTTTTCTGCTGCTCTTTGAGCTTCGTTTTCCCACTTTACGCAAACCCTTGAAAGAAAAAGCTTTCCAGGTCCGGATTTTTCATCTAAATTTTCGTCCCCTCTGTCACCATAATATCCGACTGCTGATGCAGATATGAAAAGGTCTGCCTTTATTTTTTCTGTAATATCGGATGTTTCTCTCGTACTTTCTATTCTGCTCTCTTCTATTTTCTCTTTGAGCTTTTCTGTCCATCTTTGGCCTATGTTTTCTCCTGCAAGATTGATCACTATTTTATTTTCTCCTTCTTTTGCCTCTGATATTATTTTTTCTTTCTCATGCCAAAGATAGGGTATTATTTTTGCTTTTTCTGATGTTTGCCAACTTATCTTTTTTATTTTGTCTTTATTTCTTGTCAAAATTATTATTTTTGCATCATACTTTTCTGATAAGTCTTCTATAAGTTTCCTACCTATAAGGCCTGTTGCTCCTGATATTATGAAAGTTGTCATATTTTATTTTTTAATAATATTGCAAAATGCTCATTATATTAACTGTAAAAAGTTTTTTTGTAACTTTTGGGAAAGTCATTTATTCTTTCTTTTTGTTTTATAAATCTTTATTTTATTTATGACTGTAAGCGGATTTACAATAATACGCAACGGAATAAGGTTCAACTACTACTTTGTTCAGTCTATACTTTCTATTCTTCCTATTTGTGATGAGTTCATTGTAAATTATGGAGAAAGCGAAGATGATACTCTTGAAAGATTATATGAGCTGAAAAAACAGTATCCGGGAAAAATAAAGATAATAAGAACATGGTGGGATGATTCTATAAGGGAAGGTGGAAAGATATTATCTATTCAAACGAACATAGCTCTTGCGGAATGTTCAGGTGATTGGTGTTTTTATTTGCAGGCAGATGAGGTGGTACATGAAAAATACCTTGACCTTATAAAAGAGAATATGAAAAAAAATCTAAACAACAAAGAGGTGGAAGGTTTTGCATTCAACTACTTGCATTTTTATTCAAGTTTTTGGACATACTTTGATCGCAGACCATTTTACAGAAGAGAAGTAAGAATAATTAGAAATAAAATAGGAGTAAAATCTTATGCTGATGCACAAGGATTTAGAGTTTGGGATGAGAAGAAAAATAAATGGAGAAAACCTAATGTAAAACTTCTTGACGCATACATATATCACTATGGGTGGGTTAGACCGGAAAAAATAATGATAGAAAAGCAGAAAAATTTAGATAAATTCTGGCACGATGACTCCTGGATTGAGATCAATTATCAAGGAAAAGACAGAATATTTGAAAATTTTGAAGGATTGAAGTTTTTTTACGGAGATCATCCAAAAGTTATGAAAGATATCATTGACAAAGCTAAGTGGCAGAAAATCCCATCAGAACAAGATGTAAAGGTAAAGAGCATTTTGAAAAGAATACTTTTGTTTCTTGAAGACAAAGTATTCAAAACACAGTTCTTTGAACATAAAAATTACAAAATCATATAATTAAATCAAGAAAAACTTGAAAAACAGAAGGTAAGATTCTAACTTATTAAAAAATTTTTTTTAACTATGCCAGAAGTTTCTGAAAGAATAAAATCTCTACCAAAATATCTCTTTGCAGAAATAGATGAACTGAAAACTAAAAAAATTGAGGAAGGAGTTCATGTCATAGACCTCAGCATAGGAGATCCTGATATTCCTACTCATCCACTTATTGTAGAAAAAATGATAGAGGAGGTAAAAGATCCTCGCAACCATAGATATCCTTCTTACGATGGTGATATATCTTTGAGAAAAACTTTTGTAGATTGGTATTATGAAAGGTTTGGGTTCAGTTTCCATCCATCTTCTGCATTAACTTTGATTGGCTCAAAAGAGGGAATAGCCCATTTTCATCTTGCCTTTTTGAATGAAGGTGATATTTCAATAGTTCCAACTCCAGGATATCCTGTATACGGTATTTGGACAAAATTTGCGGGTGGTAAAGTTTATAATGTTGTTCTGAAAGAAGAAAATGGATTTTTAATAGATATAGAGAATATACCGAAGGATATACTTTCTCGTGCTAAAATTTTTTGGCTGTGTTATCCTAATAATCCAACAGGGGCATGTGCTACTTGGGAATTTTATGAAAAAGTTGCTTTTTATGCAAAAAAATATGATTTTGTTGTAGCGGTAGATCTCGCCTACTCTGAAATATATTTTGATAACAAAAAACCTCTCTCATTCTTCCAGGTCGTAAAAGATGATTCAATTTATGCTATTGAGTTCCATTCGTTTTCAAAAACTTTTTCAATGACAGGTTGGAGAATAGGGATGGCTGTGGGGAATAAAGATGTTATTTCTGCGCTCGGTAAAGTGAAAACAAATACTGATTCAGGGGTTTTCAGGGCAATCCAGATGTCTGCAAAATTTGCCATTGAAAATTACAACAAAATAATTGCAGATATACTGAAAGTTTATGAAAGGAGAAAAAGAAAGATAGAGTCTGCATTGGAACAAGCGGGGATAAGTTTCTTCAAATCTTATGCGACTTTTTATATCTGGTTTCACTGCGGAGGAAAATCAAAGGAATTCGTAAAAAATGCTCTTGATAAATTCGGAATTCTATTTACTCCCGGTATAGGTTTTGGTGAGGGAGGGGAGGGATTTGTTAGAATATCTCTTACTGCAAAAGACGAGGACATAGAAAAGGCAATTCAACTAATACCTCAACTTAAACAACTGATGTGAAACCAAAAATAAAAAGTAAAAATAAAAAAATAAATAGAAGGATTTATTCTCATGATTTCGGATATCAAGATTGTTTTTTTTGGTAATTCCGATTTATCTGTTTTGGTTTTAGAAAATCTCATTAATTTGTTTCAGTGTTTTGTTATCACTTCGCAAGATAAACCTGCGGGAAGGGGATTAGAGCTAAAACCAAATGCGGTGAAAAATTTTTGTGTCCAGAACAAAATAAGTTTTTTAGATACAGATGATTGGGAGAAAATTTATTATGCGATTTGTGATTTCAAACCTGATTTTATGATTGTGGCTTCTTATGGTAAAATAATACCTAAAAAAATCCTTTCCATTTTAGATCAGAAAAGGAGATTGAATGTTCATCCTTCTTTGCTACCACGGTGGCGTGGACCTGCTCCCGTGCAATGGGCTATACTTTCGCAAGATGAAAAAACTGGCGTTACAATTTGTACCGTTGATGAAAAAGTTGATAGCGGATACATAGTCTTACAACAGGAAGTAAAAATCTCAAATGAGGATACATATCTTACCCTTTCACGGAGACTTTTTGAACTGGGCTCTGAGCTCCTTATAAAATCTATACAAGATATAATTTCGGGTAGGGCAAAGTTTTTGGATCAGGATGAAAGTTTGGCGACATGGGCAAGAGCAATAAAAAAAGAAGATGGTTTTTTCTCTTTTCAAGAAAGATCACAAGATATTCACAGAAAGATGAGAGCATTTTATGTTTGGCCCAAAATATTTACAAAAATAAAAGGCGAAACTGTGAAGGTGTATGAAACTTTCCTCCCTGATTTTGACTTTGATGGAAAACCAGGAACAATAGTCAAAATAAACGAGGAATCTTTTTGGGTTCTTTGCGGTGATAAAAAACCAATAGCTATAAAAAAAATACAGAGGCCAGGGAAAAAAGTTGTATCAGGGAAAGATTTTGTAAATGGATTAAGGTTAGAGATTGGGGATTCTGTTATTTGAAATTTTGAAACTTTTCAGATTTGCAGCAGTTCTTCTTGTGTAAGAGGATAAGATAAAAAGAAACCCTGTGCGTAGTCTATTCCTAATCTTTTTATTATTTCAAGTTCTTCTTTTGTTTCTATTTTTTCTGCTATTGTTTCTGCATTTATTCTTTTAGCTAAATTTGTAACCATATAGATTACTGCTTCTGCTATTATGCTTTGTTTCTCTTCTCCTTCTTTCAAACTTTTAATTACTGAACCATCAATTTTTATGAATTTTATTGGAAGATCATATATATGCCCAATTTCAGAGAAGGCCGAGCCAAAATCATCAATTGCTATATTTACTCCTGCCCTATGAAGAAGCTCTATATTCTTTTTTACTGCTTTTATTTCTTCATAATTTGACTTTTCGCTTATCTCCAAACACAAATCAGTTGGAGGGATACCATGATTTGATAGAGTTTGAAGTATGCTATAAGCTCTTTTTTCTGTTATTGCTCTCGCTGTAAGGTTTATTGCAAATTTGTATTTTCTCATACTCTTCATTATATCTATGGTGTTTTCAAGTATAAAATCTATCAAATCAGATTGCGCTCCCGATGCATCTGCTATATCTATTATATCCTCTGGATTTATATCTTGTCCTTTCCATCTCAAAAGTACTTCAAACATTTTTATTTTCATCTCTTTTAAATCATAAATTGGCTGGAATACAACCGTAATTCTTTTCTCTTCTATTGCTTTTGATATATTCCTTATAACCTCAAGTTTTTTAGGAATTCCTTCTAAGATTTCATTTGCTATCAAATATTCTACATTTCCTAATTTTGTTGATTGATATAAAGTCGTTTCTAATATATCAAGAATGTCTAGAATATTTTGACTATTTTGATTTTCTGATGAAAAATAAATATATACTCCTCCATTTGATGATACATAAGTTTTTCTACCATCAACTTTTAGATGATAGTTTAATTCACTTTTTAGCTTTTTTATTAACCTTTTTGTTTTTTCATAGGCTTCATTTTCAGTTTTTGCTAATGTCTTTACGATAAAACCAAATTTCCTATCTGAAATCCTATAAATTCCGTCTTCTTTATTTTCTCTTCTGCTTTCAATATCTTCCCCATTTTCATTTTTTTCTAAAACTATTTCTTTTAACTTGTGAAATGTATGTTCTGATATTTCGAGAGCTAATTTCTCTCCAAAGTATGCTGATATGAAATCAAAATTTGTTATTTGAACTAAACCTAATATGAAGTAAGTTTTTGGAAAGTTTTCTATTTCATTTTTGATTTCCAAAATAAAAGATCTCCTGCCCTCTTTTTTCTGTTTATCTTTCAATTTTAAAAGCTTCAAAATCAACAAAGGAAGAATCTTTTCCCAGCCTTTTTTTGGCGCAAAATCTAATAGATTTCTGCTTCCTAATTCATCAAATAAAGTATCAAATTTGAGGATTTTTTTTACGTTATCACATAGTATAATGAAAGCTTTACTTCCTTCTTTTTCTTCCTTTATTGTTTGATTTTTCAGCTCTTTTTCTGAAATAACAATTATGTCTGAGTTTTTCTTTGATTTTGATAATTCAATTTCCACAAAATTTGAAAGTTCGTTCAAAAATTTCTTTAGGTTTTTTTTTAGAATTTTGGATGAAATGTAAATTTTTATTGGTTCATAAAGAGGGGTCTTACTCTTATTTGCTTTTCTTTTTGTAATATCGTAATTTTTATGCTCCTTTTTTGTTTGGTTTAAATCCTTTTCTTTTAGAGCTTTTTTTGAGAAATTCTTTACTCTATTATTATCTATTACCTCGTATGACATAGCCCCGTTTTATATTCTAAATTAAATTTAATCTTTTTTTATTTTTTTTTGTATTTTCATTTATCTTTCTAAGTTTTTCTACCTGCTAACTTTTTCTACCTGTATTCCGGATGCATCTCATGGTTGTTTTTAGGTTATTTTTGATTTTTAAAAAAAGGTACTTTTGAAATTGTACCTTCTGATATTCTGTTTCTTATGAAAACTTTTATTTTTGTTCCCTCTTTTAGGTTTTCTTTGAACCATCCGAAAGCTATGGGTTTTTTCAGGACAGCGGAGAAAACAGCAGATGAAATTACCCCTTCTGGTTCAGTTTTAGCTCCGGGATGCGGTACGGGTAAGCTATCAAATATAATACCTTTAAGGTATAGAGGATTTTCCTCAAATCTTTTTTTCAGAATTTCAAATCTTTCTGCTCTTTCCGAAATGAACCTCTCAAGATGTGAGTAAAAAGGTGGTGGAGTTTCTTCTGTCAAATCCATTCCAAAGAGAATAAGTCCGGCTTCAAGCCTTAAAATATCTCTTGCTGCCAATCCGCAGGGTCTTACTTCTCTTTTTATTTCATCCCATAGCTCATAAGCTCTTTCTTTTGGCATAACGATTTCAAAACCATCTTCTCCTGTGTATCCTGTTCTTGAAATGAATACGTTCCCATCTTCTTCAAATTGGAATCTTTTGATCTCCAAGATTTTTTGAGATAAATCAGGAGAAAATTTACTCATTATTTTCACGGTTTTTTCCGGAGATTTCGGTCCCTGTATAGCTACAAAGACTGTTTTATCTGATATGTCCTCTATATCAGCTTGGAATAAATTTTTTTGTTTTTCGTATTCAAGTAGAGCAATATCTTTTTCTTTTCCGCTTGCGTTTGCTACTAAAAAAAATTCATCTTCTTTTTTTCTGAAAACTACTATATCGTCTATTATTTTTGCATCTTCTGATACGAGAAATCCGTATAATCCTTTTTTTTCTTGGTCTGGTTTTCTTGTAAAAACTTTACTTATGAGTTTTTCTGAGTCTTTACCAAGTATTTTTATTCTGCCCATGTGAGATATGTCAAAGAATCCTGCATTTTGTCTTACGGATAGGGCCTCTTGAATGGCTGAACCAAAGTGCAAGGGAAGATACCATCCTGCAAATTCTGTAAAAAAAGCGTCTTCTTTTTTTTCAGCTTCAAAAAACGGAGTTTTCTTGTTCCCCATTTTTATACAATAATTTTGAGTTTTTTCGGTTCGTGAATTTCCATAACCGTTTCCCTAAGCTCCCTAAATCCTTTCTTTTTAGAATCTTTCAATCATTTCAGATGAATTATTTGTCTATTTTATATATCCTGCTCGTTTATATATCCTGCTCAACCTTTTTTGTCTTTTCATTTTCATTAAAATAAAGTTAATATCACTTTTGTTATTTGGTGGAATGGTAGGGGAAAACTTTGGGAAGATTCAATAATGTGAAAACCTTTTCTATTTTGAAAAGAACGGGTTAGATTATGTTGAAGTTTGATGATACAATAGTTGCTCCTGCAACTCCGCCGTTTCCATCTGCGATAGCAATAATTAGAATTTCAGGAAAAGATACCCTTTCTATTTTGAAAAGGCTCACAAATACTGATTTTGAACTTCCAGGAAAAATCAAATTTGTCAGGGTATATGGTCAAGATGGTAGTGAAATTATAGATGAGGGGATGGCTGTTTTTTTTAAGGGACCGAAATCTTATACTGGTGAAGATATGGCAGAGATCTATGTTCATGGAAACCCTTTGCTGGTTGATTATGTTGTTGGTTTGTGTATAAAATATGGTGCTCGGTTTGCACAAGAGGGAGAATTCACGAAAAGAGCTTACCTTAACGGGAAGATAACATTAGAAAAAGCAGAAGCTATAAATTCTATCATAAGAGCTTCAACTCTGGAAGGTATAAAGAGTTCTCTGAGAGTTTTGAGAGGGGAATTTGAAGTCTTACTCAAAGAAATAAAAAATGAAATCGTAGATGTTCTATCAAAAATTGAAGCATCAATTGATTTTCCGGAAGATGTTGATTGGGAACTACCTTACGCAAATCTGTATCAAGGGGTTTTGGAAGTTTCAAAAAAAGTAAAGGAAATTGCTCAAAGGTGGAAATCCACAAAGGTCCTCATAGATGGTCCAAAATGTGTTATAGTTGGAAAACCTAATGTTGGAAAATCATCAATTTTCAACGCTATTTTGGGACAATCTCGTGCTATCGTCTCTCCTGTACCTGGTACAACTCGTGATTTTATAGATGCAAAAATAGACATAGGAGGCGTGATAGCAACAATAATAGATACAGCCGGTATAAGAAGAGCCCCTGAACCTATAGAGGAGGAGGGAATAAGGAGAACAAAAGAAGTTTTAAGATCGGCCGATATTGCGATATGTGTTTTTGATTCTTCATCTGATTTCCAAGATGATGATAAAGACGCATTAGAATACTCTTTGGTTTCGGAGGCTTTTAAGTTAATATTTGTAATTAACAAAATAGATATAGGCGATTTGAAAAAGTGGGAAAACCTTTTGAGAGAAAAGATTTCTAATTTTGTTTCCTGTGACAGAGAAGATAAGAAAGATATATCTATAATTACAACGTCGGTAAATTATAAAGAAAGTATTGAGAATCTAAGGGCAGAGATAAGGAGTTTTTTGAATGCTTTTAGGTCAGATGAGTTATCTGTTATAAGTACAAGGCAAAAGATATTGTTAGAGGGAGTATCTGATGATGTTGAGCGTGCGGTGGATTTTATGAAAAATTCCGAGTATATAGGGGCTTCATATTCTCTAAAAGATGCTCTCGGGAAAATTGATGAGGTTTTTGGTGTCGGAAGCTCAGAAGAGGTTATAAATAAAATTTTCTCTAACTTCTGTATAGGTAAATAACCTTGCTAGAAAGCTTTTAATTTTAATTTAGAAAGATTTTAATATATATAAAAAAAGAAAAAAAATAAAAAAAGTAATAAAATAAAAGAATGAGAATTCACGTTCTTGGTGCATTTGGCTCAAAATACAAAGATAAAAATATGGTATCCTTTCTTGTTGATGATAAGATCTTGTTGGATGCGGGAAATGTCTTAACTCCGCTAGGAGATAAAGCTTTTGATATAGAAAATATTTTGCTTACTCATCACCATCTTGATCATATCGCAGAAGTTCCTTTTCTTATATCTGAATCTTTCCCTTTAAGATCAAAACCTCTTCGTATATTTGCAAGCTTAAATACAATAAGAGCTATGAAGAGGTTTATTATGAATAGTAAAATATGGCCAGATTTTTCTGTGTTGAAGTTGAGAAAAAATGGGAGCTTTTCGTTGCAATACTATGAGGTGAAGATTGGGCAAATTTTTAAGATTGATGAATATGAGATTTTACCTTTCAAGTCAAATCATATTATACCAACGCTCGGATTTAAGATAACTTCTGGCGGAAAATCAGTAATATTCTCTGGTGATACTTATGTCCAGGAAAATATATGGAAGCTTGCTAATGATGATGAACAAGTTAAATCCATTTTCATAGATGTATCATATCCTGCCCGTCTTCATGATTTGGGAGAAAAAGCAAAGCATCTCTCAACAGATGTATTTGAAGAAGAGCTAAAAAAACTAAAAAGGAAAGTAAAGATATTTGTTATACATGTCAAACCTACATTTTTTGATGAGGTGAAGAAAGAAATAGAGGAAATAGCGGAAAGGTTGGGTTTAGATATCTGCATTCCAAAAGAGGGAGAAATTATCAGTTTGTGATGGGTTTATTTTTAAATTTTTAATTGGTTGTTCCTTTGAGATTCGGTTTTAACATTCAGTTAGTATTTTTAACCCGGTGGCCATCTCATCTGTCTTCCACCAATAATATGGAAATGCAAATGATAAACTGTTTGACCACCTTCTGGGTTTGTATTTACTACTATTCTGAAACCCCTTTCTGCAATTTTCATTTGATTTGCTATGATTTTGCAGGCTTTGGTTATCTCATACAATATTTCCTTATCTTCTTCTGAATCTCCTAAATCTGTTATTTTTTCTATATGTTTTTTGGGAATAACAAGAATATGTACTGGTGCTTGTGGGTTTATATCGTGAAAAGCAACAACCTTTTCATTTTCATATACTTTTTTTGAATTTATTTCTCCACTTACTATCTTGCAAAATATGCATTCTCCTTTCATATTCTTTTGTAATTTTAATAAAGGTGTAATTAGTTTCCAGAAGAAATTTTTTTGTCCAAAAAATTTTAGTAAAAAGCTTCTGAGTTTAGGGTTATGGATAAAACTACCTGTTTTCATAAATTTACCCGTTATTATAACTTTTACATCATATAACTTTCGGTATCATATTATCTTATCACATTATATTTTTTCTTATTATATCTGATATTTCTTTTGCTGATGTATATGGGTCCTTTTGTCCGCTTAATATTTTTTCAAGTTCATCTTTGAATATTTTTGTTTCTTTTATCTTATAGATTATGCTTTTTGATAAGTTGCTTAAAAAATCTCTTTCTAATCTACTTTTTCTCTTTTGTAATATGAGGTTATTTTCTTTTAGGAACTTTTTATGTTCCTCTATTTTTTCCATAAGTTCATCTATTCCCTCCCCTTCTTTCGCTATTGTTTTTATTATTGGAGGCTTCCATTTTATATTTTGACCTATTCCTAAAAGAACCATATGAGATGTATCTAATGCTACTCTTATTTCGTTAAACAGTTTGTCTGCATCGGGTCTGTCTGCTTTGTTGAGAACTATGATATCTGCAATTTCAAGAATTCCGCTTTTCATAAACTGTATTTCATCTCCGCTTTCAGGTGATACAACAAGTACAACTGTATCTGCGATTTTGTGAATTTCAGTCTCAGTTTGACCTGCTCCTGCTGTCTCTACTATTATATTTTTCATTCCAAAGAGCATAAAAAGATTTATTATATCTCCTGTATTTGACGAGATCCCCCCAAATTCCCCTCTTGTCCCAACACTTCTTATAAATACTCCGTTTGATTCTGTTGCGCTTTCAGCATGAATCCTTATTCTATCTCCTAAAATTGCACCACCTTCTACCCTTACTGACGATGGGTCACATAAAAGAACTCCTCCTTTTGTTTTCTTTATAAGTTGTGATATTATCGTACTTTTTCCTATGCCGGCTGGTCCAGTAATACCTATTATATGAACATCCTCTGATAGTAAATTTCTCCCAGTTCTTTTTGATATTTCAGATATTAAAAGGTGACTTTTTTCCGGATTTCTCTCAACAAAACTTATAGCTCGTGATAGCGCATTTTTTTCCCCTCTTATGAAACCCTCTACTATTTCCTCAAACATAAGACAAATTCTATTCATTCAGTTTATTGCATAAATTATTCCAAAAATGTTCCTTTGAACTTTGATCTTTCAACAAGCTAGATTTTTTCTTCCTGATTAGAATAACTTGGAATATGATAAAAATTTTCCCAATATGATAAAAAATTTTCTAAAAAACAAAACCAAAAATATGGGTGGAAAAAGTAAAATTAAAGAAAGAAAAAAGTAAAATTGAAAGAAAATAAAAAAATAAATAAATAAAAAAAGATAACTATGAAAAAATATATAATTCAAAAGCGGAGGTTAAAAATATGATAACAGAAATTATTTTTTCTTTTTTCAATATATTAGTCTTAGGGAATTCAAGCTTTATATCTGATTACCAAGTAGAAGCAGATTCTAAAATAATTGTTCAGCATGAGCAAAGGAAGGGTAAATATGCGAAAAAGTTAATATCACAGCAGATGGAGGAGGAGGAACAATCGCAAGAAGATAGCGAAGAAGGTGAAAACGAAGAAGAAGAGGAAGAACTTGAAACCATAATAGAAGAAGAACCATCTTTGCCTTATGAATTTGCACAAGAAGAAGAAAAGCCTGAATTTCTCACCTTAAAAGGGTATTTTAGGTCAAGATTTTTCTTCTACTCCGGAATACCGGAAGTTCAAAATTTGGAATTAAAATATAGAAACCCATTTTATGTGCAGTCAAGATTAAGACTTGACCCTTATTTTAATATTTCTCCAACATTAAGGCTTGTAGGTCAGGTTGATGTCCTTGATGATATAGTCTGGGGGGAAGGAGTTAAAGGTTTTACTCCGGGTGAGTTATTGTGTGAAAGTTACAACGGAGGAAATAATTTTTCTGAGTGTAAGGGCATTCCTCGTATATTTGCAGTAAAAAGGTTCTGGGGTGAGATAGACTCAATTTTAACTTTACCTTTGAGCATTAGTATAGGGAGGCAACCTATACATTATGGTTTGGGAATTTTTTACAACGATGGAAACTGGTTCAGAAACTTGTGGGGAGATGCTCACTTTGGTTCAACACAAGATAGACTAAAACTCGGAATAAAATTATCAGATAATTTTAAATTAGACACTGGTTTTGATTTCCTTTTATCTGAACTCGGTGATACAGAAGAAAATTTAGTAAATCCATTTTTAGTCCCTTCTTTCGTATCAGATAATTTTTCTGTATCCTTGTACGGTGGAGCAGTTTATTCGTCATCGAAACAGACAGAATATTACTTTTTACTTCCTTACATTTCGTTAGCCCCTTGGACCGGTTTTTCGGTTGAGGTTGAGGCAAATATTATATCAGGAAATATAGGAAAGGACCTGATTCCGCCTCTTGATTCTTTCAGAAGATATAGTATTTTCGCTTTGAACTTTGCGGGAAGAATAAAGTATGAAACAGGACTTTTGAAATTAATGTTAGATGGTGGATGGGCGAGTGGTGACGATGACCCAAAAGACAATAAAATAAAAACTTGGAGTTTTCATCCAGATTACAACGCGGGTTTCATACTCTTTGAGGATATTATTGCAAGATACACAGGTCAAGGTATAGCTGCGAGAATTGATAATTTATATGGAAAGGGAGGAGAGTTTTTCGGAACAAGAGGGGGAGTATCAGGGGCTTGGTTCATAATGCCAACTTTTGGTCTGTTCCCGTTCGAGGCTGTTGGAACTTATTTGAGTGTTCTTTTGGCTTTCTCAAATCAAAATACTTTGACGGATCCTCTATCTGGTAATCCTTTGTTTGGAAGGGAATCTAAAAAGGGATTACTGGGAGTTGAAATAGATTGGGGACTCAGGATAGGTACAGAGAACTTTGAGCTTGGAACACAGCTTGGATATCTCATTTTAGGAAAAGCTCTTTCCGATGCCTTACCTGAAAAGAAAAACACATTTAAGGCTCAACTCAGATTTACTTACCTTTTCTAATTATATTCCAAGGGGTTCATAATGTATACATAGATGAAAAAATTTAAAGTAAAGAGAGTTTTCATTTACGATGAAGATGGAATTTTCAAAAATATTCCACTCAAAAGATATGACGCCTTCTTTTCAAATTTCCTTACCCGTGATGAAAAAATAAATTTTATTTTAAGTGGTAAAATCCCAAGCTCTATAAGAGAAGTTATTTCAAAAATTGAAGATTTTAAAATTGATGTTTGTGAAAGTTTTTTAGGAATTGATCTATTTGTTTTCGTAGACGAGAGTAAATTTCAAATTTTGCCTTATCCTGTGTCTGATGATAATGTTCTTGTGCTTTGTAGGTTTGCAGAGGAGGTCAAATCTTGCTTTGTAGTAAATAAATCTGTATATGGAGACTTTGAAATCTTGGAGCTATTCATTTAAATTAAAGATTTAACTTATTTGAATTAACTTATTTGAAAGCTTAACTTTTTCATTTTACGTTAAAACTTACGACGAGTGAATTTACAAGTAAAGTCCATCCATCAGCTAAAACGAAAGCTATAAGTTTGAACGGAACAGATAAAATTATGGGTGGAACCATTATCATTCCCATAGCCATAAGTATTGAGGCTATCACTATATCTATTATAATGAATGGTACATAAATTAAAAATCCTATTTCAAATCCTTTTTTTACCTCTGATATTATGAATGCTGGTATTAGGACATCTGCTCCTATTTCTGATGGATTTGATGGTCTTGATTTTCCTGATATTTTCAAAAAAACATCAAGTTCTTTTTCTCCGACTTGACTTAGCATAAATTTTCTGAAAGGTTCGAAAGCTTGTTTTACAAAGGCTATTTCATCTATTTTCCCCTCAGCATAAGGTTTATAAGCTGAGTTATAGCTTTGCTCTAATGCAGGTCTCATTATATAAATAGATAAAAATAGGGCAAGTCCTATCAGCACCTGATTTGGTGGCACTTGAACAACTCCTATTGCTTGCCTTAGAAGAAAAAGAGCAATAACAATCCTTGTGAAAGATGTCATAAGCATAAGCAGAGATGGAGCGAGTGTTAAGATAGTTAGAAGTAAAACTATCCTTATGGCGTTAAGAAAACCTTCACGACCTTCACCAACTTGAATATTTATGGGGGGTATAGGAGGAGTAGGCGGTTCAGGGCGATTTGGATTGCTTATTCCGAAACTTGTATCTTTAAAAAAAATTATCACAAAAAAAATAAGGAGCACAAGAAAAGAAATCTTTTTTATTGCATGAACCAATTTCATTTTCATTTAATTTTACAAATGTTTTATTTGAAAGACCATTGTAAGGTTGAAACCAGATTGGATAAAGAAAAATAGATTTTAAAAGTCAAATTCTTTCATATACAAAATATTTTTAAGAACTTTGAAAAAAATGAAAAAACTTAAAAATTGCAAAAAGCACAAAAGTTAAATTTTTTTCTTAAATTGTTAGTAAGCAACAGCAAGAAGTGGAGTTCAAGTTGATTCTTTTACAACTTTTACAACTTTTATAAGAACTCCCCTTTTTGCTGTATGCAAAAATAAAAAAGGAGGCAAAACAAAAAATGGATAAAATAACTAAAAAGGGGGTCAGAGTAAAAAATGGAGGTGGCACGGTATTTTCCTTCTTCCTTTTCCTCTCTATCTTTATTTTTTCTGCTTTTATCTTAAATTCTTGCGCGAGGAAAGAAGATAAAAAGCCCATAACTTCTGATGAATCTATAAAAGAAGATAAAAAGCCCATAACTTCTGATGAATCTATAAATTATTCTCTTGAAGGTGTAGATACTGCGTTTAAAGTTAGCTCAGCTGTTGCAAAGTCAGTTGTCTCTATGAGAAGTCAAGATAAACTTCAACAATCCATGATAACAGGAAGAATGATAACAGCTCGAGCTCCTCAGTTAAAATTATCCACATCTCCAAAATTCAGTAAAAACTCTCCATCAAAAAAGGCTAACAGAATAAAATCAAAAACTGATACAGAAAATATATGTTCTGTAACAGAGGATGGAATTAGTATTTATTTTCAAGATGAACAGGAAAACTGGGTACATTTGTTCTTTTCGTATAGAGATAATAATCTGTCTTTATCTTTTAGTTCCAGTGAAGGGGGATTTTGGGTAAATTTTGTAAATTGTAGTGCAATTACTTTGAGCTGTAATGGAATAAATACACCAGAGGATGCTTGGCAATATTTAGACCACCTTATATCGCAGGCTTTGGGAAATTGCACCTTCGAAAGTGTATCTTCCTGGTATCCCAGTGGTTTTGTTTGCTCACTTGGTGATTTCGATCATGATCAAAAGTTCTCCGTGTCTTATTCATATTCCCCTTACTCAGATCAGTTCAGCCAACCTATAACTTCTGTGTTTATAGACGAATCAGGTTTTGTGTGGGTGCAATACTGTGATTCTCAAGGAACTTGTAATTTTAGAAATTATAGTTGTCCTGTGGAGCAACAAATATTTCAAAACCTAAGTTGCGGAAGTGGTCAGGATGATATAAACTCATTTTATCTCGTTGTAAATAATGTAGACTCTTACTGCTCTCTTACTCACACTGGTTCTTCGCAGGAAATTGTAGATGGGACCTGTTCCTGGGTAGAAGATGAGGTTAGAATAGAGGTAGGTGGGAAAGCTATTAAGTTTAGTAAGCAGGGAGTTGGATTAAAAGGAGATGTTCTTTTAATCGAATTTTGTGATAAGCGTTTTGAGGATGGTATGTATCTTGGTGAATCCTGCAAAGTTTATCTTTCAGATGTCGCATTGGGCTCTGGGGGATGTCAGTTTCCTTCTGATTGCCAAAGTTTTGGCGATGATATAACATCTGCTCTTCAGTATGCTAATTCTGTTTCTAAAAATTGTTCTGTGAAATTCTCAGGATTCCGGGAGAATAAAGGGTTTGAAGGTTCTATATCTTGCCTTAAATATGATTTTTCTGGGGATGGCTTGGCAGATATTAGGAGGCTTGAGTATTATCCTGGCAGAGCGACGGAAGTTATCATAAGTGGAACAGGTGATGGAAAAAAGATATCCTGTCAGTTCATCGTAGGCGATAACGGAGATGAATATGACTGTGATGAATATTCTGCTACCGGGTGTTCTGGTAGTTTTTCTGAAACAAGTTGTAATTTCTCGTGTAAAGGCGAGTGGGTTTCATCTGGATATTCAACATCGGAAGGTGGATGCGTTACAGAAGATATAAACTTTGATGGTAAGGATGAATTAATTGTTTTTGTTGGAGGTGAGGATGGAGATGGGCTCTCAGGTGTTGCTATAAGTTCTGATAAAAGTTCTGTAGGATTGGATTGTTCTTTTAGTTCTTCAAGTTTTGACATTAATTGCAAAGTAAAGGTTGGTTCTTGTAATATCGATCAGTGTCCATCAAAAGGGACAGACTTGAAATCTATTATAGCAGGTTGCTCTATGAAAGATTACGCCGAATGCAGTCTCACTTCTGAGGAAGAGAATTGTTGGAATATTGTTTTATCCTTGTTTTCAAAGGAGGGAGATGGTGAAAGTTATTGTTCAAAAGTAGATGAAAAATCCGGTGAGAATGTAGAGATAAGGAAGATAAAGGGTGGTTATGAATATACAAAGGGTAGTTCAGGGAAAGGATTTACTTATTATACTTGTCCTGAAAGTTCAGAGGTTGATTTTTCTCAGTGTTCTATAAGTGGGTGTGAGATATCTGAAAAGACAGCTGATATTGTAGCGAGTCTATCAGATTTTGCAAGTGAGGGAACAAAGCAAACCTACACGATGAAGATATCTGATACAAAAGCCGGGATAGAAGGAGAGATAAAAGTTGTTTATTATGTATTAGATGATATAGCTGAAATAGAAGGAAAATTAAAAACAAAATCTGGTGATATAGAATTATCTGGTAAGGTGAAAGGAGATGGTTCTGCTTATATATCTTTGAAAATGAAGCTACCTGATGGAAGAGAAACGAAAGGTGAATTTAGTTTCAAATCAGATGGCTCTGGGACTGGAACGATTACTGCTGATAACAGGAGATACAGTGTTAAGTTCAATGCAGATGGAAGTGGTGAGATATGTGATGAGGCGAATAGATGTGAGAGCCTTTCATAATTTGTAATTTGCTTTTTTTTCCCCTCCTAAATAAATCGCTGTTCAGTTATATTTGTGTTTAGTTTATATTTAGCCTATATATCTATGCACTTTTTAGCCTCTATTCTGTAATTTAATTCTTTATTTTTTATCTTGTGAGTTTGTATGATTTGATATATATCTTATCATAGTGTGTAAAGATTTTATTGCTGCGTAGAATTCCGGGCTTTTCATTAACTTTAGCATTTTAAATATTGAAGGTTTTTCTTTCTGAGCTTGGGAGAATTCTTCCGTTGCTTTCTTCATCCCTTCTGGTAATTTTTGAGCAAGTTCAAATAGAAGCTGGTGGTTCAGATTTCCTATCAGCCATACCAACATCATAGCATTTGCAACTGACCCCATAATTTCAGGTTTAACTATTGAATTGAACCCTTCCTCAAATCCTTCAAGGAGACCTGATACGGCACTTAGGATACCACTTTCTTGTAGTTTCTGTACAATTTCTATTATATCTTTTATTGCATCTTTATTTTCTATTAGCGTTTTGATTATATCCTCTATTTTTTCTTTTTCTTTCTCATCAATCCCTTTTATTGTTATTTCCATGCTTTTTCACCTCCTTTTTATTTACCAAAAATTTGGCTGAACCACATCCTCTCAAAAGCGACTTTTAAACCTCTAAATGCCCTCATACCTCCGAGCATCCAGCAATCAGGATAAGGTGCAGTACCATCTATAACCTTTGAAAAATCGCAAAATACTCCGGCTCCCATGTATCCCACATCCATAACACATATTCCTGTTCTGTTATACATAATTCCCATAGATGTTCCTTTTATTTCGTCTATTATTTGTGAAGCTACATAATCTGCTTGGAAATGAGCAAAAACTCCTGCCATACCTATTCCGAGACTTCTTGAAATTATATCTCCTATGCCGAAAATGTTTTTGTATTCCGGATGTCTCAGCAGTTTCTTATCAACTAACATATATCCATCTGCGTTATCGTTTCTGAGTTTGCTGTTTTTGAATACAGGGTCTGCTGGTTGATGCGGAGGAATTATGATTGCGAGATCGTATTCAATTTCTCTTCCATCTTTTGCTTGTATCTTACCATCTTTTATCTTTTCAGTCCAGAAATCACCTACAAATTTGACATTGAATTGATTGAGGAACATTTTGAAAGCATTTACCATAAATGGTCCAAAAGGTTGCATAGGTTCGCTCCATGGATGTATTACTGTTATTTCTGTTTTTTCCGAGAAACCTCTTTGTTCTGAAATATATCTTATCATGAAGGCAAGTTCAAATGGAGCCGGAGAGCATCTATACACGGGTTCTGCCGGGCCAACAACGACTTTTCCACCTCTGAAATTGCTAAACGTCTCGCGTAGTTTTAGAGCATCTTTCATTTCCCATGCATGGAAAGTTTTCTCTATTCCTGATATTTTTTCTGGTTTTAGAACAGTTCCTAATGATACTACAAGGTAATCATATTCAAGTTCTTGTCCATCAAATAAAACCTTGTTTTTTTCCGGGATTATTTCTTTTACTTCAGAGTTGATTACATTTATGCCTTTTTCTTTTAGTTTTGATAAAGGTCTTGAAATTTCATCGGGTTCTCTTGTTCCTAAAGCAACCCATAGGTAAGATGGACGAAATTCATGGAGAGGATTTTTATCGATAAGATATAATTCTAACTTCTGATTTTTTATTTCGTCTTTTAGAATTTTAGAAAGTCTTGATGCGACTACCGCTCCTCCTGTGCCTCCTCCTAATATGGCAACTCTTTTTTTCATTTTTTTCACCTCCTATTTATACTTTATTTTTTCTCTTATAAGAAAATTTGATTTCCTGGTAGTTTAAAATTGTGAGGTTAAAATGGGAGAATTTTCAAAGAAAATTGAAGAATGATTCCATAAAGAAAAAATAATTAAATTTTAATTTAAAATAATTAATTTTTAACATCTTAGTTTATATCCCAAATTTGTAATGAGATCGATAAATAAGGAAACGATATCTTGTGAGGTCAGATAAGAGAATAAGGTTTATAAATGATAAAATTGGTTTTAGAGTCATACACAGTTTAGGGAAAATTTTGTTTATTATTAGGACTAATTTAGATTCAGTATGATTGCTTTAAAACTTATTTTGCTCCAAATGAAAAATATAATTGAGAAAGTAAAAAGTGAAATATCATCCAGTGGTGAAATTATAAATGTGACTTGGTAGAAACTTAACTTCAAAAAAGAGTTTGTGCGAAAAAAATTTGGAAACGCTATAGTAAAATTTGATGAGGATACCATAAAGGAACTTAAAGAGCGTGAAAAGAGAGCTTTGAGAAAACTTGCTGAAATCTAGATAAACTCTCAGCAAAAGCAAATCAGAGAGAAATTAAAGATAGCAATTGAAAGAGAAAGACAAGAAGAATTTATTAATAAGTTGAGTGAAATTTTTTGGGAGTTTGGATTATTGGTTCAGCGACTTGAAAAAGATTTAGGAAATATGAGAAAAGCAAGAGGAGGAAAAA
>Ga0197142_1001060_pt1 | contig 25374 bp, 23 predicted proteins | sample GBS60_MetaG_FD_148614 | JGI IMG/M metagenome (GOLD analysis project Ga0197142, IMG submission 148614) | Sediment microbial communities from Great Boiling Springs, Gerlach, Nevada, United States - GBS 60_MetaG | ecosystem: Environmental > Aquatic > Thermal springs > Hot (42-90C) > Sediment... | reverse complement strand
GGGCTAATTTTTTATGTTTGGTGTTGAAAGTATAATATTCACGAAAAAAATCTTCATTTGATTGAGCAAATGAGTGGGAACATACGAAAATAGCTAATAAAAGAGAAGCAAGTAAAATTCTCGCAACCATTTTTTCAATCCAGAACACCATTTTTTTTAATGACGTCACGAGCAATTACTAATTTTTGAATTTCAGAGGTTCCTTCGAAAATCCTGTTTATACGAGAATCTCTATAAAATCTTTCTATTGGTAATTCTCGTGAATATCCCATTCCTCCATGAATCTGCATAGCATGGTCGACGCATACATCCAAAGCATTTGAACTAACTAATTTAACAATGGCAGAGAGCCGGGGAGTGCATTCACCACGTTCATAAAGCCAGGCTGTTCGATAAACAATGCTTTCAGTTTCGTAGATAAGTGCGGCCATTTCGGCAAGCATAAACTGAATAGCTTCGAAATTTGCAATGGGTTCGCCAAATTGCTTTCGTTCTTTTGCATAGCGGGTGCTCATTTCGAGAAGTTCTTTGCAAGCTCCAAGGCAAGCGGCTCCAAGTCCTAATCTACCAGCATCGAGTGTTTTCATTGCAGTAATGAAACCTTTTCCATCGCGCCCAATTAAGTTATCTTTGGGAATTCTTACATTATCGAAAGTTAATGCGGATGTTTTGCTTCCTCGCAAACCCATCTTTTTTTCGGGCGGACCAGGAGTAAAACCAGGAGTTCCTTTTTCGACTACAAAAAGGGAAATACCAAGGTTCGTTCGAGCAAAAACAGAAAATACATCAGCAAAAGGTCCGTTTGTAATCCATAATTTCTGACCATTTATTACCCATTCGTTTCCATCGAGATATGCTTTTGTTTGCAAATTAAAAGCATCTGAACCTGCATTGGGTTCAGTAAGAGCAAAAGCAGCAATTTTTTCTCCCGAGGTAAGTTGTGGTAGCCATTTTTGCTTTTGTTCTTCTGTTCCACCAATATAAATTGCATTTGTTCCAATTGAGACATGGGCTCCAATAAATGTCGCGGTTGAAAGGCAAGCTCTAGCAATTTCCTCTTGAATGATACAATAGCCAATTTCTCCAACACCAGCTCCGCCATATTCTGGTGGAAATGGTGCACCAAGAATTCCTAATTCGGCAACTTTACGGATGATATGGTCGGGTATTTCTTCATCTTCATCAATTTTGCTAGCAATTGGTTTAAGCTCATTGTTTGCAAAATCGCGAACCATCTCGCGAAGCATATTCTGTTCTTCAGTAAATGTAAAGTCGATCATAAGACTCCTTTTATATTTTAACCTGGATGTTCGATGAAATTAAGTATACTCTCGCCGCCATCAACAGCTATGGTTTGACCATTAATCCAGTAGAAATTTTCGTCAGCAAGTTTTGCAATGACTTTTGCAACGTCTTCGGGAACTGTGTTTCTATTAAAAGGATTGTGTTCCCTTGCATATTCAAGCATTCGTTTAAATCCGGGGATTTTTTGTGCAGCTGGGGTATCGGTTAAACCAGCCATAATAGCATTTGCAGTAACACGATAGGGGGCAAGCTCCACAGCTATCTGCCGGATGTATGCTTCGAGTGCAGCTTTCGCTGCGGAGATAGCACCGTAGTTCATCATTGCTCGCTGGGAACCGATACTAGTCATTGCAAATATACGGGCGTTCCGTCCAAGCAACTTTTCTTTGAACAAATCCTGAACCCAATATATCAAGCTGTTTGCCATCACATCCATTGTCATTTCAATTTGCTTTTTCGTTGCCATTTCTTCAGGATTTTCCGCAAAAAACTTTTTGATAGCGCCAAAAGCAAGCGAATGTAGAAAAACTCGAAGCTGTGGGTCGTCGTATTGTTTAAAGTCTTCCTTAATAGCTTGGATTATTTCTGTTCGCTTTTGGTCATCGGCGGCATTCGCATTGAAGAAGCGGGCTCTAACACCAGTGTTTTGTAAATATTTGCAAAATTCCTCGGCTCTTGCTTTGTTTGAACCAAAATCTAAATGAACTCCATAGATATTGTAACCTAATTTAGCTAATTCGATAGCAGTGGCTTTACCAAATCCACTCGAAACCCCTAAAATCAGTGCATATTGATTTGTGGCATATTCCATATTATTGACAAATTAATTGAACCAAATTTTGTTTTATTCGCAATTTTAAATTTCAAAAAACAGAATATTTTGTTCACTTTTAAATATGCTTGCAAATTCACCGACTTTTTCAAGTTTATACATAAACAAGAATTTCATTAAAGAAATTAAAAGTCTCGGTAGAATTTATAACGATAGTCTTTGATTTCGGCGTTTTCTTTAACTTTATTAAACCAGAGAACATAGGCGCTTTGTCGCCAATTCGATATAATATTGTTATAAGATTTTTTCCATTCATTTGTTACTGTTGTTTCGTCTGGTACAACTTTTCGATATACTTCGAAAATATAATATCCACGTTCGCCGCGGAATGGTGGATTTATGGAATTCATAGGAACAAGGAATACCTTTTCGGTAAATGCAAAATCTTGTCCAAATCCTGATATAAAGCCATTGTTTCTAATATCGCGCCAATCGTGGTAATTCAACGTTGTGTCCAATTGTTGAACATTTTGAAGAGTTCCAAGGTTTTTGATTCGATTGTAAACATCAAAGGCTTTCTTTTCCAGAAGATCCAATTTTTTCTTTTTTAATAATGTAAATTTAATCTTTTCTTTCAAATCTTCAAGTGGAGTGAAACCACCTTTACGTTCGTCGACCACTTGAGCCACTATTATACCTTGATTTTTAAGTTCAAAAGGTTCAATAACCTCACCAACTTTAGCTTCGAATGCCAGAGAGGTAAGGTAGTTTGAACCGAGCACGGGTCGTGTTCGTTCGAAAAAGTCGGTGGTTCGAACAAAAACATTGAATTCTTTTGCCGCGGTGTCGAACGGGATACCTTTTTCGACTTTTTCTTTCAACATTTTTGCATTTCTTGCAATAATTCGTTCTGTTGTTCTCGAAACCGTAGGTACAAACCTTATATAACTGTATTTGTATTCATCAGATTTTTTGTCGTATATTTTAATTATATGATATCCAAACTGAGTTTCAACAGGACCAAGAATATCCCCGGGTTTCCCCGCGAAACAGGCATCTTCGAAAGGTTTCACCATCATTCCTTTGCCAAAATAACCCAGGTCGCCACCGTTCATTGCGGAACCTTTGTCCTGGGAATACTTTCGGGCAAGCGTTTCAAATTCTTCGCCTCTTTTGGCTCTATTCAACATTTCCTTTGCAAAAGCCAAGGAACTGTCTTTATTATTTCCAAATTCAATTAGGATATGACTTGCTCGGACAACCTCGTTTTCCCCTTTCCGAACATCTTCTAAGCGAATGAAATAAACTCCGTCGGATGTTTGAATTGGCCCAACAACCTGCCCAACCGGAACAGTAGTTATATAAGCGGCAAGTTGCGAAGGCAAGTCCTTGGCAAGCTTAAAGTCAGAGATTTCACCATTGAATTCTTTGAATTTTTTCTCGAACAGTTTACTTCTTTCTGGAATTTCAGAAAGTATCGAAAGTTCCTCAGTGAATTTGTTTATATTTTTTTGAACGATGTTTGAATCTTGTTGTGATGGAACAATCTTGAATATTGCATACTTAATCTTTCGGCGGGGTTTCTCTGGATAGAATTGCTTGTTTTCATCGTAATATTTTTTTATTTCTTCTTCAGAAATGGAGACATTCTTATCGGGTATTTCTTTTAAATCGAAAAATATCGCACGAACATCAGCAATAGAATTTTCTTTTATGTATTTCATTTTTGCATAAGTTGGGGAAACGAAAGAACTTGCAATAGCAACAAATGTTCGAATGGAATTAAGCAAATGTTCTTTCCGTAAATATTTTTCGATATTGATTAAGTCTTTTTTGAATTGTTCAACAATTCTTCGTTTTTCTTCCTGTGGAATGGTGTTAGGTAATCTTTTATATATAATGTCGGGGTTAGTAATTATTTCCAAATAGGATTGTCTCTGAAAGTTACCAGCAGAATCGGTGAAGGGTTTACGAAGATATTCCGGTGGATTATCCAACAGAACATCGAGGATTTCTTCGTCGGTTACGCTAACTCCAATCTTTTTTGCTTCTTGTTTAAGAAGTATTTCTTCGAGCTGTTCAGCCCAAAGTGACTTTCGAATCTGACTTTCGTCGACATCGAAGTTTTCAGAAGTAGATTGCTTCCGCTGTTGTTCGATTTGCTCTCGAACTAATTCTTCGAAATCTCTGTACAAAATCTTTTCTCCATTAATTTTACCAATGGCAGCTGTTCGGAAGTCCTGTCCTTGCTGCAAAATACCGGGAATATCAGCGTCGGAAGCAACCATAAAGGCAACAAAGATAATTGCAAATGCAACGAGAGCGTATGGTGATATTTTTCGGATCCGTTCAAATGTACCCATTGCGTTGAAATCCCTATTATTAAAAAATAAGATTTCAAAATTATTAAATTATTAGAATTTAACCAAAAGCGGTTTTGGGTTTGGTAAATGAAATTTGTTATCAGTCAAAATTTATAGGAATTACAAAGGAAAATGTAGTTCCTTTTCCTTCTTCACTTTCTACCCAAATTCTTCCATTGTGAAGTTTGATAAGTTCATAGCAAAGAATAAGTCCAAGTCCTGTTCCGTGTTCTTTTTCAGTTCCTTTCGAGGCTATGTTATACTCAATTTTGAAGAGTTTTTCTTGTATATCTTTGGGGATGCCAATTCCTTCGTCGCGTACCGAGACTTTAAGCGAGGGGATATTTCCTTCATAAAAATTTTGTATGTCAATGTAAACATTGGAATTTCTATATGAAAATTTGATTGCATTGGAAAGGAGATTGCGAAGTATAGTGGTAATCATATTACGGTCGAGGTAAACCATAAAATCGATATCTTTGTTGTAAATAATTGAAATCTCTTTATTTTTTGCAATAGGTTCAATATACCGAACTATATCATTTATTAAAAGATTAATATTAATCCATTCGGGGCGATAAGAAATCCTTCCAGTTTGAGTTTTTGCCCAAGTTAACAAATTTTCAAGAAGATTTTTAAGCAATGTTGATGTTTTATAAATGTGATTTACATACTCTCTTATTTTATCGGGTGAGAATGTATCGAAGAATCGGTCGAGGATTTCGGCATCGGTTAAGATCGATTGTAAGGGATTTCTTAGGTCGTGTGCAATAATTGAGAAAAATTTATCTTTTGCTGAATTAGCTTCGCGAAGTTCTTTTTCTGAATTTGTAAGTTTTTCGTTGAGAATTATGAGCTTTCGACTTTCTTCGGCTAATGTCTCGTTCAGAATTTTCAATTCGTAATTTGCCTGTTCGAGAATTTCTTGAACCCTGCGGTGTTCCTCAACTTCAAATTTATACTCGTCTAGTGCGGTTTGAAGGTCTCGGGTTCGCTCCTCGATTTTCTTTTCCAACTCGATATTGATATTTCGAAGTTGCTCTTCAGCTGATTTACGGTCTGTTATATCAATTAGGATATTAATAATTCCAGCCAACTCGCCATCGAAATCTTTATATCCAGCTTTGAATACTGCGAAGTCTCGAACTGAGCCGTCGGGCAAAGTTATTTTTTCGTCGTAACTTTCTACCTTTTCTTTGTGAATAATTTTTTGGTTGGTTTCTAGATGGTTTTTCCTAAAATTATCATTGAAAATATCTGGGAAATCATCTACTGTTTTGCCAAGAAAGTCTTTTTTGCTTTTTTGTAATATTTGCTCCTGGAAATGTTTGTTACATCCTATAAATCTCCCTTCAATATTTTCATAGAATATTGGCATTGGGATGGTATCGAGAAGGACGTGGAGGAATGTATTGTAATCAGAAACCTTTTGTTCAAGGTCTTTTTGATTAGTAATATCACTTATTATACCAACGATGGAAATTATTTTGCCTTCGTCGGAGAGAAAGAAACCACTTTCTTTAACATATCTTTGTTCCCCATTAACATTTTTGATACGGTAAATTAAGTTGTATGGTGATAAAGTTTCACAGTGTTTCTGGAAAGTTGCTAAATAATTATCTAAATCGGCAGGAACAATTTTTTCGAGCCAGCGCTCTCGCTTGTTCAGATCCTTTTTTGAATATCCGAATAGGTCTTTTATATTGTCCGTCCATATTACTTCACCTGTTTCCCAGTCCCTTTCGAAAACGGCTTGTCCTGTTGCAGTTGTTGTAAAATCGAATCGTTTTTTCCAACGGCGAAGTTCTATTTCAGTTCTCTTTTTCTCAGTAATGTCGAATGCAAAGACCAGAATTCCCGAGACCTGATTTTCGTAGAACAGTGGTAGCCTTTCGACGATGAAAAAGTTTTCGACTTTGTCGTTTATCGTAAACTTTTCTTCGCTTCCAGTAATTGGTCTACCGGTTTTTATGATTAGAAGATCTTTTTCTTTGCAATTTTTTTCAACCTCTTCCGAAAAGATTGATTCTATAAATATCCCTTCAACTTCTTCTTTATTTTTATGAAATTTTTCACAGAAAAATTTGTTCACTTTAAGGATCCTATTGTATCTGTCTTTTACGTAGATAACATATGGTAGGTTTTCGAGAATCAGTTTGAGTTCCTCGAAAGTTTTAATATTTCGGATAAATAAATCTTCGTCATTATTTTTAAAAAGAATTGTCCAGAGCAAGTGGGCTTCGCCTTTGAGATTAAATGTGTGAATAAATATTTTTTGTTCAATGTTTTTCGGAAAATTTAATTGGGGAAATTTTGTTTTTGTCAGCAAATATTTTCTTTCGAAAAATTCAAAACTCTCTAATTCAAATGGGATTCCAAAGTCGGTGACTTTTTTCAAAATGATATCATCTTTTGACTTTATTTCAAAGAATGAAAGAACTTCTTTGTTGATTTGATATATTTCCCCATCGAGATTTGTAAGCAAAATAGGAAGTGGGAAATTAGCAAGTATTTCCTCTTCGGATTTATACTTTTCTATAAGATGTTTGTACTGCACTTTTATTTCTGGATAGAAATCTTTTATTAAATCAATGTTTAAAAAATTTTCTATGAATTCATCCCAGTTCGAATTCACAAGTTCTACCATATTTTACCAACTCCTACCTATGACCTCGAAACAAGTATTCAGTTAAGTAAAAATCATACCAATTTTTTTAAAAGTAGAATTTTTCCCAATGTGTTTCTCTTTGGAAACTATTTCAGTGAGGTTTTTAATGGGAAAAGAGAAATCAAAATGAGATTGGTTACAGCAATATATGAAGCTGCAAAGATTTAAGAATTTTTGGGAATCTAAAATTGAATTCCAATGCCAATTGTATAGAAAATCTTCTTATCTGCAAGATAATCGTTTCCCAAAGAAAGGTCGATGCAAAATAGATTGTAAAAATCTTTGAGATCGGGTTTGATAGAGACTCCGGCACCCCAGATAGTTAAAGGAAGTATCTTGAATTTTCCGTTATCATTGCCAGCCAAGGTGATGCCACCACGAAAAGCTAAAAGTTCAAATGGTGCCAATTCGCAAGCAAGGAAGAAATTCGGATGCTTTTCATATTGAGTATAGATTGATTCAAATGAAAGAAGGAGATACTTTGGCGGTGGTTGATAAATTGTATCCTCCATTCCCAATTCATTACGAAAGGTAATAATTTTTTCTGATGACAATGGGAATTCCATTGCAATACCAGTACGAATAGTGAAAGGAATGTTGCTTTTTTCTGCTCTTGTATTATACTTGAGCATTCCCCCAATGTTTTGAACAGCGATTCCAAAAGAAAAAAGATCCATTACATTGAATTTCGAACCAAAGTCGAAGGCAATTCCCGAACCACTTATGCTGGAGCCGTGAAGAGTATTATTAAGATACTTAAAAACTAAACCAAAGCTGGCAAAATTTGTCGAAAAAGAACCTCCAAGAGAAATGTTAAAGAAGTAATCGGATAGCTTACCGATTTCAATGCCATTCCTATTTCTTGCGACAATACTACCGGAAAAATAAGAAGAAATCGAGGCTCCAATTCCAAAATTATCGATTGATTGGGCATATGTTAAATTTGCGTAATTACGGCTAAATTCCATAAGGGAAAGAGAAGAGTAGATCATAGGAACGGGGGCACAAGAAGATAGACCAGCAGGGTTGTAAAAGATAGCGTAAGGGTCGTTCGAAATAGCTGTGTATGCCCCGGCAAGGGAGATTGGTCGAGTTCCATTGTCCCGAAATAAGTAAGCACCCGAAAATCCACCACCATACCTTTGCGCCTCCAAGGGAAATATGACTTGCATTAAAAGGATGATTAAAATTAAAAATAAAACGAAATTGAAATTTTTTAGCTTCATTTTGTTACCACAAGTTTTTCTCTCAATCTAAAATTCTCGCCAACGACAACAAGGAGGAAAATTCCTTTTGGTAGTTCAGATACACTGAACTCGTAGGGTTGGGAGGGTTCTTTGGGTTTACCTTCGTAAATATCTAATACTTTTTTACCGAGCAAATTGTAAACGATTATTTTGATTTTTTGTTCAGGATTCTCGATTTCTAGATAAACAGCCATTTTATCGCCGCGCTCAGTCTCTTGAATTGAAACTATTCGGTTTTCCTTAGTCGAAATGGTATCGTTTTCGTATAATCTATCTAATTTCTTGCCGTTGTTGTTTTTTTTGTCCTGTTTTTTTGTTTCATTTTGTGCATATCGTTTTATAGGTTGAAAGTTCCCAATGGTGAAGATTAATTCTGGGAAATAAATGCAGGTATCACGGAAAAAATTTTCAAGATTTGAATTGAAATAAGGATTTAGATAGGGTAAACTACCCGAGCTTTGACCGTATTGAGTCTGAACATTAAGAAAAAATAAAGAAATTAAAAATAAAATTTTAGTAAAAAAATATCGATAATTCATTTTGCCTAATTGTTAGACACAAAAAATATAGACAAATCAAAGGCTCTTTTAGTTTATTCATTACTTTTTTTAAAGAATTTTTTGTATAGCTTATTATACAAATCTTTGTTCTTTTCCATCGCCTCGATGTTCTTTTTTGCCAGAAGTGAACTTTTGTTGATTCCAAGATTTTTAGCAAGTTCTTCAAGCTTTTCCTTATTTGTAGGGATATCGCTTAATTCAAGTTTCCCAAATTTTTGCTTAATTAATTCCATTTGTTCTTTTTGTAGTTGCATTGCTTTTTCAATTCTAATAGGAAATTTAGATTTTGAAATTGATGGTGTTTGTTTGTTAATCATTGTTTGGGTAGAAGATTTTTCTTTGTCATCTTGTTTCTTTGAGCTAATGATTTTTTCAGCCAATTCTTTTACTTCAGGGTTAAAGCTGTTGACTGTTGGTTCTTTGCTGCCAGTAGTTTCAGTATTTGCTTTGCTTTCGGTTTCGGTTTTTTTGTATAATCTTGCAGCGAGGGCACTCGATGTAGTGTATTTTTGTTTCAAAAGTTCGTTTTCGAATTTTTTCTTTATATCGCGCAACTTCTTTTCTCTTTTCCATTTAAAATAGAGTGATGTTAGCAAAATTGAGAGTAAAACAATAGAAACACCGAGGAAAATTAAAACCTTTTCGAAAATTGTGAATCGATCTTGTTTGGATGATATCTCTTGTTCAGAAATAATAATAGGCTGTTGTTTGTTAAAGGTGTCTTGTCTTGAGGTTATCTCTAAGGCTTGTTCCCCTTTCTCCAAGGGCAGAAGTTCGGTTACTTCCTTGAAAATCGAATCTTTGAGAGCGGAATCGATTTCGATTGGCTTGTATTTTGCGATTCCTTGATGTTTGAAATATTTTGTACGGTATGCGTCTGCTTTTGTTTGGTCTTTGAGAATGTCAAAAATTTGAGCTAAAGCAAAGAATAAGTCGGGGATATTACAACCCAAAATTTCTGCTTTTTCGAAAACTTCTTTCGCTTTTTCGATTTCGTTTGCTTTTAGATAAAGGTAGCCCAAGAAGAAGCCAGCGTTTGCGATATTTCCGTTAAATGCAGATTCAAAGTATTTCCTTGCAACAGCAAGGTTCCCTGTTAAGGATAGCAAGCCCATTCGATAATTTTCCTCGTCGTGGTTCAAAGCATTCCATTCGAAAACTTCGACCATAAGTGAATTCGAAAATTCAATTGGAGCTATAGTATAGCCACGTGGGGATTTAAGGTATATGTTTATTTCAATGTGATTTGAAATTTTTTTTAGTAAAACTTTCGAAATTATGCCTTCGGAAACAACCGAATCCAGGATGATATTTGTTTCAATATTGTATACGATAATGGATATTAAGGTCTTTGTTGAATTCAAATAGGATTGAAAATCTTTTGGAAACTTGTCGAAGTAGATAGTTACTCTGTTTAGAGGATTTATATTAATCACAGGAAATTTAGAATTCGATAGGATTTCTTTTTGATTTATCAAAATCAAAAGAAAGAAAACGAAAAATTTTCGACCTATACCGAACATTTTACAATTTTACAAAATAACAAATGAAATTTAATAAAAATTTGACTTCAAATTAGGTAAAATGTGTTAAATTTTCAATCGTAAAAGTTTAAAAAGTTTAAAAATGAAAAATGTTATTGCTTTATTAACCGATTTTGGATTGGTTGATAATTATGTTGGGATAATGAAAGGGACAATTTTGTCAATCAATCCAAATGTTGAAATTATTGATATTACCCACTCTATAGAACCTCGAAATATTAGGCAGGCTGCTTTTGTTTTGATGACGTCGGTTAAATATTTCCCGGAAGGAACCATATTTGTTACTGTGGTAGACCCTGGTGTTGGCTCAAATCGCAATGCGATAGGTGTTCAGGCAGGGAAATTTTTCTTTGTTGCCCCGGACAATGGTATCTTAACTTATACTTTGAATAATTTCCGACATCATAAAATCCATTTGTTTACTAATGAAAAGTATCAGCTTGAAAATCCCAGTAAAACTTTTCATGGACGCGATATTTTCGCTCCAATGGCTGCCTATCTTGCAATGGGCGTAGATATTGCGGAATTTGGCGAGGAGTATCCTCTCTCTAAACTTGTCAAATTGTCACCTTTGAAAAGTTATTACGATCGTTTTGGAAACTTAATTGGCGAGGTTGTTCATATTGATCGATTTGGAAATATAATTACTTCGTTAAGTTCTATTGCTCTTGGTATCAATATGCACAATATATTGAAACAAGATTTGAAATGGAAATTTGAAATTGGTCATACGAAGATCAAGAATATAAGTACTACTTACAGTGATGTCGAGGAAGGCGAGTTCCTGGCATATATAGGCAGTAGTGGTTTCCTTGAAATAGGAATAAGGAATGGAAATGCCGCCGAAAAGACTGGTGCATACATAGGACAATTAATTTGTGCAAAGAAAGTTGGAATTTTTGAACAATTTGTATAGATATGCTATGAAAACAATTATTTCTATTTCTTTCGTTGTGTTTTTTTTAATTACAAACACACTGCTGTCTCTTGAAGTTGTCGTAAAGAATGATAACAATATCCCAAGAACAACAGGTTACGTCGAACGATTTTTCTGGGAGGAGAGCAAAATTTTGAAACCCGATGGTCCTAGTATTTTGAAAAAGATTCAGATCTACTATGTAGGAGATTATCCTAGTAGGGATACTATTTACATTATGGGCGACCCCTCCGAAGGTTCTGTACCTCCCACACTTTGGGTTGCAAACTATAATCTGAAAACCAATCCAATAATCTTTGACTATCCTGGGGTGCCTGGCTGGTACGAATTTCCCGCAGGGAACATTTATCTGGCTGGTTTGGATAGAGTTGTCATACTTCACCGATTGAACCAAAAGGGACCTTTTTTTGCGGTTGATACTGATGGATTGTCTTCTCCTTATTCATCCTTTTTGATGAATCCATTCGAAACAAATTCTTTGGGCGGACTTGGAACATATTATATTGCCAATGGTGATTACCTTGTTCGCCTTGTTGTCGAATACATTTACCCCTTGGACAGCACCTCCGCGAAGCCTCCAATTCCGCAGCTCTTCGATATTACAACAGAGGCGGGATTGACTATGTCCGATGGTAAATACATTGGAAGCAACGATGTTAGCGTTGTCGATTGGAATAACGATGGATTTGATGATGTTGCCATTGGAAGTATCTTTTTCCAGAACAATGGAGATGGAACGTTTACCGATGTGAGCAAAAAATTTAATATCACTGCTTCGATGACCTCTTGGGGTGATTTTAATAACGATGGGTTTATCGATTGTTATGCTCTAAGGAATGGTACTTATAATGAGGATTTGAAGATGGTTTTTTCGCTCGATAGAGTATACAAAAACAATGGTGATGGCAGTTTTACTATGTTGAATCCAAGAGACATTTTTAGTTTGCCTTACCCAAGTCCTTCAGAAGATTTTCGACTTTCAACACCAAATCAGCAAGACTCTATACCAAACCCATATAGTTGCATTACACCATTGTGGTCAGATTTTAATGGTGATGGAAGATTGGATTTATTCCTTGCCAATAATCGGGTTGGATTAAACGTTGGTGGTAGTTATGTTGAAAGATATTTCCCCGACCAGTTGTGGATACAAGATAATTATGGCAAATTTAAAAATGTAACAAGGACAGCTGGTTTGCCTCAGTTTGAGCTTTTTAGTCCAAGTGGCGGGGCGTTAGGATACTACGATTGTTATGGTGCAAATGCTTGCGATTACAACAATGATGGTAAAATCGACATTTTCGTTGCGAATTACCGTTTAGTTAGAGATTTACTTTATAAAAACAATGGTGATGGAACGTTTTCGAATGTTGGAGATATTACAGGGGTTCAAGGTGTTCCGACTGCGGCACCGAATTATTTTGGTCATGGAATGGGTTCCGAGTGGGGGGATTTCAATAATGATGGATATCCGGATTTAGCGGTAGGAAATCTAGGGCATCCTGATTGGCGCGGAATGTATTCAAATCCATCATTAATTTTCAAAAATCAAGGACCACCAGATTACAAGTTCACCGAAGTTCATCGCAATATGGGTTTGAAATTTTTTGAAATGAACGCCGGTATGACCTGGGGGGACTTCGATCTGGACGGTTACCTCGACCTTTGGCATGGTCAAATCTCATATCGAGCCGAAGGTGATGGGGGCGAGCCAAAACGACCGGGAAGAATTTATTTCAATACTGGTGCTCCAGATTTTAAATTGATTGACAGAACCTGGGAAGTTGGGGCAATTGTTCACGGACCGTGGAATGCTGTTAGAATTGATTATGATAATGATGGAGATTTGGATTTACTCATTGCCAGCCCATTCGAAGGTGTTCGTCTATTCCGAAATGATTTAGAGCGAAAAGGAAACTGGGTAACGTTTCGACTGGTTGGAAGTCCACAAAATTCAATTAACTTGGACTGCTATGGAACTAAAGTGTATCTTTATGCTGGTGGTAAGAAACTTTACCGAGAACTAATGGGAAGTATATCGGGGAATCGTTGTTCACAGAATTCCAACTCTCTACACTTTGGCTTAGGTAATTCGAATGTTATCGATAGTGTTATCGTTGTTTATATAAATGGGTTCCGTAAGAAATATACCAATGTTAAAGTGAATAACATTTACCAAATAAAATATAATGAGGACTTGAAAAGGTTACTAATAGCAACTCCAGCTTTGATTTTTCCCAAAAACCTCCAACAAAACTTACCTGATTCGTTATGTTTTATTTGGGATTATGTGGATGGTGCTACTTCCTATGAAGTTGTAATTTCGGAAGATAAAGATTTTAAAAATGCACAGAGATATTTTCCCAAGGGTAGTACACTTTGTTGGAATAAAGGTGTTAAATCCAAGCAATACTTCTGGAAAGTTAGGGCAATGACACCCGATGATACTTCTTCGTGGTCAAGTGTTTATACCTTTTTTGTTGGCAATCCGATACCTCCCGCAATTCAGCTTATTTCCCCGACAAATGATTCGAAAAGAATGAATTTAACTCCTACGTTCAAATGGAGTCGACCAAAGTTCCAAAAGTATTTGGAAATCGAAGTTTCCTTTGAATTTCAATTGGACAGGGAGGGCAACTTCGTATCACCGCTCGTATATTTCAAAGCTATTAGGGATACAATTTTGAAGTTAGATTCTAACTATTTAGTTCCTGGCCAAAAATATTTCTGGAGAGTTCGAGCCGTCAATAAAGATGGTGATGGAGTGTGGTCCGAGATATTTACTTTCGAAACAAATGCGTTACCGTCTGTTGTTGTTCTGACTTCACCCGAAAATGATGCAATTGAAGTTCCGTTGAAACCAACATTCAGATGGACACAAGTTGATAATGTTGATGATTACATTTTTCAGTTGAGTAAGTCTCCAACATTTGATTCACTGGTAACAGAAAAATTCATACAGTCAACCATTTATAAGCACTTGACCTCGCTTGAGCCCGATGTTAAGTATTTTTGGAGAGTTGCTGGTCGAAATAACGTTGGTGCTGGTCCTTGGTCAAATGTTTGGCAATTTAGAACTGTTAGAGCTTCTGTGGTTGAAATGGATCAAGAAGACTTTTATGCTTTTCCAAATCCAACGCAAGGTTTGGTCTTCTTTAACTTGCCCCTCAAAGACAAGTTTATTGTCCGAATATTTGATTTTCTTGGCAGAGAAATTGGAAAATCAACATTAGACGAAAACCATAACTTTATTGATTTAAGTTCATTCTCAGATTCGATGTTTTATATAATTGTAGAAAGTAGTAAATTTTTTACTAAAATTGTAATTTTGAAAGAATGATTTTTGAATTTGAATTTTTCGTGGTTTTTTGTAATTTTGTAAATAAATCTTTGGAGGTTTTTTTATGTTTCAAAAGCGGTGGAAACTTTCATTTGCAATCACTTCAATAGTAATTGGAGTGTTGATTGCCGGCTGTTCAAACAAAATCACACAGGAACAGCTAATGCAATTGCGGGAATTGAGAAAACAAGAGCGAAGCCTTAGCGAACTTTTGGAAAAGAAAAGAGCAGAAAAATCAAAACTTGAGCGCGAATTGAACGCTCGAAAAGCTGAATTGAGGGATTGCGAAGAGAAAACACAATTCGTAAAAGATAAGCTTGCCAAATGGCCCGATGTTTGGCCCGATTGGAAATATGTCGAGCCTAAAGAAGAAGTTGCACCCGCCGAAGCTCCAAAAACAAGAACACGTAAAAAGTAATTTTAAGGAAAGTATGAGGTGGAATATGAAAAGTATGATTAAAATTTTAAGTTTGATTGCAATATTGACAATTTGTATTCGAATTGATTTGCTTTCGCAAAAGCCCGACGAAGAATTGACCAAGCAAGAAGCTGTTCAAAGAATAACTGAATTCCAGAATATTGTTAACGATTTACAATCCAGGTTAAATGCTTTTGATGCTGATATTCAAAAGCTTCAGGATGAATTAAATCAAACCAATAAGCGTTTAAACGATTGTCTCGATAATTATCTTGGGCTACTTGGGATTAATCCAGAAACTAATAAACCTTTTACAAAAGAAGATGTAGAAAAATTTAGACAAAGAATTGGTCAAATAGAAGGCAAAATACGAGAATTGCAACGACTTTCGAATGATGAACTTGCCGATAGACGAAAAGAAGTCGAAGAGCTGGAGAATTCATTGAATCAACTCAGAATGATTAAGCTTGCTATTCTGCCTGAATTTTATGATAAAATCATTTCGCTTGCTTCGGACATAAGAGGATTGTACAGAGAAAAGCGAGTTAAAACCTATACTGTTGGCACTTGGGCAGAAAATCGTGATTGCTTATGGAATATCGCTGGAAAAACTGAGTTTTTTGGTGATCCATTTATGTGGCCTAAAATTTGGCAAGCAAACACAAACTTAATCAAAAATCCGGATATTATTTTTCCTGGTCAGCAGTTGGTAATTCCTCCGCCAGGACCAAAAACCCCTGAAGAGATTAAAGCAGAAAGAAAATACTGGCGGATGAAAAGAGAAGCTATGGAAAAAGAACAAAAGGAAGGTGAGACTCAATCATCAGGCCCAAATAGATAAGAATATGTTTATTGTTACCGTTAGAAAAGCCCCATTGCTTTTAAGTGGGGCTTTTGTATTTTTTGTTATGTTTCATTATTCTGAAGTGTGATGGAAGTTACCGAAAAGACAATCCATCTTGATGATAAAGACTTTCTATATTTCATTGGATACAATGACCAATTGCTTCAAATCATAGAACATAAGTTCAACACATTGATTACTCTTAGAGGTAGCAATCTTGTACTTAAAGGTTCACCAGAGGAAGTAAAATCCATTGAAGCAATATTCAAAGAGCTCGGATATATTCATCGAAGGAGTGGAACCATATCGGATAATGATTTAACAACTGTTTTAGAGTTGATAAGCGGTGAAGAAGTGTCGGGCCGGCCCCGAAGTAAAAGTTCAAATCCTGAAGAGATTGTTGTATATCATAGCGCCAAGGGTCCAATTAAAACAAAGAATTTGAAGCAGGTGGAATATGTAAATAAGGTGGCCGAGAACGATATTGTTTTTGCCATTGGACCAGCAGGAACTGGTAAAACTTTCCTTGCTGTTGCGATGGCTCTTGCAGAATTAAAGAAAAACCGAATTGAAAAAATAATACTTTCAAGACCTGCTGTTGAAACTGGTGAATCATTAGGTTTCCTTCCGGGTGACCTTAAAGAAAAATTAGACCCGTATCTAAAACCCTTGACCGATGCTTTGTACTTTATGCTATCCAGTGAAAAATTGAAAGCTTATTCAGAAAAAAACATAATTGAAATCATACCTCTTGCTTATATGCGTGGAAGAACACTAAGCAATGCTTTTATTATTCTCGATGAAGCTCAAAATGCAACTATTACTCAAATGAAAATGTTCCTTACCCGGATGGGAAATAATTCAAAGGTCATTGTTACTGGTGATATTACGCAAATCGACTTACAAAACCCAGAAGATTGCGGACTGATAAATGCAAATAAGCTACTCCAAAATATCGAAGGAATTGCTTTTGTATACTTTGACGAAAAGGATGTTGTTCGCCATAAATTAGTTGCACGAATCATTAAGGCTTATCAGGACGAAGCTGAGGGCAAACATTTACAAAAACAGCAAAAAGAGAAAAATTCGGATAAAACCTGATGTTCGAAATCTTCAAACTCGGATTTCTTCAGATTACTTTTCTTGATCTTCTCGATTTAATTATCCTTTTTGTTGTTTTTTATTGGTTATATAATCTTTTGAAAGATACTATTGCTGTCCAAATTCTTTTTGGATTGGTTCTTTTAATATTTATGACATTTATTAGTGAGATGATTAATTTACGGGCAATGAATTGGTTGCTCAAGGCAGTTATGGGCGTTTGGTTGCTTGCATTTATTATTCTTTTCCAGCCTGAACTTCGAAGAGTTTTGCTAAGATTTTCAAATTTGCCTTTTTTTAGGTTTTTTCTTCGAACCAATTTGACCCAGACTATAGACGAGGTTATTGCCGCTGTTAAAGAAATGTCGGAAAATCACATTGGGGGGTTGATTGTATTTGTTCGTTCCCAAAATGTGGAGATGAATGTTGACACTGGAGTACCAATTGGAGCAAGGGTTACGAAAGAATTGTTGCTTTCGATTTTTAACACTAAATCTCCTTTGCACGATGGAGCTGTTTTGATCGAAGGAGGCAGTCTTTTATTTGCGAAATGTACTTTACCATTATCACCTATAACGAAGTTCGAAGGGCGGTTGCTTGGTACCCGCCACAGGGCCGCACTCGGTTTATCGGAACAAACAGATGCTCTGGTTCTTGTTGTTTCCGAAGAAACAGGTGGAATTTCAATTGCTGAATCCGGTAATTTAATTTTCAATATTCCTAAAAATAAAATAGAGTCAATTTTAAATGAGAAACTTTCGTAATTATGGAGCTTAAAATTAATTATCAAAGTAATCCTGAATTCAAAGAGGCTCGTTTTCAGCTGGTCGATAAACTACGACAAAGGGGAATTAGAGATGAAAGAATACTATCGGCTATGAACAAGATTCCTCGGGAGCTTTTTGTCGACCCTGCTTTTGTTTCCCAGGCATACGAAGATATTGCACTTCCAATTGATTGCAACCAAACCATATCGCAGCCATATACTGTGGCTTTTATGACCCAAGCTTTAAACCTTAAAGAAGGAAGTAAGGTTTTAGAGATTGGTACAGGCAGTGGTTACCAGGCAACTTTGCTTTATTTGATGGGAATGAAGGTTTATACAGTTGAGCGGATTTACGAATTATATCTTAAGGTAAATAAAATTTTCCAACAATTAGGGGTGAATGTTTTAACCCGATGGGGTGATGGTTCGCTTGGCTGGAAAGAATATGCACCATATGATGGGATAATTGTTACTGCTGCAGCTCCAAAGGTTCCTGAGCCACTTCTGGAACAACTTGCGATTAATGGAAGACTTGTTATTCCAGTTGGTGACCGTTCATATCAAGCTATGTACATCATTACAAAAATTGGGGATAATCAATATCGGGAGGAACAAGAACACTTTTTCAAATTTGTCCCATTGATTGGTGAGTATGGCTGGGGAAATAATGGATAACCTCATCGGTGAACTTGTAGATAGGAAAATTGCCATTGCTATTGTTGGTCCTACTGCCATAGGTAAAACAACATTGTCCTTGTCGATAGCTAATTTTCTACCAGTAGAAATTATTTCTGCCGACTCACGGCAGGTTTACAAGTATCTTGATATTGGAACTGCCAAACCTACGTTAGAGGAAAGATCTAGTGTCCCTCACCACTTTATCGATATTTGTTATCCTGATGAGTATTACAGTGCCGGGCAGTATGGAAAAGATGCTAACAATGTAATTAATGAAGTATTTAGGCGTGGTAAAATTCCTTTGATTGTTGGTGGTTCAGGTTTATATATCAAAGCTCTTTGTGAAGGTTTTTTTGAGGAAGGATATACGAGCAACGAAAGGAACAAAGCTTTGAAAATTCGGCGTGAACTTTCTTGTTTGAGCCGCGAGGCTTTGTACGCTCGCTTGTTAGAGGTTGATCCTGAAACCGCTGAAATTTATCCCGATAAAAATTACGTCCGATTATTACGAGCCTTGGAGTTTTACGAAGTAAAGGGTGTTCCTATTTCGGTGTTTCGAAGAACATTTCATCGAAAGCCCGATTTCGCCACTATTTACATTGGTTTAATAGCAGAAAGGAAACAAATTTATGATTTGATTGAGAAAAGGGTGGATAAAATGTGGAACAATGGATTGGTGGGCGAGGTTAAAAATATACTGGATATGGGATATTCTAAGGAATTAAACTCTCTCAATACCGTTGGTTATAAAGAAACAATTGATTATTTACAAGGTAGAATTGATGAAGTTACTGCTGTTGGTTTAATTAAACAAAACACGCGCCGTTATGCAAAACGACAGATAACCTGGTTCAAAAAAAACAACCAAATCCGATGGTTCGATGTTTTCAAAAATAATTTATTAGGAAATATCAAGGACTTTTTACGTCAAAAAATCGAGACTATTTTATCCAATTAATTAAGTTATAAAAGCTATGGGAAGAAAACGGATAGTTGGAGTTTCATATTTTCTCAGCCTTTTGGTTTTACTTTTTCATTTGACTTCGAATGAGATTTATGGACAAAGAGCATCTTTTACTGCTGAGGATTCGCTAAAGTCAATCAATTTTTTAAGACGCCAGATTTACGAAGTTCTAAGACAATTCGGTGAGGATAGGTCGAAGTATGGTATTGCTATATATTCGCTCGACCGAAAGGAATATTATTATAAACATAATATTGAATCATACTTCATACCTGCCTCCTTAACCAAATTGTTTACAACATTTGGTGCCTTAAATAAATTCGGAGAGAATTTTAAAATTAAGACTTATCTGTACTATTCGGGGGAAATCTTAAATGGGATTTTATATGGTAATCTGTATATTTATGGCACCGGCGATCCTTTATTATCAATATCAGACATAGATAAGTTCGTCGAGAATGTTAGCAGGTTTGGAATTAAAGAAATTCGGGGAAATGTATATGCCGACCCATCTTTTTTCGACTCGCAAACTGATAGATTTGTTTATAGTGGTGATTTTGATGTTGTGCAAAATACTCAACCGATTACATCCCTTTCAATTGAAAGAAATATTGTAACAGTTATTGTTACTGCGGGTTCAATTTATGGGAAACCTGTTTCTGTTCAGATTATTCCTGCCTCCGATGGAATCAGGGTTTATAACACTGCAAAAGTAAGTAGAAGTTTAGGGGGTAATTTAAAAAGAATATATGAACTTGAACCTTGCTACGGAGGTGGGGAATTAATTGCTCAGCTCCGAACTCAGCCTCCTAAGAAGCCAAAAAGTGAAGCTAAAGCTTTGAGAGTGACAAGCGAAATTGATAAGGATGGGTTCCAATCTATTGTTGTAACAGGAAATCTTCCTGCTGGTACAACCAAAACCTACTCGTTCTTTATTGAAAAACCACCAATTGTTGTTGCTGGAACTTTGAAAAAGCGACTTGAGGCTTCTGGAATTTCCGTTAAAGGTACTATCGGAATTGAAGGTGTCAATACGGAAAAATCACGACTTGTATCTGTCATAGAACATTCTTTGATTGAAGTTCTACGGGAGATGAACAAAAATAGTGATAATTATATAGCAGAAACGATATTCAAAATGATAGGTGCTTATGATAGAAAAATGACAAGTAATAGTAAAGAAGCGGTTCGATATATTTTAACTTCACTCGATAGTATAAAAATTCCTTGCCTTGAGTGTAAAATTTACGATGGTTCGGGCCTTTCACGTCGGAACCGTTTAAGTCCTGAATCGATCATTCATTTACTTACTTATGCTGTCACAAGAAAACCTAATTGGAATTTCGATTCACTGCTTTCTGTTTCGGGTTTCGATGGAACATTGAAAAGTAGGATGGTTGGAAATTTTGCCGAGGGTAGAGTTTTTGCAAAAACTGGGACTCATTCCAATGCAAGCGGCTTGGCTGGATACACTAAAACTCGCGATAACGAACGAATTGTTTTTGCTTTTATGTTTAATGGGGAAAAAGTTTTACAGTTTAAGAAAATTGAAGATGAACTTTGCAGGATTCTAACCGAATTCTTTTACTCTCATATCACAGAGTGACAATCCGTGCTGAAATTTAAACAAATAATAGTCTACTTGATTTTGACTCTTTCATCTATTGCAATGCTTTTCCCTTTGTTTTGGATGATTTTACTTTCATTGAAAGATTTTCCAGAGCAGTATTCGGGGTTTCTTCAATTACTTTTGGCTCCTTTTACTTTTAAAAATTACATCGAAGCTTTAAGTTCCGACTCATTTTTAACATACTTTTTCAATTCCTTGATTGTTGCTTTTTTTGTAACAGCTGGAAACATAATTTTTTGTTTCTTAACGGCCTATGCGCTTGAAAGAAAAAAATTTAAGATTAATAAAATACTTTTTGCAACTATTCTTGGTGTATTGATAATTCCTCAACATATAGTTATGATACCGCTTTATCGTTTAATTGTTAGTTTTGGTTGGATAAATACATACTTTGCTTTAATTGTACCCTGGGTTGTTACTCCATTTGGTATCTTTATGGTTAAACAATTTATTCAACAGTTGCCATTAGAAATAGAAGAAGCAGCTCGAATAGATGGTTGTTCAGATCTGAAAATTGTTTTCAAAATTGTTATGCCTTTATGCAAACCAATACTTGTGGTTTTGGCTGTATATACTTTCCTTACAAATTGGAACTCCTTTCTTTTTCCATTTATTTTGACAAATGAAGACCAAATGAGGACTTTGCCTGTTGGGTTAGCTTTTTATCTTGGGAAGCAGTCAATTGATTGGGGGCATCTGATGGCTGGAGCGAGTTTTTCGGCTATTCCTGTGATTCTCTTATTCCTTTTTTTTCAGAAGTATGTTATAAAAGGTATGGTGCAAGGTGCTTTAAAGGAATAGTTAATAGTTCCTTTTAAAATTGTTCTTTTTATAATGCGTCTACATATTTTTTTAATTTAGGTGTATCAATGGAAAATCATACAGCCGATTTAGTTGTTATTGGTTCAGGTCCAGGCGGTTATGTCGCTGCTGTTAGAGCCTCGCAATTAGGGTTGAAAACGATTTGTGTAGAGAAAAGTGAGCTCGGAGGGGTTTGTTTGAATTGGGGCTGTATTCCAACAAAAGCATTATTGAAAAGTGCCGAGCAAATGTCATTCCTTAAAGAAGCAAAGAATTTTGGCTTCGAGATAAAAGATTATAAAGTAAATTTTGATGCTGTCGTAAAGAGAAGTAGAGATGTTGCAAGCCGAATGTCCAACGGTGTTTCTTTCTTGTTTAAGAAATATAAGGTTGGCTTGGTTAAAGGCTGGGGACGCTTTCGCAACCCGAACCAAATCGAAGTTATTGATGAAAATGGTAATGTAACAGACTTGGTCCAAACTAAATTCGCGATTATTGCAACTGGTGCCCGTCCAAAAATGATTAAAGGAATTGATGTTGACGGTGTTAAGATTTTAACAAGCCGAGAAGCTATGGTTTTGAATGAGGTTCCCTCGGAGTTGATAATTATGGGGGCTGGTGCAATTGGTGTCGAGTTTGCCTATTTCTTTAATTCTTTTGGCTCAAAAGTTGTTTTAATTGAAATGTTGGACCGTATTCTTCCAATCGAGGATGAAGAAATTTCAAAAGAGCTGGAAAGACATTTTAAAAAATCCGGCATCAAAATTTTAACGAAAACAAAAGTTATTTCGGCAAAAACTGTAAATTCAAAGGTTGAGGTCGTGGTTGAAAAAGATGATGGAACGAAAGAAACATTAATCGGTGATTATGCTTTGAATGCTATTGGTATTCAGGCAAATTTAGAAAATTTAGGACTTGAAAATATTGGTATCGAAATAGAAAGGGGCTTTATCAAAGTAAACCAATTTATGAAGACCTCTGTTGATAATGTTTACGCTATTGGAGATGTTTCAGGACCACCTTGGTTAGCCCATAAAGCTTCTGCCGAAGGAATACTTGCTGTCGAGAAATTAGCCGGCTTTGACCCTGTTCCAATAAATTATCGTAACATACCTGGTTGCACTTATTGTCAGCCACAGGTTGCAAGTGTTGGATTGACCGAAAAGGAAGCCCGCGAAGCTGGCTATGATGTTCGAATTGGCAAATTCCCTTACACTGCCAACGGAAAGGCTCACGGAATGGGAGAAGCACGTGGCTTTGTTAAATTGGTTATTGATAACAAGTATGGGGAAGTTCTTGGGGCACATCTCATAGGACCCGATGTAACAGAACTCATCGGAGAATTAACTCTTGCACGTTCCCTTGAAGCCACAGCTCATAGTATCATTAAGACAATTCATCCACACCCAACGTTGAGCGAAGCAATTATGGAGGCCGCTGCTGTTGCATATAACGAGTCGCCGAATATTTAGTTAAAGTTTTTAAATTATTTGACGATAAATCATAATAGAGATAAGCTTAAGTTTTCAAGGTGGAACTTAAAGGAGTTGTAAATAGAACTCCGAATCAAATTTCCGCAAGGCCATTTGTGGAAAATGAGGAAAATAATTTGTATCTGACTAATAAAATTTTCCCAACTAACTTCAACTTGCAGAAAAACGATAATTTTTTGCAGAAAGTAGCTAAGTATGAAAATAAAGACAAATTTGCAACTGCCTTCGGAAAAAATTTAACTCCCGAAGAACAAAAAAGAGTTGAAGAATTGAAGCGAATCGATGCCAAAGTAAGAGCCCACGAAATGGCACATATAGCAGCCGGAGGTGGATTGGTTCGAGGTGGTGCTAATTATCAATATGAAATAGGACCTGATGGAAAGCAATATGCTGTTGCTGGCGAAGTTAAAATCGATATGAGTGTTAATCCCGATGACCCGGAGGCTGCAATTCAAAAGATGCAACAGGTGCGTCGGGCAGCATTGGCACCAGCCGACCCATCCCCACAAGATCGCAGTGTTGCTCAACAAGCCTCAAACATAGAAGCACAGATGCGTGCTAAACTGCTTGAAGAAAAAACCAAGACAAATGGTAGCAGTAAATTATCAAGATTTTACAAGGCCTATAATTTAGAAAACGTAGAAAACGGTTCTAACTCTTCTGATAAAACAGCAAAAAATTCCTACATTATTGCCCCTTCTATGGTTGATTTAAAAAAACGCATCAATTTGAGGATTTAAGTTTTATAATCAGAATTTTTTTTCTTAATTTTGCTTTTTCTCAAATTTGAGGTGAAAGTGTTGCGTATCATTTTCTCGAGGCTATACCGCGAGAAGGTAACAATTGACAAAATGATTCATATTTTTTGCGAAAAGAATCACTCCCGAAACACTCAGCTTTGCCTAGATTGCAGTGAGTTGTTGGAATATGCACACAGACGCCTTGATTATTGCCCGTTTTCGGAGCAAAAACCTGCTTGCAATAAATGCAATATACATTGTTACAAAAACGATATGCGAGAGAGGATAAGGTTGGTAATGAGGTTTTCTGGTCCTAAAATGCTTTTCAAACATCCTTTGCTAGCTTTACTTCACTTATACGACAGAAGAAAGGAACCACCAGAAATAAAGGATAGTAGAAATAGAACCGGAACAAAAAAAATAAATGGCATATTGAAATCTGCCCCTATGAAGACAATGGGAAAAATTAGTTAGCCAATATCTTGCGAAACAAAAGGTAGTAAGGCAAGATGCCGAGCATATTTAACAGCCTTGGCAATTCTTCTTTGTTGTTTAGGCGTAACTCCTGTTAATCTCCTTGGCAGAATTTTGCCCTGATCGTTAATAAATTTTTCAAGGAACTTATAGTCTAAATAATCGAAAACTTCAATTCCTTTGTATGGGTTAATTTTTTTCTTGGTAGTCTTTTTGTTTTTCTGAGCTGCGGCGCTCAAAACAGGATGGATTGCGTTCATCATTTCCTCCTTTGTTCTTGTAGTTTTTTACTCTTTTCAAGGCGTTTCTGAAAACGATCTACTCGCCCAGCCGTATCAACCAAAACTTGTTTCCCGGTGTAGAATGGGTGTGATTTTGAGTCGATTTCTAATACTAATCGGTCTGATTTGTAACAAGAACGCGTTTTAAACGTAGTGCCATCGGTCATTACAACTTCAATGGTATGATAATACGGGTGAATACCTTTTTTCATAGTAAATACCTATAATTATTTACTTATATCAACATTTGAAAGTTCGTTCAAATCATTAACACGAACAAATTTCGCAAAGAAACGCAGATTTCCCTCGGCTGTCCGGTACCCTTTGATTACTTTGACATTGTAACCGACTTCGGTTCTTGTCTTTTTCTTAACTTTGTCTGCAAAAGTTTGTTGCTTAGCCATTTTCAAATTTAAATTTTTACAGAAAGCAAAATTACAAAAAAAAT
>Ga0197142_1001058_pt1 | contig 25403 bp, 19 predicted proteins | sample GBS60_MetaG_FD_148614 | JGI IMG/M metagenome (GOLD analysis project Ga0197142, IMG submission 148614) | Sediment microbial communities from Great Boiling Springs, Gerlach, Nevada, United States - GBS 60_MetaG | ecosystem: Environmental > Aquatic > Thermal springs > Hot (42-90C) > Sediment... | reverse complement strand
ATCTCGCCAAATCGTTATACATTGTACTGTTTCTAACTTTCCAAAATCACCCCAAACCCCGTCTGGGAGCCACATCGAGCGTCTCCACGAAGTTATGGGCTTTTCCCGGTTTTGGCCTGTCGGTCGCACGGGCCTAGGCGGCCCCAAGCCGCAGGTCGGCACAAAGGCCCATGCTATAGTGGAAAACAATTTTGCTCGGTGGGGAGTCCCTATGAAGCGGGTGATGCCAACAGCATTACTCCTTGCCTGGGTGGGAACCGGCTGTCAACCCGCCTTGCAGGGGTTGCGTTTGGGGGTGTTATTACCGGCGACGGGGGATTTGGCGCCCCTTGGCCAGGGGATGATTCCGGCGGTGCAGGTGTTGGTGGCGCAGGTGAATGCCTGTGGTGGGGTCAACGGCCAGCCGGTGCAGGTGTTTTTAGAGGATGACCAAACCCAGCCGACGGCGGGGGCAGCCGCCATGACCAAGTTGGTGGAGGTGAACCGGGTAGGCGGCGTGGTGGGTTCTTTTGCCAGCAGTGTGTCCCAGGCGGCCTTGGATGTGGCGGTGCGCAATCAGGTGCCGATGGTGTCGCCGGGGAGTACCAGCCCGGAGTTTACCGAGCGGGCGAAAAAGGGGGAATACAAGGGGTTTTGGTTTCGCACGGCTCCCCCGGATACCTATCAGGGGGCGGCGTTGGCCCAGTTGGCCCGCAAGCGGGGGTTTGACCGGGTCAGTACGGTGGTCATTAATAATAGTTATGGGTTGGGGTTTGAACGGGAATTTACCCAGGCGTTTCGCCAAAAAGGGGGGCAAATTGTCAACCGTCCCACCCGCTACGACCCCAATGCCAGCACCTTAGAAACCGAAGCCCGCAGTGCCTTTGCTGGGAAACCCCAGGCGGTGATGGCGGCAGTGTATGCAGAAACCGGGGCGCTGTTGCTCAAATCCGCCTATGAACAGGGGTTATTGGCGGGGGTGCAGCTTCTGCTGACCGATGCGGTGCAGTCGGAGGCCTTTGTCGCCAGTGTGGGCAAAACGCCCCAAGGGCAATCCCTGATTGCCGGGGCGATTGGCACGGTGCCGGGGGCAGACGGCCCGGCGTTGGCGGCTTTGACCAAACTCTGGCGCGAAAAACGGGGAGAAGCCCCAGGGCCTTATCTGCCCCATACCTGGGATGCGGCGGCGGTGATTGTGTTGGCAGCCCAGGCAGCCGGGAGCAATCGGGGGGTGGACATTGCCCCGAAAATCCGGGAGGTGGCCGCACCGGGGGGGCAACCGGTCAGCGATGTGTGCGAAGGATTGGCTTTGCTCAAGCAGGGGAAAGACATTAATTATCAGGGGGCCAGCGGCAATGTGGATTTTGATGAATTTGGGGATGTAGTGGGCAGCTATGACGTGTGGCAGGTGACGCCGGCGGGGAAAATTAAGATTATTGACCGGGTTCGGCCCTAGGAAAATGCCGGGCGACGTAGGTGAGCGCCTCGGTGCGGTTGGTAATTTCCCGGTCCAAAAAGGCCGAACGCACCTGGGATAAAATCCGGCGAAATTCGGGGCCGGGTCGGTAGCCCAGCTTTTGTAAATCCTCGCCGGTCAAAAGGGGGGGTTGGCGGGACCAATGGTTGAGGTAATGCCACAGGATTTTTTGCGTTTTCCCCCGTTGCCGCACCATCCCCAGGTAGAGCAATTCCCGTTCGTAGCGGTCCAATTCCTGACAGATGTGGCTGACCGACAAAGGCAAAAGCGAAGGGAGTCGGGATTCCAAAGTTTCCAATTGTCTGAGCCGTTTTTGGGCGCCCAAAGGCAGGTCCAAGGTGCGGGCCACGGCTTCCCGTGCCTCAGCCGGGACATAGCTCAGCAGCAGTTCCGTGTAACAGGCCAGGGGGAACTTCCCATAGCTGGCGGCGCGCAGGGTGCGTTCCAGGTCCTTGTGCCAGTGGAGTTGTGGGTGGATGCAGGCCCAGGCCCCCAATTGTTCTAGCCAGCGTCCTGCCCGTACCCAGCCGGGGGTCTGCCACAGGTAGTGCAATTCTGCCCGTAGGCGGGTTTGCAAGGCGGGGGCTTGGCCCGGTTGTTGCCGCCAAAATTCGTACACGCCGCTGGCGAGGGTGGCCTGCCATTGGGTTAGGGTTTCCGGGGCAAAAGTCAGCCCATAGCGTACCCCGTAGCGCACGCCGCGCCACAAGCGGGTGGGGTCATCGCGAAAGCTGTGGGGGTGGAGCACCCGCAAGTACCGCCGGCGGAGGTCCTGTTGCCCGGCAAGGGGGTCAAGCAGGGTGTCGCCGGGGGGCAAAGCCAACGCCATCGCATTGATGGTAAAGTCGCGGCGGTAGAGGTCTTGGTGGATGGTGGCCGGGGCGACGACGGGGTTGGCGGCAGGGTGGGGGTAGGTTTCCCGGCGGGCCAGGGCAATGTCCAGGGCCAAATCCGGCCAGCGCAGGTCGCAGGTGAGAAATTTGGGGTGGGGTTGCACGGTGGCGCCAGGGCGCAGGGCCGTGACCAGGGGAATCAGGGCCGTTAGGGCCTGGGGTGGGGCTTGGTCAAGGACCAGGTCCATATCGGGGAGGGTAATGGTTTGGTTGTGGGTGTGGGCCAGCCACAAATCCCGCACCCCACCGCCGACTAAATACCCCTGCCAGCCCAAATCCGCAATCCTTTGGGCGATTTGGGTCAAAAATTCTCGCTGCTGGGGGTGTAAGTGTTGCCAAAGGGGGTGCATCCCGGAAAACCCTGCAGGGCATGGAAAAGTTGCCGTGACCTGCCTAGAATGAGTAATGCCTACGTTAACAAGAAATTGTGATTGTCGGGGCAAGTGCTGCGGTTGGCAAGCAGGGGGGGGAGCGCGGGACATGCTAAGCGGGTTGGTGGGGTGGCCGCTGCTGGCAATGGTGGGGGTGTGGTGCTGTCCGGCGGCTTGGGTGCGGCGGGTGGCCCTGGCCGGTGGGGCGGCGCTCCTGCTGTGGACGGGGTGGGTGCTGGCGCAGTTTGATGTGCAGACCGCGGGCTGGCAGATGGGGGAGCAGGTGCCCTGGCTGGGGATGCTGGGGTTGAATTACGCGCTGGCGGTGGATGGGTTGTCTGCCCCTTTGTTGGGTTTGAATAGTTTGGTGCTCCTGTTGGTGTTGGCCAGTGAGCCGCCGGTGGTGCGGCCCCGGTTGTATTACAGTTTGGTTTTGCTGACTGGCGCGGCGGTCGCCGGGGCGTTTTTGGCGCAGAATGTGCTCTTATTTTTTCTGTTTTACGACTTGGAATTGCTGCCTTTGTATTTGCTCATTGCCGTTTGGGGGGGCGCACGCCGGGACTATGCGGCGATCAAGTTTTTGGTTTACACGGCGATTTCGGGACTGCTGTTGCTGGCGGCCTTTTTTGGCTGGGCGGTGCTGAGTGGAGCAGGCGGATTTGACTACGAGGCGCTTCGCACCCAGACGTTGGGGCTGGGGGCGCAGGTTGGGTTATTGGTGCTGCTGCTTTTGGGCTTGGGGATTAAAATTCCTTTGGTGCCTTTGCATACCTGGTTGCCGGATGCCCATGTGGAGGCGTCCACGCCGGTTTCGATGCTGTTGGCGGGGGTGTTGTTGAAGTTGGGCACCTATGGGTTGGTGCGGTTTGGGGTGCAGGGGTTGCCCCAGGGCTGGCGGGTGCTGGCGCCGTTTTTGGCGGGGTGGGCGGTGGTGAGTGTGCTGTATGGCTCCCTGATGGCGATTGGGCAACAGGATATGAAGCGGGTGGTGGCCTACAGTTCCATTGGGCACATGGGGTATGTCCTGCTGGCGGCAGCGGCGGCGACGCCTGTGGCCTTGGTGGCCTCGGTGGCGCAGATGGTCAGTCATGGGTTGATTTCGGCGCTGTTGTTTGCCCTGGTGGGGGTGGTCTATCGGGTGACGGGGACGCGGGATTTGACCCAACTCCAGGGGTTGCTCGCGCCGGAACGGGGATTGCCGCTGGTGGGGAGTTTGATGATTTTGGCGGTGATGGCCAGCAGTGGCATTCCGGGCATGGTGGGGTTTGTGAGCGAATTTATGGTGTTTCGGGGCAGTTGGCCGGTGTTTCCGGTGTGGACGCTCCTGGCAATGGTGGGCACGGGCTTGACGTCGGTGTATTTTCTGCTGTTGGTGAATCGGGCATTTTTTGGGCGGTTGACCCCGGCGTTGGCGAATTTACCGGCGGTTTCCTGGGGGCAGCGGCTGCCGGCGATAGTGCTAGCTATGTTGGTGGTGGCTTTGGGGTGGCAACCGGCGTGGCTGGTGCGCTGGAGTGAGGCGACGGTGACGACCTGGGGGTGGAGATGAAGGCGGCAACGGCAGTGGCAACGATCAAGGAACGGTTACTGCAAGGGGGGGCGCTCCTACCGGATACCCCGGAAAATGTGGTGGAAGTGGTGGCCATTCTCAAAAGTTATGGGGTGGTGTTGGGGTACTATTGGGAAAATTTAATTTATATGTCCCAGACGCAATTTTTGGTGTTATTTCCCTTTTTTAAGTATTTCAACGGGGAGATAAACTGGCGAAAACTGCTGCGCCATTGGAATCACGACCGGATTAACTACGAATTTGCCGAATACTGTATGCGGGCGATGCTCTGGCACGGGAGTCCGCCGTTGGATCGCTATTTGGATTCGCCGGAGTTTGCCCAATTGGCAGAGCGGGCAATTCAGGCCAAAATTCGGGGGAATTTCTTGTTGCAATTGCTCCACGGCTTTTTCCCGGAATTTCTGCCAGAGCAGGTGAAGATGATGGTTTATACCAGCGTGTTGGGGCAGTTTTGGCGGGTGATGAGTCCCCTGTTTTTAGACCTGTGGGAGCGCTACCAGCGGGGGGAAATTCACACAATTAAGGACGTGGTGGACCACATCCGGGCGGGGTTAGTACAAGCAGCGCCGCAACCGATTACCTACGGGGTGAAGATCCGGGGGGAATTTTATCCTTTGGTCCCTGAAACGGCGGGGTTGGATTTTCTCACGGCGGCGGCGGTGCCCTACGTGGAGGCGGTGTTTTTCCGGTCGTTTCCCTTCATGGGCACGGTGTCCTACAATGCCCAGGCCTACCAAATCCCGGCGGACCAGGCGGATTTTACCTATGGCGCCCTCTATGCCGACCCGCTGCCGATTGGGGGGGCGGGGATTCCCCCGACTTTGCTGATGCAGGATATGCGCCACTACCTACCGGCGGAATTGCGCCAGCGTTACCAGCAGACGCCGCGGGGTTTGGGAGATGTGCGGGTGAAAATCTGCGAGTCGTTCCAAAAGTCTATGTTTTGCGTGACGACGGCGGCCATCCAGGCCCTGGCGCCCTATCCGTTGACCAGTACCGACCCCCAGGAGCGCCGGGCGAATGAAGCGTATTTAGACCAGTGGTTGCAACGGCTGCGGGACTCCCGGCTGTTGGCGATTCAGGGGTAACGTAGCGGGAGTGACCGGGAGTTGGGTATGAATGGACGGAAACTGCTGGGTTGGCTGGTGGTATTGGGGGTGGCCGGTTGCGCCCCGGATGCCAACAAGGTCTATGAGGAAGGGGTATTGGCGCTCAAACAGGGTCGCCCTACCGAAGCCGTACAGAAAATGAACCAGGTCATCAAACTGCGCCCGGACTACCTGCCGGCCTATGAACAACGGGGAATTGCCTACCTAAAATTGGGGGAATATCGGGAGGCGGTGCAGGACTTGACCAAGGTTTTGGAAAGCGATGGAAATAACCCTGTGCTGTTGCGCCACCGTGCGATTGCCTATTTCGCCCTGGGACGCACCGAGCAGGGCAATGCCGACTTGTGTCGCGCGGCAGAATTGACCAAAGATACCCAACTGCAGGAAAGGTGCGCCAATCGGCAAAAAGCTGAGCAAACCCCCGACCAAGAGAATTCCGGCTCCATGTAGCGGTGCTTGGCCAATCGGCGTTTCCCATATCTTTTGCCAATCCGATCTGGATGCAGCCGTGCCGTCCCCTGGCCGGTTCACGCTTTGTTGCCATGAAATCTCCGGCTTCCCTGATGGCACATAGGCGATTCTTTGATTGCTTGCTGCCGTCGCTGATGGCTGGGTGCATGGATTAAAGCCGTCGCTGATGGCTGGGTGCATGGATTAAATTAGAGACAACCCCACGTCCTACCCCGGATGAATTGGCACCTCACCACCACCCACAAAATTTGTACCTATGCACTGGTGGGCGTCAGTTTGGCGGCGGTTGCGGTTGCTAAGGCCGTTCACCCGGTGGCATTGGTTTTGTTTCTCCTGTTGGGGGTGGTGAGCTGGTTTTGGGAACCCCCCCGGATACGGTGGGAGCGGTATGCCCGCCTGTGGATGCCCCTGACGGTGGCGGTGTTGGTGGTTTTGGTGCTGGCAACGGTGGTCCTGCAGGCCAACCCTTTGGATGCGTCTTTGTATTTGTTGCTGTATCTGGCGCTGGCGAAACTGTTTCAGCGGGAACGCCCGGAGGATTACAACCAGGCCATGGCGCTGTCGTTTTTGCTGTTGGCGGCCACGACGGTCTATACGGATGACATCCTGTTTGGGTTGTTGTTTGCCCTGTATGTGATTTTGGGGGTGATGAATTTTACCCTCTACCATCTGCGGGTGCAGGTGCGCAATCATCCCAAGGCGGCAGCGCAATCACGGGTGTTTGGCGGCACGATGATGCTGGCGCTGTTTTGGGTGGCGGTGGCCACGTTTGTGCTGTCGGTGGGGTTGTTTTTCCTGTTCCCCCGGATTGGGCTGGGCTTTTTTGGGCGGGGGGTAGGGCAGCGGGAAACCACCCAGGGGTTTGCCGAGCAGGTGACGATTGGGGAACATGGCCGGTTGAATCGGGATACCCAGGTGGTGATGCGGGTGGAATTTCCCGAAGGACGTCCGCCGGAGATTATGCCGCTGTATTGGCGGGGGGTGAGTTTTGACCGCTACGACGGCCAGGCCTGGGTGCGTACCCTCAGGGAGGGGCAGTTGCAATCTGCCCAACCAGACCAGGTGGTGGAGTTGCAACGACCGGCGCCGCATCTCTCCCTGATTCGCCAGGATATTTATCTGGAACCGTCGCCCCACCAGGTGTTGTTTGCCCTGAACCCCCTCTATCGGGTGAAATTGCCGGCAATGGTGCAGCGGGTGCGGGTGCAGGTGGGGCAGTTGGGGGGCCAGCAAGACCGCGCCCGGTTGATCCGCCAGTGGGGGCGTTCGGTGTTTGTTACCCGTACCGGCGATGTGTATTACAACTACACGGGGGATGTGGGGTATCAGTACACGGCCTGGAGCCGCCCGGTCTTTCCCAGCGGCAACGACCTGCGGCGGGTGGATGAGCGGCTGACGTTGCAGCAGGTGCAGGAACAGTTCCCCAACGACCTCTATTTGCAGTTGCCGCCGGAGGTGAACCCGAAAATTCGGGAATTGGCGCGCGAACTGACCCGCACGGCGCCAACCTATTTTGACAAGGTGCAGGCGATTGAGGACTATCTGCGCCGCAATTTCACCTACACCCTCGACCTGCCCGACCCTGGGGCGGAACCGCCTTTGGATGCGTTTTTGTTTACCCATCGGCGGGGGCATTGCGAATACTTTGCTACAGCGATGACGGTGATGTTGCGCAGTATTGGCATTCCCGCGCGTTTGGTGAATGGGTATTTGGGGGGACGCTGGAACGCCTACGACCGCTATCTTGCGGTGCTGGCGGCCAATGCCCACAGTTGGGTGGAAGTGCCTTTTGCCGGGTATGGCTGGGTGACGTTTGACCCGACGCCGCCGGGTGCGCTGCCGCCGGTGGGGAACTGGTGGTCGGATTTGTACGATGCCCTGCGGTTTCGCTGGAATAAGTACGTGCTGGAGTACAACTTAGATACCCAGATGGAAGGGCTAAAGGCGGTGCAGTCGTGGCTCTCGCCTGCGGGGAATCGTCCATCCCCTTTGAGCGATTGGCAAACCTGGTGGCAACGACATGGCCTGCGCCTGGGGGTGGTGCTGGTGCTCACAGGCGTAGGGGGCGCCTGGGGCTATGGCAGTCGGGGGCGATCCTTCCGGGCGCGCGATGGGGTAGGGCTGGTGGGGCTGGTGGGGTTTAGCGGCTGGGTGGCGCAACCCTTGGCGGCGACCTGGGGCGCAGGTCTGGGGGGCATGGCCCCGGCTGTGGCTTATTTTTTGGCGCGTTATCTCCATTGGGGACAGCCGTCAGGAAGGATACCGGCGATTTCGCGTTTGTATCTCCAACTGCGGGATGAATTGCCGCAACAGGGGGTGGCAGTTACCCCGGATATGGGGCCAATGGCGGTGTTGCTGGCCCTGCGCCAGAGTGATGTGCCTGCTCGTGACGTGGCCGTACACCTGGTGGAAACTTATATGGATGTGCGCTTTGGCGGCCAATCCCTGAGTCGGGCGGCCTGGCGGGATTATCAGCACCAGGTGCGGGCGTTACTCCGGCAGTGGCGCCGTCGGCAGCCGCAAAAAATCCGCCACTAACTGCTCTACCTGTGCCCGCTGGCGGTCCAAGGTAATGATGTGATTGCAATCGGTGAGCCAGTGAAATTGTTTTTCTGGGCTGCCTAGGTGTTGAAAGCCCTGCCAAGACGCCTCCGGGTCCACCACCCGGTCGGCACGGGACTGGATGATGAGGGTAGGTACGGTTATCTGCGGCAGGCAGTTCTTGACCATACCTTGTAATTCCAAGGCACTGCGCACCGCCGACAAATTGAAATCCCGAAAGAAACAGACCTGCCAGGCTTGGGCAGCCATTTCCGGGTCGGCAATGGGCAGGCCCTGACGGGGCAGACTAGGCACGGCATAGCCGACGCTATAAAGCAGGGGATACAGCCACCAGGACATCCCCAAAAAGGGGGCCAACAGCACCAGCCGCGCCAAGGGGACGCGACTGGCCAGATAAAGCGCCAACAATCCCCCTGTGGAAAAGCCCACCACCGCCACGTGGGTATGGTTTTGCCGCAACTGTTGGTATTCCTGCTGGACACAGGCAAACCACTGGGGCCAGGTGGAAGCAGGCATCTGGGGGGCGGGTTGGTCATGGCCGGGAAGATTCATGCCCCGCACCGTCCAGCCCTGTTGGTGCAACCGTTCCCCTAGGGGTTGCAGTTCGTACACCCCGCCGCCCAAGCCGTGAATCAGCAGACAGGCCCCTGGGCCATCGCCACGTCGGTAAAAGGGTGCATTCGTCAAACGCATGGGATTTTGGGGGGTGCAAACGGCTTTAGCTAATCCGCCCGTTCGCGCTAGCGGGACGTAGTCCTTGAATCAGCATGAAGGCGGGAGTACGTCACGCTACCATGAAACCAAGGGAGCCGGTTGATTCTCAATATACCGATGAAAGGCCATGGGACATACCCGGACGTACCATGACCCGGTGCATGGGGCCATTACCCTCGACCGGCGGGACCCGGTGGAAGATTTACTGATTCGTTTGATTGATACCGCGGCTTTTCAACGCCTGCGGCGGGTGCGGCAATTGGGGGCGGCCAGTTTCACCTTTCACGGGGCAGAAGGGTCGCGCTTTACCCACTCGCTGGGGGTGTTGTGGGTGGCGCGGCAGGTATTTGACCGCCTGCAAAAAAACTACCCCGAATTACGCCCTCATCGCGCCGTGGTTCTGGTGGCGGCTCTGTTGCACGATTTGGGGCATGGCCCCTACAGCCACACCGGGGAAGAAATGTTCCAATTTCACCATGAGGTGTGGACCCGCAACATTTTGGGCAATGACCCCCAAATCCGCTGCCTTTTAGATGAATTTGCCCCCGATTTGGTGAACCACCTTTTGCAAGTTTACCAAAACCAGTACCCTTTGCCCTTTGTCTGTCAGTGGGTGTCGGGGCAGTTGGATTGTGACCGCCTGGACTACCTGATGCGGGATAGTTATCTCACAGGCGCTGCCTATGGGCGATTGGATTTAGACCGAATTCTGGCGGCCATTGACTACGACCCGATGCAAGGGGAGTTGGTCGTCCATCCCAAAAGTTTGGCCGCAATTGAACACTATTTGGTCGTGCGCTATTTCATGTACATCCAAGTCTATAACCATCGCAAAAACATTGCCGCGACGTGGATGCTCTGCCGTCTGATCGAACGGGCCAAATTATCACTTGCCCAACTCTACTGCGACCCGACCATGCACCGGTGGTTGACCCAACCCATTGACCGTTTGCACCTCCCCGATTACTTGGCCACCGATGACGACGTTTTGAACTACCACATCCACCGCTGGGCCGAAGCCGAAGATACCATCTTAGCAGATTTATGTCAGCGGTTTTTACAACGCAATTTATTCAAAATCATCGAAATCACCCCCTATTCCGAACCAGAACAACAACAATTACTCGCCCAAACCCAACAGGCGGTGCAGAAATTGGGATGGGATGGACGCTATTACTGCGGTCTATACCAGCGTTCGATCCGCGGCTACACCCTCTACGACAAGGGCATCAAGGTACAGACCGCCCAGGGCATCCAAGACATTACCGAACTTTCCCCCCTGGTGCGCTCGCTTAGCCACACCCAGACCCGCGCCTGGTTAATTTATCCCCGCGAATTGACCGCCCAAGTCATGGCCTGGTTAGAAGTAAACCCCCACCCTAAACCGTCATAATCTCTTTTTCTTTCGCCTGGGTCATCTCCTCAATCTTGGCAATGTATTTATCCGTCAGTTTTTGAATGGATTCTTGCAAACTGAACGCTTCATCCTTGGACAATTCGGCGGTCTTTTCCTGTTTGCGCACCTGTTCGACCGCATCCCGGCGGAGGTTGCGCAGGGCCACCTTGCCCTCTTCCGCCAATTTGTTCACCATCTTGACCAGTTCTTTGCGGCGCTCTGCCGTCAAGGGGGGAATGTTCAGGCGAATGTGCGTGCCGTCGTTGTTGGGCGTCAACCCCACATCCGAAGTGCTGATGGCTTTTTCAATTAACCCCAACGTGCTGCGGTCGTAGGGTTGGATCAAAATGGTGCTGGCATCCGGCGTGGTGATATTGGCTAGGGAGCGCAAGGGCGTCGGGACATTGTAATAATCCACCATCACCCGGTCAAGGAGGGAGGCATTGGCCCTACCGGTACGGACGGTATTAAAGGCGCGCTGGGTTGCCTCCAGGGTTTGTTGCATCTTGGCTTCCAGTTCACTTAGTTTCACAGTAACCTCCGACAATCGTGCCAATCCGTTCGCCCCGCACGGCCCGCCGGATATTGCCCACCACCGACAGGTCAAACACAATGATGGGGATATTGTTCTCCCGGCAGAGGGTAATGGCGGTGCCGTCCATCACCTGCAAGCCCTGACTGAGCACGTAGCTATAACTGAGACACTCATACCGCCGGGCGCTGGGGTTCACTTTCGGGTCGTCGTCGTACACCCCATCCACCTTAGTCGCCTTGAACACCACTTCTGCATCAATTTCTGCGGCCCGCAGGGCTGCCGTCGTATCGGTGGTGAAAAAGGGATTCCCCGAACCGGCGGCAAAAATCACCACCCGCCCCTTCTCCAAATGCCGAATTGCCCGCCTGCGAATGTAGGGTTCTGCCACCTCCTGCATGGAAATCGCCGTTTGGACCCGCGTGGGCACACCGATCTGCTCCAGGGCATCCTGCAACGTCATGGCGTTCATCACCGTCGCCAGCATACCAATATAATCTGCTGTGGCCCGGTCCATCCCGGCAGCAGCCCCTTTCACCCCCCGGAAGATATTCCCCCCGCCCACCACAATCGCCGTTTGCACCCCATCGGCCACCACATCGGCAATTTCACGGGCAATACCCTTGACCACCTCTGGGTCAATGCCATAGTTAAGCTGACCCATCAGGGCTTCACCACTCAGTTTCAGGAGGATGCGCTGGTACGGCATGGGGCAAACTCGGTCTTCCTCCCTCAGGATAGCCGCCCTGGGGAACTCCCGGCAAGGGTCAGTCACTTGTGAGTTTCAACACCGCCATAAAGGCTTCCTGCGGCACATCCACCTTACCCAGGGCTTTCATGCGTTTTTTCCCCTCCTTTTGCTTTTCCAAAAGCTTGCGTTTGCGGGTCACATCCCCGCCGTAACACTTGGCCAACACATTTTTCCGCAAGGGGGCAATGGATTCGCTGGCAATCACCCGACTGCCAATGGCCGCCTGAATCGGCACCCGGAACTGATGCCGGGGAATCAACTCCTTCAATTTTTGCACCAACGCCCGCCCCACCTGGTAGGCCTTGTCCCGATGCACAATCGTGGCCAGGGCATCCGCCGGCTCCTCGTTAATCAAAATATCCAACTTCACCAAATCGTTGGGACGATACCCCGCCCATTGATACTCCATACTGGCATAGCCCCGCGAGCGGGATTTCATCTGGTCAAAAAAGTCCGTGACCACCTCTGACAAGGGAATTTCATAGACCAACACCGCGCGTTCTGGGGTGAGATACCGCATATCCTGAAATTCCCCCCGCCGCGATTGCGCCAACTCCATCAACGTCCCTACATAGGCCTCCGGCGTAATCATTTCCACCCGCACGTAGGGTTCTTCAATTTGGCGACGTTCGTTGGGACCGGGCAAATCCCCTGGGTTGTCAATTTCAATCACCGAATTATCGTTTAACGTCACCCGATAGACCACCGAAGGGGCCGTGACCACCAGGTCCAAATGGTATTCCCGCTCCAGCCGTTCCTGGACAATTTCCATGTGCAACAGCCCCAAAAAACCGCAGCGAAACCCCATCCCCATCGCCGCGGAAGTTTCCGGTTCGTAGTGCAACGCCGCATCGTTTAATTTCAACTTGGCCAGGGCATCCCGCAGGTCCGCATAATCATCGGCATTGATGGGAAACAACCCACAAAACACCATCGGTTTGGCCTCTTTGTAGCCCGGCAATGGCTCGGCAGCAGGCGCATCCGCCAAGGTAATCGTATCCCCCACCCGCGCATCCTCCACCGCCTTGATCGCCGCCGTCAGATAGCCCACCTCCCCCGCTTGCAAATCCGCCACAGGCACCTGGTGGGGCGACATCACCCCCAATTCATCCACCTCGTACTCTTTGCCGGCCATCATCAAACGAATCCGGTCGCCTTTTTTGACCCCCCCATCCATCACCCGCAAATACACCACCACTCCCCGATAGGAGTCGTAATAACTATCAAAAATCAACGCCCGCAGGGGCCGATCCCGGCGGTCTGGGGGTGGGGGAATCCGCTGCACCACCGCTTCCAAAATATCCTCAATGCCAATGCCCTCTTTGGCCGAAGCCAAAATTGCCTGGGAGCAATCCAAACCAATGACATCCTCAATTTCCTGTTTCACCCGTGCAGGATTTGCCCCCGGCAAATCAATCTTATTAATCACCGGAATAATCTCTAAATCATGTTCCAAAGCCATGTACACATTCGCCAGGGTTTGCGCTTCCACCCCTTGGGAGGCGTCAACCACCAACAAAGCCCCTTCACAGGCCGCCAGCGAGCGGGAAACTTCATAGGAAAAATCCACATGACCAGGCGTATCAATCAGGTTCAAAACATAGGTTTGCCCATCTTTGGCCTGATAATTCATGCGCGCCGCTTGCAGCTTAATGGTAATCCCCCGTTCCCGCTCCAAATCCATATTATCCAGGAACTGCTCCCGCATCTGCCGCTGGTCCACCGTCCCGGTCACCTGGAGCAACCGGTCCGCCAGGGTGGACTTGCCGTGGTCAATGTGGGCAATGATGCAAAAGTTCCGCAGACGGCTGACAGGGGTATCGGTCATGGCCACATCCAGTCACAGTCATGCTCTATTGTGCCATTTCCGCCCCGGTCCCTGACGCAGGGCATCCAGCTTGCTAGTAAATATCCTTGCGTTTTTGCACCCAAAGCGTGATGCCCAAATACACCAGTGTATGCAACAGCAAAATCGCCCAATTTAAGCCCAGATTGGCCAAGGTAGCCGCAAACATCGGCATCTCTTGGATGGGAATACGCTCTGGGTCTGTACCTTCGGGTATCCCCGGCACCAACGAATTCACATCCGCCAACGCCCCCAACGCCCCCGCCGCCCAGCGACTGATCATCAACCAGGAAACCCAGCGCCCCCGGTCGCCCAGGTCAAACAAAATCCCCGCAAAAACAATCTGGGGGAGCAAAAGTAGAGGGAGCGCACTATTTGCCTGGGCCGGATTGCGCACCATCGCCGATACCATCAGCCCCAGGCCAACCGAGGTCAGAATCGTCAAAAAAATGGTGATGAATACGCCCAAAGGCCAAGGGAAATAGTTGGGAAAACACAAGGGATCAGACCCGCACAATCCCGGCGGCCAACGAAACCCAAGCAGGATCACAGCGGTAATCAGTAAACTTTGTAAAATTGCCAAGCCCCCCAGCGTCACGAACTTAGAACTCAAATAGGCAAGCAGTCCCAAATTCACCAACCGTTCCCGCAAATAAATCGCCGATTCCTTGACAATTTCCTGCAACGAACTGGCAAATCCTGCCCACAACGCCGCACAGACAATCACAAAAATTACCCGCCGCGCCAAAGAAGCCAAAACATAATCCGGCGCCCCCACAAAGGGATTTTCGGTTTGCACCGCCAAGCGAATTAACACAATTCCCAAAGGAGCAGTTGCCAAAGAGAGAAATAAATATACCGGGTCGCGCCGCAACAGTTGCCCATAGCGCTGCACCAACACCCACAACTGTCGCCAAAACGAAGCCCGCACTTTTTCGGGCTGAAAAGGCTGTTCATTCACCTGGCCGATCAGTCGTTCTTGGATATAAGTGCGATACAACTCCGACCGGCGAAATCGCTCTGCTTCCTGCGCTACTGCTTCACGGGTTTCCAATTTGATGTAAATATCGGCAAAATCCTGCTGTTCGAGACCAAAAAATGAGGCCGCTTCCTGCGGTGGCCCAAAGTAACATAAATTCCCCCCCAACCCCATAAACACCAACCGGTCACATAGATTCACATTGGCCGTGGCATGGGTGACGAGAATGATCGTGCGCCCTTGGTCTGCCAATTTCCGCAACAACTGCATAATTTTTTTATCTAGGCCAGGGTCGAGTCCCGAAGTGGGTTCATCGAGGAAAAACAACTTGGGATCGGACAACAATTCCACCCCAATACTCACCCGCTTGAGTTGTCCCCCACTCAAATTCCGCACCAACGTATCCTGCCGCTCCGTTAACTCCACCTGCTGCATCACTCTTTGGATGATTTCCTGGATATCCACATCCTTGGGTAAACGCAGCTTGGCCGCATAGTAGAGAACTTCTTTGACGGTTAAATTTGTGTGGACAATATCACTTTGGGGTACATAGCCAATGATGCTCCGGTAGATATTGAAATACTTGTGTAGATCATCCCCATTGAGATATACCGAACCCTGACTGACCGCCTCAATCCCCAATAAACTTTTCATCAACGTTGACTTGCCTGCCCCACTCCCCCCCACCAAAGCCACAAACTGCCCCGGTTCAATCACCAGCGAAATATCGTTCAGGATACGAATTTTTTGACCTTTTTTCCCCGGAACTACCTTTGCCAAATCCTTAGCATCCAAACGAATCCGGTCCCCCTGGTCGGATAACACCAATTGGTCTCGTTGCAAGACCAACCGATAGGGGCCAATTGTGATCACATCCCCAACATGCAAAGGGGCAGTAGTCACCACCTTTTTGCCATTGACAAAAACCCCATTGACACTGCAATCGCGAATGGTATAGCGTCCTTGAGGGTCGCGGAAAATCACCGCATGGGAGCGGGAAACCGTTGGGGCATCCAGTTGGAAATCAGCCTCCTGACTGCGCCCTAAAATCACCGAGGTACGCCCTTTCAAAGATAGGGAACGTTTTTCGGGGACGCTGGGTTTCAGTTGAACAGAAGGGTAATGATAGGTAATCGTAATTGCCGTTTTCGGATCCATGCCAATACGAATTTCGTCCCCCGGCTGCAAAAGATGTCCCTGAGCCGGTGTGATAATGGCATGGTTGATAAACAGGCGATTCATACTCGGAGTTTGCCCATCCCCATCATAAATGGTGTAATGGTCGCCTGTTCGCCGCAGGGTTGCCTGTACCCGGCTGACATGCACCCAATGCTCAGGCACAAGCAAACCTTCCGGGGGAGATTTGCGCGGCGCCCGCCCCAAAATATGCTGTGGCTCGGTCAATTGAAACCGAATAACTTCTCCCTGATTATTGATTTCAATTTCTGGTTGCCCACAGACAACAGATGTATCGGTAACGACAACGGTTTCATCAGCCATGACTGCCACTCCAAACCTCAGGATGGCGGTATGGATTTAGCTCCCCATCGGCATACTCGGTCGCTGGGAAAGGAATATATGCTGGATGATGAAATTGATGGGCTACTTCATCAGCAAAAAAAGCACCCAAAGTTGTCAATTCAATTTTTTCTTCATCCTCCATCAGTAAACCATATTTTTTCAAGGCAGCAATCTTAGGTTGAAATACCTCATCCAAAGAGCAGCCTGTCACTTGTTGGAAATAGCGTTTCCACACCCGCCGGTTCTTCAAAGGCAAGACAATCGCCCAGCGAATTTGCGCCTCCAAATTACGAACCAATCCCCGATTCACCGGCAAGCGACGGTCGGCAATCATCCGGTAATATTCATCGAAATTTTGCGTGTTCAAACCAAACCGATCCCGCAAACTGCTAAATGCCGTTAAACCAAACCCCAATTGATCCAATAAACCACAGCATTGATTGTCCGCATAGTGGGAATAGTGTTCCGGTTTTTTCGAAAATACCCGCCGCAGGTTTTCCCGATAACCATGCGCATTGAGAACATTAATGGCTGCCTGTTTCATTGCCAAGGTTTCTTCCACCGTAGGCACCAATTCAGGATGTCGTTCCCGCTGGTACTTAATCGGCCCTTGAAAATCTCCATAGGCTTCAAATTTCAGACGGTATAGCTGAATTTCATGTGCCCCCAAACCCACTGCCTGCTCCAGGACAGCAATCCAATCCTCTAAAGTTTGCCCCAAATAACCGAAAATGAACTCGATATTTACCTGAAAACCAAATTTGAGAGCATCATGAATCGCTTCCAAGGCCTGCTCTGGTCCGTGATGCCGATTCATTAATTTTAGCGTTGCCGGGTTCAAGGATTGCACGCCAATTGTCAGGCGATTGACCCCGTAATCCCGCAGCATTTGCAAGCGTTCATTGCCCTCTTTACCAATTAGAGTCACCGGGTCAACATCATAGTTATATTGGGTGCATTCACTAAGATCAAGGCGGCTATCTAAAATCTGTAGAAATCTCTTTAATTGGTCTAGCGATAGATAGGTCGGTGTGCCGCCGCCTACGAGAATGGAACGAGCCTTGAGGCGGCTATAACCCAACCGTTCCATGTAAATATCCATCTCCTGAGCCAAGGCTGACAGATATTGGTCTTTTTCGGCACTGCGCTCACCCAGTTGTACCGGATAATGGCAAAAAAGACACCGTTGCCGACAAAAAGGCACATGGGCATAAATATCAAATTTCCCATCGGCCGGCGGTGTGTAGGTTGCTAATAATTCCTCCGGGGTAAGTGGTGCATACATGGTAATTGGCGGATAATGCACAGACGGGAAAAAATCCCCAGACCGCACAATTAAACCTAAGGATTGCAAATGCTTGTACTGCGCCAGACGTTCGTTGATATGCTCCGTGTATCGGGATGACTGCACCACAGACATGATGTTACCCCCTTCAAAGTACTTCAAGGTAAACAAGCGCTATCCTTAGATATATCATAAACTGCCAAACTTGAGAGAATCTCGCAGAGAAACTTCAGATTCAGGAGTTAAACTGGCTCAAAAATTAATACGTAGCGTTGGGGGATAAAAGCATACTCCTGCGTGAGCTTAAAACCATAAAAGCGCAGTTGATGGATAATCAATTCCTTGGCGATATACGGACCATGATACGGCAATTGTCCTGGCTCCACAAGGCCATTGTCCACAACCACCAATTTACCTCCAGGTTTCAGGGCCGCTTTGATACTTTGCACAAAACTATCCCGCTCCGGAGCCGTACTCATACCGTAGATATTGTGATATAAAGAGCACATAAAGACCAAATCCACCTGTTTTCCTTCCAGACCAATGGTCGTCCCTGGGTAGTTGTTTATTGTGGTGATATTTTTAATCTTTTGTTTCTGAACATAGCGATTAATGTAATCCAAATGCTGCTGTACTATATCAACGCTATAAACCCGACCCGTTGGCCCTACTTTTTCGCTAAAGCGAACGCTGTAATAACCTGGTCCGCTGCCAATATCCGCGACCGTTTGCCCGGCTGCAATAGGCAGTACCGCGAGAATTTTACTGCTTTTTTCCCATTCCTCACGGGCCGGATTGTTGAACAATATAAAATCCTCTAGAAAAGCCGTGCGATTGCGACCGGCTTCCGTCAATTGGTCTTCGTAGTGTTGCAGAAGATATTTGCGCTTGATATATTCTTTGAGATTGGCAAAATTATTGGCCGCAAAAAAGTCATAAAAACTGGCTACAAACGGGTCTTGTAAGGCTTTTTGCTTTTCCCTCTCAGACATCAAAAATAGCCGGGCAAACCAACGAAGCGCCGTGTATTCTCCCCCATAGTTTTCCCTGGGAATAATCTGGTTGTAAATCTCAATGGCTTTTTGCGCGGCCGACCGACTGTTATTTTCAAGCATTTCCAACACATATCGTCCCGCGCGAATCCCCTCAGGTGTAATGGCAAAAGAGTCGCTAGTCCCCACATGAATCAACGACATGGGCGAAGTGATGGCTACGTAGGGAGTCACCCATGGGAGTCGCACCCAACGGTGGGCAATCCCCAGGATTCCCAAAGCTATCAAACCCACAAGCCACCAACGCAATGACCGCAAAAATTTCATGCCCGTCCTTACCAGAAAATCCCTTCCTAAACCGCCACCGGTCGTACCGTCATACCGGCCTGTTGAATAGTCGTTCTCGCATGCGCTAAACTCACCACAAAACGCTCCTGCGAATAAATGGCATAGTTCCGGCGAAACTGGGGCGGTGTGAAGTTAATCGTAATCACATTGGCCCCTGCATTTAACCCCGCCAATTGACCGCCGGGTTCTAATTTTTCGAGGGCGCTAACGCTGGGAATTAATGCTTGGGGAAACAAAATACGAAAAATAGCCATGATATTTAGGGTGCGTCGTACACTCCCGGCTGCTTCACCGGCAAAAGGCGTATTTTCATTGGGAATGAATGGGGATGCACTGGCAAAATCAGGCTGAATTTCTTGGATCAACAAAATATCCCGCACGAGCGTAGCCAACGTTTGGCCAGGTAGCCCCACAATGTTTCCTGTTCCCACCTGAAACCCGATTTCTTGCAGCCAACGGAGACATTGCAAACGGCGAGTCAAGGGGGTATGGGCAATCTGCCGATAAATCGCCGGGTCTGAGGTTTCAAATTTGAGGATATAGGAATCAGCTCCCAACGCCCGCCACCGCTCATAGGTCGCGCGAGGATACTCTCCCAAACACAGCAAAATATGCAAACCGAATTGCCGTTTGGCAGCGGGGATCACTTCCTGCAAAATGGCATCACATTGGGGGTCTTGACCCGCCTGCAAAAACAACGTACCAATGCCCAAACGGTGAATCTGCGCTGCAATGTCTAAAATTTCTGCCGCCGATAACCGGTAGCGTTCTAGGTTGTGATTTGCGGCCCGCATGGCACAGTAATTACAGTTCTTTTGACAGAAATTGGAGATTTCGATAACACCCCGCAAATGCACTTGATCCATCTGATGCTGTTGGCGCACCCAACGGGCTTGGGCAAATAACTCTTGCTGGAGTTCGCCATCGGCATCGATTAACTCCGGCAATGGGCGCCCCAAAATTCGCTCAGTTGGTTCAGCGAATGCGTACATTTTGGTTCCTCATCACACAATTGCAATCCCCAGCCAATAACTATTTAGCTCGGTCGAGGGGGAACAAATTCAAACTTTTTCCCCTTGAGCGTTTCCAGTATTTTTTGCTGCTCTGGGGTTAAAATGGCCAGGGCCTTGGCATTACTTTCTTGCAGAATTTGATCCATCCGTTTCCGATTCGCAGCAATAACTTGCCTGTTGTCTGATCCTTTTTGGGGAACCTTCAAATTAATACGCATCTTGGCCCAGGTATCATCCCGCAATTTCTTCAGTTTGGCCTGTTGCTCTGGCGTAAGTTTTAATTCTTGAATGAAGTGCTCATAGGAAAGAATGCCAAAACCATAGATTTGTAGCGTGATTTCTTTGAAACGTTTCAGTTGCTCTGGCGTGAGGACTTTACCAACTTCATTGCGAGCTACGCCTACTTCTTTTTCCAGTTCGCCTTTGATTTGATCGAGCTTTTTCTCTCGTTCTTCTGGCTCCATTTGCCCTAGTTTGAGGCCGGAAACCAGAGCACGCACCCGTTGCCGAAATTGGTCGCTAATACCTTTAATTTTGGTGGCCTGTTCATCAGTGAGATTGATTTCTTTTCTGATTTGGGGATTTTGAAATAACTCCAAGGGGTCGGTATCGCTTCGCTCTACGCCTTGCACGCCAATAGTAATGGGATTATCGCCGCTTTGCTCTTGCAAGACACCAGGACTCGCTTCGGGAGAAGTATTCCTGAAAAGATTACAACCCGTCGCCCCGAAGACACTAATTGCTAGGACAACCGGTGCAATTCTGGTAATTGCTCCCATTGTCGTTACCCCCCAATTGGTCCAAGTTACTGTTGCTTGATTATAACGACATTGATCGCAACTTTAGTTGTTAATTTTTATAGGCTTTTGTTTGCATTTGTCAATGGGTTGGCAAAGATGTGTTTAGAAGACGGCAGGCAGGGGAGATGGTTCCAGACGACGGGGCAAGGCATTAGCCCAAGCATGGTGTAAATCGGCAACGGACAGGTGCACAAGGAGGTCATGGGCGTTCTGAATCACCAGGGCATCGCCGCCCGTAATGCCCCAAAACCCCCAAGCCCCCGGCAGCTCTTCCCCAAGATAGCGTTCCCAAACCGAGCGGTACGTCGGGGCAACCGTCACCCAAATCCGACTGCCTCCCTCGGCAAAGAAAAATTCGTCCCAACGGGTTTCCGGCACTACATTGACAGTAATTTGTACGCCGCAATTCCCGGCCATTGCCATCTCTGCCAAGGCAATCAAAACACCCCCGTCGCTTACATCGTGCGCTGCTTGAATCCATCCCTGGGCAATACCTGTGCGACAGACGCGCTGTACCTGTTGTTCCTGGGCCAAATCCACCGCCGGCGGACGACCTGTGACCAGATGGTGAATTGCCGCGAGGTACTCAGAACCCCCTATGCCGACCGTTGGGGAGTCTTGCCCCCAGGGGACGCCCAAAAGGTACAAACATTGTCCTGCCTGCCATTGCATCGTACAGCGACGGCGAATGTCTGCCACCCGCCCGACCATGCCGACAACCGGGGTGGGGTAAATCGCCTGCCCCTGGGTTTCGTTGTACAGGGAAACGTTGCCGCCGGTAACCGGTGTGCCCAGCGCCCGACAGGCGGTTGCCAACCCCCGACAGGCCATCGCCAATTGCCAGTAAATTTCCGGCTTTTCCGGGGCGCCAAAGTTGAGGTTGTCGGTCACCGCCAGGGGTTCTGCCCCCACACAACTGAGATTCCGGGCGGCTTCGGCCACAATCGCCATTGCCCCCCGTTCCGGGTCGAGCCAAACCCAGCGGCCATTCCCATCCATCGTCGCGGCTACGCCCAAATGCCCCCGCACCCGCACGACCGCCGCGTCGGCGACACCCGGCAGAAGCACGGTGTTGTTTTGCACCTGCTGGTCGTACTGGCGATAAATCCAGCGTTTGCTCCCCAGGTTGGGCTGGTCAAGAAGCGTTAGGACAATATCATTCCAACTGCGCCCCAAAATGCCGGTGGCTGTTGCTGGGGGTAAGGATGCCGGTTGCCACTGCCAGTGGGTTTGCGTCGCGGGGGGCGGCTCCGGCAATACCTCGCGCGTATAGATGGGCGTGTGCTTGGTCAAGGCCGCGGCGGGAATCTGGGCCACCATCTGCTGTTTGTAAATAATCTGTACTTCGGGTTCGGCAATCACTTCCCCGACAACGACCGCCTCTAGGCCCCAGCGGTGAAAAATCGGCAGAATTTCTGCTTCCCGGCCCTGTTCGACCACTAACAGCATCCGTTCCTGGGATTCCGAAAGCAGCAGTTCCCCGGGTTGCATCCCGGTTTCGCGCACCGGAATCGCCGTCAAATCCAGGCGAATGCCCACGCCCCCTTTGGCAGCCATTTCCGAGGTGGCGCAGGTCAATCCGGCAGCCCCCATGTCCTGGCAGGCCACCACCGCGCCCGTGGCAAAGGCTTCGAGACAGGCTTCGATCAGGCATTTTTCCAAGAAGGGGTCGCCCACCTGCACCGCCGGACGTTGCGCCTGGGTATCGGCGGCCAATTCCGCACTGGCAAAGCTGGCGCCGCCAATGCCATCGCGCCCGGTCGTTGCCCCTACGTACACTACCGGATTGCCGACCCCCTGGGCCGCAGCGGGCATCACCTGCGGGGTGGGCAGAACGCCCAAGGCCATGACATTGACCAAGGGGTTGCCGTTGTACACCGGGTCGCAGTACACCTCACCCCCAACCGTCGGCACGCCCACGCAATTGCCGTAGTGGCTGATCCCGGCGACAACCCCGCTAAGCAAAGCCCGGTTGCGAGGCAGGTTCAGGTCGCCAAAGCGCAGGGAGTTAAGCAGGGCAATCGGGCGCGCCCCCAGGGCAAAAATGTCGCGCAGAATGCCGCCGACGCCGGTGGCTGCCCCTTGAAACGGCTCGACGGCAGAAGGATGGTTGTGGGATTCCACCTTAAAGGCCAGATACACGCCGCCGAGGTCCACCACGCCTGCGTTTTCCCCCGGCCCCACCACCACCTGCGGCCCCTGGGTGGGCAATTGCCGCAGGAGGGGCTTGGAATTTTTGTAGCAACAATGTTCAGACCACATCACCCCAAACATCGCCAGTTCCAGGGGGTTGGGGGGACGGCGCAATTGCTCACAAATCCAGGTGTATTCCTGGGGGGTCAAGCCGGTGCGCGCCAAATCGGGGGGAGTCATGGGGTCCTGTTGTGCGTGCTTACCTTATTTTGCCCTGGCGGTGGGGTGGCGGGAAAGTTATTAAAGTTGTTTTTCCTGGGTGCAAAAGGGGGTTGGTTGGGGAGGAGCCATCCCATCGTGAGTAATGCTGTCCAAATCATTTTTTTAGGGCCATGCCTGGCCGGAGGAATGGATGCCATTCCCAACGATAGGCGCTCTCAGTTCTCGGTCGTTCATTCCCGCCAAGCCCGGAACTTATGGGTATGTGCGCAAGGTTTTATCCACCATTTACTCCTGATGCTTCTCCCTAAAAAGGCAAAGCCACCGACCGGCTGAAGAATCTTTGTTATCTTATCATTAGCATTACCGAGATCACGCAACCCCACCGTGTCATAATGGGAGTGGGTGCGCTTTTGGGTGCTAATGTCCCACGCTGCGTTAATTGCTGGTACGCCTTACGAAGGTAAAGCGAAAATCCTCACCCCTACGGCCACACCGGGTATTTGGCAGGTGTTTTTCAAGGACGAGGCCACGGCCTTTAACGCCCAAAAACGGGGGGAAATTCGGGGCAAAGGGGAAATCAACTGCACCATCAGCAGTCATCTATTTCAGTTTCTGGCCCAACAGGGCATCCCCACCCATTTTGTGCGGCAAACAGCCCCCAACGTGATGGAAGTGCAGGCTTTGCAAATGTTTGCTTTGGAAGTCGTGGTGCGCAATCGGGCCGCAGGCAGCCTTTGTCGGGAAACCGGTTTGCCTTTGGGGTTGGTATTGGACCCCCCCCTGGTGGAGTTTTATTACAAAAACGATGGGCTGGGCGACCCGTTGCTCACCCCCGACCGCCTGCGGCTGCTGCATCTGGCCACTCCTGCTGAGGTGCAAACGCTGACGGCAATGGCGCAACAGATTAACGACCATCTGTGTCGGTTTTTCGCCGAATGCGGTATTCTGCTGATAGACTTCAAGCTGGAGTTTGGCCGGGATGCCGACGGGCGGGTACGTTTGGCCGATGAAATCAGCCCGGATACCTGTCGGCTGTGGTTGGCCCAGGAAACTGACCCGGTGCGGCGGGTGGTGGACAAAGACCGCTTCCGCCATGACCTGGGTGAGGTTGAATCGGCCTACCGGCTGGTCTTGGAACGGGTGACCCGGCAGTAAGGCCACCGGCTTGGTTTGTGCTCCTTTAATCGTGTGGTGTGGTATGCGCTCCTGGGTGGTAACGGCGGGTTTGCTGACGGCGGTGGTTCCCGGTTTTCCGGCTGGGGCCGAGCAGCTCCCGGATGGCAGGGTGGAGATGGCGCCGCAGCCAAAGCCAGCGGTGGTACGCCGGCAAGTGGCGCAGGCGACGCCCCAGGAATCCCCGGAACCGGAGCCGCGGGTGTTGGTGGCGGAAGTTTTGGTAGAAGGGGCAGAAGGGCCGTTGCTGGATGCGGTGTATGCGGCCATTCGCACCCGCCCTGGCTTTACCACCACGCGCAGCCAGTTGCAGCGGGATATTGATGCGGTGTTTGCCACGGGTTGGTTTCAAAATGTGCAGGCCACGCCGGAGGATACGCCTTTGGGGGTGCGGATTCGCTTTGTAGTGCAACCCAACCCGGTGCTCAAGCGGGTGAATTTGGTGGGGATTAAGGTGTTGCCGCCGGCGGTGGCGGATGCGGTGTTTACGCCTTTGTATGGGGAGGTGTTGAATTTCCGCAGTCTCCAGCAGGGGATTCAGCAGATCAACGAATGGTATAGGAAGAACAACTATCCTTTGGGGCAGGTGGTGGGGAGTCCCCAGGTGGAGCCAGATGGGGTGGTGACCCTGGAGGTGGCCGAAGGGGTGATTGCGGATATTCGCATCGAGTACCTGAATGCCAAGGATGAAAAGGTCAAGGGGAAAACCAAGCCCTATATTATTCTGCGGGAATTGCAGCAGCGGCCTGGGGATGTGTTCAACGAGAAAAAGGCGCAGGCGGATTTGCAAACCCTGTTTGGGCTGGGCATTTTTGAGGATGTGAAGCTGAATTTGGAACCGGCAGAGGACCCGCGCAAGGCGGTGGTGGTGTTGCGGGTGGTGGAGGCGCGCACGGGTTCGATTAATTTTGGGGCGGGCTACAGTACGGCCACGGGCTTTTTTGGCACCTTGGGCTACACGGAGCGGAATTTGGGGGGGCGCCGCCAAACCCTGACGGCCAATATCCAGGGGGGGGAACGGGATATTTTGTTTGATGTGAATTTCCGGGACCCCTGGCTGGCCTTTGACCCGGGGCGCACCTCCTTGGCAGCCAGTGTGTTTAATCGCTTGGCCTTTTCGTATATTTACAGCGGTGGGGAACGGGAGGTGGATTTGCCCAACGGGGATTCGCCGCGGATTAACCGTTTGGGGGCGACGATTGATTTTAGCCGCCCGTTTCCGGGAAATTGGCGGGGGACGGTGGGGCTAAGTTACCAGCGGGTGTC
>Ga0197142_1001057_pt1 | contig 25423 bp, 21 predicted proteins | sample GBS60_MetaG_FD_148614 | JGI IMG/M metagenome (GOLD analysis project Ga0197142, IMG submission 148614) | Sediment microbial communities from Great Boiling Springs, Gerlach, Nevada, United States - GBS 60_MetaG | ecosystem: Environmental > Aquatic > Thermal springs > Hot (42-90C) > Sediment... | reverse complement strand
CGCCCGCCCTCTGGAGGGCGGTGCGCACCTCGGCGAGCTTGCCGGGATCGACGACCAGGACGAGGCCGAGCCCGCCGTTGAAGGTGCGGGCGAGCTCGGCCCGTTCGAGCCCACCGGCTCGGGCGAGCCAGGCGAACACGGGGGGGAGAGGCCAGCGGCGGGCGTCGAGCCGTGCGACCACACCCTCGGGAAGGACGCGCGGCAGGTTCTCGACGAGCCCGCCGCCCGTGATGTGGGCCATCGCCAGCACGCCGCCCGTGCGCGCCGCGGCGAGCCCGGCTTTGACGTAGATCCGGGTCGGCTCGAGCAGCACGTCGGCGAAGCTCCGGCCGGGGGCGAAGGGCGCCTCCGCCTCGAGGGCCGTGCCGGTTTCGGCGAGGATCAGTCGGACGAGCGAGAAGCCGTTGCTGTGCACGCCCGAGGAAGGCAGTCCGAGCAACAGGGCGCCCGGTTCGATCCGCGCTCGCGGGAGCACGGCGTCGCGTTCGACCGCCCCCACCGCGAAGCCCGCGAGGTCGAAATGGCCGAGCGCGTAGAGGCCCGGCATTTCGGCGGTTTCTCCGCCGACCAACGCACAGCCGGCTTCCCGGCATCCGGCTGCGACACCGCGCAAGACCGCTTCGGCGCGATCGAGCTCGAGCCGCCCGGTCGCGAAATAGTCCAAGAAAAAGAGCGGCTCCGCCCCCTGCACGACGAGGTCGTTGACGCACATGGCGACGAGATCGACGCCGATCCCCTCGAGCCGGTCGGCGGCGATCGCCAAGAGGAGCTTGGTCCCGACCCCGTCGGTCGTGGCGACCAGGACGGGATCGCGGTAACCGCAGGCGGCGAGGTCGAAGAGCGCGCCGAAGCCGCCGAGTCCCGCCTCGCTGCCGGGCCGGCGCGTCGTGCGGGCGAGCGGCGCGATCCGCCCGACGAGTGCCGCGCCGCGCTCGATGTCGACGCCCGCTTCGCGGTAGCGATCGGCGCCTCCGGTCCCTTGATGCATGGTCTCGCCCGTGGTCAGCTCCGCGCGCTCGCGGGCCGGCGCGCCGCGCGAGCTTAGGCGTCTTCGGGAGCATGTCCATGAGGCTCTGTGGCGCCGGCCGCGGGGTCGTGGCGATTCTGTTCGGCCTGCTCGCCCTCTCGGGTGTTCGGGCGCAGGACTGGTGGACCGAAACCGGCATCGCGGTCGACGTCACTGCGGAGAACGCCGTGGCCGCCCGCGAGAGAGGGATCGAGCAGGGCCAGCGCGAGGGCCTGCGGCGGCTCCTCGAACGGCTCGTCCCACCCGAGGAGTGGGCCCGGCTGCCCTCCGTCCAGAGCCTGCCGATCGCCCGCTACGTGCGCAGCTACGAGATCGCCGAAGAGAAGGTCGCCCCGAACCGCTGGCTCGCGACCTTGAACGTCGCGTTCGATCCGGAGGCGGTGAGCGCGCTCTTGAGCGGCCGCGGTTTGGCCGTGGTCGAGCCCACGAGCCCGCCCGCCATCCTGGTCGTGCCGGCCGAGCGGCGGGGCGGCGAGCTCCTGCTCTGGGGCCGCGAGGAGCCCTGGTGGCAAGCCTGGGAGCGGCTCGTCGCCGGCGAGCGGGCGCTCCGCCTGGTTCTGCCGCTCGGTGACCTCGCCGACCTGTCGACCCTCCCGGCGCGAGCCGTCGAGGCCGGCGATCGGGCCGCCCTCGATCGGTTGGCGGCCCGCTACGGCGCCGACGACGCGGTGGTCGCGATCCTCGAACCCGATCCGTCGGCTGCGGATCCGGCCGCGGCGCGTGTCGCGGTCCGCTTCCTCGCCGGCAGCGGCGTGCTGCGCGGCGATCCGGCGCCCGTCGGTCCGGCGGCGAGCGCGGGCGATCCCCACGAGCGAACCGCACGGGCGGCGCTCGCGCGGCTCGTCGAGACCTGGCGCCGCAGCGGGCTCGTACGCAGCGACCCGCTCGCCGAATTGGCCGTTGCGGTGCCGCTTGCCGATCTCGCCGGCTGGGTTCAAATACGTCGCGAGTTGGAGAGCTTGCCGGAGATCCGCGAGGTTCGGGTCGTTTCGATCGCGCGCAGGCGGGCCGAGCTCTTGCTGCGGTACCTCGGCGATCTCGACCGGTTGCGTGACGGTCTCGGCAGACGCGGGCTCGTGCTCGCCCAGGAGGGAGGAGGATGGCAGTTGCGCGCAGCGGTCGTTCCGCCGGCCGCGGCACCGCGGTGAGCGGCGGGCTCGCGATCGCCGGTCGCGCACTGCTCGGCCAGCTCGCCAACCTGCTCACCGCGGGCCGGCTCGTGAGCGCGGGTCCGCTGGCACTCCTCGTCCTGCACGAGCGCTTCGAGCTCGCGTTCTGGCTGTTCCTCGCCGCCGCGCTGACCGACGTCGCGGACGGCTACGTCGCCAAGCGTTGGGCCCGCCCGAGCCAGATCGGCGCCGCTCTCGACCCGGTGGCCGACAAGCTCCTGGTCGGCTGCCTGTTCTTCGTCCTCGCCCGGGCCGACCTCGTGCCGGCTTGGCTCGTGGCCCTGGCGATCGGCCGCGACGTCATGTTGGTGGTGGGTGCCGTGATCCTCCGCAGCCGCTTGGCACGGTTCCGGATCGAGCCGCTCGTGATCGGCAAGATCTCGACCTTCCTCCAGCTCGTGCTCCTGGGCTTCGTGCTCGGCGGGGCCGCGGGCATCGCCGAGGTCGATCCCGTGGTGGAACTGCTCGTCCTGGCGGCCGCCGGCGTGACGCTCACCTCGGCCGCAGCCTATGTCGCGGCCGGTCTGCGCCTCGCCGCGAGCGCCTCCTCGGCCAGGTGAGCGGGCTCGCCGACGCGGCTCCCCCGCCGGACGCCCGGCCGGGGGTGCGGCCGCCCCGACAACTCGCTCTCGACTTGCCGGTGACCGAAGGGTTCGGGCTCGAGGACTTTTTGCCGGCACCTTGCAACGTCGCGGCGCTGGAGGCGGTGCTCGCCTGGCCGGCTTGGCCCGACCCGGTTCTGCTCCTCGTCGGCCCGGAAGCGAGCGGCAAAAGCCATTTGGGCGCCATCTGGGCGGCCCGGGCGAACGCCGTGCGGTTGCGCGGCCAGGATCTCGCGAGCCCGGGTGACGCCCTTTCGCGCCTGGGCGAGGCCCGCGCGGCCTTCTGCGACGATGCCGACCTCGTGGTCGAGGAGCGAGCGCTCCTGCATCTGCTCAACGCCGTGGTCGAACGCGCCGGCCATCTTTTGTTGGCCGCGCGGGCGGCACCCCCGCTTTGGTCACCGGCTCTGCCCGATCTGCGGTCCCGGCTCGCCGCGCTGCGCACCGTCACCGTGGCACCGCCGGACGATGCGCTCTTGTCGGCGCTCCTCGTCAAGCAATTCGCCGACCGCGGGCTGCGTGCCGAACCCGAGGTCGTGGCCTACCTGGTCGCACGGATGGAACGCTCCTTCGCCTTCGCCCGAAAGCTCGTCCGCGCCCTCGACCGCGCTTCGCTGGTCGCCCGGCGGGCGATCGGCCCGGCCCTCGCGAGAGCGGTTCTGGCCGAGCTCGAAACGGCCGAGGCGGAGAGCCGAGCGGCATCGCAAAGCTAGGGGGAGACCTCGATGGATCTCGGCATCCGCGGCCGCAAGGCCATCGTCTGCGCGGCGAGCAAGGGGTTGGGAAAAGCCTGTGCCCGGGCCCTCGCCGAAGCCGGTGTCGCGCTCACCGTCTGCGCCCGCGGCAAGGAGACGCTCGAGGCGACCGCGGCGGAGATCCGCGCCGCCACGGGTGTCCCGGTCACCGCGGTCGTCTGCGACGTCACCACCGAAGAGGGGCGCCGGGCGCTGCTCGCCGCCTGCCCCGAGCCGGACATCCTCGTGAACAACGCGGGCGGCCCGCCGCCCGGCGACTTCAAGGACTTCGAGCTCGAGGATTGGCGCCGGGCGGTGGAGGCCAACATGCTCACCCCGATCGCGCTCGTGCGCGCCACGGTTTACGGCATGATGGACCGCGGCTTCGGCCGGATCGTCAACATCACCTCGGCCTCGGTGAAAGCGCCGATCCCGAACCTCGAGCTCTCGAACGGCGCGCGGGCCGGCCTCACCGGGGCGATGGCGGTGATCGCCCGCAAGGCGGTGCGCCGCAACGTGACGATCAACGCCATCCTGCCCGGCCCGTTCGACACCGACCGGCTGCGCTCCACCCTCGCCCTCGCCGCCGCGCGCGAAGGCCGATCCCTCGAGGAGGTCGCGGCCGAACGGGCGGCGGCGAACCCGGCCGGCCGGTTCGGCACGCCCGCCGAGTTCGGCGCGCTCTGCGCCTTCCTGTGCAGCGTCCACGCCGGCTACATCACCGGGCAGAACCTGCTGATCGACGGAGGGGCCTATCCCGGCACGCTCTGAGGGCCGGCTCGAGCCCTTCCCGCCGCGCCGGCTCGCCGAGGTTGCGGCTTGCGATCCGCGGATCGTGGCCGGGCTCATGACCGGCACCTCGATGGACGGGCTCGACCTCGTGATCCTGCGCGTGCCCAAAGGTGTGCCGCGGCGGTTCGAGCTCTTGGCGCACGCCCACGAACCGATGCCGGCTGCCTTGCGCTCGGCCCTCGAGCCGCAAGGTGCCCTGGCGCTCGCCGAGGCCTGTCGGCTCGACAGGGCACTCGGCCTCTGGTTCGCCGACGCGCTCGAGCGGCTCGTCCGATCGAGCGGCTACCTGCCCGACCTCGTCGGCAGCCACGGCCAGACCGTGTTCCACGAGCACGGGGTGATCACCTGCCAGCTCGGCGAACCCGCGTTCCTCGCCGAACGGCTCCGCTGCCCGGTGGTGAGCGACTTCCGCCGCAACGACGTGGCCGCCGGCGGTTGCGGTGCCCCGCTCGTCCCGGTGGTCGATCGCTGGCTCCTCGAGCGACCGGGGGAGGGGGTGCTCGCGCTCAATCTCGGTGGGATCGCGAACCTGAGTGTCGTGCCGCCGGCCGAGAGCGGCTTGCCCGTGCTCGGCTTCGACTGCGGCCCGGGCAACATGGTGATCGACGAGCTGGCCAGGCGGGCGAGCGACGGTCGGCTCGGCTGCGATCTCGACGGGCGGATGGCCGCGGCCGGCCGGGTCGACCGCGCGCTCCTCGACGAGCTCCTGGCCGATCCCCGGCTCGCCCGCGAGCCGCCGCTCTCGCTCGGCCGCGAGCAGTTCGGCGCCGCCTTCGTCGAGGCGCTCATCGCCCGGGTCCGGCCGACGGACGCGCGGGGCTGGTCCGATCTCCTCGCCACCGCGACCGCCTTCACGGTCGAGGCGGTGGCTCGGGCGATCGCCCGGCGGGTGCCCGAGGCGTACCGGCCGGCCCTCCTCGTCGCGAGCGGCGGGGGCGTGCGCAACCCCGAGCTCGTGCGCCGCTTGGTCGACGCGCTGGCGCCCCTGCCGGTCGTGGCGAGCGACACCCTGGGCCTGCCGGCCGGGCTCAAAGAGCCGATCGCCTTCGCGCTTCTGGCCTCGGCACGGGTCGACGGGATCCCGGCCGGTCTGCCCGAGGTCACGGGGGCCGTCCGGCCGGTGTTGCTCGGCAAGATCACCGAGAACTGAGCGACGGCGTTAACCGAACGTTCAGGGACGGGTGACATGGTGAGCGGGCGGAAAGCCTTCGGAGGTCGCCGCCTCGATGCGTACGTTCCTGTCCGCCCGCTCCGCTCCGGCTCTGCTGCTCGCCGCGGTCTTCGCGAGCGGGGGCTGCGCACCTCTCCTCGGCGAGGGCCGTCTCGTCGAGGCCGAAGTGGGCCCGGGTCCGGGCCGGACCCAACGCCTGTTGCGGATCGCCGACGATGCGGCCGCGGCCGGGGACGCGGCAACCGCCGCCAATCTTTACGGCCGGATCGTGGCGCTCGATCCCGAGGATCGGGCCGCGGCCCGCGGGCTCGGGTCGGCACTGTTGCGCCTCGGCCGCTGGCAGGACGCGATCGACGTTTTCCGTCGCCTGCTCGCGGCCGATCCCGGGGAGCCCGAGGCGAGCCGCGGGCTGGCGCGCGCGCTGCTCGAGCTCGGCCGGCCCGATGCCGCGCTCGCCGCTCTCGAGGACGGCCTCGCCCGCGCCCCGGACGACCCCCGCCTCCTCAACGCCAAGGGCGTAGCCCTCGACCAGCTGGGCCGCCACGAGGAGGCGCAAGCGATCTATCGCGCCGGCCTCGCCCGCTGGCCCGAAAACCCGTCCCTGCGCAACAATCTCGGCCTCTCGCTCGCCCTCGCCGGGCGGTTCGGTGAGGCGATCGGCGAGCTCGAGCCGCTCGTGCGCGGCCCGCAGGCGAGCCCCCGTGCTCGCCACAACCTCGCCGCCGTCTACGCCCTCAAAGGTGATCTACGGACGGCCGAGTCCCTCTTGAAGCTCGACCTCGACGACAAAGACGTCCGCTCGACGCTCGCCTATTACGCTGCGCTCCGCGGTCTCGGGTCGCCGCGCGCCGCCCGGGGCATGTTGCGCCGCGACACCGGCCCGGGCGAGGTGCGCGCTGCGCCGGCCGCGCGAGCCGGCGGCCCGAGCGAACCCGGCCCCTCCGCCGAGCCCACCGCCGCCGCGGCGAACGCGAACCGCGACCCGACGCGGGCTCCCGTGCGGTCGCCGACGTCCCGCCCGGCTTCGGTGCCGCCCGGGGCGACCACGGCCGGGGCGTCCCTGCCGGCTCCGAGCCCGCCCGGTGCCGAGGCGGTCACGATCGTCGCCGGGCTCCAGCCGAACGGGCCGCCCGTGGCGGACGTCGGCAACGGAGCGGCCACGCCGGAGCGCCGGCCGAGCGAGGCGGTCGCCACGACCGAGGAGCGGGCGGCGGACCCGGCCGAGGCCGGGTCCTCGGCCGAACGGGAGGGGCCGCTGTCACGCCGGGCTGCCGTCTCCGGGGAAGATGCCGGCGCCGTCGAGGCGGGGAGCTCGCTCGCCTCCGCGCCGGCGGCACCGCCGAGCGCGGTGCGAGCCTCACCGGCTCTGCCGATCGAGCCGGCGCGCGGCGGCGATTGGGTGGTCGAGCTCGATGTCGTGGCCGACGGCGAGGAGGGTCGAGCGCGATGGCGCGAGCTGCGTCGGACCCACGGCGACGTGCTCGCGGGCGTGGCCCGGCTCGGCGGCGAGGGGGCCGGCGGCCCGCTCCTGGCCGGTCCCTTCGCCGACCGGGAGGAGGCCGAACGCGCCTGCGCGCGTCTCGCCGCCGCCACCAGGTGCCGAGTGACGCGTCTTTGACCGAAGGACCGCCTTGTCGGTGCGGCATCGCCGTGCCACCCCGGCGGCGACTTCGGAAGTCGGCGAGGGGATGGGCGAGGTCGTGGGTCCAGGCAGTCCGGAGAACTTCCGCTTCCCCCGGGATTTCCTGTGGGGTGCCGCGACCGCCGCGCATCAGGTCGAGGGCGACAATCGGGCCTCGGATTGGTGGGCGGCGGAAGAGAGCGGTCGGCTGCCGCACCGCTCCGGCCGGGCCTGCGACCATCTCCGCCGCTACGAAGCCGACTTCGACTTGGCCCGGGCCTTCGGGCACAACGCCCACCGTCTCTCCCTCGAATGGAGCCGCCTCGAGCCCGAACCCGGGGTCCGCGACGAGGCCGCCTTCGCGCACTATGCCCGGGTGCTCGAAGCCCTGCGCCTGCGCGGCCTCGAGCCCGTCGTGACGCTCCACCACTTCACGGTACCGCGCTGGTTCGCCGAGCGCGGCGGCTGGCTCGCCGCCGACGCCCTCGATCGGTTCGCCGCCCACGTCGATGCCGTGGTGGAACGGCTCGGGCGGGGAATTCGCTGGTGGATCACGATCAACGAGCCGACCGTGCTCGCCAAGCACGGCTGGGTGACGGGCGATTGGCCGCCGTTCGTCCGCGGCCGCTGGGACCTCGCTTTCCGGGTGATCCACCGGCTGTGCGCCGCGCATCGTCGCGCCTATCGGCGGATCCACGCGAGGCTCCCGGACGCGCTCGTCTCCTTCGCCCACAGTATTCCCTGGATCGAACCCTGTGACCCGACCCGCGCCCTCGACCGGTTCGCCGCGCGGTTGCGCACCGCCTTCCTGGTCGACTGGCCGTTCGCGCTCGTTCGTGAAGATGGCCGGCCGCTGCTCGATTACCTCGCGGTGAACTACTACACGCGCAGCCTCGTGCGCTGGCGGCCGCGTGGTCGGGCGCTGCTTTTCGGTGCCGACTGCCACGCGCATCGTCACGGGCCGCGCCGGTTCGACGATCTCGGGCAAGAAGTGTGGCCCGTGGGGCTGCTCCAGGTGCTTCGCCGGGTCGCGCGGCTCGGGCTGCCGATCCTCGTCACCGAGAACGGCATCGCCACGACCGACGACGAGCTCCGCCTCGACCATCTTCGTGGCCATCTCGAGGCCCTCGCCCGCGCACTGGCCGAGGGTATCGACCTTCGCGGCTATCTTTACTGGTCGCTGATGGACAATTTCGAGTGGGCCAAAGGGACGACCGCGCGCTTCGGCCTCGCCGCGACGGACTACGCGACGCTCGAGCGGCGGCCGCGGCCGGCCATGCGACTTCTGGCCGAAGTCGCGCGCACCGGCCGGCTCGTCGCGAGCCATCGGGAGGCAACCCGCGCGTGAAACCGGTCGACGTGGCCGAGCTCGACCCGGTCGCCGAGCTCGCAGCCGAGGTGGTCGTGGTGGGCGCGGGCGCGGCGGGTATCACGATCGCGTTGGAGCTCGCGCGGCTCGGCCGAGAGGTGCTCTTGATCGACGGCGGCCGAGCGGCACCCGACGCGGAAATCCAGGCTCTCCACGACCTCGAGTGCGTCGGCCGGCCGATGCGCCCGAACTACCTGCCGCGGCTGCGCCAGTTCGGCGGCACTTGCAATCTTTGGGCCGGGCGCGCGATGCGCCTCACGCCGGAGGATCTGACGCCGCGGCCCGCCGTGCCGGAAGGTGGCTGGCCGATCGCCTGGGAGGAGCTCGAAGCCCTCTATCCGGAAGCCGAGCGGATCTTGGGGCTTCCCGGACCCGGAGCGTTCACGGCCGAGGCCTGGCTCAGGCGCGCGAGCCCGGCCGAGCGTGCCTTGCTCGCGAGCGGGCGGCTCGTCCCGACGGTCTCGCTCTGGGCGATCCGTCCGCGCCGCTTCGCCCGGGATTTCGCGGCCGAGATCCGGCGGAGCCCGCGGATCCGGGTGCTTTTGGGGGCGCAAGCGATCGGTCTGCGCGAGGCGGCCCGAGGCGGGCGCGTCGAGGCCGTGCGCTTGCGCACCCTCGAAGGTCGCGACCTCGAGGCACGCGGCCGAGCCTTCGTGCTCGCCTGCGGCGGCCTCGAGAACGCCCGGCTCTTGCTCCTTTCCACCGACCGTAGGCCCGAGGGGCTCGGCAACGCCCACGGCCTCGTGGGCCGCTTCTTCATGGATCATCCGCGGGCGGTCTGGGGCCGCGTCGAGCTCGCGCCCGGGACGGCGTTGCGGATCCTGCGCGGCCGTCCGGTGCCGGGTGGCAAGGTTCAGCTCGGCCTCGCCGCCGCCGCTGCCATCCGCGGCGAGCGCGGCTTGTTGCACCACCACTTGACGCTCGAGAGCGAGCAATCTTCCTACGCCCGCGAGCGGTACGACGTGGCCGTGCAGGTGGCCAAGCGCCTGCTCCGCCACGGGCATGCCGGCCGTCGGCTCGATTTGCGCGGCGTGCTCGCGGGGCGCACCCCGGACCTCGTCTATCTCCTGACCCCGAAGGAGATCCTGCCGCACTGGGCCTATCGGCTGCTCTGGTCGGCGCGCGAGCGACTGCCGCGCCGGCCCCGGGTCGAACGCTACGTCCTGGTTCATTTCTGTGAACAACCGCTCGATCCCGAGAGCCGGGTGACGCTGTCCGACCGCCGCGACGCCCTCGGGGTGCCCCGGCTGCGCCTCGATTGGCGGATCCAGCCCGAGGTCGTGCGCGGGATGGAGGCGCTCGCGGGCCTGCTCGGGGAGGAGCTCGAAAGGACGGGTGTCGGGCGGCTCTTGCCGGCCGAGGGCGAGCCCCGCTTCACCGACGCCTCGCACCACATGGGCACGACCCGCATGGGCACCGACCCGCGCCGGAGCGTGGTCGATCCTTGGGGACGCGTCCACGAAACGGCCAATCTCTGGATCGCCGGGAGTTCGATCTTCCCGAGCGGCGGGCACGCCAACCCCACCCTCACGATCGTGGCGTTGGCTCTCCGCCAAGCTCGCCGGATCGCTTCTTCGCCACCGTGACTCGCGGGCCGGCTCCCTCGCGCCCGTGTGCCGCGCGGACGAAGCGCCCGACCCGATGCCCCGGCTCACCGCTCGCGCTCGGTTTCGGCTCGCTCGACGAGAGATGGTCGTTCTCGGCGCTCGTTTCGGCGCGGGTGTCCCACCGAGCCCTTTCCCGCTTCGCTCGACCGATGCGCGCAGCGTGCCGATCGCGCTTCGCCCGGACTTCGCCCGAGGACGCTCGGCCCCCTCGCTCCGGATCGTTCCGACTGCGCCCCGGCACGCGGAGGCCCGGGTGGTCGGGCGCCTCCAGAGCCGCGCTCGGTCCCGACCGTGTGACGAGCCCGCATCTCGGCTCGGACCCGACGCGCCCCGCTCGGTGGCCGCTCCCGAAAGCGGATCGCGACCCTCGCGAGCCCCGCGCTCGATCGCTCTCCGAGGAAGGATCGCCGGAGCCGATCGCGGCTGCTCCGCCCCGTTCGCGGTTCGTCGGGCGCTCGGCGAGACGGTAGCCGGCGCGTCCGACGAGTTGGTCTCCGGCCGGGTCCGCCATCGCCCCGTTTGCCCGGCATCACCTCGGCATCGGCCTCGAGCTCCGGAGGCGAGGCGCGGTCCCCCGCGCGGCAGAGCAACCGTCAGTCGAGCTCGAAGGCGTCCTTGTAATCGCGCTTGAGGGACGGATCCTGGTGCTCCTTTTCGAGCCAGCAATTGCCGATGACGAGCCGTTCGATCTCGGTACCCATGAAGCAGCGGAACGCGTCGGTCGGCGTGCAGACGATCGGCTCGCCCCGCACGTTGAAGGACGTGTTGACGATCACCGGGCATCCGGTCCGCTGCTTGAAAGCTTCGAGTAATCGCCAGTAGCGTGGGTTGGTCTCTCGGTGCACGGTCTGGATCCGTGCCGAATAGTCGACGTGCGTGACGGCCGGGATCTCGGAGCGGACGACGTTCAGCTTGTCGATGCCGAACAGCGCTTTTTCCTCGTCGGTCATGGCGCGCCGGCGTCGCGGGACGACGTCGGCGACGAGCAGCATGTAGGGGCTGTCGGTGTCGAGCTCGAACCAGTCCGCGACGTCCTCGCGCAGGACCGAGGGCGCGAAGGGGCGGAAGCTCTCGCGATATTTCACCTTGAGATTGAGGAGCTTCTGCATGGTCGGCGAGCGCGCGTCGCCGAGGATCGAGCGCGCGCCCAGGGCCCGCGGCCCGAACTCCATGCGGCCCTGCATCCACCCCACAGCTTTACCCTCGACGAGCGCGTCGGCCGTGGCGGTGACGACCTCGTCGTCCTCGAGCACGCTGTAGCGAGCGCCGCAGGCGTCGAGCTGGCGGCGGATCTCGGCGAGGTCGAACTCCGGGCCGAGATAGGCTCCCTTCATGCCGTCGAGCTGGCCCTCGGGCACCGACTTCGGTCGGTCGAGGAACTGGTGCCAACAGGCCAGCGCCGCACCGAGTGCCCCGCCGGCATCGCCCGCCGCCGGTTGGATCCAGATCCGCTCGAAACAGCCGTCCTTGAGGAGCTTGCCGTTGGCGACGCAGTTGAGCGCCACACCGCCTGCCAAGCAAAGATTGCGCTCGCCGGTCTCGCGCGCGATCGAGCGGCCGAGTTTGAGGACCACTTCCTCCGTCACCTTTTGGATCGAGGCGGCCAGGTCCATCTCCCGCTGGGTCAACGAGGCCTCGGGCCTGCGCGGGGGCCCGCCGAACAGGCGATGGAACTTCTCGTTCGTCATCGTCAGGCCTGTGCAATAATCGAAATAGGACATGTCGAGGCGAAAAGATCCGTCTTCCTTGATGTCGATCAAATGGTCTTTGATCAGGTTCACGTATCTCGGGTCACCGTAGGGGGCGAGACCCATCACTTTGTATTCGCCGGAATTGACCTTGAAGCCGGTGTAATAAGTGAAAGCGGAATAGAGGAGGCCGAGGGAGTGTGGGAAGTGGATCTCTTTCAAAATTTTGAGCTCGTTACCGCGGCCGAGACCGAGCGATGTCGTGCACCACTCGCCGACCCCGTCCATGGTGAGCACCGCGGCACGTTCGAAAGGTGAGGGGTAATAGGCCGAAGCGGCGTGGCTCATATGATGTTCGGTGAACAAGAGGGAGCCGTTCCAGCGCTCGCCGCCGGGCAAACGTCGAATTTCCGCGGCGAGCATGCTTTTCTGGAAGAGCTTCTCCTTGACCCAGATCGGCATCGCCACGCGGAAGGAGCGGAAGCCGCGGGGCGCCATCGCCACATAGGTCTCGAGCAGCCGCTCGAACTTGAGGAACGGCTTGTCGTAGAAGACGACGTGGTCGACGCCGCCCATGTCGCAGCCGGCGGCTTCGAGGCAGTAGCGGATCGCGTGCGCGGGAAAGCCCGAATCGTGCTTCTTGCGGGTGAAGCGCTCCTCTTGAGCGGCCGCGACGATGTCGCCGTCGACCACCATCGCGGCCGCGCTGTCGTGGTAAAAGGCCGAGATGCCGAGGATGCGCATCGCCGCTCCGCTCCCGCGTTCAGAACAAGGTGTAAATGAAGGGTGCCACGGCACTACCTTTGGTCAAAACGACGAGACCGCCGAACAACAACGTCATCAGAAGGATCGGAAGGAGCCAGAACTTCTTGCGCTCGCGCATGAAAGCCCAGAGTTCCGCCAGAAAATTCATGACCCCTTCTCCTCAGAACTGGTTGCGCATGCTTTCGGGCGAAGGCCCCGGCGGCTCGCGCGGGATCCAATAGCTCGCGGCTGCCGGATCGCGCCGCAGGCGCAAAAGGTCCTTGCCGCGCAGCCGCAGAAAAAGCCCGATCGGCACGACGGTGGTCGCGTAGATCACGAACATGACGATCGGGTTGACGATCTTGAACAGGAACAGCCCGAGCCGGAGCCAAGCTCGATTGAGTGGGGCGAGGAGCGGCGGGCGAACCAGAGCCACGGCCACCAGGATGGCCCCGACCGCGGCGAGACCTCGGGCCGGAACCGTCCATCCGGTGAACAGGAACGCCTTCACGAGCCCGATCCCGACGAGGATCCCGCCCACCGTCAAACCGAAGGCGCGGTCGGTCGGCCCCTCGATCCGCTCGTGACTTTCGATCCGCTCGTGGAAGTCACCGGCCATCCTCTCCTCTCAGCGCAGATCTCAGCGCAGGCGGGCGGGCGGTTCCGATCCGGCGTCGGCGAGGTACGGCGCCTGCTCGGTGACCCAGTTCCGAACCGCCTCGGCGATGATCGCTTGACCCTTGGGATTGGGGTGCCCGTCGATGGCGAAATACAGCGCGGGCCCGCTCGGGGAAGCCCGCTCGCGCAGCGCGGCGCCGAGATCGAGGGCGGGTACCCCGGCCTCGGCGAGCTTTCGCGCAAGGGCTGCGGTGGGGCTCGCCGCGCTCTCGCCCGTGAGGGGGAGATAGACCTCTTCCTTGGTCGGCATCAGCAACACGAACAAACGACCGCCGTCGTTTTCGACGCGCGCGCGGACGCGCTCGACGGCGCCGAACGTCCGGTCGAGATCCGAAGGATCGAGACCCGCCGGTCGGGGAAGGACGAGCTGGAGCCGCTCGCCGTTCTCGAGCAGCACCGTCCGCCCACGCGAGCGCCGAGCCAAGGTCTTCGCGAGATCGGTCGCGAACCAGAAGAGATAGGTCCTTTGGGCGAGGCCGAGCAGGCTGTCGTCGAGCCAACGGTCCCCCTGCCCGCGGAAGCGGCGGTAAGAGCCGGGAGCACCCTGCTCCAACCATCGAGCGAAGGCCCGATCGTCGTCGAAATCGTTACCCGCGAAGAGACACCACAGAACGAGGGGCGGGCGGAGCCGGGAAGCGTACCGTTCGTAGATGCGCTCCTGCTGCAAGGGCCCGCTGCCGATCAAGCCGAGATTGACGATCGCCACACGGGGCAATCGGCGGCGAAGGGCGCTCACCCAATCGGCCCCGTCGTCCGCACCGTAGCCGAAGGCCATCGAGTCGCCGAGTACGACCATGTCCACCCGATCGGGCCACGGCTCCGGGTTTCGGAACCCCTTCGAATCGAGTCGGAACCGGAAGTCGAGATCGCCGCGCGCGATCCGACCCTCGAGCCCCGGGCGGTAAAGGAACCCGATTTCGGGGTCGTCGAGCACGAGGTCGCGGCCCTCGCTGTCCCTGTCGCCCGCCACCTCCACCCAATGCACCCGCAGCGCCGCTTCTTCGCCGAGCAACCCCGGGAACAGACGGAGGGTGATCTCGAACCCCACCGCGCAGAAGAGGGCACTCGCCAAGAGCAGCGCGAGGTTCGCGAGCCACCCTTTGCGCCGATCCCGTGGCCGAACGACCACGGTTTCTGCGCCCTCGAACCCTTGGCTGACCATACCGACCCTTCGCGTCCGCGGTCCGGAGTTGCTCGAACCGCCGCCCGATCGCGGGTGGAGCCGGTCCGGAGGCCGCCCCGGCCCCGCGCTCTCTCGACAGGCCTCTACCATCACATGGGTTAACGGTCCGTCAACGATTGACCGGCTGCGAGCGTTTGCGGCGGTTCTCCCGGCAAGGGACCTCGCGAGCGATCGCCGTTCGCTCGCTGTCCGTGAGGCGAAGCGCGGGGCATCTCACCGGCTCGGAGCTCCGATTCGGTGCGCCGGCCCTGTTCGCCGGAGGGGTGTTCGGCCGGTTCCGAACTCGTGTCGACGGCGCGGCCGGAGCGCGATCGGACCCCGTACCAGGGCTGCCACGACGGCCGACGGCCGTGGGTCGATCTCAACCATCAGTTGAAATCGTGGCGCCAAACCCGTGTCCTCCCGCCTTTTCGAGAACGGCTCGAAGCCGTTGAAAAATCGTTTGCCGAAAAGCGCTTAGGATGGTAACCTCAAATCGTGCGGTGATTTCGGGGCGACGCCGCGCGATCGGGTCCGTCGTCGTCGGGCGACAACCATCGGCCGAAAGGGCCGAAGGCCGGAGGTATCGCTGCGATGATCGAGGGAGTCGCCGGGGGAGGACCGGCCACGGGCCGAGGTCCGGGAGCGATCGGGGGGATCGGCGACGCACAGGGCAGCCGCGGGAACAGGCGACGAGGATCGGAGGCCGGCCTCGGCGCGGCCCTGTCCGCCAGCTTCTTGGGCCTGCTCGTGGTGCGCTCCGCCGCCGAGAGCGCCGAATTCGAATCGCCTCGGCCCGGCTCACCCGAGACCGGCACGAGGCCGGCACACGAGGTCGAGTTCGCCGTCGCCGGCGAGCCGATACGTGTCTCGGAAGGTGCTCCCGCGGCCCTCACGGCCGGGTCGGTTCTGACGACCGGCGCCCTCGTCGACACGGCCGTACTCACCCGGCTCGGTGGCGAGGCCCGATTCGACGAGCTGCCGCTGCGTCTCTTGCGGCCCGAGCCGGCGAGCGTGCCGCTCGCCGGGACGGCCGGGCACACCGGAGAGGCCGGGGCGCCCGTGACGATCGCGCTGGCCGCTGCGGCGCCCACGTCGGAGCCGCCCGTCGTCACGCCGCCCTCGGGACCCGAGGAGGATCTCGGGCCGATCGGGGAAGAGATCGTCGGTGGCGGGGAGGACGACGTGTTGGTCGGCGGCCCGCACGACGATCGAATCGATGGCGGTGGCGGGAACGACACGATCAGCGGCGGCGGCGGTGACGATGTCCTCGCCGGCGGCGACGGCGACGACCGCCTCGACGGCGGGCCGGGGGAAGACAGGCTTTCGGGAGGTACGGGCGACGACCTCCTGCTCGGTGGCGAGGGGCAGGACGCGCTCGACGGCGGGCCGGGCGACGATTTTCTCGACGGCGGTGCCGGCGACGACGTCGGCACCGGCGGCAGCGGGAACGACACGGCGGTGATCGGCTCGCCGAGCGATCTCGTCTTCGAAGACCCCTGGGGACCGGATGGCGGCGGGCGGGACACCCTCGTCGTCGGACCGGACTTCGGCGCCCAGCTCGAAAAAGCCTTTCCCATGCTCGCCAAAGGCGGGCTCGCGACCTTCATGATCGGCGACGCGGTTCTCGGCAGCCCGCCGGCGGGTGCTCCGCGGTTCAAGCAGCAGGTCCCTCCGAACGTCGAAAACGTCCGCCTGACGGGTTCCGAGGCTCATGCCGTGGTGGGTGACGGCGACGCCAACGTGATCGAGGGCAACGACGCGGCCAACCTCTTCTGGGGCGGTGGTGGCGACGACCGCGTCCGCGGCGGTGCCGGCGACGATCGGTTGTACGGCGGTCCCGGGGACGACCTCTTGCTCGGCGATGCCGGTGACGACCTGCTCGACGGCGGCCCGGGGGACGATCTGCTCTACGGTGGGACGGGGAACGATGTCTTCGTCCTGGGCCTGGCGGAGCCGGGGGTCGACCGGATCTTCGATCTCGAAGGTGCGAACCGGATCCGGATCGACGGTGTCGATCGGACCCGGCTTTCGGCACGGCTCGAGGGGGACGATCTTTACCTCGCCTACGACGACCGCGACCTCGCCGTCGTGGTCGGCCATCGCGGCCACGAGGCGGCGCTCGCAGGCGTCGAGATCGACGGCCGCCTGCACGCGCCGGCCGAATTCCTCCCGATCGTCGAGCCTCCGGCGGACGATCTGCTCGCGCCGTTCCTCGATCCGAGCGCGGGCGCGGCGCCGGTCGCGATCGACGGCGGCCCGGTGGCGGTGGCCGCCGCCGAGCCGGCTTTCGCCGAAGCGTCGGCCTTGCCCGAGCTCTTTCCCGGCGCCGATCTGTGGGTGGGCGAGCCGCCCTCGCTCGAGAGCGAGCCGGCGCCGGCCACGGTCGAGGAGGAGCGGTCGATGGCCGTGGCTGGCCGCTGACGTGGGGAAGCCCGATCGTTCGACGGTCCGGGCCGCGGCGCGCGCCACCTTCCCGCGCTCAACGCGACAGCCGGAGCTTCGAGATCCGCTTGGCGATCTGCTGGAAGGTCGACCGCAGCTGGGCACCGGTCTCGGCGGTGAAGGCGTGCTCCGGGCTCGAGGCGCAGGACCGTAGAAATTCGATCGCTGTGCGCTGATCGAGCCCGAAGCCGACGGTGAATATCGTAATCCCCCGGGCCTTGATCTCCCTGCACAGGCGTTGGGCCTGGTCGAACGAACTACCATTCGTTGCATTGCAGTTGATTTTGTAATTGCGATCACCGGCAGTCGAATCTTTCGACACGACACCGCGACAGTAGGCCGTGTTGAATTCGCCGTCGGTCATGAGGACCAAGAACTTTCGGGTGTCCGCGTCGTCGTAGGGAGCTGGTACCGACTGACCACGCCACACACCGAAGTTCGGCGAAAGCGTGTACCATCCCCAAGCGAGGCCGATGTGCCCGGCCGTGGTGCCGGCGGCCCGAAAGGAGGCGATGGCTTTCTTGAGCGTCGACTTGTCGGTGCTGAGGGGTAAGAGAGTAGCGGAAGGACAAGGATTGCCCGGACTGGCATAGTTCAAGCCGACCGGTGCGGTACGAGGCGAGACATCGCTGTAGGCATGGGGCCCGAGACGCTCGCTCACACAGGTGCTGATGGGCAACGTCGTTTCCCGACCGCGGGCGTTCACGAACCTGAACCTTTCGCAGCCCGGACTGTAGCAGATGCCAGGACGAACGGATCCGCGAACCGTCGAGGCGAGAGCTCCGACGTTGACCCCCATCGAATAGGGCACGATGGAGACCTTGCTGTAGAAAGGCGTCTGTACGTCGCGGACCACGATGTCGACGAGATCGTTGGCCGCCGCTTTCAGATCCGTGATCGGTCGACCGGCCATCGAGCCGGTGACGTCGAGGACGAGCGCCACCTCGAGGTTGGTGCCCCCGACCGTCACCTCGGCTTCGGCCCCCACCTCGATCTCGTTCACGCCGAGGACGCGCAGGAGCGTCGTCGGCACCGACGCCCGCGCGTCCACGGCGAGGGCGAGCTCGCCTTGCCGCACCGTGAAGCCGGAAAGAGCCCCCCAGCGCGTTCCCTCGTAGTTGGCCCGCAAGTATCGCTCGAGCGTGGCGAGGGCCGCAGCCTCGCTCGTCTCTTGGGCGGCGGCGAGGGCCGCGGCGTCGAGGGCGGTGCGCAGCGAAGTCCGCGCGGCTACGGCCCGCCCGACGTCGATCGCCACGCCGGCGGCGATCGCGAGCGGGACGATGGCGAGCGCCACGACCGTGGCCACGGCGCCGCGGCGGTCGCCGAGCAACGTGCCGACCCGTCGTCGCCGACCCTTCTCCCGCACGACCGGCGCGGTGCGGTTCGAGACGTCCTCGCCCATGACCGTTCTCCCGAACTCGGCGAGAACCGTGCCACGACGGGCTTAAAAAACGGTGAACATCGGCACGCTCCCGGCACTGGAGCACATCATGTGCGGTCGAGGTAAAAGCGACCGGGTCACCGGGCCGAACGCGACCGAGTTGGTGACGAACCTCGGCGCGAGGTTCACGAGGTCGATCTCGAGCCGCGTGGATCGGACCCGGCCTCGCGACAGCCGAACCTCGTGGCGGCTCGTCTCGCCCGATCGGACGGTGCGACGGCGTGAGTTTTCGGGCGCCCCCGGATCGCCGAGGCGACCTTTCGCGTCGACGCCGACGGCGGCGTCGGAGGGTCTCGCCAGGGCCGTGTCCTCGAGTGGGACGGAGATCGCCGGCTGCCGGTGCCTTTTCCCGCGGGCGCGGGCCGGTCCGGTGAAGGGTCGCGGCGTCTGCGCCGATCGGCGACGCAGCTTCGCGTGTCATCCCGAAATCCGTGAATTCGCGCGCTGCACCCGCCGGCCGGTGCCCCGTTCGGTCCGGTGACACGCGCGACGAGCGGAGCGTCCGGCCAGGGCAGGGACGCGGCAGGGTCCGCCCGCGCCCCGCGACTCGGGCTCGGATCCGAATCGTCCCTCCCCGCACGATCGACGGACGCCAGGGATCGCGAGACGAGCTGCTCCCGAGAACGTGACCGCCGCCTCCGTCGAGCCGGCTCTGCCATCGTCTCGTCGGACTGCCCCGGCACCGGAGTACGCCCCTCGCGCAGCGGATCGCCGCCGCTCGCCACCGGTCGTGGCGTTCGGGCCTGGCGGATCGCTTCGCGTTCCGAAGCGGGTGTCGATCGAGGGGGCCGGCGAGCTCACGCGCCGAGGCCGACGGGGCGGCGCGGGGGGCGGATGAAGGGCGCGCTGCCCCGGGGCGCTCGGCAGGCCTCGTCCCCGGACAGTGGCCCCGAGCGTACCGTTTCCGCGATCGCGCGTCGCAGCGCCGATCTTCCGAAAAGGACCGCGGGCTCGAGGCGAGTTTCAATCCTCGAGCGCAGCCGAGAGGGCCCGAGCGCGGACCCAGCGGATTTCGTGGTTGCGATAGATGCTTTGCAGATGAGGGTCGACGGGGACGATCGGACCGGGCGGAGCGACGACCCGCCTTGCCGCCTCGACCGCATCGGCCCACAACCCCACTCCGACGCCGGCGAGCATGGCCGCCCCGCGCGCCGCATCCAGGCCACTGCCGGCCGGCGCGAGCGCGAAGCCGAGCTGGGCCGCGAGGATCTCGCACCAAACCATCGCCTCGGCGGCGTGACCCGACAACCGAACCGGCTCTCGGATGAAGAGCTGCCGCCGGAGGCGCGCCGCTCGGTCGGCGAGTGCCGCGCCCAATCCCTCCATCACCGAGCGCGCGAGATCGGCACGCCCGATTCCGGGGCGCAGTCCGAACCACGCACCGGCCCCGTCGAGCTTGCCGCCCGCTCCCTCGAGAGGGGGGAGGAAGAGGAGGCCTCGGCTCCCCACCGGCGCAACCAAGGCTTCCCCCACGAGCGCCGCTTCGGGGTCGACCCCCGCGCTCTCCGCCGCGGCCGTCCATTCCGGCGCGAGCTCCCGGGCGAGCCAGGCGACCGGGCTCCCCGCGAGCGGCACCGCCGCGAGTAGGTGCCAGGCACCGGTGGCATCGCAGAGACATTCGATCTCCTCGTCCAACTCACGGGGGAAATCCGCCGCCCGGGCGACCAGCCCGGCGCCGGGTTCGAGCCAGGCGAGCGCGTCGCCCTCGTCGATCAGACCGGCAGCGAGCGCGCCGCAGGCGAGCACGGTTCCGCCGGCGACGACCGGCAGGCCTTCGGGGAGGCCGGTCTCCGCGGCACCCGCGACGCTCACCCGGCCGGTCACCTCGGCGCCTTCGAAGACCTCCGGCAGGAGGTCGGCCGAAAGGCCGAGCGCATCGAGCACCTCGTCGCTCCACCGCCGCGCTTTGGGGTCGAAAAGGCCGGTCGCCGAAGCCTCGCTGGCATCGGTGGCGTGCTCCCCGGTCAGACGCCGCCGCAGATGATCTTTGGGCGAGGCGACCGCTGCCACCCGCTGGGCGGCCTCGGGCTCGTTGGCGGCGAGCCAGAGGATCTTGGCGGCCGGAAGGCACGGTCCGAGGCGCCGGCCGAGTGGGCGGGACAGGCTGGCGTCGGACAGCCGGCGACCGATTTCGTGGGCTTCGTCGACGGCCCGGCGGTCGGTGCCGAGGAGCGCGGGTCGTACCGGCATCCCGCTGCGATCGAGGAAGACGAGGCCTCCCGCTTCACCGGCGAGGCCGAGCCCCACGAGATCGACTTCGACGAGCGCTTTGAGCCGCGCCACCACCTCCTGCAGGGCGTGCCAGAGGACCTCCGGGTCCTGTTCGTGGACGTCGGGATGCGCAGGAAGGGGCGGGTGCTCCGTCGAGATCCGGGCGAGCTCGCGGCCGTCCTCGGCGAGCAGCACACCCGTCGTGCGCTCCCGGCCGACATCGATCCCGAGAGCCGCTCGCACCCGTCCCGCCGCGCTTCCCATCCACCACGCCCCCGTGCGCTCGCTTCCCGCTCGCCTTTACCGCCGAGCGGCGCCTGTCTATAAGCGCGACCGCGGGGTGCCAAGGAGAAGCTCGGGTCCCGCAGCCAACCACGGCCGGAATCTTGCCGCTCGCTTCCCCGACCGCTCCTGCACTCGTGCATTTGGCGCTCCCCAAGGGCCGGATGCAGGAGAACGTGCTGCGGCTCTTGGCGGATGCGGGAATCCGGGTCACCTTCGACCGGCGCGGCTACCGGCCGGCTCTCTCGCTCCCGGGCTTCGAGGCGAAGCTTTTGAAGCCGCAAAACATCGTCGAGATGCTGCATCTCGGCTCGCGCGATCTCGGCTTCGCCGGGGCCGACTGGGTGGCCGAGCTCGAGGCCGATCTCGTGGAGCTCGTCGACACCGGGCTCGACCCGGTGACCATCGTGGTCGCCGCGGCCCCTTCGTTCCTCGTCGAGGGGCGCCTGCCCGCGGGCCCCTTCGTGGTCGCGACCGAGTACGAGCGGCTCACTCGTCACTGGCTCGCCGAGCAGGGTCTCACGGCCCGCGTCGTCCGGTCTTACGGGGCGACCGAGGTGTTCCCGCCCGAAGACGCCGACTGCATCGTCGACAACACCGCAACCGGCGCCACCTTGCAGGCCAACGGCCTCGTCGTGGTCGACGAGATCATGCGCAGTTCGACCCGGCTCTACGCCCACCCCAGGGCCCTCGACGATCCGGTGAAGCGGCCGGTGATCGAACATTTCACCCTGCTCGTCCGCTCGGTGCTCGACGCCCGGGAGCGGGTCATGCTCGAGGTCAACGTCGCCAAAGAGCATCTCGAGGCGGTGGTCGAGATCCTCCCCTGCATGCGCGAGCCGACGATCGCGCCGCTCCACCACGATGCCGGCTTCGCCGTGAAGGCCGCGGTGCCGCGGGCCCGGCTGCCGGAGCTCATTCGGCTGATCAAGGAGCGCGGCGGCACCGACATCGTCGTCTTCGACATCGCCCAGATCGTCGTCTGAGCACACGGATCCGGTCGGGAGGGAAGGGTGCAGGCGAGCCGGGAAGCGCGGATCGGTACGGTCGAGCGGCGGACCGCCGAGACGGCCGTGACCGTCCGTCTGGTGCTCGACGGCACGGGGCGCGCCGAGATCGCGAGTGGCCTCGGCTTCCTCGACCACATGCTGGTGGCCCTCGCCCGGCACGCCCGCTTCGACCTCGAGCTCACCTGCGAGGGCGATCTCGAGGTCGACGACCACCACACGGTCGAGGACTGCGCGTTGGCCCTCGGCAGCGCGCTCGATGCGGCCCTCGGCGAGCGGCGCGGCATCCGTCGCTTCGGCTTCGCCTTCGCCCCGCTCGACGAGGCCCTCGCCCGGGTCGTGGTCGACCTCTCCGGGCGGCCGGCACCGCGGGTGGCGCTCGGTTTGCGGCGCGAGCGGATCGGCGAGGTCGCCTGCGAAAACCTCGCCCATTTCTTCCATGCGTTCGCGGTTGCCGGACGGATGGCGCTGCACGTCGACCTCGAGCGCGGCGAGAACGACCATCACCGGGTCGAGGCGGCGTTCAAAGCGCTGGCCCTCGCCTTGCGGACCGCCGTATCGTTGGACGGCTCGGAGGACGTGCCGAGCACCAAGGGCGTGCTCTGACGTGGCGAACGATCGACCGCCGCCTTCGATCCGAGGTCGTCGATGGCCGAGGTGCTGATCGTCCCGACCGGCACCGCCAACCTCGCGAGCGTCGCCGCGGCCTTCCGCCGGCTCGGGGCGGCCGTGCGGACGGCCGAGCGCGGCCGCGAGATCCTCCGGGCGAGCCACGTCGTGCTGCCGGGTGTCGGGGCGTTCGGTGCCGCCATGGCCCGGCTCATGGGGCAGGGTTTCGCCGAGGCCCTGCGCCGAAGGATCGCCGAAGGGCGGCCGACCCTCGCCGTGTGCGTCGGGCACCAGCTGCTGTTCGCAGCGAGCGAAGAGAGCCCGGGTGTCGCGGGTCTCGGGGTCGTGCCCGGCACGGTCGGCCGCTTCCCCTCGAGCGTGCGCGCCCCGCAATTCGGCTGGAACCGGGTGGAGCCGGATCCGAGCTGTCGGCTCGTCGAGCCCGGTTGGGCCTATTTCGCCAACTCCTATCGGGCCGTCGCGGCCCCGGGCTGGGCTTGTGCCTGGAGCGAACACGGCGGTCGGTTCTTGGCGGCGATCGAGAAGGGGCGCGTGTTGGGCTGCCAATTCCATCCCGAGCTCTCGAGCGGTTGGGGCGCGCGCCTCCTCGCCCGCTTCCTCGCCCTGGAGCCCGGCTGAGATGCTCGCGCGACGCATCATCCCCTGCCTCGACGTGAGCCACGGCCGGGTGGTCAAGGGCGTCCGGTTCCAGGGGCTGCGCGATGCCGGCGATCCCGCCGAGCGGGCCCGCCTGTACGAGGAGCAGGGCGCCGACGAGATCGTGATCCTCGACGTCTCGGCGACACCCGAAGGGCGCGGCCACCAGCTGGAGACGGTCGCCCGGGTCCGCGAGGTGCTGGCGATCCCGCTCACCGTCGGCGGCGGCGTCCGGAGCACGGAAGATGCCTGGCGGCTCCTCGAGGCGGGGGCCGACAAGGTCTCGGTGAACACCGCAGCGGTCGAGCGGCCGGCGCTCCTGGCCGAAATCGCGACGCGGTTCGGCCGGCAGTGCTGCGTGCTCGCGATCGACGCGGCGTTGCGCGACGGCCGCTTCGAGGTGCTCGTCAAGGGCGGTCGGGAGAGAACCGGCAAGGACGCGGTCGCGTGGGCGCGCGAGGGGGAGAGGCTCGGGGCCGGCGAGATCCTGCTCACCTCTTGGGACCGCGACGGCACCCGTTCCGGGTACGATTTGCCGCTCACGCGCGCGGTCGCCTCGGCCGTCCGCATCCCGGTGATCGCCTCGGGTGGTGCGGATACCCCGGAGCATCTGGCCGAGGCGCTCGAGGCCGGGGCGGATGCGGTGCTCGCCGCCTCGATCTTCCACGACGGCGATCGGACGGTGGCCGAGGTCAAGCGGTTCTTGGCGGCGCGCGGGGTGGGGGTGCGGCCGTGATCGTCCCGTCGATCGACTTGCGAGGCGGGCGGACCGTCCAGCTCGTGGGCGGCGAGCGGCTCGCCCTCGAGGCCGGCGACCCTCTGCCGATCGCCGAGCGCTTCGCGCTCGCGGGTGAGCTCGCGGTGATCGACCTCGACGCGGCCATGGGCGAAGGCTCGAACGCCGCGCTCGTCGAACGGCTGCTCGACGCCGGCTTCCCTTGCCGGGTGGGTGGCGGGATCCGCGATCGGGAGACGGCGCTGCGCTGGCTCGACCGCGGCGCACGGAAGGTCATCCTCGGCACCGCCGCGCGCCCCGAGCTTCTTTCGACCTTGCCGCGCGAGCGGCTGATCGCGGCACTCGACGCCCGCCACGGCGAGGTCGTGGTGGAAGGCTGGCGGAAGGGCACCGGCCGCGGGATCCTCGAGCGGATCGACGAACTGCGCCCGTTCGTGAGCGGATTCCTCGTGACCTTCGTCGAGCGCGAAGGGCGGATGGAGGGGACCGACCTGGCACTCGCCGAGGCGGTGGTTCGGGCGGCGGGCCCGACTTGCCGGGTGACGATCGCCGGCGGGGTCACGACCGCCGAGGAGATCGCCGCCCTCGACCGCATCGGCGCGGACGCGCAAGTCGGCATGGCGCTCTACACCGGCAAACTCGACCTGGCCGATGCGATCGCCGCGCCCTTGCGCTCCGATCGGCCGGACGGGCTCTTCCCGACCGTCGTCGTCGACGAGCGCGGGCTCGCCCTCGGGCTCGCCTGGAGCTCGCGCGATTCCTTGCGCGAGGCGGTCCGGCGGCGCGCGGGTGTGTATCAGTCCCGATCGCGTGGGCTCTGGATCAAGGGCGAAACGAGCGGGGCGCGTCAGGAGCTGTTGCGGATCGACCTCGATTGCGACCGCGACGCGCTGCGCTTCGTGGTCCGCCAGAAGGGGCCGGGCTTCTGTCACCTCGAACGCTTCTCTTGTTTCGGTGAGGCCGAGGGCCTGGCCCGCCTCGAGGCGACGCTCGCGGCCCGCCGCGCCGCCTCGCCCGAAGGATCCTACACCGCGAAACTCTTGGCCGATCCGGCGCTCCTCGCCGCGAAGCTCCGCGAAGAGGCGGACGAGCTCGCCCGGGCCGCGAGCCGTGAGGCGGTGATCTGGGAGGCGGCCGACCTCCTCTATTTCACGATGGTCAAACTCGCCGCATCGGGCGTGAGCCTGGCCGAGGTCGAGCGCCATCTCGACCGCCGCGCGCTCGCCGTGACCCGCCGCGACTGAAGCCGGCCGGCAGTAGAGGATCCGCCGCGGCCGGGTCGCCGCAAGGGCACCGGCGATCGCCACGAGCCATGCGCGCACCACCGCGAGAAGACGGCGCACCGGACCTCGCACCCGTTCGTTCCGTCGCCATCTTCCGCCGAAATGGTTGAGATCGGGTTAACGGCGGCGCAGCGGCTGCGCAGCTCGCCGTCCGCGCGACCCTCGGGCGGGGCCGGCGTCGAGCCGGCGCGGTGGTGGCGCGCCCGCGGCGGCTGCGGGGTCGGGCGTGGTCGCTCCCGATCGAGCGGTGCGGATCCGTGACGGACCCGCACGTCTCCCTTCAAGACTTGGCCTCGCAGACCAACGAGACGATGAGCGGGTTCGGCTGTAGATCGTAGACCGCCCCGGTCCCGTAGTCGATCGGCCCGCCCAAAAGGATGCCGGAGCC
>Ga0197142_1001055_pt1 | contig 25440 bp, 26 predicted proteins | sample GBS60_MetaG_FD_148614 | JGI IMG/M metagenome (GOLD analysis project Ga0197142, IMG submission 148614) | Sediment microbial communities from Great Boiling Springs, Gerlach, Nevada, United States - GBS 60_MetaG | ecosystem: Environmental > Aquatic > Thermal springs > Hot (42-90C) > Sediment... | reverse complement strand
CAACCAACCTGTTTGGGCCGGTGGCCACTCTGCCGGTGATGGTTTACTTCTTCTCAATTATTCCCTTCAAGGTGCAGCAGGAGCTGGCTTGGGCGGGAGCCCTGGTGTTGCTGGCCATTGTTTTGGCAGCCAGCTTGATTGCCCGCTTCTTGGTGTACAAGACCAGAAAATAGCTCAGACCGGCTTTGGCCAGACTTGAATTAAGACCTGAGTGAACGCCTACCCTTGCGAGCAAGGCCATGAAAACTGAATCTGCCCATCAAACCAACTACGTTTTCAGGACTGAGAACTTAAGTGTCTATTACGGCTCCAACCTGGCGGTGAAAAACGTCACCATGGATATTCCTGCCCGGCAAATTACGGCTTTTATCGGGCCTTCCGGCTGCGGCAAAAGTACCATCCTGCGCTGCTTTAACCGCACCAACGACCTGATCCCGGGGGCACGCGTCGAGGGCAAGCTTACCTACCGCGGCAAGGACCTCTACGCCAAGAATGTGGATCCGGTGGCGGTGCGGCGGCGCATTGGCATGGTGTTCCAGAAGCCCAACCCCTTTCCCAAGAGTATCTACGACAACGTCGCCTATGGCCCGCGGGTGCTGGGGATGAAGGTCGATTTGGACGAAGTAGTGGAAACCTCCCTGAAGCGGGCTGCCCTTTGGGACGAGGTCAAAGATAGGCTGAGGGAGAACGCGCAGTCGCTCTCGGGCGGGCAGCAGCAACGCCTCTGCATTGCCCGGGCCTTGGCGGTGCAGCCAGATGTCATCCTCATGGACGAGCCCTGCTCGGCGTTGGATCCCATCTCCACCCGCCGTATCGAGGAGCTGATGAAGGAGCTGAAGCAGGACTACACCATCATCATCGTCACCCACAACATGCAGCAGGCCAGCCGTGTTTCGGATATGACGGCTTTCTTCAGCGTGGAGCTGGTGGGATCCAACCGCGTGGGCGAACTGGTGGAGTTCGACCGAACCGAGGTGATCTTCAGAAACCCCGCCAAGGAGGCGACTCGAGACTACGTGGCCGGGCGCTTTGGCTAACCCCCTAACTGAAGGCAGGCGAATGGTAGGCTTGTTGGGGGCTCTCCCTTGGTAATGATGGGATCGAGGCAGATTACCCCTAGAGAGGATCCCTATGACTGTTGTGGCCCCTGAAAAGCTGCAGGGCCTGCTTGCGGAGCTGGCCGACATTGAAACCATCACCGATCCAGCGCAAGTTGCCAAGTTGTCGCTGGACTTTTACCACTACAGCCCTGTGCTGAGCCGGCAGTTGAGCGACAAGCGAGGGGATGTGGTGGTCCGCCCAGCAAATGAGCAAGAGGTCAAGCGGGTGGCAGCAGCCTGTGCCAAGTGGCGGATACCTCTAACCGTACGGGGCGCAGGCACCGGCAACTACGGCCAGTGCATCCCCCTAGCTGGCGGCGTGATCCTGGAGATGAGCAAGCTCAATCAGGTGCTCTGGGCCAAGCCGGGTCTGGCGCGGGTGCAGGCAGGAGCCAAGCTGGCTGCAATTGACAAGCAGACCCGGGAGATGGGCTGGGAGATCCGCATGGCTCCTTCCACCTACCGCACCGCCACCATCGGTGGCTTTATTGCTGGCGGCAGCGGCGGCATTGGCTCTGTGACCTACGGCCAACTGCTGGATCGGGGCAACATCTTGGGGCTGCGGGTAATCACGGTGGAGGAGGAGCCGCGGGCCCTGGAGCTGCGGGGGGACGACGTGTTCAAAGTCAGCCATGCCTGGGGCCTCACCGGGATCATCACCGAGGTGGAGATCCCGCTGGCGCCGGCTTACCCCTGGGCAGAGCTGATAGTAGCCTTCCCGCCGGAGGTGGGATTCATGCCCTGCGCCCACTTTGGCCAGGCTCTGGCTGAGGCAGATGGGATTCTAAAGAAACTCATCAGCCTGCACGCCTGGCCGATCCCTCGCTACTTTCTCCCCCTGCAGGACTACTTGCCCCAGGGATCCGCCGTGGCCCTCTTGATGGTGGCCGAATACAGTCTGGAGCCGCTGCTGGAGTTAACCCGGGAGCATGGCGGCCAGGTGGTCTACAACAAAACGGCTCAGGAGGCCAGCAAGGGGATCTCGCTGGGGGAATTTTCCTGGAACCATACCACCTTGCACTGCCGTAGCGTGGATCCCAACTTGACCTATCTACAGTCAATCTTCCCGCCTGACCGGGAGCTAAAGGTGGTGCAGCACCTATACGAGCACTTTGGCGACGAGGTGCTGATGCACCTGGAATGGATTCGCCTCCGGGGACAGGCTACCCCGGTCGGCCTGCAAATTGTGCGCTTTACCACGGAAGAACGCCTTAACGAGATCATGCGCTATCACGAGGCGCAGGGAGTCTTCATCGCCAATCCCCACACCTTCATCATCGAAGAGGGGGGGCGCAAAGTGATGGATCCGCGCCAAGTTCGCTTTAAAGAGGAGGTGGATCCCTATGGGCTACTCAATCCGGGCAAGATGCGCAGCTGGCGGAAATAAAGCCTCTGCTTAATCTGCTTAATCCTGGGGCAACAGCAGCAGCAAGGGGGGAAGGAACAGCCAAACTGCCACCCCTAGAGATGCCAGCGCCGCCACCAACACCGCCCCAGCAGCACAGTCTTTGGCAATTTCTGCCAGCAGGTGATAGCGACTGCCTAAGGTGAGATCCACCACTGCTTCTAGGGCGGTATTCACCAGCTCGAGCGCCATCACTAGCCCACTGGTTAGGCTAATCAAGGCCATCTCTACGGCGCTCAAGTGTAGGGCCAGGCCTAAGCCAAAGGCCAGCACCGTTGCCAGAAGGTGGATGCGAAAGTTGCGCTGGGTGCGAACGGCATACAGCAAGCCCTTGCCTGCGTAGTAAAAACTTTTGCCCAGGTTGGTGGCTACCCGCCAAGAAGGGGGGCGCTGACAGGGATCCACTTGGGCACCCGAGGAGGAATGAGCAGGAGCTTGCTGCCGGAAGGCTGCCAAGCGCAGGGGTGAGAGAAAACGACTAGGACTGTTGGCCATGAGCCACCTCCACCTCTTCCTGAATGGCAGCAAGCAAGTGTTGCTGTTGCTGCAGCATGCGCTGCAGGGAAAGCTCATCTGGGTGATCCCATCCCAAGAGATGCAGCAGCCCATGACTAGCCAGCCAGGCCAGTTCGTGGGAGAGGGGGTGCCCTTGGGCCTTGGCCTGGGCGCAGGCGGTAGGTACAGAAATCACAATATCTCCCAGCAGACGCACCCCTGTTAGCTTTTGCAACTCTACAGGAGTAACCATCTCCTCAGCAGCAAAGGCTAGCACGTCGGTGGGGGCGTCAATGTGACGAAAGTCACGGTTGAGCTGGCGAATGTGTTCGTCAGAAGTGAGGCAGAGGCTGAGCTCACAGGGATCCGTCACCCCCAGCTGGCGCAGCCAGGCCTCAAACCAGCGGCGCCAAGTGGCCTCCTCAACCGGGGTGGGGACCTTCTGCTCCAGGTACAGATCTAGGAACCCCTTCATACACCATGCCCCCTCTTCTACCGGCTTGTTCAAGTTAACCGGGTTTGGGAGCCACCTTTCTCTGGGCGACAAGCTGCTCTAGCGTTTGCCGCAGCTGATTTTCCCACTTTTGCCGGTCCTCGTCTAGCCCCTCTCCTGCAAACAGCTCCGCCGGGAACAGATCCCCGCCAACCCCGACAGCCCAGGCCCCTGCCTGCAAATACTCAGCAGCATTGGCCAGGGTAACTCCTCCAGTGGGGATCAAGGGCAGGGATCCCAGCACGGGCTGGAGGTGGCGTAGGTAGCGAGGTCCGCCTACGCTTTCTGCTGGAAACAGCTTTACCGCCGCTGTTCCTGCCTGCCACGCTCTCCAGATCTCGCTGGGGGTGAGAGCACCCGCAACAATGGGCAGCCCCACTTCCTGCCCCCAGCGAATGAGGCTCTCGTCAGTGAAAGGGCAAACACAGAACTGGGCTCCCGCCCGCCAAGCCTCCTCCGCCATCTGTTGATTGAAGACGGTGCCTACTCCTACCCAACAGTGGGGGTGCTCTTGTCGCAGGTGGCCAATGAGCTGCAAATACTGAGGAACTGGCGTGGTAATTTCAATGTGGCGGATTCCGGCTCGGATGGCCAGAGTGGCTCCCGCTAGGGCTTGGGCAGAGCTGGCCAAGAGACGAATTACCGCAATCAATGGCTGCTGCCACAGCTCGAGTAGCCAGGGGTGTCGTGGCTCAGAACCCTCGAAGACCATTTTTGCAGTTGCCCAGCTTAGCTTCAGTTTCCACCATTTTTGTTATTGGGGTCAGCCGGGTGAGAAGATGGCTACTGCATTGCCAGTGTTTTATGCTTGGGTCTCCACCAGCCGCCATTGGTATCTTTAGGGGCGGTAGCGGCTGAGAGGGTGGGGAGTGATGACACGCAGCCTAAAGGCATGGGCAATCCTGGGGTTGCTGGCCCTCCTGCTGTTAGGAGGAGTAGGAAGAGTTGCCCCGTCGCAGGCGCAGAATGTCCACCAACTGCAACAGCGGCAGCAGCAGATCCAGCAGCAAATCCAGCGCAACCAGCGCCGCCTTGGGGAGCTGCGCCAAGCCGAAGAAGAAGCCCGTCGCCGCATGGGATCCCTGCGGCAAAACCTTCGGCAGACCGAAGTTAGCCTACAGGATAACCAATACCGCCTGGAGCAAGCCCAGAAAGCGCTGGAGCAAGCGCAGCAGGAGCTCCAAGAGCTGGAAGACCGCTTGAGGCGGCAGCAACGGGGGACGGCCGCCCGCCTACGCTACCTGCAGCGGCAGGGGGCCGAACACTGGTGGGCTTTGTTACTCACTAGCCGGGACCTCAACGAGTTTTTCGACCGCCGCCACCAACTGCAACTCTTGATCGAGGCGGATCGACGGTTAATCCAAGAGCTGCAGGCGATGGCCAAGGAGGTGGAGCAACAGCGCATTGCCTTGGAGGCCCAGCGCAACGAGATCTCCCTAATCTTGCAAGAGCTGGCCGCCCAGAAAAACCAACTGCAGCAGCAGGCGGCGGCCCAAGAGCAGCTGATGAGCCGCTTGGCCAAGGAGCGCGCCGCCTATGAAGCAGCCCAACGGCGGCTGGAAGCCGATTCCCAACAGCTTACCCGTCTCATCCAGTACCTGCTTGCTCAACAGGCCCGCCAGCGAAGGGGTAGGGATCCCTTTCAGGGGAGAGGCCGGCTGCTCCCGCCAGTGCACGGGCCAATTACCAGCGGCTTTGGCTGGCGGGTTCACCCCATCTATGGCAGCCGCCGCTTCCACACAGGGATTGACTTTGGGGTGCCCATCGGCACGCCCGTGAGAGCGGCAGAACGGGGCACTGTTCTCTACGCCGGCTGGTATGGCGGCTACGGCTACACGGTCATCATCAACCACGGCGGCGGCATTACTACCCTCTACGCCCACAACAGCCGCATCACGGTGGGGGTAGGCCAGGAGATCCAGCGCGGGCAAGTCGTTGCTGCTTCCGGCTCCACTGGCCTCTCCACCGGGCCTCATGTTCACTTTGAAGTGCGGGTCAACGGTCAGCCGGTCGATCCCCGCCGTTATCTATAGAGCACCACCTCTGCCGGCAGGGGCTGCAGAGATCCCTCCTGCAGGAGCCAGCGCACATCGGCAATAGCAGCCAGTTCCTCCGGGTCGTGGGAAACCACCAGCACTGTCCAACTAGATTTCAGGCGCGCCAACAGCTCAATCAACTGCTGTCGCACTGACCAATCTAGCCCTGCTGTCGGCTCATCCAGCAGGAGCAAGAAGGGGCCACGAATGAGCTGCACTGCTAAGGCCAGGCGCCGCTGTTGCCCACCACTAAGGCAGTTGGGGGAGCTATGCAAAGGGATCCCTTCCAGTCCCACTTGCTTGAGGACGTTCTCGACTTCCTTGGGGGTCAGCTCCGGGTGGCCAAAGCGCATTTCCTCTAGCACCGTCAGGCCACAAAAGTGCCGCTCCGGAAACTGAAACACTAGCCCTGCTAGGCTGCGCAGCTGCTGAGGAGAGAGCTCTGTTTCTCCCCAGGCAATCCGCCCGCGCGTGGGCCGCGCCAATCCGGCCAAAATTTCCAGCAGGGTGCTCTTCCCGGCCCCGCTTTTGCCCACAATCAGCCCCAGTTGGTTTAGGCCCAGCTCAAAGGAGAGATCGCGGAGAATTGGCTGGGGAAGAGCTGCCGGGTGATAGAAAAGGTGCTGGACCTGCAACATGGGCGCCTGAGCTGGGAAAGCTGTCCTCATTTTGGCACCGGAAAGCGGCCAAGAACAGCTAGAGCCACTCTTCTAGGCGCCCCAGCTGATCCCGGAAACCATCGGTGAGTTCGCGGTACCATTCCCGCAGCTCCAATTGATCCACGGCCCGCCGCAGCACCTCTTGGGAGCGCTCAATGGGGCGCAGGGCTGCTGGCGGGATCCCTTCTTGGACAGCCCACTGTTCAAACAGAGCCAGCTCCGTTTGCAGGTAGAGGATGAGATTGGCCACATCCTGCGGGTGGGGGTAGCGGGTGGCATCTGGCATAGGGGATTGAACCAGAGGAACTAGCTCTATTTTGGCCGAGAATCTACCCCCCTGCCTGCGGGGGAGAGCCTTGCCAATCCTTGCCCACTTCTGTACGCTGAACCAGAGAACAATGCTTCCTGCTGCCACTCCATGAACCAAAAGCTTTTGTTTGTGTGCTTGGGCAACATCTGCCGATCCCCTGCCGCCGAAGGGATCACCAATTACCTCTTACGCAGCAGCGGCTACGAGGGAGCTATTATCTGTGATTCAGCAGGGACAGCTGCCTACCACATTGGCAGTCCCCCAGATCGCCGTATGCGCCAGGTTGCCCAGCGCTATGGAGTGGAGCTGCACGGCCAAGCCCGGCAAATTCATCCTTTGGATCTGCGGGAGTTTGACTTAATCCTGGCCATGGATCGGCAAAATTATCGCGACATCCTCAGACTTGATCCTCAAGGAAAGTATGCTGAAAAAGTGCGCCTAATTTGTAGCTACTGCCGCTTCCATACGGACGAGGAAGTTCCGGATCCCTACTACGGAGGTGAGACTGGCTTCCATTACGTCATCGAGTTGCTTTGGGATGCCTGCAGTGGCTTACTGGAGTCCCTAATCCCTGGGATCCAATGCCCGCCCTTGCCAACCCAACCTTCTCAGCCTTCTGCATCCGGAAGTTGACTTGAAAAGTTGAGGAGCTGGCCGCATCCCCCCCTGGCGCATAGGCAGGCTTGCTCAGTGAGCTCTAGAATAATTAACCACTGCCTCGGAAGTAGCCCCTAGCAGGAAACCCATCCTGGGATCCCTTTCCACAAAGTGTACCGTCTGTGATGGTGGAGCTATGGCCTTTTCCACAGCAACTCTGGGTTACCCTCGAATTGGGAAAAATCGTGAACTGAAAAAGGCACTTGAGTCCTTTTGGAGTCAGAAATCTGATGCAACGAGTATTCAGAAAACCCTGCAACAGGTGATGCTAGACAATTGGCAGACACAGAAAGATGCAGGTATTGATTACATTGGTATTGGGGACACTTCCCTCTATGACTTAGTTCTGGACTGGAGTGTATTTTTGGGATTGATCCCCAAGCGATTTCGTCACTTGTCGGGGCTTGATCAATACTTTGCAATGGCCCGAGGGAAAGAGGGTATCCCAGCTCTAGAAATGACCAAGTGGTTTGATACTAACTACCATTACCTAGTGCCAGAAATTGATGAGGATACCCAACCCGAAGCCAATTTTTTCAGCTTCCTAGCAGTAGTCAACCAAGCGCAAAGCATCCTAGGACAGAGAGCTGTTCCCATTATTCTTAGCCCCGTCACCTTACTTTGCCTCAGTCGCCTTAAGGGGAGCTTGCAAGAACATTTGCAGCGCTTGCTGCCCTTGTATGCTGAATTGCTAAGGCAACTGGCTGCAGGTGGCATTACTGAAGTGCAGTTCCACGAACCAATTCTGGTTACAACCCAAGCAGAAGCTCTGCAAGAAGCAGTTACAACCACCTATACCCACCTGACCACTGTAGGGATTCCAATTCATTTGGTGACCTATTTTGACGACTTGGGAAAAACCTATCCTTGGGTTGTGGAATTGCCAGTAGCAGGCATTGGCCTGGATTTTACGCGGGGGAATAACTTAGAACTTCTGCAAACCTATGGGTTTCCTAGTAATAAGCAACTGGGGGTGGGTTTGGTAGATGGTCGCAATATTTGGAAAATTCGTCCCCAACGTGTACTTTCTATCCTAGAGAACATTCAAAAGGTTACTACCAATTTGCGAATTCAGCCCTCTGCATCCTTGCAATTTGTACCCTATGATGCCCGACGAGAAACCCACTTACCCACCCCCCTCCTCCAAGTGCTGAGCTTTGCAGAACAGAAGTTAGAGGAAGTTGTCCTTTTGGCCCAGGGAGGTTCAGCAGCCCAGGAGGAATTGGCCACCATCGAGGCGCAGTGGCGGGAGTTTGCTGAGTTTAGTCCCCAAAATCCAACTGTCCGGGAGCGAGTTCGTCAGGTAACCGCCCAAAGTCTGGAACGGGCGCTACCTTACGACCAACGCCGCCCTCTGCAACCTCAACTGCCCCTTTTGCCTACCACCACTATTGGCTCGTTTCCCCAAACTGCTGAAATACGTCAACTGCGGGTCAAGCGCAAACGGGGTGAGATTACTCAGGCGGAGTACGAAGCAGCCATTGATGCGGAAATTGCTCGCTGTATCCGTTGGCAGGAGGAGGCGGGGCTAGACGTTTTGGTGCATGGGGAATTTGAACGCACCGATATGGTGGAATTTTTTGCACAACAGCTGGAAGGCTTTGCCTTCACAGAACACGGCTGGGTGCAGAGCTATGGTAGCCGCTGTGTGCGTCCACCCATTATCTATGGGGACGTGGTGCGCCGTCAGCCCATGACTGTGCGGGAATTTCGCGTGGCTCAATCCCTTACCTCAAAGATTGTCAAAGGAATGTTAACAGGGCCCGTAACCCTGTTGAACTGGTCTTTTGCACGCGATGATCTCCCCAGACGGGATCAAGCAATCCAGATTGCTTTGGCGCTGCGGGATGAGGTGGCCGACCTAGAGGCTGCGGGCGCTAGGATAGTGCAAATTGATGAACCGGCACTGCGGGAGGGATTGCCCTTAAAGCGAGAGCGTTGGGATGAATACCTCTCTTGGGCAGTGGATGCTTTTCGCCTAGTTGCAGGTGTTGCCAGGCCTGAAACCCAAATTCATACTCACATGTGTTACTCAGAGTTTGGCGACATCATGCCCCACATTCAGCGCTTGGATGCGGATGTGCTTTCCATTGAAAATAGCCGCAGTAACAACGAAACCCTCCGGCAAATTGCCGAGGCAGGCTACCGGCATCAAGTGGGAAATGGAGTGTATGACGTTCACAGCCCCGTGGTACCCACTGTAGAGCAGATAGTTCAACAGCTGAAAAAGGCTATAGAGCTTCTGCCGCTGCAGCAGATTTGGGTAAATCCTGACTGTGGACTGAAGACTCGCCGCTGGGAGGAGGTTATCCCTGCTTTGAAAAACATGGTGGCAGCAGCGAAAATGCTCCGGGAAGAAATTCAGGGAGCTTCTACACCCTCCTCAGCTGGGTAAAGCTGGCCTGCTACTATCCTTGGTTGTTCTCTAAAAGAGAGGGGGCGGTGATGGCAAGCCAAAAAACTTTGCTCACACCACACACCGCCTCTTTTCTCCGCTTAGCAAGGGCTGCTTTCGAGGGATAGGTAGATCCTACGCTACTGCATTTCCAGTTAGGCATTCTGGCTTTTGCTGGTACTTTCTAGCTTTACCCTTCACGGAGGCTACCACTTGAGCAGGTTGAACCTCTCCATATCAATGGTAGCGCGATTGCGATAGATCCCTAACACAATAGCCAAGCCTACAGCGGCCTCGGCAGCCGCCACAGTAATGACAAACACTGAGAAGACTTGGCCGCGGATCATAGCCGAGTCCAAAAAATTCGAGAAGGCCATAAAGTTTAAGTTGACAGCATTGAGCATCAGCTCAATTGACATCAGCACCCGAATGGCGTTGCGGCTAACAACTAATCCGTAAATGCCAATACAAAAGAGGACTGCTGCTACCACTAGAAAAAACTGCAGTTGCAACATTGCCAAAGGCTCCAATGGATAGAGAGGTACGAGGAAAGCACTAGGTGGATGGCCGAAAGCAGGCCGCTTTAACGGGTGCTCACCAGTTCTGTCTGGCGTTCCAACTCGGATTCAAGCTGGGGCCGGGCCCGCTCCAGCAAGCTAAGATCCCCCTCTTTGGCTTGGGGGACGACGAACTCTCGACGCGCTAGTACAATGGCTCCAATCAGGGCCATCAGTAGCAGAACAGAAGCCAGCTCGAACGGCAACAGGTAATCGCTAAAGAAATGCCCGCCGATCACCATAGCACTACTCATGGGCTGGATCGGCTGCAACTGCCAGGGGGTATTCAGGGCCATTGCCGTTAGGAGGGCAAACAGACCCAAACACACTACTGCTGTTACTCCATCGCGCAGCCAGCCTAGCTTTAGAGGGGCAAAGGTGTAGCGGCGGTTCACCAGCATGATGGCAAACAGGATCAGTACGTTGACAGCGCCGACGTAGATCAACACTTGAGCTGCGGCCACAAAATCGGCGTTCAAGAGGAGATACAGCCCAGCAATGCTCAGGAAAACGCCCCCCAAGAGAAAACCAGAATAGACAATGTTAGGGGCCCAAATCACCCCCAAGGCAAAGCCGATGGCCATTGCCGAGAGCACCCCAAAGGTAACCAGCTGTACGCCTTCTGCAAGAGTCATGGGCTTTTATCCTCACCAGTTGTTATTGTCACTCCCTTACCACTGTACTGTCCTAACGGATCTAAGAGAAGGCCGGCTCTCCTTTTAGATCGATAGAGAAATCTCTAGGGTTAGGGGGCATTCACTACCTTTTACCAACTGCCGCCTGCTCCGTCGCCGTCGCTGCTGCCGCCCCCGAAATCGCTATCAGAGCTATCAGAGGTACTTCCAGAATCCCTCTCGGAGTCACTGTCCCTAAGGGGCGGGATCACCACTGTTCTCTCGCTACGGTACTGGCAAATCGGGCAGGTTAGGATCTCCAACTTCAAACCGCTGGAGGAATAGGTTGCTTCCTGGAGAATCTGGGTAGTGAGGTCAAGGGTAAGGGCTTGACAGCTAGGGCAGTAAAGGTGACGGTAGGCTATTCCCTCGCGAACAACCAGGGCAACTCCCCGACAGGCGGGGCAAAACCAGCCGTAGTAGCGGGCTCTGCGCTGGCTTTTGGCCAGGCGATGCGCTGGGGGAAGTTGCTTATCCAGAACTTGCGGCTGGATGGGGCGCAGGGGCCGACCGCAGCTTTGACACACCACTGGCTGAAACGGGATCCCACGCTTCGAGCCCAAGATGCCGTCGGTGGTCACAACTGCCAGGAAGGGCAGCACCAGTACCAGCCAGTTACCGCTGACCGACATCAGGAAAAGACCAAGGCAGAGGGAACCGGGATAGAGAAGCCGGCGAATGGGGGCGCTCTGGAGCGAAGAGAAGGCAGCCGTTGTCCCCTGCTCTCGGCGTGTTAGCGATAGGACTTTCGCTCCTCCCCGCTCAGCCTTGAGATAGACCGGCAGGCGGGAGCGCCGCCACCCCAGCCCTAGGAGCAGGATCCCCAGCAGCAGTAGGCTCCCTTCCAGCAAGCCTTGAGCAATGGCCAAGGCTTCCCTTCCACCTGCTCCAGGAACAGCTGCAGGGGAAAGCGCAGAGGAAGCTTGAACCTCGGCAACTGGCTGCCCCTGCAGCACTGCAGTTAACTGCCGTACTCCTGCCAAGGTGCCGCCATCGAAATCCCTATTGCGAAATTTGGGTAGAATGTGCTGGTCGATAATCTGCTGAACGCGGCTGTCAGGAAGGAGGGTGGCCAAACCCCTGCCAGTCTCAATTTCCACCCGCCGATCCCCCACCGAGATGAGAAACAACACGCCGTTGTTGCGACCGGCCTTGCCAATGCCCCAGTAGTTAAATAGCTGCGTGGTGAACGCTTTCGGCGTGGCATATCCCTGAGTATTGGGTACCGTCACCACCGCCATCTCGGCAGTGGTACGCTGCTCAAGCTGGGTAAGGAGACGGTTGAGCTCGTTTTCAGTGCTGCTGCTGAGGATGTTGGCGGTGTCGGAAACCCATCCTCCATACTGGCGGCGGGGGTTGGGCACTTGTTCGAGGGTAATGGCCCAAGCAGGCTGCGGGATCCACAGCGATACACTGAGCAAGACTGCCGCCCAAACTTTTGGCATAGCTCACCTGGCTGAGCGCTGCCTTGGTTTTAGCACAGGCCCCTCAGCTGGAGATTCCTCCTCCCTTGCAACGTTGTCTACCGTCTCCGCTGCGGGGAAGCCCTATCCCTCAGGGTCAGCTTTGCCCGGTTATCCCCGCGGGATCCTCCAAATGGAGCGGCTCTGGCCAGGCCTCCTCTTGCCACTCCACCCCAAAGCACTCCTGCGCTGCCTGGAGAAAATGGGCAACCAAAGCAGGGATCCCCGGCGCTGTGGGGCAAAGGTCGTACAGGCCAATCACCTGCGAGCCGGGCAGATAGCGCTCCCACAGCTCGAGATTGGGCCGCAGCAAGAGGGATCCCTGTTGCAGGATCCCCCAAGGTTGCCACAGTTGGGCATTGCCCATGAGCTTTTTGCCTCCCCAGCTGAGATCGGCGCGGGTACGGGCAGCAAAGCAACTGGTTTTGTTGCGGTAGCCCGAATCTGGGGTTGGGCGGTTCTGGGCATGGGTTCGGTTGTGAGTGAGGATTGGATCCACCTCAACGCCCAGTTCTGCCAGCCCCTTTACCCAAAAGCGGCAGCAGAAGTCGTACACCGAGGTTCGCTGCAAACGAGGCAGCCGAGCTTGGAGGTAAGACAGGGGCAGCACCAAGCTGTAGGTCAGCTCTGCTCCATCTTCAGCCGCCTGGTGTAAGACCGCTCTTCCGCCAGTGGGACGGCGCACCACCGGAATCCCTGGCGCTGGATCCGGCCAGGCCTGGTGCCGTCCCAGCGAGAGGGTAAGCCGATCCCAGCCGTAAAAGCGCAAACAGAGCCTGGGATCCTGGCGCAGCCGCTGCAAAAGCCAGGTATCTTGCTCCATTTGCCAGGTGCCGGGGGCTACGCAATAGGGCAGCCAGTAGCCTGGGGATCCCATCCTGATCGCGCCGCAGCTCAAGCTTTGGGAAACTCAGCCTGGAGCTGCTCATCGTACTCATCGGCCAAGCTGGCCACAAGGGTGATGGCGCGCGAGATCTCGCCGGCGCTGATCCCTTCCAGGGTGCGGTGGTGGTTGAGGACCACTTGGTTGTTCCAGATGCAAAAGCGCGCTTCCAGCGTTTCACTCCAGTTTTTCTCCAGGAGTTTCTGCATTAGCTTGGCCGGCTCCGCCACCGGCAGCGAGAGCACGGGAGACCACACCAAGAGGGTATCTTCGGGGGATTCGCCGCTGAGGTGGACAAACACTTCCACGCTGCCATAGGTGAATTTCCAGGTGTGCCCCTGCTCGTGGTTCTCGTAGGCGGCATCTTCTTTGAGGCTGGAAACCACTGCCGAGACCACTTCCACGTAGCGGGGTGGCTCTTCCACCAAACCTGGAAAAACCTCTGGGGAAAGCTCAATGAGCGGCTCGCTGGCGGCCATGGCCTTCTTTCCTACTCCCTGTCCAACCACCTTAACTATACCCCCTACGCGTCTAGCTGGCTGGTCTCTTTCCTGGCCGGATCCGGCTTGGGCCAGAATGGAGCTGCTTTGGGTTAACGGTCTCCAGGGCACCTAGTTTGTGGAAGAAAGAACTGAGGGAAGCGTCATGGCAACTGCATCCAGCCCATCCCAGAAAGCTATCGGTATTGTGGGAGCCCTGCCAGAGGAAGTGGCCATGCTCACCCAGGCAATGGAGACTTATGCCGTCCATACCCACCTGGGGCGGCAATTCCATCAGGGATCCCTGGCTGGGCAGCCAGTGGTGGTGGTACAGGGAGGGGTGGGCAAGGTGCGGGCGGCAACCACGGCAGCTCTGCTGGTGGCCCATTTTCCCTTGCAGGGCATCATCGTTACCGGCGTGGCCGGCGCCTTGGCCGATCATCTCCATCTAGGGGATGTGGTCCTGGCCCATGCTGCTATCGAGCACGATTTCGGCACCGGACGCCCAGAGGGCTTTGTCTTGGGGATCGACTTCATCCCCGAGTTGCGCCATCCCCTCGCTGAGGCCGATAGCGCCCTCTACGACCTCCTCATGAAGCAGGTGGAGCGGATCCCTCTCCACCCCCTGCAAGGACGCTACCCGGCTATCCATCAAGGCCTGGTGGCCACCGGCGACGTCTTTGTGGCCGACGCCCAGCTCCGCCACCAAATTCGCGAGCGCACGGGGGCGCTGGTGGTGGAGATGGAAGGGGCAGCCGTGGTGCGGGTGGCCCAGGAGGCTGGGATCCCTTGCCTGCTGGTGCGCTCAGTTAGCGATGTAGGGAGCGATACCGATTTCCTCAGTTTCTTTCAGACAGTAGCCCTCAACTCGGCGGCCGTGGTCCACAGTCTTCTCCAGAGCTTGCCTCCCCCCTCTTCGTAGCCTACTCCAGAAGAAAAACTGCGGCCCCTGTCCTTCGACAGGGGCTCTTTCCTAGTTAGGGACCTAAGTCGGAGCGAAAGGATTTGAACCTTCGACCCCCACTACCCCAAAGTGGTGCGCTACCAAGCTGCGCTACGCCCCGACGCACCTGTACCAGAGACGCGCTCTGGAGGTGCTCTACTAAACTAGCACTAGAAGCTGGCTCCTGGCAAGAGCCCCAAGCCAGCTGCCAAATCCCGCAAAGGACGTGCTAGCTTAGTTAGGCTGTCAAAACCCCACACGCCTGAACCATCGGGTGCCCTCAACTGGGATCTGTTCAGGCGGAGGCTAACCCGTAGGAGAGAACTGAACCATGAGCGTCGTCACTTTGCCTCAACTGTTGGAGGCGGGGGTTCACTTCGGTCACAAGGCCAGCAGCTGGAACCCCAAGATGCGGCCCTACATTTTTGCCGAGCGCAACGGCATCCACATCATTGACTTGGTGCAGACAGCCCGCTACCTCAATGAAGCCTATGAATACGTGCGGGAGGGTGCCGAAAAGGGCTGGCGCTTCCTCTTTGTTGGCACCAAGCGCCAAGCTGCTGGGATCATTGCCCAGGAAGCCACCCGCTGTGGCAGCTACTACGTTAACCAGCGCTGGCTGGGGGGCATGCTTACAAACTGGGCCACGATTAGAACCCGCATTGATCGCCTCAAGGAAATCGAAGAGATGGAAAGCAGCGGTCTGCTGGACCGCCTGCCCAAACAAGAAGCAGCCCGCCTAAGGCGTGAGTTGGCCAAGCTAGAGAAGTACCTAGGCGGCATCAAAACCATGCGCCGACTGCCGGATGCCGTGATCATCGTGGATCAGCGGCGCGAAGCCAACGCTGTCCGAGAATGCATCAAGCTCAAGATCCCCATCATCTCCCTCCTAGATACCAACTGTGATCCTGATCTCAGCGACGTTTTCATCCCCGCCAATGACGATGCCATTCGAGCCATTAAGCTGATTGTAGGCAAGCTGGCCGATGCCATCTATGAAGGTCGACACGGGCAACTCGACACGGTCGAAGAGGAAGAGTACGACTACGAGGGGGCTATGGATCTAGAAGAAGAGGACACTTTGGAAGATATGGAAGAGGAAGGAGATCCCGAGGCGGGCGAGTAGCCCTCAATTCCAAGGCAGGGAGAATTTCCCTGCCTATTCTCTGCCCAAAGATCTCAGCTTAAAATTTTCCTAGGGAACGGCCGCAAGCTCCGTACCCCGGAAGTGGGGGGAAGAAAAGCCCTGAGGCGACTTTAGTTGCTCCCATGGTAGGCTACAGGAGCGGATACCAGCGGTTCAGGGTCCTGGTAATGCCCACTTGGGCGCGGAACACTCTTAGGGGCTGCCTTGGTAACCCAGGCGGGGAATGGACGGTTGGCTTGCCAACAGCACCCCCAGCTTGGCCCAGAGTCAGGTGATATCTTTACCATATCCTTAGTTTGTTGAGGAACCCTCATGAGCGATGCCAAGACTAATGTCAAAATTGATCCCCAACTAGTCAAACAACTGCGCGAAGAAACAGGCGCAGGCATGATGGACTGCAAAAAAGCCCTGGAAGAGGCCGGCGGCGACAGGGAGAAAGCTATTGTTTTGCTGCGGCAGAAAGGCTTAGCAGGGGCAGCCAAGAAGGCCAGTCGCATCACTGCAGAAGGAGTTGTTGATAGCTACATCCACTTCGGCAACCGAATCGGGGTTTTGGTAGAGGTCAACTGCGAGACAGACTTTGTAGCCCGCAACGAAGAGTTTAGAAAGCTGGTTCAGGACATTGCCAAGCAGATTGCCGCCTGCCAAAACGTGGAATACATCAGCATTGACCAGATCCCTCCTGAAGTGGTGGAGCGAGAGAGGGCCATCGAGATGGGCAAGGAGGATCTGGCTAGCAAGCCCGAGCATGTGCGGGAAAAAATTGTTCAAGGTCGCGTTGAAAAGCGTCTGAAAGAGCTGTCTCTGATGGATCAGCCCTTTATCAAAGATCCATCAATTACCGTAGAGGAATTGGTAAAGCAACACATTGCCAAGCTGGGAGAAAACATCCGGGTGCGGCGGTTTGCTCGCTTTGTCCTGGGGGAAGGGATTGAGAAAGAAAAAGTGGATTTTGCCGCTGAAGTGGCTGCTCAGGCCGGTCTCAAGCCAGCGGAGCCACCGCAAGCGGCAGAAGCAGCAACTGCTCCTCCCGCAGAACCTGCGGCTGACCAAGTTGCGGTGGAGGCTGCTGGGAATGAGCCTGTTGCCGAGGGCAAGCCGGCCAAAAAAGGCTCTAGCAAGAAGAAATAGGGGACTTCGTGGCGAAAGGAAAGTCAGCAGAAGTGTGGAGGAGCGCCTTGACAACGCCTTTGCGAGCTCCTTTGTGGGCTGCGTAAGAAGTCGGGGGAGTGGCAAGCTAGGGTAACAGGCAACCATTTCGGATCTTGGGCATGGGCTTTATCCTGCGCAATGCGTTGATCCCTACCGCCGGCGGCTACGAGACTACAGATGTCCGCATTGAAGGGGAGCGAATTGCTGCCATCGGCAAAGGGCTGGCCTCAGTAGGCCCAGATGGCGTAGAGCTCGATGCCCACAACAAGCTTTTGTTGCCTGGCTTTGTTAATGCCCACACCCACTCTTCCGAGCTGTGGCAGCGCGGGATCATCCCGCCCTACCCGCTAGAACTGTGGCTGGCGCAACTGCACGAGTACTCGCCGCCGGATCCAGAAAAGATCTACCTCAGCGCGCTGGCGACGGCGGTCGAGACCCTGCTCAGCGGCGGCACGACCGTAGTGGATCATCTTATCCTCATCCCTGGCCAGGAGCTGGCCACCCTCGAGGCAGCCGTGCGGGCCTACCGAGAGGTCGGGATCCGCGCCTTCATTGGTCCGCTGCTTCAGGATCAGGCGCTCCCTGCTTGCCTGCCAGGCGGAGAAGGGGAGGCACCAGCCTATCCCCTCTCTACAGCAGAAGTGCTGGCCCTGGTGGAAGAGGCGGTTGAGAAGTACCACCGCCCAGAGGAGGGCATTAGCCTGATGGTGGCCCCCACCGGCATTCAGCTCTGTTCTGACAAGCTGTTTGAGGGCTGCGCGGAGTTGAGCCAAAAGTATGATCTCCCCCGCCATGCCCACCTGCTGGAAACCCGCGCTCAGCAGATGCTGGCCCAGGAAAAGTACGGTTGCAGCGCAGTCAAGCATTTGCAGCAGATCGGCTACCTGGACAGCCGGACTTCCCTTGCCCACTGTGTCTGGCTCACCGATGCGGATATCGAGATCCTGGCCCGCACCGGCTCTACGGTTGTCCACAACCCCTTGAGCAACCTGCGCTTAGGCAGCGGTATCGCTCCCATCCTCAAGTATCGCCGAGCAGGGGTGAATGTGGCCTTTGGCTGCGATGGGGCTGCCAGTAACGATTCCCAGGATCTCCTGGAGGTCATTAAAATCGGCACCATCCTGCACAACATCACGGATCCCGACTACCGCCACTGGATTGCTCCCCGTGAGAGTATTGAAATGGCCTCCCGCGGCGGGGCCATTGGCCTAGGGCTGGGAGAGGAGCTGGGATCCCTGGAAGTGGGCAAGCAGGCGGACCTCGTGCTTTATGATCTCACCCAACTGTCCCTGCTACCCCGCACGGATCCCATTGGGCTGCTGGTACTGGGCCGGCCCACCCAGGTAGTACACAGCGTCTGGGTCAGAGGAAAGCGGGTGGTGGCCGACGGCAAAGTAACAACGGTGGATGTAGCCAAGCTGCAGCAGGAGCTGTTCGAGCACAGCTTTTGGGATCCCTGGCGCCGCTCACAGCAGGTGGCCCAACTGGAGGCCCGCTACCGCCGCGTGATGGGTCTGCCAGAATAGGGATGTCGGGGATCGCTCGAGAATCAGAGATGGACTCCGCCAGAGTCACTGCCCAGCTAAAGCAGCAGGCCCTGGCGCTGGGCTTTGACAAAGTTGGTATTGCCAGCATAGAAAACCCCCCAGACTTACAGGGTCTGTCAGCCTGGTTAGCTGCCGGCATGGCCGCCGACATGGCCTGGATGGCTGACCCGCGACGAATGGATCCAAAGCGGGTGCTGCCGGGGGTGCGCTCCCTGGTCTGTGTGGCCCTAAACTACTACACCCCCACCTGCCATAGTCAGGATCCCAGCAAAGGCAAGATTTCCCGCTACGCTTGGGGGCGGGATTATCACCGCGTGCTGGGGCGGCGACTCAAACAGCTCCACCTCTGGATGCAAGCGCAATTCCCGGATTACCAGGGCCGATTCTACGTAGACACCGGCCCAATAGCAGAAAAGCCCTGGGCCATGCAGGCAGGGTTGGGTTGGATTGGCAAAAATAGTCTCTTGCTCACCCGTGAGTATGGCTCCTGGGTGTTTCTAGGGGTCATCCTGACCACCCTTAAGCTCGTTCCTGACCAACCTCACACGAGCCACTGCGGCACCTGCACCCGCTGTCTGGAAGCCTGCCCCACCCAGGCCATTGTTAGTCCAGGCGTGGTCGATTCCCGCCGCTGCATTGCTTACCACACCCTAGAGAGCCACGCTGAGCGGATCCCTGCTGAGATTGCCCAGAACCTGCAGAACTGGGTGGCCGGCTGCGACATTTGCCAAGAGGTCTGTCCTTGGAACCAACGCTTTGCCCGGCTCAGTCCCCTTCCCGATTTTCAGCCCTACCCCTGGAACATCGCCCCCGACCTCGAGGAGCTGGCTCGCATTGACGACGAGGAGTTCGACCGCCGCTTTCCCGCCTCCGCCCTGCGCCGGCTCAAGGCCAACCGACTGCGCCGCAATGCCCAAGCTGCCCTCCAAGGCCATGAGGCCAGCTAGCCTATCCCTCTTGCTGGCCTCCCGCCTGCCCCAGCGCTGCCTGGACCTGTTCCCAACCTCACTTACACTGCAGCCTTTCCCCGGAAACTGGGGGGTGGGGATAAGCACTAGCCGGAGGGCGGGAGAGTGTTACGTTGCCCGCAGTTGCACTGGCATGACCAAATAGCAAAGGCGCACCGCTCCCAGTGGCTTCCAAACAGCCGGCTGCGTGGCCCCGTTGAGTTCTAGGCTCACCTGCTGCGTGTGAAACACCCTGAGAGCCTCCAGCAGGTAGCGGACATTGAAGGCCACCTCTAGATCGGGGCCGGACATCTGCACTGGCAGCAATTCCTCGCCACTGCCTACATCGGGTGCTTCGGTGCTGATGCGCAGGGTTTGGGTTGCTGCCGAGAGACTGAACTTGATGATGTCGTTCCGCTGGGCGGCAAACACTCCCACCCGCTCCAGCGACTCCATCAGGGGTCGCCGCTCCAAGGTCACTTGCCGCTCAAACTGCCTGGGCAGCAAACGGTTGTAGTCGGGGTACTGACCCTCCAAGAGACGACTGGTAATCCGCTGTTGGGGCAAAACAAATTGTACCTGTGACTGGTCAAAGCGCAACTCCACCTTGGAGGCACCAGTCTGGGCGCTGAGGATGCGCTCCACCTCCCGCAGAGTCCGAGCGGGAATGGTGAAATCAGGCCCTCTCCCTTCCCTGGCTACCTCAACCGGAATTCCCTCGACTTCTACCTGAGCTATGGCCAGCCGATGTCCATCAGTGGCTGCAAACTCCAGCTGCGGCGGCTCCCCAGGCAGAAGCTTGACATGCACCCCTGTGAGTACCTGCTTGGTTTCGTCACTAGAGGCAGCAAAGAGGGTCTGGCCAATTCCCTGCAACAAGCTCTCGATGGGCACCTCCAGAGCCCGCGCAGCACCACCCTCAATGGCAGCAGGGATCACTACCTCGGGCAGGGTGGGGTACTCCTCTGCCGCAGCACTGCGTAGCTGGTACTGACCAGCAGCTGAAGTGAGGATAACCCGCTCCTGAACTTGGCTCACCGTAACTGAACCACTGGGCAGACGGCTGACGATGTTGCCAAATAGCTTGACTGGCAGCGCAAGGCGACCGGATGCTTTCACCTCCGCCTCAAACTCGCTGCGAATGCCCAAGCTTAGGTCAAAGCCCGTCAGAGCCACCTGCTGCCTTTCTGCGCTGGCTTCCACCAGCACGTTGGCCAGAATCGGCAGCGCGGGCCGACTGGCGATAGCTCGCCCAACTGTTGCCAGTTGCTGGCTAAGCTTGGCCTGCTCACAGGTAAAGCAAAGGCCACCAGTAGGACTACCTCCCGCTGCTGCAAAGGGCTGCTCCTGGGCCTCGTCCAGGAGCTCAGTTTCACGAACCCCCAGCGAAGTTCCCGAGCGGCCGTCGCGCGGGGCAGACGCGAACATGCTTGCCCTAGGTTCTTCCTGCACAGGGCGTTGAGCTTGTACCATTGCGGGCCTTGCGAGCTGAATACGCTAATCCTAGCACTGACTTGCCCCTAGTTTGCACTCTCGCGCGCGCGAAGAGGATTAAAAACCACGATCCCTACCCAATTTAAATTTTTAACAGTAGTAGTAGGGCCTGTGGAAATTGTGGAAATCGATGGCCTGGTGATTGGCAAAGCCTTGTGCTGTAAGCCTTTGGGCTTGTCCCCTGCCTGTGGAAAATCTGTGGATAACTGGGTGCTCTTTTCCACAGAGTATTTATACCTTGTGGATAACTAGGGGGTTTTTTCCACAGGTTTTCCACAGTTTTTCAAAGTTTTCCACAAGTTTTCCACAGGCGGGTAGGGCAGGAGCTGGGAAAGTTTACAAAACTTAATGATCGATCCGTTGGGGATCCCCTAGACTGGGGAGCTGTAGACCTAGCGATCCTGTCCAGGTCAGGGGCAGCCTGGGAGGGAAAGCTAGGTGGCTTCCTCTGGTCCGCTGAGGAGCTGGAGAAACTGTTGCGGCTAAAGTAGATATGAGGGTAGGAGAACTCCTCTTAGAGATCGCTCTACCTCGGGTAGTAGCCTAGGAGATTACGAGGACACAGAAGACCCAGTCCCTTGCTCCTTTAAGCCAGAAGAGCTTCTTCACAGGCCGCTTGCTCTCCCTCAGAAGCCTCACCTGGCTCCTCGGGCTGCAAAACAGCTTCTTGGCAACGCTCCATAGCCTGCAGCAGCAGGGTTTCTCCCTCTTGCAGGGTCTCAATGCGGCAAAGAAGAGCACGAAAGTGGGAGGCGCCGGCAAAGCCCTTAACGTACCAGGCCATGTGCTTGCGGGCTTGCCGGATCCCGCGTTCCCCTTTATATTCCCAAAGACCTCGTAGATGCTCTAGGGCTACTTGAATTCGCTCCAAGGGAGTAGGAGCCGGCTTTTCTTGCCCGGTTTTCAGGAAGTAATCGATCTCCCCCACCAGGAAGGGGTAACCCATCGTGCCGCGGGAGCACATCACCCCGTCGGCGCCAGTTTCTTCGAGACACTTCACTGCTGCAGCTGTGGAGAAAATGTCTCCGTTAGCAATGACCGGAATGCGCAAACGTTCTTTGACGCGGCGGATCCACTCCCAGCGGGCTTTGCCGCTGAAGCCCTGGGCACGTGTCCGAGCATGTAGAGTAAGGAGTTGGGCTCCCGCCTCTTGGAGGCGGTAGGCAAAATCCAAGATGTTAATTTCCTCGTCCGACCAGCCCAAGCGCGTTTTTACAGTAACGGGTACCTCCACTGCCTTGGCCACCGTTTCAACAATCTTCGCAGCGGTATCTGGGTCTCGCAGCAGGGAGGAGCCGCCACCGTTTCTGGTAATTTTATTTACCGGGCAGCCCATGTTGATATCTACCAGAGTTGCCCCTTCGTCTACAGCCATGCGAGCGGCTTCAGCTAAAAAATGGGGCCGGCAGTCAAACAGCTGAATGCCAATGGGCTGCTCTCCCTCCCCCACCTCCATAATGCGGGGCAGCTCGCGAGCATAGTGCAAGCCAATGGCGCTAACCATCTCGGTGTAAACCATGCTTTGGGGGGCAAAACGGCGGACTAGCCGCCGGAAGACCATGTCGGTTACCCCTGATAGGGGTGCCTGGAAGACCCGACTGAAGATCTTTACCCTCCCAATCTCTAGGGGTTGGGCCATTCGTGCTTGCAACTGCGGTGAAAGCTGCAGGCTCATGGAAGGCCAACGCAACTATCCTTCTTTGTTGACAAAGTAGAGAAGGCCTAGGATGCGCGCCTGTTTGATGGCTTTGGAGACTTGCCGCTGCTGCTTGGCAGTTAGGCCTGTGATGCGGCGAGGCAAGATTTTGCCCCGCTCAGTTACGAACTTCTTGAGCAGCTCAACGTCGGTGTATCTAATGGGTTCTCCTGGCTTGATGGGAGACAAGCGACGGCGAATGTAAACCATAGCTCAGGAACTACTTAATCTCTTTGTGAAGGGTATGGCGGTTACACTTGGGGCAGTATTTTCTCAACTCCAAACGACCAGGGGTGTTGCGGCGATTTTTGGTAGTAGTGTAGCGGTTCACCCCTGGAGAACGCTTGTTAACGTTGGTGCGGCACTCCGAACACTCCAGCGTAATGATGATGCGAGCACCTTTTCCCTTGGCCATGGGTGGATCCCTCTGCAGAGGAAGAAACTACCTCCCCTCCTTCAACAGCCACGCTTGAAGAAGGGCTTGCGCGTAGCGCAATTACCAATTATCTAACTTTTCTTTGAGGGAAGCAAGCCAACTTTTAACTTGCTTGCCAGCTTGGTGGCGAAGGCTGCGGGTGTTGCGGCCAACCTCCTGACGTAGGCGCCCCAGTTGGTTGGAGAGGTCCCGTACTGTCTCATTGCGCTGGGCTTTGCGCAGAAGATCCCGCGCAGCCAATTGAACGTCCTCAGTAGCTTCCCCTTCGAGGAGGTTTTGTAGCAGCCGCAGGACTTTTTCATCTAGGTGGTAGCCCCGCTCGGATTCTACCACTAGGGTGCGCCCGGCGCGGTCGTGGATGCTTTGGCGTTTTTCCTTGTCGAAGAAGGCAAACAGACCATCGGCCACTAGGGGTACCAGAAGGGCTTCCGTGAGAACAAACAGCGAGAGCACTCCTTCCCGGGCCAGGGAGCGAATCAGATGAGGCGAGGCTTCGGTTTCCGGATCCCAGGTTTTAATGTTCAGCAGCCATTTGCCGAGGCTTTGGCCCTCAGGACGGGATTGGAAATAGCCGCGGTTCACCAGCCAAGTGGCAAAGAAGGCAATGTAGCCAGTCATGTCCACGGCGCCGGCATCGGCTCCCAGCAGGGAAGCTAAACCCTGCGCTAGGTAGGAGACCCCCAGCCCCAGCCCAAAATCCAGGGCAAAGGCCCCAATCCGCTTGCCCCAGGGAGCTAGTTTGGGCAGGTTTTCCTTAGCCTGGGGGGCGCCGGTTGCCGGGGAAGCCGGTTGCTTCGTCTGGACAGAAGGTAGGGAGGTTGCTGGAGGCAGGGCGCTAAAGGCTTGCCACTCGCTGGCGCTTTGATCCAGCTGCTTGGTTTTGGGCCGTTCGGGAGAGGGTCTGGGATCCGTCATCGCAGGTTGAGGCTGTTATCCCTAACCATTCTAGCTAGCAAAGCGGGCCTAGACCCCTATCGGCAGGGAAGCGGGGCTGCGGCGCGGGATCTCGTAGGTCATCCGATCCCGGGCCAGGAGTGTATTGGGAAAGATGGCGCGGGCTTCGGCCAGTAGGTCTTCCAAAGTGATGGGGCCATCTGACGTGTAGCGAGGGCTGAAGTGGGTAAGGATGAGGGTCTGGGCCTTGGCTTCGGCGGCCACCCGCGCAGCCATGGCAGCAGTGGAGTGCTTAGCCCGCTGAGCCAGCTCGCGATCCGCTTCGGCGTAGGTGGCCTCGTGGATGACCAGGTCAGCAGCACGGGAGAGATCGACGGCGTTGCGGCAGAAGATGGTGTCGGTGCAGTAGGAGAACTTGCGCCCTGGGATGGGATCCCCCACGTAATCTCGCCCGTGGAACCAGCGGCCCTGCCAGAAGATGGATTGCCCAGCCTTGAGTTGGCCATAGAGGGGGCCGGGCGGGATCCCGTCGGCCTGGGCTTTGGCCACGTTAAAGGTGCCTGGCCGATCCTGTTCCACCACGCGGTAGCCAAAGGCGGGCACCCGGTGATCCAAAGGCGCGCAGAAAACCCAATACTCTGGATCCTGAAGAATGAGACCTGTTTCTACGGTGTGAACCTGGAAGGAATAGGGGATCCGCGTCTCGCTGTAGCGCAGCACCGCCTTCAGGTACTCTTCCAGGCCGGGGGGGCCGTAGATGTCGATGTGTTGGGGGGTGCTGCCCAGGCCACAGGAGGCCAACAGCCCCGGCAGGCCGTAGATGTGATCCCCGTGCATATGGGTGATGAAAATGCGGCGCAACTGGCTGGGGCGCAGCTCGTCTAGCCGCAACAGTTGGTGTTGGGTGCCCTCGCCACAATCAAACAGCCACCATTCCGACCGCTGCGGAAACTGCACCGCCACGCCCGACACATTGCGCTGGCGGGTGGGCATGCCGGAGCTAGTACCCAGAAAGGTAACGCGGATGGCGTTGGGATCTGTCACAAGGGCCAAATGCCGATAGCGCTAAGGACTGGGATCCCTAGCTTATCAACTTACCTAGAAAGGGCGCCCAAAACCCTTGTTAGCTTAATTGGCGGCAAGCCCCGCCCTATTGCCAATCAGTGTCGGGATAAAGCCGTTCGTGCTACAACTTAAGGAGAACAAGTTCAATCTCGGGAGAGTTTCCCTGACTTGTTCCCGCCGCGGGTTGCACGGTGGCGGCAGGCTGCGACATTTGTACCAACAAGTCGGTAAAGCGTGCAGCCCGTACGCTGTCTGTTCGCGCAGTGTGGCGTAAGCCATGTTGTGCTTACTTAGCGAATGAGGGTTGGGAGTCGTTCACGATAAGGATACGTGTCAGCTTTCTTGCCATGATCACCTTGACCGAGAGCGCCATCCAAGAGCTAAAGCGCCTGCGCAGCAAGTACGAGAAGGAGGGATCCCAGCCCATCCTGCGGCTGGGGGTCAAGCCCAGCGGCTGCTCTGGCCTCTCTTACGTGATGAACTTTGAGCCCCAGGCCAACCCTGATGACCATA
>Ga0197142_1001054_pt1 | contig 25460 bp, 22 predicted proteins | sample GBS60_MetaG_FD_148614 | JGI IMG/M metagenome (GOLD analysis project Ga0197142, IMG submission 148614) | Sediment microbial communities from Great Boiling Springs, Gerlach, Nevada, United States - GBS 60_MetaG | ecosystem: Environmental > Aquatic > Thermal springs > Hot (42-90C) > Sediment... | reverse complement strand
CATACTTGGTCTTAATCGTTTTCGTCTTCTTGATGGTAGTCGATACAACAGTCCACCTGTTTTAATTGTTGACAATAATCTACAAACCCAACTTTCACAAACTTTATACACCGGTTTAATCACAAGAAATTGGCCATCATCTTTAGCTGGTAAAACCCAGTGGAATGATATCTTTTTCTCTAATCCTAATAATACTCCTGTAGAAGTCACTATTAAAGTTTATAGTGCTTCAAATGGTGCTGGAAAAACTAACGGTCAACTCTTAGCCACAATCAGAAAAACTATTCCTCCTTATGGTTGGTTTAATACATATTCAGATTCTGATTGGCTTAACTTACCTGATAACAACGATACAGCAGGAAATCAGACTTTAGCATGGGCAGAAATTAGATCTAATAAACCCATACTTGGTCTTAATCGTTTTCGTCTTCTTGATGGTAGTCGATACAACAGTCCACCTGTTTTAATTGTTGACAATAATCTACAAACCCAACTTTCACAAACTTTATACACCGGTTTAATCACAAGAAATTGGCCATCATCTTTAGCTGGTAAAACCCAGTGGAATGATATCTTTTTCTCTAATCCTAATAATACTCCTGTAGAAGTCACTATTAAAGTTTATAGTGCTTCAAATGGTGCTGGAAAAACTAACGGTCAACTCTTAGCCACAATCAGAAAAACTATTCCTCCTTATGGTTGGTTTAATACATATTCAGATTCTGATTGGCTTAACTTACCTGATAACAACGATACAGCAGGAAATCAGACTTTAGCATGGGCAGAAATTGTTGTAAGTGCTGTTAGACCACCAACTTTTACTCCTGCACCAACTAATACTTTAATTCCAACACTAACCAATACTCCAATACCAACTAACACTCTGATTCCAACACCTACTAATACTTTAATACTAACTAGGATACCAACTAATACTCAGATTCCTTGTCCTAAAAAAAATCAAGGTGATGCTAATTGTGATGGAAAAGTTGATGGTATCGATTATTCAATTTGGTTAAATTACCAGTGTAACACTAGTTGTACAGTGCAAAATTTAAGGGCAGATTTTAATTTTGATAATAGAGTTAATGATGGTGATTATTCTATATGGTTTAACTATAGACAATAATTTAAAAATTGAATTATCATTACTAAACTAAAATAATTTAAAGTAAAATTAATGACAAAAAAAATTTTTTCATACAGAAATATAAAAATATTTTTAATTGGATTAGTTGTTTTAATATCTGGGAGTTTTTTCATTTATTATTTAAATCGAAATCTTTATAGATCAAAAGCTACTGCTTCGGCAGCTAATCTTTCTTTTATTCCAAATAATCTTGCTTTAAAATTAGGAGAGGTATCAATACCTATAAGTCTTATTTTACAATTTCAGGATGGTAGTGCTAATGAAAAAATTGATTATTTAAAATTGATTCTAAATTTTCCAAAAGAAAATCTTGAGTTAGTTGATTATATTGATACTTCTACTTCTGGTTTAGGTCGTCAAATACGGGTTGATCAACCTGATTTGGCTAATAACAGTGGACAAATAGTTATTGAATTGGGGGCAAGTTCTTCAGGATCTGGTCCTACTACAAATACTAGCTTAATTACTGTGGCAAAATTAAAATTTAGAGGCAAATCAATCGTTAGCAACAGTCAGGTTGCTATTGGTAGTGTTCAAATTGTGAACAATCTTTCTACTTCTATAACAACAATTAACAAAAATAATTTTTCTTTTTCTGTTTCTTTTTCTTGTGATGTTAATAATTGCGGTCAAAATGCTTCTTGTCAAAATAATTCCTGTGTTTGTAATTCTGGTTATTATAATTGTGATGGTGGGTGGGAAAATGGATGTGAGTCAAATCAAGCTTGCAACACCCCAACTCCAACTAGAACTTTAACACCAACTTCAACGATAATTCCTACACCAACTCCTACTAGAAGTCTGACTCCAACTCCAACTTTAACAAACTCTTCTTCATTAATAACCTTGAATCTTAAACTTAAATTCCAAGGAGTGATGAGAGAACCATTAAATAATAATCAGAAAATAATGAATGTAAGAATTAAAGTAGGTGGCGGTAATCTTTCAACTCCTGTTTCTGTTGAAGCTAATTTTAATTTAACTAACAATCGAAACTCAGAAAACGATGCTTTAATTTGGGAAGGAAGTGTTAATTTGCCTTCTCAAGTTGTTCCGGGACAAAACTATTATCTTTTAGTCAAAGGTCCAAAACATATACAAAAAAAGATATGTGAATCCAATCCTCAAGAAACAACTGGGGGTAGTTATCGTTGTCGAGGAGAGAATAGAATTATTTTATCTTCTGGACAAAATAATTTAGATTTCTCAAAAATTTATCTTTTATCAGGTGATTTACCAATCAATGGAATTCAAGATGGAGTTGTTGATTCATTAGATACTTCTTTTATTCGTAATAATTTAGGAAGAACCAATCCAGAAACTATTTCTATTGCTGATTTAAATTTAGATGGTCGAATTGATACCCAAGATTGGTCAATGGTTATTTATGCGTTATCAATTAAAACTGATGAAGAATAAATCTTATGAAAGAACCAAAAAAAATTTTAAAAATAGTTCTTTTATTTTTATTTTTAATTTTTATTTTTCTCATTTTGATTATTATTTTTCAAATTAATAAAAAAAAAGATTTATCAAAACAACAAGACAATTTTTCTAAAAAAACAATAATTTCTCCTACTTCTTTAATTACTCCTTCAATTTTTTTTCATGCTAAGGAGGCAGTAGTTTTTTTAAAAAAAATTAATGATTTTACATATCAAATTTTAGCTTCTTCTAATGATTTAGATATTGTTGGTTTTGATTTTATTATTGAAAGTGAAAATGTGATTGATTTGGAATATTTAAAAGCTTCATCTTTATTACCTTCTTTTTCTTTATCCCAATCAAAAAAAGAAAACTTTTTAATTTTAACTGGTTTTAAAAAACTAAATACTAAAGAAATAACAATTTTTAATGAAACGCCAATTGTTGAGATTAAATTGACTAAATCAACTAAATTAAATTTGAAAAATTCATGGAAGAAGTATACTTCAAAAATGGTTGATAATCAAAACAATATTTTAAAACCAAGGATTGTCTTGAAATAAAATCACTTTTTGTTTATTATTAATTTTGATGAGAAGAATATACTTTTTTTTTATTTTAAATTTTTTTATTTTACCTATTTTTTTTTCTGTTAAAGCAGCTAATTTTAGTTTTGATAAAAACAACTACTCAGTTTCTGTTGGTGAAACAGTTCAGGTCAAGATTAATATTGATACTAATGATCAAGAAGTTAATGGAGCTGATGCTTACATTAACTATGATAGTTCTTTTTTGTCAGTAGAAAGTGTGGCAGCAGGAAGTTTTTTTCCAACAATAGTTGATGATACGCAAAATCCAGATAAAGTTTATATTGCTGGTTTAGTTGATTATCAGGCTAGTCCTAAGATCGGAAGTGGGACAATGGCTATAATTACTTTTAAAGGTTTAAAAAATGGAACAACCAATTTAAGCTTTGATTGTAATAACTCAAGAATTGTAAAAAATGACACTAATGCAACAAACATTTTGCAGTGTTCTTCTAATAATACATCACAAGTTGTAGTTGGTTCAGGTTCTGGTAGTCAAGATAGTAATTCATCTAACTCTTCTTCAAATTCTTCAGAGAATAAAAATGCAAAAATAAATACATTACCAAAAAGTGGTGTTTTTAAGAGTTTTGTTGATTTAGCTGTTCCAGGATCAATTCTTTTTTTGATAGGGACAGGATTAAGGTTACTTGTTTTAAAGTAAAATTATGCTTAAATTTAACCAAAAAATTATAAAGATTTCTTCAATTGTAATTGGGATTGTTTTTTCAGTAATTCTTGGATTACTGGTTTTTAATGGTGGAGGAATTTACACAAGAGCTTCAGATATTGAACCAAGAGATGTAGTGATTTATGATATTAGTCAAAATTCAGCTAAAATTTCTTGGACGACTGGTATTGAAACGCAAGGAGTTATAGAGTATGGGACAACGCCAACTGCTTTGAATTTTTTTGCTCCTGAAGTTTCAAGAACGAAAAATCATTTAGTTGAATTAACTCTTCTTTCACCTCAAACAACTTATTATTTTCAGATCAGAATTGGTGATAAAAAATATGATAATGGTGGTGTTCCGTGGACGTTTACTACTAAAGGCAAAGATAGTTCAGGTTTAATACCAAACTCAACTATTTCTCCAACTTCTTTTTCTACAACTCAAAAAAATAATAATTTTACTCCAACCCCTATTCAGCGTTTAGAGATTAAAAAAAATCCAACTTCAACTAGCAACTCAATTTTTAATTCTTGTGATGAAAATAATTGCTCAAAGATTAGAGAAAAATTAGGTAAAGGTTGTAATATTCAAGATTATTATCGGTGTTTAATGAAATTAACTCCAACACCAATTCAAAATGCATCTTCAAATTCGACTCCAACATTGAATCCTACTTTAACTCCTACTTTAATTCCAACATTAACTCCCACATTACTTCCAACATTAACTCCAACATTGACTCCTACTTTAACTCCTACGTTAACTCCCTCACCAACATAAATTAAAGAATATTAAAAAAATAAATTTAAAAATTTGGTATAATTTAAAAAAATTGGTGACTGTAGCTTAATTGGTTAGAGCATCTGCCTGTGGAGCAGAGGGTTACGGGTTCGAGTCCCGTCAGTCACCCAAATGGATTATTTTGCCTAAAACTTTTTCTTTTCCCTTCCAACGATCAATTTCTAAATGATAAACAATATTTATTTTTTGGTTGCGAAAGAAATTTTTAAAATTTTTTCCTTGATTAAAGCCAATAAATTCCAAAATTGATTTTTCTTTTTCGTCACTAAGATAAATTTTTAAATGTTTATTTTCTTTACCTAAAAATTTAATATTAATAATTTTTCCTTCACTAAAAAAAATTGGTTGTTGATTGCCAATTCCAAAAGGTTGGAGTTGATCTAAAATTTTTACCCATTTGATATTAATTTTAGAAATTGGTATTTTTAAATCAACTAAAATTTCTTTTTTTAAAACATCTTCTTTTAAAATTGTTTCAGCCATTTTTTTAACTTCTTTTTTAAATTTAAAAAGATTCTTAACATCAAGAGTAAATCCAGCTGCTTGGGAATGACCACCTACATCAATGAGGTATTTATTTAAGCTTCTTAAGAAGTTAGTAATATGGAATTGAGGAATTGATCTGGCTGATCCTTTATAGAAACCATTGTTTTTGGTAAGAACAAGAGTTGGTCGATAAAATTCCTCAACAATTTTTGCGGCAACAATACCAATTATTCCTTCTTCCCAATTTTCTGATGAAAGAAAAATTATTTTTGGTAAAAAAGTGAAATTTTTTGTTTCAAAAGCTAAAGTTTTTTTTGCTTCCGCAAGAGCTTTTTCTACTAAATTTTGTCTTTGTCGATTTTTTTGCCCAAGATAAAGAGCTAAATTTTTTGCTCTCTCCTCTTTTTTGGTACATAAAAGTCTTAATGCATCAGTGGCATCTTTTAATCGTCCAACAGCATTAATTCTTGGAGCAATTATAAAAGCAATTTCATAAGGGGTGATTTTTTTGTTTTCAATTTTTGCTTCTTTTAAAATATATTTTATACCAAGACGGGAAATTTTTGAAAAATTTTCAAGACCATACTTAACAATTGATCTTGATGGACCAATAAGAGGAACTAAATCAGCAATTGTTCCAATTGAGGCTAAAGATAAATAATCATTTAAGAAATTTTTTTGAAGAATATATTTACAATTATCGAATTTTTTTTGAAAGTTATTAAATATTTCTTTACTAAAAAAGTAAGAAACTCCAGCTCCCGACACTGAAGGAATGTGAAAAATAGAGTCAGCTTTGGGTATAATTTCTCCTTTTAAATGATGATCAGTAATTATGATTTTTAATCCTTTACTTTTAGCATATTCTATTTCTTTTACTTTGGTAATACCATGATCAACGCTTATAATTAAAGCGGGATTATATTTTTCTACAACTTTATCTATTCCAACAAAAGAAAAACCATAGCCTTCAGTTTTTCTATTTGGAACATAAGGCATGACTCTGAAACCAAGATAATATAAAGTTTCCCATAAAATTGCTCCTCCGGTTACTCCATCAGCATCATAATCAGTGTAAACAACCACCATTTGATTTTTTTCTTTTACTTTTTTTAGGATTTCTAAAGATTTTTGAAATTCAGTTTTAAATGAGTCATTAAAATCAAAAAGAGATATATTAAAAGGATTTTTTGGTTGTAAAAACTCTTCAACATTACTAATTTTTCGGTTTTTAATAATTAGATCAATTATCTGGTAATTGCTGATTTTATCTTCTTCTTTAATTTCATAAAAAAATTTAATTTTCATGTTTTTTGTAATAGTTTTTTATCTTCTTCAATGAAACTGAAAGATAATAATTTCTGTCTTAGATTTTGAATAAGTTTTCCAACATTATTTGATTGATTATAAGCATTATTTAAGTGTTTGTTAAGAATTAGGAAATCTTCTTCGATTTTTTGATAGTCTTTTTTAATTGCTGTTAAAAGATTAACTATTTTTTTTGCTTTTTCTTCAATTTTTTGTCCTTCTAAAGAAAGAAGAATTGCTTTAATATAGGCATAAAGGCTTAAAGGTGATACAGGTAAAACCATTTTTTCTCCAGCATAATCAAAAATTTCATCGTTACTGATAACTTCGTAATAAATTTTTTCTGAGGGAATATACATTAGAGCATAATCAACAGTTTTTTCTTCAGGAAGAATGTACTTTTTAGATATATTTTGGATATGCTTTTTTACGTCGGTAATAAAATCCTTTTTAAATCTATTTTTTTCTTCTTCATTTTGAGATAAGATATATTTTTTAAAGTTTTCTAAAGGAAATTTGGAATCAATTGGAATAATTCCTGAGGAAGTAAAAATAGCTGCATCAACTTTTTCACCATTTTTAAATTGATATTGAAGTTTGAAACTATCTTTAGGAAAATATTGTTTTAAAAAATCTTTTAGAATTTGTTCCCCGATGTTACCTCTTATTTTTGGAGAAGATAGAAACTGTTGCAACTCTCTAATTCCGCGACCTATTTCTGATAGCTCACCAACACTGTTTTTAAGTTCGGCTATAACATAAGCTGCTTTATCTAAACGTTGATTAAAAACAATCATTTGTTGGTTTAATTTTTGATCAGTAATTTGGGTAGTATTTTTTAACCATTCAATTAATTCCTCTGAAATCTTTGTTTTCTCTTCGATGCGTTTTAAAAAAAAATATAAAAATAATCCAAGAGAAAAAAAAGTAAAAAAATAAATAAAAATAAAAGAAATATTCATATTTTAAATTATATTATAAAAAGCTTCGATAAAATCCTTTAGAATTATTTTCAAACTAAAAAATAAACTTTAAAATTCTAAAAAAAGGTTAAATAAATTTAAGAGTAAAAGGTTTATGATAATAAAATCAATAATTCAAAAATTAAAATTGATTTTTAATAATAGTTAAATTTTTTAATGAAGTTATTACTTTATAAATTATCATGTTATATTATATTTTTATAAGAAAGACTGCTAATTTTATCGCAAATTAAATAACTCTTTGATGTTTTTTAATTATTAATTAAATCAAACCGCCTCCTTTAAATATTTTTGGTTTAAGCCAATCAGATGGAGTTTTTTCAGATTGTTTTATATCTATTTTTTCTTCTATTTTTTTAGTTAGTATTTGTCCTTTTATTGAAGGAATAAATGAGGGAGTATTTGCTTGAAAAGATGAAAATTGTTTTTTAATTGTTTTCTTAACTGCTCCAAGTCTTAGTAAGGCAGCAGCAGTTTCAAAAGTTTGAGCATTTACTGAATAGGAAGAAAAGTTGTTAGTTGAAGATGTTAATCCCACATAAAGGTTGGTAGCAATATCTTTGTCTATTTCAATATTAAAATTCTTTATTAGTTGAAATACCATTTCTGATAAAGAGGATACCATTTTGTTATTAAAATTAATTGTTCCATAATTTTCATTAGTTAAATGACGATCAATATTAATTATTTCTACTCCTTGAAATTTATCTTGATTATTTTGATAAACATCACCTAGAGATTTAAGTGATGGTGAATCAAGAACAAAAATAAAATCAATTTTACCACCTGTGTAAGAATAGGAAATTTTTTCTGGATCAAGTCTTTGATAACCAGGTTGAGGAGTTATTGTAATATAAAATATATCACCTTCTATTCTCCAATCAATTTTATCAATTGCTCCATCAACATAAGGAAATGAAATCATAAGAGTATCTCCCGATATGTTTAAGTCCTTTTTAAATTTATCAACACCAACAATATCATATTCTAATTTTGTAGAACAGATTAAAGAAATATTTTTTCCTAATTTAATTAAAGCAAGATATAATGCACAGGCTGATGCTACCGCATCAACAGAAGGGTCCTGTGGAATTATAATTACTCCATTTGTTTTTTTAGAGATTACCTGATTAATTCTTAATATAATTTGTTGATAGTTGTTTTCCATACTATAAGATAGATTTTACCACATCACCTATAGTAATGTCAAGAGGAGGAGAAAACATCATACCTGCTTCTTGATCCTTTTTTACTTCATTAACTCTTTTAGCTCTTATTTTTAATGAAACTAATTTTGTTTTTCCTATATATTTTTCATTACGATAAACCTCAATTGGATCGCCTAGATTGATTTTTCCTTTTGTGACATAAACCCCATAGACTTTTTCACCTTCGATTATAAATGTTGCAAGAATTTTAGCTTCACCTTTAACGTTTTTTTCTTTTTGCTCTTTTTCTTGTAAAATTTTGCTTACTTCTTGTAATTCTTCTAAAAGTTCATAAATAATTTGGTATGTTTTTATAATCACTTTTTCTTGCTTTGCAAGATTAGCCGCGTCTTGAGAAACATTTACAGAAAAACCAATAATAATTCCTTTTACTGTTTTTGCTAAAAAAACATCGGATTGATTAATTTCTCCAGTACCTTTTAGAACAATTTCGCAGTTTTTAATCTTGTTAAGATTATTTTCTATTGCTTCAAGTGATCCAAAAGAATCAGCTTTTAAAATAATAAAAAGTTTTTTTTCTTTTTCTGTTTTGAAAATTAATTTTTTATTAATAATTCTTTTTGAAGTATTTTCTTCGATATTGTTTTTAGTTCCATAAGGATTAAGAGGAAGAAGAGTGCCTACTTCAGGAAGAGATTCGTAACCTAAGAAGGTAAAAGGGGTTGATGGGTAAACTTCTTTTATTGGTTTACCAAAATCATTAAACATCGCTTTTATTTTTTTTGGTTGTTTTTCTTCAAAAAATACATCACCAACTTTTAAATGGCCGTTTTTTATAATAGCAGATACTAAAATACCCATTTTTTCTTTTTTTGCTTCTATTAAATATACTTCTGGTCTTGCTTTTTCATCGAAATTCAAGTTTTTTTCTGAGGCAAGAATGATTATAGTTTCTAAAAGATCGTTCACTCCTTTTCCCGTTTTTGCAGAAATTTCAACGCAAGGAATTTTACCTCCTTTTTCTTCTAATAGAACTTCATATTTAATAAGTTCATTTTTAATTTTTTCAGGTTGAGCTTCTGGAAGATCAATTTTATTAATAACAACAATACATGGAATTGAGGCATTTTTTATGTGATAAATAGACTCAATAGTTTGATTCATAACGCCATCTTTACCATCAATTAGAAGTAGAGCAATGTCAGCAATTTTTGCGCCTCGTGATCTAAGTTTAGCAAAGGCTTCATGGCCAGGAGTATCGATAAAAGTGATTTTTGAGTTAGGGTAGCCTTTGATTTTAGTATCAATTTCATAAGCACCAATTCTTTGAGTAATACCACCTATTTCTTTTTCAGTAATATGACTTTTTCTTATATAATCTAAAAGAGTGGTTTTTCCGTGATCAACATGTCCTAAAATAGTAACTACCGGTGGTCTTGCTTTCATATTTTTATAAATTAAAGATTTTAAAACTTATTTATTTAATTAATTTATATTTTATTTTTATTTATTTTTTTCTTCATTAATTGAAGAATTTTGTGGATTTTTTTCTTGAATAATATCAATTTCTAAGTTGGTAATTTGAGAGGCTAAGTTGACATTAGTTCCTCCCTTGCCAATAGCCAAAGGCGCTTGTTCTTCATTGACATAAACTTTTGCTTTTTTTATTTTTTCATCAATTTCGACTTTATTTATTTTTGCTGGAGAAAGAGCGCTTATTAAAAAAATTTTTTGATCTTGATTCCATTGAATGATGTCAATTTTCTCTTTACCTCCTAATTCTTCAGTAATTGTTTGAATTCTTATGCCTTTTTGACCTACGCAAGCACCAACAGGATCAACTCCTTTTTGTTTTGTATATACGGCAATTTTTGTTCTTTCTCCTGCTTCACGGGCTATTTTTATTATTTTTACCGTATTATTTGCTATTTCTGGAATTTCTCTTTTAAAAAGATTAACAACAAGCAGAGGACTTTTTCTTGAAAGAATAATTTTAGAATTATTTAATTTATCGATAATAATTTCCTTTAGCAAAAATATAAGCGATTGATTAACAGAGTATTTTTCACCAGGAATTTGTTCCTCTTTTGGAAGAATGGCATCAGTTTTTCCTATATCGACATACACATTACCTTTTAAATCGATTCTTATTATTCTACCTCTAATAAGTTGGCCTTTTTGAGAAAAGTATTGTAAGGTAATATTTCTTTTTTCTGCCTCTCTAATTTTTTGAATAATAACTTGTTTAGCAGTTTGAGCAGCGATTCGACCAAAACCTGGAGGAGTAATATCATCTTTTTCTTTTAAAATCTTTATCTCCCCAGTTTGAGGATTAACAATAGCTTTTAATTTTGATATATCCTCCTTTGGATACTCTTTTTTGTATGCTGCTAGAACCGCTATTTCAATTGACTTTAAAACTTCATCAATTGGAATTCCCCTTTCTGTGGCTACCTGATTTAAAGCTAAAGCAAATTCAGTTTTAACAACTGTCATATTTTTTATTTTATCAGAAAAATATTAAAAAAAGAAGTGGATTTTAAAATTTATTATTTCATAATATTTTTTTATATTTTTTTGATATTATTTTTGATAATAGATAATAAAAGATTAATTATTTAATCTTCAATAAATTCTATTTTTTTAATTCAAAATTTTTATTTAATTTTTAATCAAGGATTAAAAATTGATTAATTATTTAATAAAACCTTATTTATCTAATCAAAATTTTTTAATAATTATATTTCATTAATTTTATCTTTTAATTTTTTATTAAGAAAATTTAATTATTATTTTCTAATTTTGATTTCTTGATCTTTTTGTTTTTGCGAATTTTTATTTTAATAATTTTTGATTACGTTATTAGAAGGAAAAATAATTGATATCTAATTCTTTATTTTTGATATTATTTTTTATTAAAAGTTAAATTTTATTTTATTAGTTTTTTAAATTTAATATTGTTTTGTTTATGTTGACTTAATTTTTTATTTAATTCATTGTGGTTTTTATTTATTAAATTTTTATTGTATATTTATAAATTAATTGAGAATTTAATTAGTGATTATTTATGAGTTAATTAGGTTTTTTAGATGAAATTTTAAATTTTTATTTTATATGATTAATAACAAAATAGGTATTATTACTGTTAATTATAATCAGTATAAACAAACCAAGGAGTTTTTAGATTCTTTAAATTTGGTTAAAAAAAAAGAAAATATCTTTGTTTATATAGCTGATTTTTCTTCGAGAAAAGAATTTATTGAAACTAAAAAATATCAATTTTCAATAGTTTTAGAAAAAAAAGAAAATAAAGGTTATGCTTTTGGAATAAATTGTGGATTAAAATTTTTTTTAAATAAAAATTTTGCAAAATTTTGCATTGTTAACAATGATATTTTGTTTGATAAAGATTTTTTATTGAATGTTGAAAAAACTTTCAAAAAAGTAAATATTTTCGGTGGAAAGATTTATTATGCTAAAGGTTTTGAATACTATAAGAATCGTTATAAAAAAAATGAGTTAGGTAGAGTTTTATGGTATGCTGGTGGGAGTTTTGATTGGGATAATGCTTTAACTTTTCATCGAGGAGTTGATGAAGTTGATAAAGGTCAATATAATAATTTTGAGGAAACAGAATTTATCACCGGTTGCTTATTTTGTTTTAATAAAAAAGTAGTAGAAAAAGTTGGTTTCTGGGATGAAAGATATTTTTTATATTTTGAGGATGCAGATTATTCTATTCGCGCAAAAAATAAAGGTTTTAGACTTTATTATAATCCTAAAATTATAATTTGGCATAAAAATGCTCAATCAACTGGTGGAGTGGGTTCAGTCATTCACCAAAAATATCAAAGAAAAAGTCGATTGATTTTTGGATTAAAACATGCGCCTATTAAAACAAAAATTCACCTGTTAATTAATTATTTATTTGGTTTTTAAAATGAAAGATAAATTAACCGTTTTAATTTTTACTCACAACGAGGAAAAAAATATCGAACAATGTATTTTATCAGTTAAGAATTTAACTGAAAATATAATTGTTATTGATAGTCAAAGTAGCGATAAAACAATTAATATTTTAAAAAAAGAAAAAATAAAATTTTATTCATTTCCTTATCGGTCATATGTTGAACCAGCTAGAAGATTTGGTATTGATAAAGCAAAAACTGAATGGGTGTTAATTTTGGATGCTGATGAGAGAATAACTTATGAATTAATTTTGGAAATTCTTGAAAAAATTAAAGAAAATAAATTTTCTCATTACTATATTCCAAGAAAGAATATTTTTATCGATCGTTGGTTAAAATATGGTGGTTGGTGGCCTGATTATCAATTAAGATTAATTAATAAAAAATATTTTATTGATTGGCCAAAACAAATTCATTCTACACCAAAAATTAAGGGAAAAGGTGATTATCTTAAAAATCCATTAATTCATCTATTTCATGGTAATTTAGAATTAATGGTAAAAAAAACTGCAATTTTTGAAGATATTGAGGCTAATCTTCTTTATCAAGCCAATAGATCGGTAAATTCTTTGATATTTTTTAAAAAATTTATGGGCGAGATTTGGCGACGGCTTTTTAAAAACTTTGGATTTTTGGATGGAAATATTGGTATAATTGAAGCAATTTATCAAGCTTTTTCTAAAACAATCACTTATCTTTTTTTGTATGAAAAATATTTATTTAAAAAAAAGAGTCGGTCTTTACACACCTTATCTTGATGTTTTAGGAGGAGGTGAGAGGCATATTCTTTCAATAATCAAATTTTTTGAAGATATAGGTTTTACTCCTTATATTTTTTGGGAAGAAAATCTAAAAAACAAAATAGATAATTTTTTTGGTTTAAATTTTAAAAATTTATATTTTTTACCTAATATTTTTAAGAGAAAATTTAAATTTTCTTTAATTAAAAATTTATTAGTACTAAAAAAATTTGATTATTTTTTTTATGTTACTGATGGAAGTTATTTTTTTTCTTCAGCAAAAAAAAATTTTATTTTTGCCATGGTACCTGATAAAAATCTTTACCAATTAAATTTTATTAATAGATTAAAACTTTTAAATTGGCAATTTATTAGCAACTCTTTTTTTACTTATCAATGGCTTAATAAGTGGGGTATTAATTCTTATGTTATAAATCCTTATATTGATAACAGACTATTTAAATTAAATAACAAAAAAAAAGAAAAAATTGTTCTTTCTGTTGGTCGTTTTTTTAGTCATTTACATTCAAAAAGACAAGATATTATTATAAAAACATTCAAGAAAATTAAACAAAAGAACTCTTTGTTTAAAAATTTTAAACTAATTTTAGCTGGTGGATTAAAAGAAGAGGATAAAAGTTATTTCAATAATCTTAAAAAAATTGCTAGCGATGATCAATCAATTATTTTTAAACCAAATATTTCTAATAGAGAAATTTATAATCTTTATCAAAAAGCGACTTTTTTTTGGCATTTTACTGGATATGAAATTGATGAGGAAAAATATCCTGATAAGGTTGAACACTTAGGAATTACTCCTTTAGAAGCAATGGCTGCGGGTTGTTTAACTTTTTGTTATGCTGCTGGTGCGCCTAAAATTTTAATTAAAGATAAAGAAAACGGTTTTTTATTCTATAGTCAAGAAGATTTAATTAATAAGATGGAGAAAATTATTTTAAACAAAGAAAATCAATTAAAAATTAAAAAAAATGCTTATAAATTTGTTTTTAATAATTTTTCTTATGAAGTTTTTAAACAGAAAATAAAAAAATTAATTAATAGCTAGATTTATGATTTCAGTTATTATTCCTGTATACAAAAACACTGATTTTTTTTTAAAAAATCTTAAACGGAATCTTCGGTTTTTAGAGAATGTTGAAATATTAATAATAAATGACGATCCTAAAAAGAGTATTAAAAAAGAAATTGATACATTTAAGCAAAAAAATATTTTTTTAATTGAAAATAAAAAAAATTTAGGTTTTGGTCAATCAGTAAATATTGGAGTTAAATATGCAAGAGGAGATTATTTATTACTTTTAAATACAGATGTTATTTTAAGTAATAAAAATTATTCTTACGCTTTAAAACATTTTAATAATAACCCTAATCTTTTTGCTGTCTCTTTTGCTCAATTAGAAAGAAATAATAAAATTGTTGGAAAAAATATTATATATTTTAAAGATGGTTTATTTTGTCATCAAAAATCTGATAATTTAAGTTTTGGTTTAAATGCTTGGGCTGAAGGTGGTGCCTGTTTAATTGATAAGAAAAAATTTAATTATTTAGGTGGTTTTGATAATCTTTACTCTCCTTTTTACTGGGAAGATGTTGATTTGTCATATCGTGCTTGGAAAGCTGGTTTTCAAGTTTTATTTGACCCAAAAATTTTAGTTGAACATCACCATGAATCAACAATTGGTAAATACTTCAAGAAAAATGAAATCCAAACTATTGCTTATCGTAATCAATTGATATTTAATTTAAAAAACATCACTGATTTTGATTTAATTGTTAAATTCGTTTTTTTCTTTTTTAAAAAATTAGTCATTGCAATAATAAAATTTGATTTTGTTTATTTGAAGGCTGTAATTTTTTTTATTTTAAAAATCCCATTAATTATTATTAAAAAAATATCTAATAATAAAATTTATAAAAAGAGTGATAAAAAAATTATTTCTTTATTTAAAGGTTTATAAGACATTTTTTGTTAGTTGGATTATTTTTTAGTTTTTATAAATTTGATAAAATTTCTAAAAGATCTTATTTTTTTATTTTTTATTAGTGATAAATAAAAATCTTTGATTATATATTTATTTTATTTTTTTAAATTAAAATAGAATTAACTGACTTTAATTTTAACAAAATTATATTTTTAAAATATTTATTTTTTTATTTAAGATTTTTTATATTTTTTCATCTATTCTTAAATCAAATTATTTATATTTTCTTTAACTTTTTTGATTTAATTTAATAATAAAAAATTTAAAGAAAATTATTTTTAAAAAACGTGTTTTAAATTAAAAAATCCTAAAAAAATAATGTAACAATAATATTATAAAAAGCGTGAATAAAAATAGGTATGTTAAGGCTTTTATAATTTACAAAAAAATAAGAGTTTAGAATACTTAAAAAAATGTCAGTTAACATTAAAAAAATGAGTTGATTACCAATTAAACCAGGAATTGTGAATCTTAGAGGAACATGTAGAAAAAAGAAAAGTATAGCGTTAAAAAAAGCTGTTTGGTAAAAGTTTTTTGATTCTTCAAACAGTCTTTTAAAAACAAAACCAGTGGATAAAATCTGTTCAGAAGCTGCGCCAGCTAAAGAAATAAATACTATATAAAAAAAAATTGTTTGGTTTATTCCTTGTTTTAAAAAGATTATTTCTTTATTATTAATCCATTTGGCAAAAATAATTGTACCTAAAAATATTAAACTAATAATAAAGGAAATTAAAAAATCTTTTCTTATAGATTTAAAAGAAAGATTTAGTGAAGAGAAAAAATTTTTTTTTTCAATTTTTGAAATAAAATAATATACTGGTAAAACGAAAACAATTGGTTTAGCAATTAATTCATCAAACCACTCTGGCATTTTAATTTTTAAACGATAAAAAGCCCAAATAATTAAAATAATTCCCCAAACATTAAGAACTTTTTGAGAGTGTGGTATGTTTTTTTTCATAATAATTTTAGTTAATCTAGAAAATCTCTTAATTTTCTAGCTCGAGTTGGATGTTTTAATTTTCTTATAGCCTTAACTTCAATTTGACGAATTCTTTCTCTGGTAACTTTAAAATAAGCACCAACTTCTTCTAAAGTTTTTGGTTTTCCATCTTCTAAACCGAAACGCATTGATAATACTTTTCTTTCTCTAGGTGAAAGAGTATTTAATACATTATTTAAAGCATCTTTTAAAAATTCTCGAGAAACTTTATCATATAATGAAGGTTCGTTTATGTCAGAAATGAATTGTTCTAAGGTTGTTTCTTTATCATCACCAATTGGCGTTGATAAGGAACGTGGTTGTTGAGAAATTTTTTTTAGATTCTCTACTTCTTCAACTGAAAGCTGCATTTCTTTAGCGATTTCTTTTATTTTTGGTTCTCGACCTAGTTTTTGAGCTAATTTTCTTTGAATTTTATAAAAACGATTAATTTGATCAACCATATGAACAGGAATTCTGATCGTTCTTGATTGATCAGCAATGGCTCTAGTGATTGCTTGACGTATCCACCAAGTAGCATATGTTGAGAACTTATATCCTCTATGCCAATCATATTTTTCGACAGCTCGAATCAAACCTTTATTTCCTTCTTGAATAAGGTCTAAAAAAGAAAGTCTTCTTCCTAGATATTTTTTTGCTACTGAAACTACTAATCTTAAATTAGCTTTAATTAACTTTTCCTTAGCTTCTTGATCACCTTTTTCATATTGTTTAGCTAATTTAATTTCTTCTTCCGCAGTTAAAAGTGGTGTTTGACCTATTTCTTTAAGATAAAGTTTTATTGGGTCAAGCGATTCTCCGTGTTTTAATATTTCTAATTGTTCTAGTTCTTTTTCTATTTCTTCAATACTTTTTTTTGCCTCTTCTTCTTCACGAGAAGAAATTGTTTCAAATATATCAATGCCTTTTTTAAAAGCTTTATCAAAAAAGTCATCAATTTCTTCAATATGTTTTTCTGGTTCAGGATAAAGTAATAATATATCGTCTTGAACAAGAAATCCGTCTTCTTCACCTTGTTTTATAAGGTCACTTATATTTTTAGGAATTTTTATTTTTGTCATGATAGTAAATTTTATAATGAAATTATTTTTTTTTCTACATCTTTTAATTGATTATTTAATTCTTTTAACTCTTGAATTTTATCTTTTTCTTCATTTTTTAAAAGAATATTTTTTATTTTGTTTTTTAATGATTGTTTTTTTATTTGATATGATAATTTTTCTATTTTTTCTTTACCTAATTCAAAGTCTACTGAAGCTAAAAGAAAAATTTCGTCAAATACTGGTTTTAATTCATCTGGAAGATTGTTAATAAACTTTTCTAAAATGAATTTTTCATTTTTTGATTTGTATTCTAATAAAAAACTACTAATTTTTTCTAAGGCTGGTAATTGAAAATCTTTTGGAGAAAGTATTGAAAATACTAAGTCAGTTAAGGAAAATGGAGATTCAGATTGAAATATGATACTTAAGATATATTTTTCTGCCAAAACAATATGAGAATCAACTTCTTTTTTATTGTATGGTATAAAATAAAGCTTTCTTTTTTTAATTAAAGATTTTTTTTTGATTAGACTTTCAATACTTTTTTCACTAACTTCTAATAGATTGGCGAGTTTTTTAATATAATGTGATTGAACAACGGCATTTTTAATATTCGATAAAAAAGGAATTAATTCTTCACTAATTTTTTTCTTAGAAAAAGCATCTTTTTCTGGATATTTTTTTGATATGGTTTTAATTAAAAAGTCATAAATACCAATTGGATTTTTAATTGTTTTTATAAAAAGATTAATATCTTTTTTTATTGCTTCATCAGGATCTTTGGCAAAATTAAAACTTATCACATTTATGTCAAAGTCAAAATTTTCTGCTTCTTCTATTGCTTTTTTTACTGCTTCTTCGCCAGATATATCACTGTCTAATAGAAGAGTAATTCTTTCCGTGTAGCGTTTAAGTAGCATAAGTTGTTCTTTGGTTAATGCTGCGCCTTTTATGGCAACAAAGTTAGTAAAACCGGCTTGATAAGGGGAGATAACATCAAATTCACCCTCAACAATGTAAACGTTGTTTTCTTTTTTAATACTTTCTTTAGTAAGATAAATTCCAAACAGAGTTTCTCGCTTATGATACAAAAGAGTTTCTTTGGTATTTATATATTTTGCTTCTTTTTCTTCTTCTTTTAGAGTTCTTCCTGAAAAACCTATTATATTACCGCGAGGATCGTAAATAGGAAAAATTAATCTACCTCGAAAGTAATCAAAAAATTCTCCTTTGTTATTTTTAAGTACTAAACCATTTTCTAATATTTCTTCTGGTTCATATTGTTTCTTTTTTAAAAAATAAAAAAGAGATTGCCAGGAAAAGGGAGCATATCCCAGTTTAAATTTTTTTATTGTTTGATCTTTTATCATTCTGTTACGAAGATAATTAAGGGCTTTTTTTCCAAAACTTGTTTTCCAAAGAACATATTGAAAAAAATCAGCGGCTAAATGGTTCATTTCTAAAAAACGTTTTTTCTTTTGCCAAACTCTATCTTCGAAATCAATTTTTTCTATTTTAACGCCAGTTTTTTTTGACAATTCTTTTAACGCTTCAAAAAATGTAAGGTTTTCCCATTTCATCAAAAACTTAATGACATCACCTCCTTCATTACAAGCACCAAAACAACGCCAAATTTGTCTTTCGGGAGAAATAATGAATGAAGGAGTTTTTTCTTGATGAAAAGGGCAAAGAGCCCTAAAATTTCTGCCGGTTTTTTTCAAAGGGATGAAAGAACCAATAAACTCGACGATATCAATTTTTTTTTTAATTTCTTCAATTGAGTTTTCCATTTCTATTTATTTTAACAATTATTATTTAAAACTTATTTTATGTTATACTATTATTTGATATGATATTTCTTTATTTAAATGAAAATCAAATTAAATTATTGATTTTTAAAAAAAATATTTTTTCTCATTATGAGATTGATTATTTTAAAAAAGATTATGAAACTGAGTTATTAAAAAATGGTCAAATTTTTAATATTGATATTTTAGCTTCAGCAATTAAAGAAGGGTTAACTTTTGCTAAAAAAAGTGAAGGAGAAAAAGAGATCTTTCTTATTCTTCCCCAAAATTTTTTTATTTTTTTAAGAACTGAAGTTCCATTGAATATTGCTCCTTCAGCAATTGAAGGTTATGTTTTTGAAAAATTAAGGGATCAATTCAATATAGAAGATGAGTGTTTGTTAAGTGGTATGTTAAGTTTTCAATCTGAAGATAAGAGAATTATTAATTTTTTTGGTTTAAATCAAAAAAAATTTAATGATCTTCAAAAAGTTTTTTCTCTTTTAAATTTAAAACTTATAAACATTCTTCCTGAAACTGTAGCTTATTTTAAACTTTTTGATAAAACCCTAAAGAAAAACAAAAATGAAATTATTTTTTATGTTAACTATCAGAATAATTTTGTCTTTGGTTATTTGTATGATAATTTTGGTTTGTTGAAGATTGATAAATGGATTGCTGAGGTAAATGAAAAAAACAAATTAGATGTCTTAATTAAAAAAGAAAAAGATAGGCTGGAAAAACTAAATTTGAAGCCAAATCGATTAATTCTTGCGGGTCTTGCTTCAGAAAATATTCGGCAAGATACTTTTACAAAAGCTATAGGTATTTGGACTAATCCTCTTAAAAAGATTATTGCTAATTTTTATCAAGATTATTTAAAAATTCTAATAGTAGATGAAAAAAATGTTTTACCGATTTTAAGTTTAGACTCTTGTTTTGGAGCTTTTGTCTTCTACAAAGAAATGAAAAATTTGTCTTTTTTTAAGAAGAGTAATTCTTATCAATTAAAAAATAAAATGATAAAGCCACTTTTGTTTCCAAAAAAAGACTTGATAGTATTTTTTGTTTCTTTTGTTTCTTCAATTTTGTTTTTCATAATTCTTTCAATAATTAAACCAAAAATGACTTTTAATTCTTTATTAATTAAACCTTCAAAAAACATACCTACTTCTACCATAATTTCTCCTTCATTGACACCTACACCAACAATTTTTATCAATAAAGAAACAATTAGAATTAAAGTTCTTAACGGGTCTGGCGTTTCTGGTAAGGCATCAGCAGTTAAGGAGATTTTGAAAGAAAAAGGATATCAGGAGATTCTTACAGGTAACGCTGATAATTTTGATTATGAAAAAACAGAATTATTAGTTAAGAAAGATAAAAATTACTTAATTTCATTGATTAAAGAAGATTTAAAGAATTATGTTTCTTCTTTTAAAACGCAAGCTCTTGCAGAAAATGAGGTTTCAGATATCATCATTGTTATTGGTAAAGATTTTAAATAGTAATTATGGAAGAAAAAAGTCAACAGATTCAAGCTCTCCAAAGACGATTGGCGTTTATTTTAAAAAAAATTAATCTTTCTCAAAAAAAAGAGGAACTAAAAAAATTAGAGGAGAAAACTTATGATTCATCTTTTTGGCAGAATCCAAATAATGCCTCCTTTATTATGAAAAAAATCGCCCAACTTAAGAAAGAGATCGATGATTTAGAGATTTTACCTCTTCTTATTGAAGAGGATCCCAATCAAGCTGAAAAATTAATTAATCAATACGAAATTAATCTTTTCTTATCGGGTCCATATGATAAAGGAGATGCTATTTTTTCAATTTATGCCGGTCAAGGAGGTACTGAAGCTATGGATTGGTCGGCGATGCTTCTTAGAATGTATACTCGTTTTTTTGATAAAAAAGATTGGCGTTGGGAGATAGTTGATCAAGTTGATGGCGAGGAGGCGGGAATAAAAAGCGTGGTTTTAAATGTTTATGGCTCTTTTTGTTATGGTTTGTTAAAAACAGAGGCAGGAGTTCATCGGTTGGTTCGTCAGTCACCTTTTAACGCTGATAAACTAAGACAAACTTCTTTTGCTTTGGTTGAGGTTTTGCCGATAATTGAAGAAAAAAATATTGAAATAAAAGAAGAGGATTTAGAATGGGAATTTTTTCGCTCTGGTGGTCATGGAGGACAAAATGTTAATAAAGTATCGACCGCTGTTCGTCTTCGTCATAAACCAACGGGAATTGTTATTACTTGTCAAAAAGAACGTTATCAAGGCCAGAATCGTGAAAATGCTTTGAAAATTCTTCGAGCAAAACTTTGGCAGATTGAGGAAGAAAAAAAAAATAAAGAAATTCAAAGTTTAAAAACAGGGAAGATTGCCTCATGGGGCAGACAGATTCGTTCTTATGTTCTTCATCCTTATAAGTTGATAAAAGATTTACGAACTGATTATGAAGAGACAAACGTGGAGGCGGTTTTAGATGGGGAGATTAATGGATTTATCGAAGCTTATTTGAAAATGATAAAATAAATCTATTAAAGAAGTTGTTTTTATTTACAAAAATTGTTATTCTAATCTTTATGGAGATGGAGCAAAAAAAATTAATCAAATCATTAGACGACAATTTGAACGAAGAAAAAAATGAAGAAAAAAAAATATCTCTCACTCTTTTTTTTTCCTATTTAGGATTGGCGATTTTTATTGGAATATTAACCGGTTTTTTATTAACAAAATTACCTTTTAAATTGGAATCAATTGGAAATAAAAAAATTACAAAAAATGAAGATGTGGTTAAAAGGTCAGCGGGATTAATGGATAAAAAAGTTTTTAAAGACGTAGCAGAAGGAATTTTAAAGGAAGGAGGTATTGATGGAGAAGGAAATTTTCATTTGGAACGACCGGGTGGTCCATCACAAAATGTTTATCTAACTTCATCTACGGTTGATCTTTCATTGTATGTTGACAAAAAAGTTCGAGTTTATGGCCAAACATTTGCTGCTCAAAAAGCAGGATGGCTTATGGATGTTGGTTATATTGAAGTTTTAGAATAAAAAGATGATTGTTTTTGAAAATGTTACTAAAAAATTTCCTTTAGGAAACGTTGCTTTAGAAAACGTTTCTTTTTCTGTGGAAGAAGGTGAGTTTGTTTTTTTGGTTGGTCCATCAGGTGCCGGAAAAACAACGATTTTAAAGCTTATTCTTAGAGAAATTCTGCCAACTTCAGGTTCGATTTTTGTTAATGAGATGGATGTTACCGATAAAAATTTTTCAAAAATTTTAACTTTACGAAGAAGTATAGGAGTTATTTTTCAAGACTTTAAAATTCTTTATGATAAAAATGTTTTTGAAAATGTGGCGTTAAGTTTACAGGTTTTGGAAAAATATAGTTCTTTGGAGATTGAAGAAGAAGTAAAAAAAGTGCTTTCGATTGTGGGTTTGGTTAATAAAGAAAAAGTTTTTCCCATTCAACTTTCTGCGGGAGAATTGCAGCGAGTAGCAATAGCCCGGGCAATTATTGGTGAGCGAAAAATTATTTTAGCCGATGAGCCCACTGGTAATTTAGATCCAAAGACTGCTTGGGAGATAATGAAAATTTTTAAAAAAATTGAAAAAGCAAAAACTATTATTTTTGCCACTCATAATGTTGATATCGTTAATAGTTTTCAAAGAAGGGTTTTAGTTTTGAAAAACGGTAAAATAGTAAAAGATTTAAGAAAAGGAAAATATGATTTTTAAAAATATATTATGAGAGATTTTTTAATTTCTATAAAAAGAAGTCCTTTTCAATCAGCGGCTTCTTTTTTAGTCCTTTTTTTCTCTTTGTTTTTGGCTTTTTTTCTTCTTTTTTCTTTGGCTTTTTTTGAAGGAATTTTAGCCTATTTAGAAACTCGACCCCAGATTATTGCCTATTTTCAACCGAAAACCAATGAAAATGATATATTTAAGATTCGGGATGAGCTGGTAAATTCTGGTAAAGTTTTGTCGATAAAGTATACTAATCAAAAGGAGGCTTTTGAAAATTATAAAAAAATGAATCAAGATAATCCTCTCCTTTTGGAAATGGTTTCGCCAGATATTTTACCCCCATCATTGGAAATATATGCCAAAAAACCAATTTTTCTACCCCAAATTGCCGAGTATTTAAAAAAACAATCCGGTATTGATGAAGTACAGTTTCAAAAGGATATTTTAGATCGACTTTTGACTTTAACTTCCATTTTGCGTAAAGTTTCTTTTTCTTTTTTTGGTTATTTGTTTTTAATGACAACAGTGATTTTGGTAGCCATTTCTCATTTTAAACTTGCTTTAAAAAAAGAGGAGATTGAACTTTTAAAACTTATTGGAGCAAGTTTTTTTTATATTAGAAAACCATTTTTAAAAGAAGCTGTAATTCTTGCTATTTTTACCTCAATTTTTTCTTTTTCTTTTGCTATTTTAATTTTATTTTATTTTCAACCTTTTCTTATTTCTTATCTTCAAGGAATAGAAACTCTTTCAGTTAATTTTTCAAGTTTTATTATTAAAATTTGGCCAATTAATTGGTTTTTTCTTTTAATTATTTTTTGCTTAACTTTATTTTTTGGTGTTTTTATATCTGTTTTTTCCACATTTTTAGCAACGAATAAATACCTTTAAGGTTTTTTTATAATTATCTTATGAAAAAAAAATTTTTCTTTTTAATCACCGTAATTTTTTTTAATTTAATCTTTCTTAAAAATGAATTAAAAGCAATTGAGTGTGAGGTTGGTTTAGAGTTAACTAGCAGATCAAGGGAAGAACTTCAAGAAATTAAAACTAAGTGTGAACAAAAGCTTTCTCAATTAGAAAAACAAAGAAATACTCTTGCTTCTGAAATCAACTATCTTGATACTCAGATTTACCTAACCAATTTAAAAGTTTCTGAAACAGAAAAAAAGATAGAACAGACAAAAAAAGAAATTGATGTGTTGGGAGAGAGAATTGAGAGTCTTGATGATTCTTTAAATAAGCTTTCTAAACTTTTATTAGAAAAGATTATAGTTGATTATAAAAACAGACAAGTAAATTTTTTTTCAATTTTTTTTGAGAGTGAGAGAATTGATGATTTAATAAATCGAGTAAAATATGTTAGAATAACAAGAGAAAATAATCAGAGATTAATTATTCAAGTTCAAAACGCCAAAATTAACTTTGAAGAACAAAAAAAACTAAGAGAAGAAAAAAAAGTAGAACTTGATAATCTAAAAGTTCTTTTAGCTAAACAAAAAAATGAGCTTTTAAATCAACAAAATGTTAAAAGAAAAATTTTAATTGATACTCAAAATAGTGAGGTTATTTATCAACAGATACTCAATCAAGCTCGAAGGCAATTGTCAGCTTTTAAATCTTTTGTACAACAATCAGGAGCTGCTTCAGTAATTCCTGCTAATGGCTTTGGTACCGGTTCAGATGGCAATTATTATTCACAAAGAGATGAACGTTGGGCTTATCAAACAATTGGATATTCATCAGAAAACATATTAAATGTTGGTTGTTTAATTACATCGGCTGCGATGGTGGCTAAGAAAATGGGATTAAATATTTTACCTTCTGACATTGCTAGTAACCCAGAAAATTTTTATTTAGGAACAACTGCTTATCTTAATTTAAATAGACCTAATCTTGGGGGAAAATATAGAAGACCAATATCAATTGGAGAAATAGACAACTATCTTAGTTCTGATCAATATGTTATTGTTGGTATTTATCGGACTAGTTGTAATTATGGAGGTGATCATTTTGTTGTTTTAACAAAAAAAGAAGCAAATGGTTACAAAATGCATGACCCAATTTACGGGCCTGATAAAAATTTTTATGACTATTATTCTACTATTTGTTCAGCTTACGTTTATTAAATCTTCTAAATCTTTATTTTTGTGGTTTTTAGGCTATTGACATAAATTTTAAGAAAAAAATATAAATTAAATTTATGATTAGATAGTTAATTTTATTACCAGATTTTTTGATAAATTTATCAGTGGGTTATTTTTTTGTCGCGATCGCTGTTCCTTTTTTTTCAGAAAGATAAATTATAGGAAAAATATATATTTTTCTTCTTAATTTAGCTTTTGCTATAATTATTTATGTACTAACAATTAAAACTGAATTAATAATTAGAAATAAAAAAAATATAAAAAAATATGAAAGACTTTACAGATATAAATTTGGGGATAAAAATATCAATTGGAATTATTTTAATAATTGTTCTTTGATGATTATTGCTTTTAAAGAAAAGAAACCAGTAAAAAAATAAAAATGCAAAAATTTTTTATTTTTTTAATTATTTTTTTATTCTTTTTATTTTTCTT
>Ga0197142_1001053_pt1 | contig 25472 bp, 20 predicted proteins | sample GBS60_MetaG_FD_148614 | JGI IMG/M metagenome (GOLD analysis project Ga0197142, IMG submission 148614) | Sediment microbial communities from Great Boiling Springs, Gerlach, Nevada, United States - GBS 60_MetaG | ecosystem: Environmental > Aquatic > Thermal springs > Hot (42-90C) > Sediment... | reverse complement strand
CACCTGTTTCTGGAATAATTGTTTTTCCTGATATAAAATCAAATTCATCATCAGGGCGTTCGTTATTTGCAGCATCAAATTTATCAAGTCCAAATGCATTTAAGAACTTAATTCCATTCCAATCGTTCCTTGGTTCCTGCCCTGGCACTTCATATTGAATATTTAGCTTAAAACCTTCTTTTTTGATATTTATTACACCGAGAGGATAAATATTTCTTAATTGAAGTTTCCAGGCTGTTGTATACTGTGGTTGAAGATTTGCGGGTTTTATCAATTTCAAAATAAGAGTAACAGTGTCTGGTACATCTGCAATAAAGTCTCCATAAAAAATGTCATTATCATTGCCGGGCTCACCTTCCATTCGATAAGCAACTGCCAATATATCCGTTTCATTTATATTCTTTTTAAATGTGATATAACCAGTTTCTTCATGAATTATATATTCAGATGGTTCAAGTTTTATAAATCTTCCAACTTCGATTTGACCTGGCACCGCATCGATGTTTCCTCTAAGATTATAAGGATAAGATTCATTTCTTTGTCTTGGTGGCAAGTAAATAAAGGCATTGGCTCTTCGTTCTTTTGGATCAGGTAATCCAGTGATTGATTTCCATACTTCAATATCTTTAATTCGATAGTAATCAACAGGGATTGGTGTAGGATTTCCATACCATTTATTGAAAATGTTCAGATGTGCTGAAGTATCGGCATAAACCGTATCAACGAAATAGTGATTTGTCGAATATTCGTAGGCTCTTTTCTTAAACTGTTGAGCTTCAGCACCACCTGACAGAACTTTTTCTTTAATCTCACCTTTTTTCTGACTTGCAATTGCTGTTAACCATAATGGACCCAATTGAAATTTTGCTTTTACACCGAATAAAGCTTCTCCACCACCAACTAATGGTGAAGTCTGCAATGATACATTACCAGCTTCAACACTTTGAACAATTTCATCAGGATAACCTGTATATTTTATCTTTAATTGATTTTCATATTCAAATGTGTTTTGTGTATTCCAGTCAGCCATAATGGTGAGTTTATCACCAATCGTTCCACTGATATTAATTTGAACATCCTGTTTAAAGTTTGGTTCGTTACGAACATTACCTAAGAGAGAAGCTGTAACACCTTCTGTTTTCTCATTTCGCCAGCTTCCATCAATTGTAACAGCACCATTAATTCTAAGGTTAATTTTTGGAGGACCGAATATACTTAAAACAGGATTTGATGGAATTGGAATATCAATATTTGTAATTGATGCTAAAACATCTCCTAACTCTTTCCTTCCTAACTTTACATCATACTTGTATGCAAGTTCTTCCCAATTTTTTCTCTGTATATAAGCAAGTCGAAGCTGAATATATTGTTCAATTGGAATTGTTGCTCTAACTTTCCATTCTTTACCATCAATTGTTTCTTTAATTATTACAAATTGCCCATTTGAATCAAGTGAAACTGTTCTGCTTACCAGTGCATCAGGAATTTTCAGGAAAAATGGATTTTTTCTTTTCTCAAATAAATTCACATATGGATAATCTTCTCTTTTATACTGAAAATGTTTTAGGCGAGCTGTTGAATCAATTGCTAAAGAGTCAACCGCTAAAACGGAATCTCTTATGGCTATAGAGTCCTTAGCTAATTGAAGTTGTTTTTCCTGACCAGCAGGCTCAAATATTTCCTTCTCTTTTTGCTTTTCTTCTTCTTCAAGTATCCATTTTTCCAGATCATTTGTGTCAGCCGTCTGAATTAAAATTGATAGTTCATTGGAATTTAAATTTTCAAAATTATCATAATTAACTATTAAACTTTGATTGAGATCATTTATAAGTGGTATGCTTTTCTCATTTGAAAAATCATTTGTCGAATTCTGAGAAAAAGTTTCGGCTGAAGCTTGATTCTTATAGGTATCGTTCTCATTACCCGTAAGAGCGAAAGGATAGTTATAGCTGTTTAATTCAGAAAACTTTTCGTAAACAAATAAAAATTTAAAGTGGTCATTTGGATGCTCCTCAACCACTGAAGCAATCAAAACAAATCCACTTGCTAAGAAAGCAGTCAGTAAAATTATCGCAAGTTTGAAAGATGAATTAATTTTCATTTAGAGTATCTTATCAAAATTTTTTGATTGTAAATTTAATAATCTGTAGAATTTACTCGATAAGATACTCCCCTATTTTATGGTGGGATATAAATTTGAATGTTGATATTTTTTCGCTTTTATTTTTCATATTAGTATTGAATAATATCTTCTGTAAAAACTGGAACCTGAATTTGATCAATAACTTTGTTCTCATTTACAATGACTGCTGTCAATTTGTTTCCGTAAGCGCAACCTGTATCAATATAATAAACATTCGTATTTTTATCATATAGAGTTTCAAATTTTCTCGTATGTCCAATTATCTGAAGTTTACCAATATTAATCAAATTTTCTCTAACCCATAAAACTGAATGATCTTTTTCCAGGTCCTGGGACAATAATTTCTCAATAAATGCATCCTGAGTCCCATCAACTTTGTATTGATTGAAATATTTTTTATAAACTTTTGAAATTCCTGCATGACAAATAAAAGCATCTTTTGTGTTGTAAAATAATTTTAGTTTTTCAACATAATCAAGATGGGGCTCGAGCGATTGAGGATTATTTTTATATGAATTAAGCGTCGACATATGACCATTATAAACCCATGCTCTTGCCATTGCTGAAAAAGGTTCACGAAAATATTGCAAAAACATATAATCATGATTTCCCAGACAAACTTTTATATTATTTGAAATACAAAAGTGAATTGTTTCACAGGAGAAATTTCCTCTATCAACCAGATCACCGACCGAAAAAACTTCAATATCAGGGTACTTAATCTTTATTTGTGAATAAAGCTCTTTTAATGTATGATAACAACCGTGTATATCTCCAATTACAGCAATCATATTAAATGTAATTATTTTTCTTTGCGTAAAACTTTAACTCATCTCTAAAATCTGGATGAGCAATATTAATCATTTGATGAACTCTCTCACGAATACTTTTTCCGTGCAAATAGGCAACTCCATATTCAGTCACGACATAATGAACATCAGCACGATTCGTAACAACACCGGCTCCTGGTTTTAGTGTCGCCACAATTCTCGAAATTTTAAAGTCCTTTGTTGTTGATGGAAGCGCTATGATTGGTTTTCCACCTTCTGACCTTGCAGCACCACGAATGAAATCTACCTGACCACCAAATCCAGAATATAATCTCGAGCCAATTGAATCAGAACAAACCTGTCCTGTAATATCAACTTCTAAAGCAGAGTTAATTGCAACCATCTTGTAATTCTGTGCAATAACAAATGGGTCGTTTACATATTCTTGTGGATGAAATTCAATTGATGGATTATTATCAATAAAATCGTAGAGTTTTCTACTTCCCAATACAAAACCTGCGATAGTTTTACCAACATGAAGTTTTTTTCTTCTATTAGTAATTATTCCTTTATTCATTAATTCAATTACTCCATCAGAAAACATTTCTGAGTGAATGCCAAGATCCTTCTTTGTATCAAGATATCTTGTGACTGAATCGGGAATTGCACCAATTCCCATTTGTAAAGTTGAACCATCCTCAATTAATTCAGCAATGTTTTCCCCAATTCTTCTATAAACTTCCATCATTTCAGGAGTTGTATCTTCCTTAACCTGTGGTAATTCTGCAATGGGTTCATCGACTTCAACTATGTAGGTAAGTTTGCTTATATGAATAAAACTATCACCCAGTGCTCTCGGCATCTGTGGATTGATTTGAGCAATAATAATTTCTGAATTTTCTGCTGGAGTTTTCATCAAGCCAACTTCAACACCGTAACTACAGAAACCATGTTCATCTGGCGGAGATAGATGAACAAATGCAATATTCGGTTTAATAATGCCTTTTGCAAATAGAAGAGGATATTCATAGAGATATATTGGAGTAAAATCGGCACGACCTTCATTTACAGCTTTCCGTGCTGCTGCACCCATGAAAAATGAAATATGTCGAAAAGATTTTTCCATTCCCGGATGCAAATAAGGTAAATCACCTACTGTTAGAGCATGGAGAATTTGCACATTCTCAAGTTCGTCTTTTCTGGCAACAAGTGCATTAATTAAAGTCATCGGGAATGCTGTATTCCCATGCATTACAATTTTATCGCCAGACTTAACGACACTAACAGCTTCTTCTGGCGTTCTAACTTTTGATTTATAATTCTGTAACCAGAAAGATGATTTTATATTTTTTGTAATTATTTCCTGCATCACAAATCCACCCTAATTTTTTGAGAAAAAGAACAATTTTTTGAATTCAATATCGAATAACTCGGCAAGAGTTTCATTTGCACAGTTTCCATCAAAAGTGCAAACCCCTTTAGATAAGCCATTGTTAGCTTTGAGAGCTTCTTCAATTCCTTTTTCGGCGATTTCAAGAATATAACTAATAATAGCGTTGTTCAGACCATAGCTTGCTGTTCTCGAAACAAGTGCTGGAATATTTGGCACACAGTAATGAATGACATTGTGTGTAATGTAGACTGGATTTGAAATTGTAGTTGGTCTGCTTGTTTCAACGCATCCACCCTGATCAATTGAGACATCGATAATGACTGAACCGGGCTTCATTGTTTTGACCATTTGTTCTGTAACAATGTGAGGGGTCTTTTCTCCTTTAATTAGTACTGCACCAATTAATACATCAGCAAATTTTACGGCTCGTTCAATTGTATAAGGGTTCAAAACCACAGTCGTGATGGATTTACCAAGAATGTCTTCAATCTTTTTTAATTTTTTAATGTCTTTATCAAGAACAATCACCTGAGCACCAACTCCCAAAGCAGTTCGTGCTGCATTGGTGCCTACTGTTCCAGCTCCAAGAATAACAACTGCAGCAGGTGCAACTCCTGATATTCCTCCTAACAACATTCCACGACTTATATCAAAATTTTTTTCAAGGTATCTTGCCGCAATTTGAATTGACATTTGTCCAGCGATTTCGCTCATTACACTTAAGATTGGCAAATTACCATCTTCATCTTCAACAAGTTCAAAACCAATGGAGGTTACTTTATTATTGAGAAAAATTTCTAAAACCTTTCTTCTCATAAAAAGATGAAGGAATGAAAAGACAATCTGGCCCGAATTTATTTTCGAAGCCTCCTCTTCCGTGAAAGGAGCAACCTTAACAACCAGTTCTGAACGATTAATTGCCTCTTCAGCTGAATAAACTATTTTCGCACCAACTTTCTCATAATCATCATTTGTAAATCTACTTTGCAATCCAGCATCTTTTTCGATAAAAACCTGATGTCCATGATCAACCAGTAACTTAACTCCAGCGGGAGTTAGAGAAACTCTTTTTTCTTCAAGTTGGGTCTCTTTTAATATGCCTATTCTCATTTATTAACTCAATATTATTTTGATTTAAATTCAATTTAAATAAAAATAGATATTGAATAAATTTGAATATTGAGTTTATTATTAAAGATAGTCTCAAAATTAATCAAATATAAATTCCGCCTGCTTTTCCCAAAATTGAAATACAAATTCTTATATGATATTTCACTAATTAAAGTAAATAGAAACTCAACTCGATAGATCATTCAAATTAATAGAAAACTAAAATTCATATTGAGCCGTGAAATTAACTATTGATTCATTTTTCAATGGTTTTACATTAAATAAATAACGCACATTCAAATTCATCGAAAGTTTCTGTCTCAAATAATACTGGTTAAAGAAATCTATAATTGTTCTTTTCAAGTTACCAAAAGATGGATTTATTGATAAAGTGGTTCTTAATTTGTCATTAAATGAATTAATTCTTGTCCCAACATTAATGGAATAATATTCATATTTACTTGTCGAAATTTTTGAATTACTTATGGTAGTTCCCCAAAAAGTAGAAAATCTCCTGTTCCAGAAATTTTGAATTGATAAATTCATTGATAAAAATGAAGCCGCAAGATTTCTATGAGAATAATCATTCTTTTTGCTAGTAATTACATTCAAAATAATTCTGTGTAAGACTTTCCATCTTAAGTCGTAATTCGATGAAAATGAAACCTGATGCGTTAAGTCATTCCAGTAACTCATTCGACGGATTGAGTCTGTTGTAGCTGGGTCAATGTCATTCTTAACTTTATAATTCGAATAGCCTAAGGTTATGTTTGGAAAATTTCTTCTTAGATATAAAGAAATTGAGCCTTCAAAATTCTGAAAATTTGTAGTAGCTATTTTTGTCTTCTGAAGATTATCGCTAAGATTTTCATAACTAACAGAGAGAAAAACTCGATTTTCAAATAAACCAATTCTATCCATTACCTGTAAACCTCTTAAATCATTTCTCAAAAAATTCTGTCCGAAAGAGGTATACTCATTACCTCGATAGATATAAGCCGCCCTCAAATAATTTCCAAAATAATTTATACTAAGACTTGCATCCAGAGCTAAAGTTGGTAATTCCTGTGGGTTTAATGGAACTATAAATTGATTAATTGTGATGAAATTCTTTCCAATGTCTCTTACTTTTTTAATTAATTCAGGGTCGCCACCAAAAGGTTTACCTTCACCAAATAGTGAGTCGATTATTTTATCAGTGAAATTGCCAGTAGAAATGTCATTGTTAATTAGTGAAAATGCACCCTGTGCTTTGAAAAGAATTCTCTGATTATCAATCCCAACTAAAAGATCTGAACCGATAACCACATTTTCCTTTGGTCTTGCTCCAAAATTGATTGAACTCACATTATCTTTTGAATGCAAATAAGTAAATCCAAGTTGAAAAACTCTCCCGCGTCCAAAGTAAGGTCTGATTGCAAAAAGTCTTCTCTGGTAAGTTCCAAGATTAACTCTAGCAAATGGTTGTCCAAACTTCGCTGAGTCAATTGGAATTATATTGCTACCAATTACTGCACTATCTCTCGAAAATAATTGCAGAAGTTCACCTTCGACTTTTCGAGTAATCTCACCATAGGAAACCTGTAAATTGAAAAATCCCAGTTCAAGACTTCCAGTTATACCTCTAAGTCTTTTACCATTCATAATCAAGGTAGGATACACTGGATAATGATCACCAAGAGAAAACTTAAAAAAGTCTGCATCGAAATTTAGTATAAATCTATTCTGAGGTTGCAAGTAACTTTTTTCTTCACTTGTAACAAAAATATTTAGAGACGAATTCACACTTCCATAATTACCTGAAAATTGAGCGTTTAATCTATTGAAATTGAAATTTCCTGTTCGCATTGATTCGTAATTCGATTCAAATTTTGCCAGACCATTATATCTAAATTTTTTCTTTTGAATTACAACTTTCTCTTCAATTGTAACTATTCTAAAATTAAAATTTGAGATTGATAAAGGTTTACCAGAAGAGTCGTAAAGAACTATTTTAAGATTGTTATTTCCTGCAATTAAATTTTTATAAATTCCCTGTGGAAGATAAATCAAATCGTAAGTGAATGACAAAAGAGGTGTAACTTCATCCTCATTTATCCAGATGCGTGTGAATTCTTTTTTAACTTTTGGACTAACTCGTAGGAGTGAAACAGCAAGAAAAAATTCATCTTTTGTCATTGGTTCTTCAACATCAGGACTTAAAATTATTACTTTCTCATCGATTTGTTCTCTCTTTTTTACATTCACTCGATATAAATTTCCAGCCTCTGATGCTCGAAAAGGATAATTGAGAACTTCACCTTTTGTCGTTAAAACTTTTATGTAATATTCAACATAAGGGAAAACGACATAATCAGATGGGATTGTTGCTGAAATTGTATTCCCCTGAATATTCATCTCAATCACCGAAAGTTCAATTCTGCCAAATGTTCTGTAATATAAAAATGCCTGCTGAATCTCGACATTCTCAACTAAATCGAGTTTTATTCTTATTGGCTGGTTTTCAAATACCTCCTGCTGCTCCTCTAAGTTTAAAAACTCCTGTTGAGCGAAAAGAGAAAGACCAAAAGAAAGGAAAATGGAAACTAACGCTTTCCTTAACAATTATTTATCTCCTATTTTGCTTTACAATTTTAATAAAAGAAAAATTAAATTAAGAGAACTTTTTAAGAGCCTGATAAAAGTTTAAAGAGAGAAAAAATAAAAAGGCTGTCTGAGTATGATTAGAAAATATTAACCACCCAGACAGCCTTCAATCAAAATTAATTAGTTTTATTCAAAATCTAAGTAATAAATTCTAAATGTTCCTTGAGGAGTTTGAATCTGCAAGTATTTTTCATTTGTCCTTAAAGTGTTTCTTGCCTCATTCTTTTCTTGTTCGGTTGAAGGATTAATCTGAACATTTCCTTCTCTATTGATGAAAGAGGAATTTCCTGCTTCAACGGTTCCAGCTTGTTGTGCACCGACCAATGCTCTTACATCAACTATTCCAGTTTCAACCACAAGCAATGTCTGTCCATTTTCATCAACATTAACAAATCCAGATGTTCCTCTAATTGTTGCAACAGCTGTAGGTGTTGTGATAATGAATTCATCTTCATCCTGTTGCTTTTCAACATCAAATCTCATTTTACCGACATCAATTTTGGTGTTTTTAATAAGTCCACGATCTTTTTTATCAGCAAAAATAGTAATAGTTGTATTCTCACGAACTCTCAAACTACTTCCGTCCACAAATCGAACAACCGCAATAGATTTATCACCTGTTCTTAATTGATCAGCTGTTTCAAGTTGAGTTGCTGGTTTCGTTTGAAGCCAATCTGTTGTTGGCTTTTTGTGTTTCACATCTTGAATTACTTTCAAAACAATTGCTGCATTGTATCCAGATGGATTAACTGGTAAAGGATGAAAAGCAGTAAAAAGAAGAAAAGATAAAATTGAAATCAGCTTCAAAATATTTATGCCTTTCATAACATCCTCCTCCAATTATTCTTTCGTAATTCTGATTATATTATTAGCGTTCATTTCAAGAAAATTGATAAGTTCTTCAAATGTCATTATTGTTCCATCTTCTTTTCTGATTTGAATTTTGGTTGGATCGATTTGACCACTTTGAAACATCTGACCAAATTCATTTTGACCGATACGATTCATAACATTATTAAACCGAGCAACTAATTGCTGGTAATATTGAGATTCGGGATTTAGAATAGAAAAGTTAACAATCTCACTAAAGATTTTTTTCCCTCCAGCAGGTCCAGGAACATTTGCTGAGACTTGAAGGACTACTTCACTTCCAGGTCTTAACTCTCTTTCAAGAATATCTCTTAGATTGATACTGGTGATTATACCAACATTTCTATCATTAACAAGTGGAGTTCCTCGTTGCAGAGCTTCTTCAAGTGATTGATTAGGATCATTTCTCTCACTTGCTTTAATATAATATTCGCTTGCACCAGAAATTGGTGTCCATTCAACCAGAATATTCCCGGCATCATAAGTTTGATTGGCACGTGGATTTATTATAGTTAAAGTCTGGGATGGATTGAGAAATACAAGATTCCTTGAATCACTTGATAAAAGATTCTGACTTGTTGAATCATATAGCTCAACAGTTAATCTATATTCGCCTGTTGGTTTTCCATATCTTATGTTTTCTTCAATTAAGTTTGTATTTGCATAATGATCATAAATTCGAACATCTACTTTACCAATGTCATCATTACATAGAGTTCTTGAAAGAAATGGTCTTGTAATAAACCAGGCAATCAGAACATAATCGGGGCTTCCAATTTTTTTCCATTCAATTATTCCCTTCATTACAACCGTTTGATTTGGGGCATTGATCTCAGCACAAAAAATTCTTGGTGCACCTTGTAGATCCTCCAATGTTGCAAAAGAAGCAAAATCAGCTGTTGTTAACTCGGGGAATACTATTAATTTAATTGAAGGTTGAGCTGAAAGGAGTGAGATTGAAATAAAGACCATAGAAAAAATTGTAAGGATTTTCATAAACCCTCCATTCTTTTAATCATAGATTTTATTACCTAAATTGTGTCATAAAGAACAAAAATTATTTAAGTATCTGTTTTTAATATAGTTTTTTTCGGTTAATTTTCAAGAAAAGTTTGTCAGATAAATAAGATGTTTATGAAAGAAAATGCTTAAAGAATTAATTAAAATCGCAATCAAACTTACTTCAGAAAAAGACACCGATAAATTGCTGGAATTGATTACAGATTCTGCTCTAGATTTCCTTCAAGCCGAAAGGTCAACCGTATTTTTGATAGATGAAGCAAATAATGAATTATTCTCTAAGATTGGAACTGGTGTAAATACTAAAGAGATTCGTTTTCCAATTGACAAAGGAATTGCTGGATATGTTGCTCGTACAGGCGAAAGTCTAATCATCGAAAATCCATATGATCATCCTCTCTTTAATAAAGATGTTGATTTGAAAACCGGTTTTATAACTCGGGACATTTTAACTGTGCCAATGAAAAATGTGGAAGATAAAATTATTGGCGTATTTCAAGTACTTAATAAGCTGAATGGAAAATTTAATGATGAAGATAAAGAATATGCAATGGCTTTTGCTTCCATATCAGCTGTGGCAATTGAGAATGCACGATTGATTGAAGAACAAAAAAGGCAATATGAACTTCTTCAAAAAGCTTATCAAGAACTTCAGACAGCTCAGGAAACAATTATCAAACAGGAAAAATTTGCAACAATTGGACAGTTAGCTTCCGGGATTAATCACGAAATTAAAAATCAACTCGGCGTTATAATGGCAGTTGAAGCAATTAGAAAAATGTATCCCGAAAATCAGAAAATTCAGATGTATACTCAACTAATTTTAGATGCAAGAAATAGAATTGTCAGTATGCTTGATGAAATTCGTGATTTCGCAAAAAAGAAAGATTACGAAAAAACTCAAGTAAATTTAATTGATTTGATTAATCATACATTGAACATTTGTCGATTTGATAAAGAATTAGATTCAATGAAATTAATCTTTGAACCCGTGGAAGATCTTAAACCGATTGTGTTAATCAATGCGGATAAAATTCAACAGGTTTTAATTAATTTAATTCGAAATGCAGGGCACGCATCTGAACCAAAAAGTAGAATTGAAATTGAACTTGAAAAGAGTAATAATTTCTGGTTGATTAAAGTCCGTGATTATGGGAAAGGAATTCCAGATGAAATAAAAGAAAAAGTCTGGGAACCATTTTTCACAACTAAATCTACTGGAACAGGACTGGGTCTAGATATCTGTAAGAAGATTATTGAAAATCACAACGGTGAAATCTGGTTTGATTCTGAGGTTGGGAAGGGAACAATATTCTACATTAAATTACCAGAAATGACCAAGCAATGAACAAAGCCATTCATAAACTATCTAGAAAAAGTTTAGAAGCATTAATTGAAGCTTTTGAATATATTTCATCACCACTCAACCCAGACGAAGTTCTTAAATTAGTACTCGAGCAGGTTTCAAATCTTTTGAATGCTGAAGCCGGGTCAATTTTTTTAATTGATGAAAAAACAAAAAACCTCGAACTGAAAGTCGCAACAAATTTATCTGCAGACGAAATCGAAAAAATCAAAGTCCCGATTGGAAAAGGACTGGCAGGTTATGTTGCCGAACATGAAGTTCTTGTTAATATTAAAGATGCTGAAAAAGACAATCGTTTCTATTCGAATATTGACGCAATCACTGGCTTCAAAACAAAAAACATTTTGACAGTCCCACTAAAAACTTCTGAAAAATTGGTTGGTGTAATTCAAGCGTTGAATAAAAGAAATGGTGAAAGTTTTTCTGAGGAAGATGAGATCCTTTTAACTGAATTTTCCAGACTTGTTGGTTTAACACTTGAAAAAACCTGGTTCCTTTCACAATTGATCGAAAAACAATTAATTGAAGCCGACTTAGAGATTGCAAGTAAAATTCAAGAAAATCTTCTACCGAAAAAAGAGCTATGTTTAGAGAATTTAATGATTAGAGGATTTTATAAACCAGCAAGATACATTAGTGGCGACTATTATGACTTCTTTGTTTTAAATGATAATGAAATAATGATTGTTTTGGGAGATGTAGCTGGCAAAGGTGCTCAGGCATCTCTTATAATGGCTTCGGTTAAAGCTTATCTCTCTGCAGCAATTGAATCTCATCTCGATTTTACAACCATCTCAAACAATCTAAATAAATTCTTAGCTTTACATACTCCTTTTGATAAGTTTATCACAATCTTTCTGGGACTGATTGATCTTAAAAAAAATAAAATTACTTACATCAATAGTGGACACGAGCCGGGGATAATTTGTACACTGGATGGTAAATTTATTTATCTTCATTCAAATAACATTATAATGGGAGTTATTGAAGATTTTGAATACATTCCTACCGAACAGGAATTTCCTGGTAATTCTTTCCTTTTCATTTATACTGATGGGGTCACCGAAGCAAATGATAAAAATGATAATCGTTTTGGAAATGAAAGATTGAATTCAATTATTTTGAAAAATACTAAAACACCCGTTAAAATTTTTCAGGAGCTACCTGAAGCAATAATTCAATTTGCTAACGGTAAGGAACAATTTGACGATATTACCTTCATTATGGTTATCCGTGGAGATGAATTAATAGGCTCTAAACATTAAATTAATTACAATAGTAATAAACTATTAACTCGGGAAAATGTTTTATTTTAATGTTAAATTGTATTAAACAGTATAGAGTTAAATATGGATAAAAAATTCAATGTAGAAGAACTCCAAAACTTTTGTATAATCACAGTTTTTGAACATATGGCTGCAGCTCCGCTAACGATTGAATTTAAAAATTTGATTGATGAGTTAATCCAAAAAAACAAATGCAAGAATATTTTATTTGATTTAACTCGAGTTGAATTTGTTGATAGTTCATTTATAGGTGCGGTTGTTTATGCCTATAAAAATTTAAATAAGCTTGGTGGTAAAATCGCTGTCGTCGTAAAATCTTCACTGGTTTATGATAGGTTCATGGTTTCTCAACTTGATAGACTTTTCAAAATATCTTCAAACTATGAAGAGGCTGAGAATTACATTAAAGAATAATATTTGCTCAATTTAAAGCAATAGATGAATGACTTAGTTAAAGATTTTGAATTAATTTTGAATTCCGCATTAAAATCAGTATCTCCTTCCGAAATATTTAAAGACAAAATTCTGATTGATGAAAATAAATTCAATATCGAGAATCATTCTTTATCTATTAATCAATTTGAAAAAATTTATGTAATTGGATTCGGAAAAGCATCATCTGCAATGGCAACAGAAATTGAAAAATATTTACTTAATAGAATTGAAGATGGAATTGTAATCACAAAGTATGGTTTTAAGACCAGAACAAAAAAAATTAAAGTATTTGAAGCAGGGCATCCTTTACCAGATGAGAACACAATTAAATATTCTTTGGATGTTTTGAATTTACTTTCAAAAACTGGAAAAAATGATCTTGTAATCTGTCTAATCTCTGGTGGTGGTTCTTCTCTCTTTGAAGTGCCTATTGATGGGATTGACCTTCAAACTTTACAAGAGTTGAATGATTATTTAATTAAACAAAAAATTCCCATTCACAAAATCAATTATTTTAGAAAAGCAATTTCAAAAATCAAAGGTGGAAAATTATTAGAATTCATTTATCCTTCTACATGCATTTCTCTTATTATCTCAGATGTAATTGGTGATGACCTTTCAGTTATTGCTTCAGGTCCAACTTACATGACACCCGAACAAATTTATATTGATAGGGATTCTATTTCTGAATTTAAAAAAATACTAAATACAAAAGGTGAACTTCAACTATTAGAGAAACCGGTTAAAACCGAAATCTTTAATGAGAAAATATTTTCTAATTACAACACAAAGGTTCATAATTTTATTGTTGCCTCAAATAAAACAGCCGTAGAAAAATCAATTGAAATATCGAGAAAACTTGGTTATGAACTTCACTCTTATAAATATGATGTTTCATCTTCAGTTGAAAATCTAACCGAAATTTTTTTGAATGACTTTTTAACTCTCAATCAAATTCAAAAACCATTCAAAAAAATAATCATATATGGTGGAGAAACTTTTTTAGAAGTCAAAGGCAAAGGTAAAGGCGGAAGGAATTTGCATCTTATTTTAACCATTCTAAATGAACTGATTAAAAATAATATTCAAACAAATTTCAAATTTCTTATTTCATCTTTTGCGACCGATGGAAACGATGGAAATACAAATGTTGCAGGGGCATTTATTAATAATGAATTAATTGATAAAGTTAAATCGTCATCATATTCAACCGAATTTTATTTACAAAATTTTGATTCATATCACTTCTTCATAAATTTTAATTGTTTAATAAAAACTGGTCCTACCTTAACTAATGTTGCAGACCTGTTTATTTGTTTAGCTTGCTCTAACGAAAATCTATGCTAAAAAAGAAAACATCTTCCACAGTTTTCTAAATCCGCATTGCCGTAAACGACAATGCTTTACAAACAAACCATCATAAATGATGCTGGTCTACTTCATTCGTTTTTCTAGTAACCAAGATCTTAAAATGCGTTTAATAATAAAATCATTTGTTTAATTAATAATTTTCCAAAAATAATGTAGTTACAGGGCTTGCCCTGTCCGAAAATTTCCAATTCATTAAAAACATTCTCAGGAATAGCAAGTTCGTCCACTACAATTTTTGAACATAATTTTTTTGTATTGAACGGATCGCTTCACTTCGTTCGCGATGACAATTCTTGTGTAAGTCATTGCGAGAAACGAAGTTTTGAAGCAATCTCTGACATATGAAAAGTTGTTGATGAATTAGAGACAGATTGCTTCGCTGGCGCTCGCAATGACAATTAAGAGAACATTCGCAATGACGATATGAGTGTATTAGTCATTGCGAGAAACGAAGTTACATCATCATTCATGATGATTTTTTTGAATAGCGTTATCATTTATGGTAACGCGAAATGTTGAGAAATGAAGGATAAATCTATTTGAATGAAAAATTACAAAGTTTTTTAAGATGTAAGATTTCAGTTCCATTAGTAACAAAAAAGCCGCCTGTTACAGCGGCTTAAGATTTTCATTTAAGACTGATTTTTTATTTCAACCACCTATCAAACCAATTAAAAATTTCTGTCATCCACAATTTGAAATTTTGAGGCTTTGCTACAAAGTGAGTTTCGTCAGGGAAATAGACAAATCGTGATGGAACTCCTAATCTTTGCAATGATGTGAATAATTCAAATGCCTGAGATTCTGGAACTCGAAAATCATAAGCACCGTGTGTAACAAGCATTGGAGTTTTGATTTTATCTACATACATATGAGGAGAAAATTTCTGATAAAGTTTTCTGTTTGTCCACGGTGTCCCTTTGAATTCCCATTCAGGGAACCACAACTCTTCAGTTGTTCCATACATACTTTCTGTATTGAAAACTCCTGCGTGACTTACAATTGCTTTGAAACGGTTTGTTTGCGTTGCAATCCAATTCATCATATAGCCGCCATAAGATGCACCAGCGGCAACAGTTTTTTCAGAATCGATGAATTTAAAATTCTTAATAGCGTAATCATAAGCATTCATTAAATCTATATAAACTTTTCCTCCCCAATCGCCACTTATTTCATCAGTAAATTTCTGACCATATCCAGTACTTCCTCTTGGATTTGGCATCACAACAACATAACCACGCGATGCATAAAGTTGTGGATTCCATCTGTAATGCCAGAGATCTTCCCACGCTCCCTGTGGTCCACCATGAACTAAAAACACCATTGGATATTTTTTATTCGGATCAAAAAATGGTGGTTTAACCATCAAGCTGTGAACCATCACACCATCAGCACCTTTAGACCAGAATTCTTCAAGAGCCATCATTTCTATTTGAGAAAGCAATTCATCATTAAATTTTGTGAGTTGAGTGAGTTTCTTACTATTAAGATCAAACTTAAAAATTTCAACAGGTCTTTTAACAGAACTTTGATTGAAAATTAAAAAGCTTCCATCACTTGAAATGCTAAGATCAGTATTCCAGTGTTTATCGTAAAGTGTAGTAATTTTTTTTGTGGAAATATCGATATGATAAATTACTCTTCGCCCATGATTATCAGCGGTGAAAATAATTTCTTTCGAATTTGGAAGCCAGACAACTTCTTCAACAGATCGATCAAATTTCTCTGTAAGATTAGTAATTGTCCCTTTTTCACGGTCGTAAAGCATCAATGTTTGTCGATCAGCTTCAAATCCTGGTCTTGCCATTTGTCGATACGCAATAAATTTTCCATCAGGTGAATAAACAGGTTGATTATCATTTCCTTTGTTGGTTGTAATTTGTCTCTTAACTTTTCCATCGAGCGACGAAATCCACAAATCATTGTTAGTTGAAATTGCAATCATTTTATCTGTATTGGTCACATAACAAATTTCTTTTCCTTCTGGTGAAAACACATAATCAAGTTTTCCGCCAAGAGCAATTGGTGGCACATCAAATTGACTACCTTCGGTTATGTCTTTCAAATCTTCAGTCTCAAGATCAAGTAAGAAAAGATGACTGCGTTTTTCATCTCGCCATGAGTCCCAATGTCTAAACATCAATTCTGTAATTATCTTTGCTTTGACTTTGCTTTTTTCTTTCTCTTCATCTTTTTGTTTATTACAATCATCAGTCAAACAATCTGGATAGACTTCCGAAACAAACAATAACTTATTACCGTCTTTTGAAATTACTGGACCAGTTGCACCAGTAGAAAGATTTGTTAATTGTTCTGGTTCGGATTGGAATTCAACATTCAACTTGAAAATTTGTGGTGTTCCAGATTTCATTGAAACAAAAGCAATATTTCTTGAATCAGGAAACCAGACAGGAGAATTTTCTGAGTAAGGGGTATTGGTTAAATTTTTTTGTTCACCTGTTTGTAAATCGTAAAGCCAGATATCGCTTGTGCCTTTATTTTCTTCATAGTTAAGCGTTGTTAAAGTAAAAGCTATGAACCTTCCATCTGGAGATAGAGTTGTTTGGGAGATTCGTTTAAACTTAAACATATCATCAATTTGTAATGCCCTTTTGTCTTGAGCAAATGAAATATTGAGTAAAACTACAAGAATAAAGACCAGAATTTTTTTCATTTTAATCCTCCAGTTTATTTCCAGATTGCAAGTATTCCACCTGAAATAGAAATTGTAACTAAACGATACGAAACTTGAAGCAAATATAAATTAAAATTTCTCTTCTCAAATGTAACTGTGGAAAGATGAGTCATAGCAACAAATCCTATCCACAAGATTATTCCAGTTTGAAGTCCCCTCCAGAAGTCATCAGCTCCAACCAAGAGTATTATCGCTGCTAAAACATAATTGGTAATGAAGGTAGCGATAAACTCAAAAAGAAATGTTAAGCCAACACCTTTCTGTAATTCTTCTTCTGATTTATTTATGTATTTAATAAACAGATTAGCAAACAGAAGTTTTGAGTACCAAATTCCGCCAAGAATAAAACTAAAGATAGAACAAACAAAAACTGGTAAAAGATTTATTTCCATATTAGAATTCTCTTTTCTCTAAAATAATTAAAAAGATTGGATAATAATTTTGGGATATAAAAATTTAAAGTATCACAGGAATGGAGAAATTTTTTCCAGACATTTTTTACAGAATGTTTCACTTTTAATATCAATTTCATCAACATTGGAAGAAGAATGCATCACACATTCAAAATTCAAACAATGTCGCAATCCATAAGTATGACCGAGTTCGTGATTAATTTCTTTGATTAATCTTGAAAGAAATAAATCTTCGTTCGGTGGTAATCCATAAAACTCAGGATAAAGGCGATGAGCAGAAACAATTGCTGCTTTTCCATTCAATTGAGCTTCTCCAAATACAAAAGTTAATACTGGAACATAGAGGTCAAAGTCTGTTATCATTAAAATTTTTTTGAAAGATGAAAAATTAGAGAGAGCAAATTCAATAAATTTGGTAGAATAATATTGGTCTCGTTCTTCTGAATAATATTTACTTAAATCAATATTTGGTATGATCGTTTTTGAATTTAAATTGAAATGTTTTTTCAGATTTAAGATAATTTCATCATAAAGAGAAGTTGCATTGAAATTTATGAGAAGTAGAGCGGCTTGGTCCATAAATTAATTTTTTTGCAATCCATACTTTTTGATTTTATTGTATAAAGTCACACGATCTATATTTAATGCTGAAGCCGCTTTTGTGATGTTCCAATCATATTTTCGTAAGACACGCTGGATGTGATTTTTCTCAACTTCTTCAAGTGAATCACTCTCAAATGAATTAACTTTTTCTAAATGAAAAGGTAAATCGGAAGGTTTAATTTCTGGTGGTTTACCCACAACCATTGCCCTTTCTATAGCATTTTCAAGCTCACGAACATTTCCTGGCCAGGAGTGATTTAACAGAATTTCCATAGCTTCATCCGAAATTTTTAAGATTGGTTTATTCATCTGGCGTGCAAACTTCTGAACAAAATAATTTGCAAGTATTGGGATATCACCCCTCCTTTCACGAAGTGGTGGAACATAAATCGTAAAAACATTCAGACGATAGTAAAGGTCTTCTCTAAATTTTCCCTCTTCAACTAATTTTTCCAGATTTTCATTTGTTGCAGATATTAATCTGAAATCAACTTTGACAACCTCAGTCCCACCAACTCGCGTGAATTGTTTTGATTCAAGCACTCTTAATAATTCAACTTGCATTTTGGGAGATATACTACCCACTTCGTCTAAAAATAAAGTTCCACCATTAGCCATTTCAATCTTTCCTTTGCGACGATATTGAGCACCTGTGAAAGCTCCCTTTTCATGTCCAAATAGTTCACTTTCAAGTAAAGTCTCTGTGAAAGCGCCACAGTTGACTGGAATTATTGGATAATATTTTCTCGGCGAATTCATATGAATAGCCCGGGCGATTAATTCTTTGCCAGTTCCACTCTCTCCGCGAATCATTACAGTTGTATCCTGCGGTGCAACTATTTTAATTAGATCAAAAACTTTTTTCATTTCAGAACTTTCGCCAATTAATCCTTCGAAGCTAAACATTTCATCAATGCTTGTTTTAAGTGCAATATTTTCCTTCTTCAAAGCTTTTTGTTTGATTGCGTTTTTAATTAAATGAGAAAGTTCGTCAGGATCAATTGGTTTTGTGACATAATCAAAGGCACCATTCTTCAATGCCTGAACCGCTGAAGGTACAGAAGCATAAGCTGTAATGATTATTACTATACAATCCGGATCAATCTCTTTGACTTTTTCTAAAAGTTCAAGGCCGCTCATCTTTGGCATCTTAATGTCAACCAACATTATATCATATTTGCCAGGTTGAAGATCTTTCAAAACATCAAAAGCATCAGCAGCCGAACTTACCTGATAGCCGTCTTCTTCAAACCAGTGAGTTAGAGAATCTCGAACAATTTGTTCATCATCAACTATTAAAATTTTTACCTCTGAATTATTCATAACTTAACCTCATCCCATTTCTGCGACTACTTTTTTTGGAAAAATTAAAGTAACAGTTGTACCTTTATTGACCTCACTCTGAACTTCAATTCTACCCTGATGTTGTTTTACAATTCCATAGACAACGGAGAGACCAAGTCCGGTACCTTTACCACCTGCTTTTGTTGAGAAGAAAGGTTCAAAAATTTTGTTTAGATTTTCTTGTGGAATTCCAATTCCAGTATCTGTTATCCTTATATAAACAAAATTATCTTCACAATTAACTTTTACTGTCAAGATCCCACCATCAGGCATTGCTTCAATTGCATTAATCAAAATTGCAACCAGTGCTTGTTGAATTTGATTTTTATCGCACTCAAATTCCAGATATCTACAGCAAAAATCTTTTATAAGTTGAATATTATGCAATTGAAGGTGATGGTTAATGAGCATCAAACTTCTTTCCAAAATGCTTATCAAATCGTTTGGAGAAATATTGGTTTCACCTGATCTTGAAAAGAGAAGAAGATTTTTGACAATATTTCCACAGCGCTCAGATTCAGAAGCAATTAATTCGAGATATTGAATAATTTTTTTCTTTTCCTGTTCATCAACATTGTTGTTAAGCTTTTTAATGATAAGTTTCGAATAAGTTAAAATACCCTCAAGTGGATTATTCAACTCATGAGCGACGGTAGCTGAAAGTTTTCCAAGTGATGCAATTCTTTCAATTTGATTTACATGATTATAAATTTCTTTTAGCTGCTGAGTTTTTTCCTTTACCTTAATATTTAAATTTTCATTCAATTCCTTAATTTCTTCGAGAGCTTTTTTTAAATTATCTGCCATAATGTTGAAGTCCTTAGAGAGTTCACCTAATTCATCACAAGATTTTAAATCTATTCTATAATCATAGTTGCCTCTGGATAATTCTTTTGTGCCCTTAATTAAAGCCTTAACCCTTTTATGAACCATTAACCATATAAAAACCCCGCTAAAGATTGATACTATTAGAGTTATCAAGATTGAATTAAGAATCAGAGAATTTCTATTTTTTTGCATAATATTATCAACAGAAACAAGTGACATTTGAACATCAATTACTCCAAGAATTCTCTGATCTTCCGGATGTGCATGACATGAATTATTTGAACATTCTCTTTCGTTTTCAATTGGAATTATCAGGCCAATTATTCTCTCCCCTCTCTCATTGGTAAAAATTCTTGTCCGTTCTTCAGTTGTTAAATAAAGTTTGGGATTTTTAATTGAATGGCAAGGAGAACATTCCTCTGAATTCATATCAACTTTTTTATTTATTAAAGAATCGTCGTCCGCAAAAGAAATTATTCCTAGTTTATTGTACACTTTTATTCCAGAAACTTCAGGCTCATTTCCAATGGTTTTAATAATTTGATAAACATCTTCTCTACGGTTTAAAAGCATTGAATATCTTGTGGAACGTTTGATAATATCACCAGTTCGAATGATATTTTTTTCAATAATTTCGAGAACTTGTTTTTTACTTTGATCAATAAGAATAATTGTAGTGATAAAAAAGATGATTACGAACAAAACAATTAAGCTAGCTGAAAGCTTAAATGTTAAGGTCTTGCAGAAACAGAGTTTTTGAGAATTGTTATTGTTGTACTGATCAGAAGTAGCGGTATTTAAATTATTTTTTCCTTCCATCACATTATCCTCTCATCACTACAAACTTAACCAGAATAGAGAGAAGTTACAATGAAGAACAATTTTGAAAATATTTAAGTGCGAAGAAAACGAATTAAGTTAACAAATGAACTTATAAATAATTCTAAAAAGTTTTCTGCCAACCTTTGCCAAACTCAGCTTTGTACAAAATTTTAATCTTTCTTGTTATACTGAGCCTGTCGAAGTGTGACAATTTTATTCTAAACTTGTAAAGAACTTTTTCGTCAGGCTTTAATTCGACAGGCTCAGGATAAATTGGCTCAACCTGACATTAAATTTATTATTCACTTTTAGTGTAAGTAAAATTTCAACTTGTTCTTAAAAATACATCTACTTCAATGTTTAATCTTTTCCCAATCCTTTTTGTAGTTGAAACCAGAAAAAGTTGGACTTTCGGGATTATGACATTTCTTACAAATCTTTTCGTCTCCTTTTTCAATCACAAGCCCAAGTTTCTTGCCTTCCTCTGCTTTTTCTTTACCATGTTTATTTTTATAAGCTGAACCAGGTCCGTGACAGGCTTCACAGGTTACACCGTCTTCTTTTTTATTCGTAGGCATCATCTGTTCACCTGGGAAATAACCAGTCGCATGACATTTTAAGCACTCAGGAGCCTCTGTTGGATCAGCTTTAAGATTCATTTTTTTCGCAATATCTTTTGACTTTTGTGTCTGTAATGTTTTATAAGCTTGAGCATGTTTTGTTTTCAGCCAGCTTTCATAAACCATCTTACACTTTTCACCTTTATGACAAGCCATGCAAGTCTTCAAACCAACATATTTGTTTTGTCCATATATGTTTATTGATGTAAATAAACTTGTTGAGAGAGCGAAGATCAATAGTCTTAACATTACAGTTTCTCCCTATATTTTTTTGTTGAAGATTAATTTTAATAACTGAATGAAATCTTGGTTTGAAAGTTCTTTTAAGTAACTTTTTATGAACTCTCCACCATCAGGTAAAGTAATGTGCGTTTTTGATGTCGGTGAGAATTTTTTGAGAAGAAATTCTCTAATAAGCAAATTATCCTGATAAACTAAATTATTTCTTTCATCAAAATCATAAATTTTTCCATTAATAACTCCGTCGTCACTTTCGACTTTAACGAGCTCAATCGAATACGCAGAGGCTTCAAAGAACGACTGTGGATTCCTTTTAACTTTATCATTTATCCATCTTACTATTCCGCTAATCGGTGAATGAAAGCCAATGGCACCAAATGAGCTTATTATCCATAGAAATGTCTTTCCAACCAGAAGATTAGAACCAATTAATGGAAAAAAAATTGAGCAGCCAGCATCAAAAAACTTTTGAGCAAAATCGTCTAATCCAATTGTAAAATGTTCTCCTTTTTTTATCAGCCATAAATGATTTTCTGTAATTTTTATTTGATTAGAAATTTGATTTACATTGGAATCATCACCAAATGTATCAATGGATTGATTTTTCTCTCCAACTTTAATTGCTGTTTTAATTGCTTTATCAAAAGGACAATTCTCACAATCAAAATTTCTATCGCACAGCTTATATTCTACATAACCACATTCCATCCATATACATTTTAATGAGATCATTTTATCGCTCATTTTGTTGCTGGTTCTGTGCTTAAGTTTTCATCTGTAATGATTTCGAATTCAATTGGTAACTCTTCTTTCGTCTTTTCATAAACTGGTAGATACTGAACAGCTAGATTAAAAATCACAACTCCTAGTGTCACAAGGAATAAAGTGATAATTATTTCATACACAGATGGGAAATAAGAAACTCCCGAGGATGCCTGAAGTGAAGTCACACTCACATTTAATCTGTTCAATAAAAATCCACCAATCACAAAACATGCAGAGACAAATAATCCCACTCGATCTAATCTGATTCTGGATTGAGCAAGTAAAACGATTGGAATTATTGCGCCAATAATTATTTCAAGCCAGAAAAGATATGTTTCAGTTGAATTAACAAACAAAAGGTTTATCTTATCATTCAAAATTAAATCCATAAATCTCCAGGTCAAATAAGCACCCATTACAACAACAATCCATCTTCCGACATCAGATACTAAATGAAATTCAAGATTTTTCTTGAATGCTTTAGCACTTAGATAAGATTCAAAAATTATCATTGCACAACCAACACCAATTGCACTTAAATAAAAGAACCATGGTAGATTGGTTGAATACCACAATGGATGCATTTTAGTTGGAACTATTAAATACAAAGCCCCAAGCGACGATTGATGCAAAGTAGAAAGTAGAATTCCAAGAACTACAAGTGGAATAGTAATCCCACGAATTATCTTTAATAATTTCTCAACTTTAAATCTTTCAAGAACAACAGGACTGAATTCAAGGAAAAGAACCGTAGTATAAAGCATCACACACCAAGCAACTTCGAACATAACCGATCTTGGATTCCACATAATAATTGCATGCCAGATTGCCCAGGGTCTTCCAAGATCAATCAATAATGCTAAAATTACAAGCAAATAACCCAGGAAAGCAGTTAAAATTGTTGGACGAATAATTGGCTTAAACTTTTTGATGTTAAAGATATAAACAATCGCACAAAGCGTAAATCCACCGGCAGCCATACCAACACCACAAAGAATATCAAATCCAATCCACAAACCCCATGGGAAATGATCATTCAAATTAGTGACAGCTGCAAGTCCTCCAGTGAATCTTAGATAAATTGTATACAGACCTAAAATGAAAATTATTGTTGCAACTACTTTCCAGAAAGTTGGTTTGAGCAGTCTTTCAATTGCAGGATTCATTCTTCACCTAGCAGGTTTTGTTTTTTCTTTTCTTCAAATTTTTCTCTGGCAATTTCGTTCTTACGATTCGTTAACCAGTAAAATCCTGTTAGCAACACACCACCAACTGAAACAAGAGTGGGGATCTTCGACAAAGCTTCGTGAGTAAAGTTTGGTAGAGCTGTTTTCAAAAGCTTTGTATTGAAACCAAGTTCTTCAAATGGAACTGGTGACAGATATAAGACCGACGTTCCGCCAACTTCTTCAAATCCATAAATATACTGGTAATATTTATCTGGATTTTCAGCAAGTCGCTGTCTGGCTATTTCAATCATTTCATCTCTATCACCAAAAATAGTTGCGCCTGTTGGACAGGCTTCAGCACAGGCAGGTAGTTCACCTTCTTTCACTCTATCATAACACATAATGCATTTTTGAACTCTTGGCGTAAGGCTTCCCCATTCATATCGTGGAATCTGAAATGGACAGGCTTGCATACAATAACGACATCCAAGACATTTTGACTCAACATACAGAACAGCACCAACTTCTGTTTTTGTGAATGCACCAACAGGACAAACTGAAACGCAAGTTGGATCTTCACAATGCTGACACATTCTCCTAACAAAATACTCACCTCTCTGTTCGACAGTAGTATAGGTTTTATCAGAGAGAGAATCTTTCAAAGGATCATCTGAAGTTTGTGGAAGATTATTTTGTTCTTTGCAGGCTTCGTAACAAGCCCCACAACCGACACATTCACTAATATCAATTAAGAATGCTTTTCTTCTCATCTTTTCACCTCAATGTTTCAGGATAATTTCAAGAATTCTTTTTCAAACTTTGAAATCCCATCTTCGTCAAGTAATCGAACAACACCTTCTACAATATTTCCACCATCATAAAGTGTTGCACCAACAAGTGATGGTTTTGGTGATAGATGAGCAAGCAAATCTTTGAAACGATCGACTTCATCTTTCATCCAGTTAACAACCTCTTTTCCAATCTTCAATGATGGCAGGACAACTTTTACATCAGCAGGTTCAATTTCAATTAGCCAGTTATCTCTGTATGGATTTTCCCTGAGCAGATTCAAATTTTCAAAAATTGAATTATTCAATGAAACAATAACACCATCAACAGGAGAATAAATTTTTACTTTTCTGCCGTTCACTAAAATTTCAAAGATTGGCTCGCCTCTTGAGACTTTATCCCCTTCGGCCTTCAATGAAAAGATTTTCCCTGGCTTGAGAACTTTATTAATAAAATCGTCAATGCCGAGTTTTAATTTTCCATCTTCAGCAAAATTAAGCCAGGTATGTCCTTTTGAATAATATAAGCCTTGAGGAACATAAATCGATTCTTTGGTAAATACAGTTTTGGCGACTGTTTCTGGTTGAGTTTCCTCAAAAACCGAAATTCTCTTCTCACGCACTTTTGTTACAATGAGATTAATGGATATAATTAAAACAAATGTTAATAAAACAAATAATGCGACCATTTTTAACCTCACAATTTTTTTATTTCTTTTTTATGTTTTCACTTATATAGGTCAAAATGAATGCCAGCAAGAATCAAAAATGTCTG
>Ga0197142_1001052_pt1 | contig 25530 bp, 32 predicted proteins | sample GBS60_MetaG_FD_148614 | JGI IMG/M metagenome (GOLD analysis project Ga0197142, IMG submission 148614) | Sediment microbial communities from Great Boiling Springs, Gerlach, Nevada, United States - GBS 60_MetaG | ecosystem: Environmental > Aquatic > Thermal springs > Hot (42-90C) > Sediment... | reverse complement strand
GTAGCCAGTGGAATCGCAGAACGCTTCATGCCAGCATGGGGACAGGTGGTTTATAAACTAAACGAAGATGATCGAGATACCACTGTATAGCCAGCTCGATCCGCGCTGGCGCGATGTCAAGCTGGGTTATTCTTCGCTTACTATCGGCTCGCACGGCTGCGTGATCTGCTGCCTGGCAATGATGCTCCACGCCGCAGGCGTGCCGGTAACCCCGCCAGAGGTGAACGAGGAGATGCGCAAGACGCGCGCGTTTGTGCCCGGCAGCGGGCGCGCCATCTGGTCACGCATCACCATCGCGTTTCCCGCCATCTGCTGTCCAAAGCAGCAGTGGTATTCGAGCCCGCGTGTGCGTAAGGTAGAAGTGACCGACTTACCTGTACTCGTGGAGCTGCTGCTGCCCACCGGTCCGCATTGGGTACTCGGCATTGACTGGCGCGGTTACCTGCTGGTGCACGATCCTTTGCAGCCGCCAGAACGACAGCGAGCCGATAACCTACGCACGTTCTATCCACGCGCACGAATCACGCGCTCGGTGACCTTCGAGCGCACAAAATAAAAACAGGGCGGGACGTCAACCCGCCCTCGAGCGAAGAAAGTGAAGAGAGAACCAGACCCGGCTCAATTATCGCACATCGTCGCGCTTTGCATTACCTCAGCCGAACCAAGTACTCCCGCGAGCCGCTCACCTCGCGCCGCTCGATGCCAAGCCGCTTCCACTCCCGCGCAATCGCCGTACTGCTCATCGGCCTGTGGCCGGTGTCTTCGCACCAGCTCCGATAGGCTCTGTACAGCTCCATCGCCCGTGTCCACGTCTGGCCGTCCAGCTCACATCGCTCGCGCAGGAACTGGGCCGGAATGTCGGATTGCTCGGCGTAAGCTTCTACCGTCGCAATCACCTGCTTCGGCGGATCGAACCGTCCCCGCGCACGCAGTCGGCGTAGCCCTTCTAGCGCCCAGTTAAGGATGCCGGCGCGCTCGTTGGCTATGCGCGCCTTCAGCTCCGGATCTGGGTTCTCAACAGGTCGCTGAAACTCCACGACAAGCAGACGCCTGAACAGCCCATCGCCCGGATCGATCCGGGGAAGGCTATTCATCGCCCACAGCAACTTCGCTTTAGGTCTATAGTAGAACTCGTCACGGTATTTGCGCTCCACACGCACCGGCTCGCCTGAGATCAAGGCATTGAGCTGGTGCGTGCAGGCGACGTAGTCGGCAGGTTGCTCCGTGCTGATGAGAAGCGTCTTGCCGGGGAGCTGGCCAAGCGCATAACGGTTCGTCGTCAGATCATGCAGGCCAAGCAACCCAACCCGCGACCCAAGCATCGCTCGAATCCCTTCGATGATGGTTGACTTCCCGCTGCCAGGCGGCCCATACAACCAGAGCGCAGCCTCTAGCGATGTGTCGGTGGTGAGGGCGTAGCCGGCAAACTCCTGTATTAGGTCGGCAGCCTCTGGTATGGTATCGAGAATCGTGGCCAGGAAGAACGGCGCACGAGCGTCAGGATCGTAGGCGTAATCCAGCGCGGCGGTGGCGTAGTCATCGGGCCGATGCTCGCGCAGCGTGTAGGTGCGCAGGTCGAGCGTGCCGTTGGCAAGCACGAGCACATCTGGATTGAAGTCCCATTGCTCGTTTGAGACGCGCGCCTTCTCTCGTGCTAATCGCTCAACACTGGAGAGGACATGCGCCGTCGGGCGAACACCTTCAGGTTTTGCTTTCTCTAGAACTTCCAGAATCTCCGGCCCAGGCTGAATAGACTTCCACCAACCAGCCTCATATCGCATCCACTGCTCCAGGCTAAATACGGTATGAGGATGGGTATTCAGCCAGCGCATGGCCAACTCGTCGTCGGTCGGGCGAGATGATCGGGGGGATTGTGACTTCAACTCCGCAATGGCTTTGCGAATGCGTTCCTCTGGAGTATCGTTCTCACTCATGGCTGTTCTCCTCGATAAGCCGACCTAATCGTACTCTCTACTTCGCGGCGTGGTAAACCCTTCGCCTCGGCTACCGTGCCGGCAAGGTTGAACGCCTGCGCCTCGCTTAATCCCATCTCGCGCATCCGGCGCGCAACCCAGTACAGCGCAATGTTGCGCGTGCCTTCTGGCTGCCTAAGCTGCCAGTTAAGCAGCGCGTGAATACGGTTGCTCGTCGGCAAGTCTGAAGGCGGATCAAACTTCGGCGGTGGCGCAGGGGGTGGCGCAATCGTCGTCTCCAGGTGGCGCAACTGCCACTCAAGCTCGTCAAGCCGGTAGATGGCGTTGTCGCGCCAGTCCTCGATGACACGCACCGGGCGCGGCGGGCCATATTTCGCGTTGAGCGTGCCAGGCAGCCGGAGCGTACGCGCCAAGTCCTTCGCGCCCTGGTCAGCATTGAAAGCTCGTACCCAGCGCGCCTGCAGGTTGGCGATGTAACGCCGAGAGGCATCGTCAGTGATGACGTACGGCTGGTCCAGCAGCCAGTAGCAATGCCAACCACCACCGGAGTGAACGATCACCGTCGGCCAAAGCGTGGCGCGGTTCTGTAGCACGGTCTCTATTCCTGCCTCGCTGCCGTGATCTTTGATGTCGTATTCGGCAAATAGGCAGTTGACCGCCGCCACGTCCTCGATGCGCCCGCGCTCGTGCTCGGGGCGGCGAACGTGCACAGGGTGCACGGAGAAGTACACGTCGGGGGACTGAATCCGCGGCAGCGGCTCGCCTGGGCGCAGATAGCGCGAGCGCTTATCACTCTTGCGCCACAGATACCACCACTCACCGCCGCGATGAAGATGGTCAAGGAAACTCAATTCCATCGCAGACCTACCAGAATGTGATTCTCGCGCACGTTACCGCTCTCGCCACTAACGTGAAGTAGACGCATCTTCCCACTGCGCTTAATGGACAAGGTAATAGTGGGCGAGAACACGTGCGCAAATATCTCGCGGATAAAACTTAGATTGAGATCGAGCGGCTCCTGCTCGCGCCAGTACGAGACGGTGGCAGCAAACGACCGACGACCGATGTAGAGACGACCGTCCAAAACGTCTACACTTACATATCCATCTCCCCACAGCAAGTAATCAAGATGGGCGACTACCTGCTCTACCTCCGCGCGCGTCATCACGGCTTCGGCGCGGCTGGGTAGCTCGGCAAGGGATTCAATGTACTGGAAGTTGAAACTTGCGTTGTCACCCAAGCGCTTCAGAAGCCACAGCAGGCCGCGCACAGTGCGCACCTGGCGCAGCTTAACAGTAGGTACAGAGCAGGTATTCTCTTGCTCTACGTCAGCAGGCCAAGATACCCACGATGCGCCATGGCTGTTCGTACTAGCAAGGGTAAGCCGACCGTTCGAGACATGCACAAGAGGCTTGTAGGAATGGCCACCTAATTCCGCCCAGTAATAGGCGGCTGCAAGTTGATGATAGGGGATTTTGGTCATGGGTTCTCTCCTTTAAGCATATATATAGATAGGAATCGAGCACCTGTAAAGAGGGCAACCTTAGAGAGATATTAAATCAATGGCTTGCCTTAGTAGAGGGTTGTGTAGAGGGTTGCTGGCCAACCCTCTACATGGATTTACGGGTAAATCTCTGATAGCGCCTTCTATTATATTTGCACCTTACACGAGCCGTTTAGTAGAGGGTGTAGAGGGTGTAGAGGGTTTATCCAAAACTCTTTCTATATAAGTACTCCCCCTTGAGCAAAAAAAAATAAATATAGGACCACCCTCTAAACCCTCTACACCCTCTACTACCCTCTACTAGTTATGTTAAGCTTCACCTGGATATACTTTCCACATGCAAGCCAAAATCCCATATACCCGCGAGGCTATACCAACATTGTCAGGTCGCCCACTGCTCGTTGTGACCTGCGCGACTTGTGACCAGATGACCGTTGCACGATCACCAAACGCCAAGACGCTTAAAGGCTGGACACTTCTCCCCGATCCGTGGCCATCGTACCTGCCACAGTGGGCGCGCGTGCCGGCACGATGTCCGGCATGTACTAAGCAGCAGCGCATAGACTAACGCGCTGTTATACTGCCGATATCAGTACCCCCTATCTAAATGTAATTCTCGTAACCTGCCAGTCACTCGGCCTACCGCCGCCGGTCGCTGAATACCGTTTTGCGCCGCCGCGTCGCTGGCGCTTTGACTTCGCGTGGCCCAAGTTAATGATTGCCGTCGAGGTTGAGGGTGGCGTGTGGTCGCGCGGTCGTCATGTACGCGGAGCGGGATATCTGGCCGATTTGGAGAAGTACAATGCGGCGGTCGTAATGGGTTGGCGTGTACTGCGATATACCCCTCAAACGCTTGAGCGACTGAAAGATGACCTTTGCGCTTTACTTAAGCGTGAGAAGGCAAATTAACCTCTTAATTCATACTGGCGTTGTATGATCACGCTCGTGCAGTGGAGAGCGAGCAAGCCTGCGCACGACGTACTCGTAATCGAGCTTGATTCCCCGACCTCACCTATAACCCTAATGCTCTCCTCTGATCGCCACTACGATCATCCTGCCCAGCGCGAGCAGCTTGAACGGCAGCAGCTTGCGCTTGCTGAGGAGCGCGATGCGCTCATCTTAGATTTTGGTGACCTATTCGATGCAATGCAAGGCCCGCGAGACCCGCGGGCCGATTATTCTCTGCTGGCCGATCAGTACCGACGAACCGACTACTTTGATTCGCTGGTGGACAACGCGGTCAAGCGTTATTCGCCTTATGCGAAGCGGTGGGCGATGGTGGCTCAGGGGAATCATGAGCAGGCCGTGCTGAAGAATTACGCCACCGACTTGACCGAGCGTTTTGCTGCTGGGATGCGCGCGTCGGGCGGCCAAACGCAGGCGATGCCTTACGCTGGATGGGTTAGGGTATTTGCTAAGGGGGTGACCAGAGAGCACAACCTGTTAACGCTCTACTATTCGCACGGATCCGGCAAAGGGGGGATGATGTCGTTTGGCACGCTGGACACACGGCGCATTCAGAGCTACGTTTTAGCCGACGTGGTGGTTCAGGGCCACACGCATGATCCTTACGTGCTGCCGATTGCTAGGGAGCGGTTGAGTACAAGGAACGTGGTGGCGCGAGAAGCTACGTGGCATATTCGCTGCGCTTCTTATCTGGACTCGTTCTCCCGTCGCGGCTGGGATGCCCAGTCTGGGAAGCCGCCTCGGGTGTTTGGCTGCGTGTGGTTGGTGATTGAGTTCAACCGTCACGCGCACAGAATCTCAGCTCACCTTGACCTTGTGCCGTGATTACTATCCGGCTGCTGGCTATCGAGCGGGGCGTATAATCGCCAGCAGGAGGTTTCGTATGTCACTAGAAGCCGTCAGGGAGTTTATCGCTTGGATCGCGTCGCTCACCGAAGTTAAGATCATCGCTGCCAGCATTCTGCTCAACACCGCGCTGGCGGTCGCTGCGAGCATCCGCAATGACGAGTTCCGCTTACCGGAGCTGGCTTCGTTCCTCTACAAACACCTGCTGCCGTATATCGTCGTCTATGTCTCGGCGCGCATTGCCGGAGACGAGCTCGGCCTCGGCGCAATCGCGCCTGCCGTGTGGCTCATCATCGAAGCATCCTTAATCGGGCGCATCGTCGCGTCTCTGAACGAGCTTGGCGTGCCGATACCTGACGAGCTAGCCCGGCGCGTGGCGAAGCGGCTGTAATTATCAGATGCGCATGGACGCCTTTACGGCTCTGTTCGGCGCGGTTGCTATCTTGCTTGCCGCGCTCACTGCGCATCAATCGGCGCAGATACAGGAGCTGCGGAGGGAAGTGCGTTCGCTGCGCGAGGAGCTCGAGCGCTACGAGGCGCTTACGCAGCGACTTGAGGCGCTCATAAAGGAGATTCGCAAGTAACTGCTGAGATCATGCAAGAGGTCCCGCTCGAAGAATTAGAGCGTATGCCACAGGAGCAGATAGCCGAATGGCCGCGCCCGATAATCATCGCAATCTTCACGTAGACAAGCTGTCATGGGTGATCTGACTTGGCACAACGACCGCGTGCGTTTGCGCGACCTTAAGCCGTGGGAGCATAACCCACGCCAGATGACCAAGCGCGCTGCGCAGCGCCTGCTTGACTCCTGGCGTGATTACGGTCAGGTTCATCTCATCGTTGTCGGGCCGGATAATGAGGTTTACGACGGCCATCAGCGCCTCAGTGCGCTGAAGGCGCTGTATGGAGAGGACTACGAGGTAGAGGTTCGGCGTGCCTCGCGTTCACTTACAGATGATGAGCGTAAGCGCTTGATCGTTCTTCTGCACGCTGGTGCTGTTGGGCAGTGGGATTGGGATGTGTTAAATAAATGGGGCGATAAACAGTTGATTGACTGGGGGTTGGATCGTGACACTTTAGCTAGCTGGCGTCTCGATGTTGCTAATCTGTGGTCTATCTTAGGTCCAGAAGGCGATAAATATGAACACGCAATATACGGAGTAATCGATCCTGAATCTGAGAATCTTATTTATAGGACGATAAAGGTTAATTTTGCTACTGAAGATGATGTTCAAGCTTTCGCGAAGTTAATCGGTCAAGTTATTACGGATCGCACTAGATTTATCTGGTTTCCACCTCGTGAAAGACAATCTCCTGGCCTGTGTAGTAGCGATGACTCCTAGATATCCTATCTACATAGTCTCTAAAGGAAGGTGGGAATCTCGCTTAACCGCGAAGGCTTTAATCAAGCGAGATATACCGTTTCATATTGTTATCGAGCCACAGGAATATGACCAGTATGCTTCGGTAATTGACAAGGATAAAATATTGATTCTTCCGTTCTCGAATCTTGGCCAAGGATCGATTCCGGCGCGTAATTGGATTTGGGAGCACTCGATCAGTACAGGCGCAAAACGTCATTGGATTCTAGATGATAATATCAGAGATTTCTATGTGTTTTACCGGAATCGCTTATATAAAACGACTGATGACATCACCTTTAGAGCAATCGAGGAATGGGTAGATGCTCATGAGAATATCGCACTCGCGGGGATGCAATATAAGATGTTTGTACCAAAGACTCACTCCAGGTATCCTATCACGTTAAATACTCGCATCTATTCCTGTATTCTGATTGATAATTCCTTGCCATTCCGATGGCGTGGCGTGTATAACGAGGATACTGATCTTAGTTTGAGGGTTCTTAAAGCTGGCTATTGTACTGCATTATTCAACGTTTATCCCGCTGAGAAGATAGCGACGATGAAGATGAGGGGTGGTAATACTGATACAATATACAAAGCCAAGGATAGTAGATTACGAATGGCTTTATCGCTGATGCAACAGCATCCGGACGTGGTAGATGTAACATATAAGTGGGGGCGCTATCAGCATAAGGTAGACTACACACGATTCGCTAAGAATAAGCCTATTCTTAAAAGGGATATATCTCTACCGCGTATTAAATTTTATGACTAATGGTAGGCAAGCCATTCGTTAAGGGTGATCCGCGAATTAATCGTAAGGGGCGACCGCGCAGCTTTGACCAGTTGCGCAGGCTCGTACTTTCTATTCTTCAAGAGCCTGCAAAGGGAAAGGACGGCTCGCCTATTATCATTAACGGTCACATAGCGACAAATGTCGAGCTTATCCTGCGCAGCGCCATGCAGAATCCGAAGTTCGCGCAGTGGGTGTTGGAAGTCGCTTACGGCAAAGTTCCTGACAAGCTCGAGGTAAGCGGGCGCGACGGTGCGCCGCTGAAGGTGCAGGCTTATGACTACTATTCTGCTGCTACCGCGATTGCGGCGCGACCAGACGCAGATAGCCCTGCATCCGGCGTGGACTAAGGTGGTCTGCGCAGGCAGGCGCTGGGGCAAGACCGTCATGGCCGGCAGCCTCGCGCTGTCGTGCGCCGCACACGGCGGGGCCGTCGCATGGATCGCACCGACCTACCGCAATTCTCGCCCACTGTGGCGAATGGCGGAGCGCATGACCGCGCCGGTTGCCGACCGGCTCACTATTCGGCGAGCCGAGCGGATGCTCGAATTCCCGTCCGGCGGTTCGCTTGCGATCTATTCCGCCGACTCGCCCGACTCTATCCGCGGCGAGGCATTCGACTTGGTCATCGTGGACGAGGCGGCGATGGTGGACGAGCGCGTCTGGTATGACGTGCTGATGCCGACGCTTGCTGACCGTCGGGGACGCGCGATGCTCATCTCTACGCCGCGTGGCCGCAACTGGTTTTGGCGCGAATTTGAACGCGCCAAAACTGAAGGTGCAGCGTGGCGCGCGCCGAGCACGGACAATCCGCTGCCATCCATCCGCGAGGCAGCGCAGAAAGCACGCGAGCTGGTGAGCGACCGAACCTACCGCCAAGAGTGGTTGGCCGAGTTCGTGGACGAGGCCGGAGGGGTGTTCAGGGGCGTTCGCGCCTGCGTGAAGGCCGTCGAGCCGCACGGCCCGTTTGCACTCGGCGTGGACATCGGGCGCGATGAGGACTACACTGCCGTTGCTGTGATGGACATCTCGCAGTCGGCGATCCTGCGTGTAGAGCACTGGCGGCATGCTGACTACACGCGCACCGTCCAGCGCATCGCGCAGATTGCACGCGATGTAGATGCACAGGACGTGATTGTCGAGCAGAACGCGGCGGGCGCGCCGGTCGTGGACTACCTTGCGTCGCAAGGCTTGCCGGTCACCAGCGCGGTCACCACTGCCAGTACCAAGCGCCACATCATCGAGAAGCTGGCGTGGGCAATCGAGCGCGGTGAGATTGCCCTGCCGGACGATGACTATGTGCTGACCGAGCTGGAGCAGTACAGCCAGAAGCGGCGCGCCGACGGCACGTACGAATACAGCGCGCCTGCTGGGATGCACGATGACTGTGTGATGGCTATTGCGTGGGTTTACTCCCGCGCAGGTGCACGCGGCGCAATTGCTGATGTAATATGGTGACGATCAAGACGGCAACGGGGACAATCAAGGCGCTGGACGAGCAGGGTTACGCGCTTGTACTCCGCTCCTCGTCACGTTTACATGCTTATGTCCTTCGTTGCATTACGCTACGTGCAAACGCGGTCGCTTCACTTACCTTCCTGCGAGATGGCCAGCCTGCGCCCATCCCGTCGCGCACACTATATCTATGCGAAACCTCACTGTGCACGCACGGCGCGTTTTGGATCGAGAAGGCGACGATGCGCGTGCTCAATCCTGCGGCAATGCGCGTTGAAGCTGACCCGCAGCGCGGCATCACGGCGCATATCTGGCAACAGAACCAGTTCACGCGCCGATATACGCCAGATCAGATCATCTACGCTCACACTTGGTCTCCGAACAGTGATGTCGGCCCTGGCCTTTCGCCGCTCCAGATTGCATCCGACAGCGCGGCCACTGCGCTGGCTGCCGAGCAATTTACGCGGGCGTTCTTCGAGCAAGGCGCACTGCCGCCGCTGGTCATCTCGCCCGGTGAGTCGTCCATCACCGATGCCGACGCCGAGGCAATGCGCACGGCGTGGCAGAAGCTGACGGCTGGAGTAAGAAACGCATGGCGTGCGTTGGTGCTCCGGCGCAAGATGGAAGTGCGCGAGCTGAGCATGCCGGCGCTCGACAAGCTGGCGATGACGCAGGTAGATGACATTGCGCTTCGGCGCATCTCCGCTGCGTTCGGCGTGCCGGTCACAATGCTCACCGACGCGGCCAACTACGCGACGGCTGCGGAGCATCGCATCTCGTTCTGGCGCGACACCGTGCTGCCAGATGCCGAGCTGATTGCCGAGGCGCTCGGCCTGACAATCAACTACGATGACATAGAAGCGCTGGCCGAGGATGTGGGCGCACAGCGCAAGAGCGTAATCGAGCTGTATCAGGCCGGGCTGGTGACGCGCGATGAAGCGCGTCAGATGATGGGGTTTGAGCCTGAAACGCAGCCGATGACCGAGGCGCTGCGGTCGGCTTTGCGCGAGCTTGACCAGTGGCGACGCAAGAGCGAGTCGCGTGGTAAGTCGCTTGCCGACTTCGCCCCCCGTGACCTGCCGGATTCGTGGGTAAAGGCGATTAAGGCGCGGGCGGATTTAGGGCTTGATCCGTTTAATTTTGGTCGCTTCATCTCTGCTAAAGCAAGGCGCGAGGAACCGCCGCTTGAACGCGAGCGGGAGCGCTTAGCTGCCGAGATGCTCGAAGTATTGGAAGGCTCGATTAACCTAGACGAGCTGCGTTACGACAGCGAGCGGTTCACCGAGCAGGCGCGCCGTTTGCTGGAAGAGGTGCTGCTTGGCGTGGCGATTGATCAGGCGACCGCCGCGATGCTTGATTCGGTGGCGTTCGCAGACGTGGAGCGAGAATATGACTTTGCCGCGCGCTGGGCACGCGATTACTCGTATGAGCTGGTGCGTGGCATTAACGACACCACGGCACGCCAGCTTCAGAACATCTTCGCCCGCGCTCGCGCCGAGTCTTGGCCGCGCGAGCAGTTGGTTGACCGCATTGCGCGCATATTCGGGAGTTCTCGCGCCGAGGCGATTGCCACGACTGAGTTGACGCGAGCGTATTCTCAGGGGACGGACATTGCGCGCCAGATCATTGCAGAGTCAGGCGTGGAGCTGGTGCACGTTTGGCAAACGGCGGTGGACGAGCGAGTTTGCCCCATCTGCGCCCCGCGCCATGGCCGTGAGCAGGGCGATGGATGGGATTCGCTCCCTCCGGCTCACGTCAACTGTCGGTGCTGGACGACACTTGAGCAGCCGAAGAGGAGACGGCGATGAGCGTGATCGTCAAGATGAGATTGCCGCGTGTATTTGTCGGGCGCGTTGACCTGACGCCGGCGTTGCTACGGCTGGGCTACGCGCTGCGAGATCGCGTGAACGTGTATCCACCGCGCAAACGCGGGATGAAGATTCGCTGGAAGAGCGAGCGCCAGCGGCGTTATGTGCTTGCAAACATCAAGCTGCCTTATAACCGCAAGGGGTGGCTGGCAAAGCAATGGCGCGTGACGCCGGTCAGCCCGCGCATGGTTGTGGTGCGCAATACTGCGCGCTATGCCGCGTTCGTCGTCGGGCGCGCACAGCAGCCGTTTCATAAGGATCGAGGCTGGCGACGTGCCGACGAGGAAGCGCAGAAGCTGGTAAAAGACAGGGCGATAATTCGAGAAGTGACAAAGCTCATCGAGAGGGCAATAAGATGATCGATCTGGGGGTGAACAGATGAGATTCACACTTGACACCGATTTGCCGGTCATCGAGCGTGATGATTGGGACGGCGACGCTGCGCGTGAACGCATCCTACGCTGGGCCGGCTACGAGACCGAAGCCGAAGAGGATGTGCGCAATGAAGCGCTTGACCGAGCTGCTCGCCTGTTCCTGTTTAGACGCGATGAGTCGGCAACGCAAGATGATCTGGTTGCGCCATGCGGTGACATCGTAGATGGCGAGCCTAGGCTAGTGACATCTGGCCTACGCTTTGCGCTTGCCGCCGTCAACGGCGCGCGCGGGGGGATCGACGCGCCAGACGAGCTGCTAGAGCAGGCACGGCGTGCCATCGAGCGCATCAGAGCGCGGCTGGAAGAGGAGCAAGAGCAAGACCAAGAGAATGAGAACACGCGCTCCTATGCCGTCAAGGTGTACGAGGCCGACGGCGCGATCTACGCCGAGGGCTACGCCGTTGTGTTTGGCGGGCGTGACCTACACGGCGAGTACTTCACGCGCAGCACGGATTTTGGCGCCGGCTGGCTTGGGCTGGAGACGCCACCAGTGCTGTACGAGCACGGCGTTCATCCGGATGTTGGTCTCAAGATATTAGGGCGCGTGAAGGAGATGCAGGCCGACGACATCGGCCTGCTGGTGAAGGCCGAGCTTGACCGGCACAGCCGCTATCTTGAGCTTGTTCGGCAGCTTGCCGAGCAGGGGGCGCTCGGTATGAGCACCGGTGCGCCTGGTCACCTTGTGGCTCGCAAGAGCACAGGGGAGATTGAGCGCTGGCCGATTGTCGAGGTCTCCCTTACGCCGACACCGGCAGAGCCAAGGACGCTTGGCGTAGAATTAGTTGAGTCTATACGCTCGCTGGTGAACCCAGAGGCTTCAACTGCGATGGTCGTTACCGCGCAGCAGGGAGCGGGCGATGAAAGCGAGCAGAAGGCGAGGGTAAGTATGTACGTGACGACCGAGACGAAGACTACCTTGCGAGATTTTCTGAGCGCCATCGCTCGCAAGGACCTAGAAGCAATCAAGGCGCTGGGTACAAGCAGTGGCCCGTCGGGCGGCTACCTTGTGCCTGAGACGGTCCTGCCCGACCTGCTGACCGCCATCAACGAGCAGAGTATCGTTCTGCCACGCGCGTTCGTCACCGACGCGCCCGGCACGATTCGGCAGCCGGTGATTGACCTGAGCAAAGGCGCGACTGGGACTTTTGCCTGGTACGGCGGCGTCAAGTTCACGTGGGTTGCCGAGAACGCGCAGATCGCCGAGACCGAGCCGGCGTTTAAGCAGTACACCTTGCGTGCTCTGACGATGGCCGGGCTGGTGCGCGTCAGTAATCGCATGCTGGCCAGCACGACATTCGATGCTCAACTGCGTGACATCCTCTCTCGCGCTGCTGCCGACTATCTTGATCACGCCTTTATCCGCGGCAGTGGTGCGGGCGAGCCGCTGGGTGTACTCAACGCACCTGCGCTGGTCAGCGTGGCACGCGATACAGCCAACCAGTTCAAGCCCGTTGACGCTGCCAAGATGATGGAGCGGCTGATGCCCGGCTCGCTGGCGCGTGCGGTGTGGCTGGTGCACCCGACGGTTTTGCCGCAGCTTGCCGCGTTTGCCATCGGCAACACACCGGTATGGCAGCCGAACTGGCAAGTTGGCGTTGCCGGAACGCTGATGGGTGTGCCGGTCATCTTGACCGAGAAGGTGAATCCGCTTGGCACGGCGGGGGACGTGCTGCTGGTGGATTGGGGCATGTATGCGGTTCAGCTCGTGCGTGACATTGAGATTGCGGCCAGCGCCGAAGCGTACTTCGAGTACGACCAAACGGCCTATCGCGTGACCGTACATGCCGACGGCACGCCGCGGGTGCTGGACAAGGCGAAGTACATCAACACGAACGTAGAGGTTAGCCCGTTCGTAAGGCTACAGTAGGAGGTTGACATGAAGCCGACCGATATCATCAATCTGGCCGGACGCCTGCCCGCGCAGGCGATCACCAGCGCGACCAACACGCCGAGCGTGGACATGGCGCAGCTGCGCGGCGTGGCCGCCATCTGCGTTGTGGGCAGCGTGACTAATGCGCCGTCGTTTAAGCTACAGTCGTCTGCCGACAACACCACGTTCACCGATCTACCCGACAAGACCATCAACAGCATTGCGGCAAACAGCGAGGGCGTGATCAACATTCACGCCGAGGAGCTGCCGGCTGGCCATCGCTATATCCGCGCGGTGGTGAACGGCAGCGCGACGGTGGCAGTGGTGTTTATCGGTGTGGATGCGCGCGGCCTGCCGCAACCTGCGCTGAGCACAACGACGGTGGTTAACTGATGGCCTACGCAACGCTCGCGCAGGTCAAGGAATATCTCGGCATCACCGGCACGAGCGAGGATGCGCTGCTCACGCGCCTGCTTGACGCCGCGACCGAGATGATCGCTCGGCACTGCGAGCGTTCGTTTGAGGCCGTGAACGCGACGAAGGTCGTCCGGCGGGAGCAATACGCGCTGGGTGTGTTCTTCCTGCCGGACGACCTGCTTTCGCTTACTCAGGTGGTCACGGACAAGGGCGACACGCTGCTGCCTGCGCATTTCCAGCCGCTAGCCGCGCCAGCGCGATTACTCCGCTTGCGTCACGACGCGCCAGGCTGGAGCATGGATTACAGCGTGGATGTGACTGGCACATGGGGTTACAGCACCACGCCGCCGAAGGACATCGAGCAGGCATGCGTTCGCCTGGCGGGGTGGCTATATCGCCAAAAGGACGCCCAGACGTTTGATCTGATCGGCGAGGCGGGTTTGAACCAGGCGTCCGTTCAGTCGAGCGTTCCCCGCGACATCCTTCAACAGCTTGAGCCATATTTGGTGCGGAGGATGATCGCATGGTAAGCGCGGTCAATGCGGTTCACGCAGTTGTAGCCACGGTGACGGGGATTACTTCGGCGCTGAAGGCCGTTCCCGGCGCGCTGAACACGACTCAACTTCCATGTGCCATCATCACACCGACCAGCGAGACGCGCCGCCAGCACGCGCACGCGCTCCAGCGCATTGAGACGCTGGTCAACGTGCGGATTGTGCATTCGCCGGTGGCGCAGGGGGTGACCACGGCACAGCAGGACGCGCTTTACGACTTGACCGACGACGTGATGGACGCGATCATGGCCGACATCACGCTCAACGGTCAGATTGACCACGTGGCGGAGGTAGACGCAGCAGAGGCAAGCATCTACTCGCTCGCAGGGACGGACTACTTGAGCATCTCAATCTCGGTGAGGGTGATAGAGAAGATATGACGAAGGTGAAGCTATATCGTCCGCGCCCTGATAAGTGGCGCGCGCAGTACTGGTCTGGGCTGCCAGGCGGCATCGTGAACGAATACGAGCTCCGCGCAGCCATATTTGCTCATGGTTATCCGGAGCAAGCCATACAAGAGCTGTACGAGGAAGTAGAAGAGGAGGTGACAGAAGATGCCAGCGACGCATCTGCGTAGAGTACAACTTGGTAAGCAGACGGTGTTCAACACGCCGGTAGCTGCAACCTCACTGCTACGCGGCGTGACCGACGGTAGCATCTCGATTCAGCACAGCGACACGGTAGTTGAGGAGCTGGGGCGTAATATCAGTGATCTGGTGATCGTCAGTCAACGGCACGTCGAGGGGGAGCTTGAGCTGCAAGCAACTTACGAGGATATTTTGTACGGCCTGTTTGGGTTGTTTGGGCCGGTCGCCCCAAGCGGTAATCCGCCCGCGCGTGTCTTTAATGCGCCGAACACCTCGTTTGCTGCGCCGCAAATCTATACCATCGAGTACGGCACGGATGGCGCGGAGTATCGTGTGGTTGGTGGCATTATCAGGGAATGGACTCTGAGCTACGAAGCAAACGAAGGGGTAACTGAGTCTTGGAGCATCATCGGGCGTAATGTACAGGCGCAGGCAATGACCGCCAACCTACCCACGCGAACGGTGCTACCCATTCTCTCTCGTCATGCTTCGTTCTTCGTGGACAATATCGGCACAGCCCATGGCACAAGCGGCATCCCCGGCACGGTCATTAGCGCCGAATTGAATATCAACACCAACCGTCACCTGAAGATGTTCGAGGGCGCAAACCCGCTCGGCTGGGGTGAGGGACGCTGGGAGGTCGAGTTGAGCATGACTGCCGAGTTCAACGCGACGGCCAAGGCGTGGGTAGATGCGCTGATCAACGACAATGTAGCGCGCAATATCCGCATGGAGTTCGTCGGCGTGGCAAACTCGAAGGAGCTGCGCATTGACTTCGTGGGTATGCTGACCGAGCCACCGGAGCTGTTTGGCGACCGCGACGGGAACATGACGGTTGATCTGACGTGGCGTGCGCTGGTTGGTGGACCGCTAAATAACTGGCTGCAGATCAGGAGCATTAGCGGAGTAGCGACGCTGCCATGATTGACTTCTCTCAAATCAAGCGCATTGACCGTAACGCACCAGGTAGCTTTGCAGAGCTTCGCCGACTCCAGCAGGCGCTGGGGAGCGGAGATTTTGACGCGCTGGGGCGACTGCTCGAAGCTTACGGCGTGGACGTAGAGAGCCTCGCTATCGCTGAGCTTGAGCAGGTGGTGCGGCACATCATCGGAGAGCCGAGCCCTTTACCGGAGACGAACGGCGTATAGCCTTCTCGATGCTCCGGCTGGCGGAGCTATGGGGTGTGCCGCCGTGGGTGATTGAGCGCGAAGCTTCGATTTACTGGGTTGAGGCAGCCGCTGATTACGAGCGCGAGAAGGAGCGCCTGATGCGCAAGGCGCAGAGGCAATATGGCCGACGGTGAGATTCGCATCGAGATCACGGGCGACGCGCGTAATCTAACGCGCGCAGTCCAGAGCGTCAAAAGCGATCTGGGTGCTCTGGAGAAGAGGGCGGGCGGATTAGGCGATGCGCTGAAGACCGCATTTGCCAGCGCCGCCGGATTCCTCGCCGCCGGTGCAATCCAAGCCGGCCTAAGTGCCATCACGCAAGGGATCGGCAGCGCTGTTGGCAAAGCTGCCGAGCTGCAATCCGAGCTTAACTTCCTTCAGGCCGTAACCGGAGCGACCGGCGAGCAGATGGCGAAGGTCTCCCAGCTCGCAAAGGAGCTAGGAGCCGACGTCAGCATCCCAGCTGCGTCCGCGCTGGACGCGGCCAAGGCGATGACCGAGCTGGCCAAGGCCGGGCTTTCGGTTGAGCAGGCGATGGCGGCGGCTAAGGGCACGCTCCAGCTTGCGGCTGCCGGGCAGCTAGAAGCAGCAAGGGCTGCCGAGATTATCGCAGGCGCGCTGAATGCGTTCAAGCTGACCGGAGATCAGGCAGTGCGCGTCGCCGACCTGCTGGCCGCCGCTGCGAACGCCAGCGCCGCCGACGTGACCGACATGGCCGATGCGCTGAAGATGGCCAGCGCGGTGGCCGCAATGACCGGCGTAAGTATCGAAGAGACCATCGCCATGCTTTCAATGATGGCGAATGCCGGTATCCAAGGTAGTGATGCGGGCACGTCCCTAAAAGTAATGCTCATGCGCCTGATCGCACCAACTAAAGACGCCGCCGAGGCGATGCAGCTATACAACATCTCGATTTACGACTCACAAGGGCGCATGCTGCCACTCAGAGACATCATTGCTCAGTTCAGCGAGAAGCTGGCCGAAGGTGCTGCGGCGGCCATGACGTTCAGCTTGACGAATAAGAAGATGGCTAAAGAAGCCGCCAAAGCTGCTGCTTCGGTTGGCCCGCTCAGTGACAGGCTTGAATCGCAGCAGAGAAGGCTAAGTGCTCTTCAGCTTGAGTTAGCAAAGGCTATCGAGAAGTATGGCGAGGGGAGTGCTCAGGTTATCCGTAAGCGCAATGCCATCGCCGACTTGGAAGCTGCTATATCAAGGACGGCTAGTAGGTTGGCAGAAGCCAACGAGAAGGTAGAGACGTTCGCAGCGCTAGAAGGTAAGACCGCTAGTCACGTATTTAAGGTTACAGAAGAGCTGCGCAATCAGGCTCTGGTTAACATCTTTGGCTCGGATGCTATTCGTGCGGCCAACATCATTTTAGCCGCTGGCATAGATAGCTATGACCAGATGTATCAGGCCGTCACGCGCGCGAACGCAGCGCAAGACCTTGCGGCTGCAAGGACGCGCGGGCTGACCGGCGCACAGGAAGCATTGAGCAATGCCGTCGAGACATTGAGCATCTCGTTTGGTGAAGGGCTTTTGCCTGCGCTGGCCGAGGCAGGCTTTGCGCTAGCTGATGCGCTGACCAAACCGGAGGTCATCGCGTTTGTCGAGCGTCTCGGCGCACTTATTGGCGGCGCGCTGACCGAAGGACTGACCTTACTGCGTGATGTGGCCAGCACGATTGACCTCGGCGCGCTGTTCAGCTCGTTTCAGATAGGGACATCCGAGCTTCAAACAGCACTTGAGTCGCTGGGTGCACAGATCTTCATCATTGGCCAGAGCGTTGGGATGCACCTACAGGCAGCATTTCAGGAGCTTGCGCCAGTAGTTCAAGATGTAGGGAGCGCAGCAAAAGAGTTTCTGAGTGCGCTTATCCCTATCATCGCAGATGTCCTGGAAGCACTCAGGCCGATTGTGACAGTTATCGGAAACGCGCTGATTAGCGCGATCAGAACGTTTGTGAGCGTGCTCAAGCACGCGCTGGAGACGCTCGCGCAGGTGATGCGCGCCATCGCTGCGCTTCTGCGCGGGGACATTGACGGGTTCGTAAACCACGCGCGCGGCGCGTTTGAGTCACTCACCGCAGGTATTCGTGCAGGTTTCGGCGGCGCGATTCAAACGGTGGCGGCGCTATTCGGCGACGTGGGGCAGCAAGTGCTGGGAACGATCTCGCGCATCAACGACGCGCTGATGAACATCCGCAACCTCGGCGCATCGGTGGCTCAGGGTATCTCGCAGGCGCTTGGGAATATTCGTCTGCCACAACTACCCTTCGGCGGTGGGCAGCAGCAATCTAACCAGACCAACATCACGAATAACTACAACCTCAACGTACAGGCCGCATCCTCGCAGGGCGTGATGAACGACTTTGAGCTGATGCGTAGACTGGGGTGGAGATAAGATGGAAGCAAGGTTGTTTAGGCAAGGTGTGGAGTTACGGCTCGACTATTACCAAAATGCATTCTGGTCGTGGGTGATGACCGGCTATCAGGGCGACGCGCTGAATGCCGTTGAAACTCTCTCTCGCGTTGGTGTTGGGGGAATCGCTTTCGGTCTTGGCAAGATCGAGCAACCACGCCGAATCGTTATCACGCTTGACGTACAGGGGAAGAACTATTCGCAGCTCCATAACGCCATTGCGGAGCTTGAGTCGTATCTTCGCTGGCGCAATGGATCGCTCGAGCTACACATGCGACGTGATGCCTCAGTGCCATGGAATAGCATCAATGTAATCTGCGAGCAATTTGACGTACAAACGAGCGTTGATGAGCAATTCCGCGCACAGGTCACAATCCGATTTGCTGCAACTAGGCTCTATTGGCGCGAGGAGACCGGAATAACGTTTAACATCACCAACCCACCTATCACAAACGTGCGCGCCGTCGTGGTTGACCTGAGTACCATGACCTTCGCGCCGATCGTCGGCATAGATGAACCTATACGCCAAATTGATTACCGACAACAGAGCGACGAGTGGATTCTATTCGGATCAACCAAGGTGTTTCGCGCGCCGCGCGCGGGTGGGGGAGTAGCAGGAATTGGGCAAGCGCCGGCGGGGACAACGACGCTCCGAGGATGTGTCGATCATAACGGCAACATCATGTGCGTGGCGCAGGGGATCAACCAGCTCCTGCGTTTTACCTATCCGGCATCCTACCCGACTGTGCTCGGTACGTTTAACGGCACTCCGGTTCGCGTACGCAGATTCGGCACGAGTTATATCTCAGTCGGGGAGTTCTCGCAGTACGGAACATTGACCGGACTGGCGGGCGTTGTTGCCACCGACGTAAACGGCGGATCTCCTGCTGCCCCTCTGCTTTTTTCAACCAACGATATCTTTCCAGGCGGCGGGCGTGTGAATGATGTATTGTGGAGAGATGGAGTATTCGTAGGCATCGCGCATCGCGCTCCATCGCCTTCACAAAGCTGGATTAGCGTAGCCAGCGCACAAGTGCCGTACTACTATGTGGCGTCCGGCGCGTCGTCGTGGGCGCCGATTGAGATTGATCAAAGCTCGACGATAGATGAGGTGCTCATCGCCGCGACTTCAGCAATTCACGCCGGGCGTACGTTTGGCGCGCTTTGCACACTACGAGACCTAGCAAGCGTTGTACCGGTGAGCTATCCGACAGCAAGTATTGGCGGAGTTAATGACGGAGTGGCGGTTGAGCGCTACACCTTTTCAACTACTGAACCACGAAAGATATATCGTGTCAAGGACGGCGTAGCCATGCCGCTGTTTGTGGCATCCCAGAACATGCTCGCGGTTCACAGGGTAGCCGCACAGGTTTGCATCGGATTCAGCAATCCAGCTACCGTGATCCCGCCGCTCGCGCTGAACGTGAGCACAATCGCCAACACCGGCACGACGGCAGAGATCGTGCCGCGGTTCAACTTATTTAACGACGAGCGCTGCTGGGGGATGTACTCGCGGTGTGATTACGAGCTATTCGCCGAGATATTCGATCCCAGCTGGACGCCATTTCCAACTTACGAGGCTCGGTATGAGGCCAGCCCAGTACGTATCTTGCTGCCTGGAACACGATATGACAAGCTGTTTCGCGGCTCAGTCGGTGGAAACGTAGAGAGATATTGGTTTACGGTAAATAAGCAAATTAACACAAATGTAAGTTTAATACGTTATAAGCATGATTGGAGATGATGTAATTGGAGATGAGGTAATTGGCACGCTCTACACCGGTGACGCTCGCGTCGCTATGCCGATAGAGGTATTGGAAGGCTCGTTCGAGCGGCGCGCGATGGACGTGGCATCGTGCGAGCTCGAGATAAGCATCCTCAACGAAGACTGGCGCTATTCGCCATACATGGATATCCTCACGGTCGCGCTATATGACCGCTGCGAGCACTTCATCATTATCGCCATCGAGCGACGCAACACATACTGGATAATGCGCGGCGAGTCGGTGCTGCGTTATGCACGCGACTACTACCCAGACCGATACGCGGGAACGAGCGATGCGCAGTGGAACGGGGACGCGGCAGCAGGCGTGATTCAGTCGCTGCGACATACTGAGTATCGCGGCACGCACGCGTTTATCTCAGGTTTCCTCGAATACAATCTTATTGTCCCTGATGCGACCGCGCCAAGCATAAATGTGAGTTGCGCATTCGCATGGGCATCACGGCTCGAAGCTGCACAGGAGATTACGAGACTTGCGCACGCACAGGGGTATCCGCTCATCTGGTGGTATGAGTGTGCGGTTCGCGGCACTCCAGTCGCCGGTCTCTGCTTCTCGCATGCCATGCCGCGCCATGGCATACGGAGGATTAGGCACACGCTCGCCCACGACGCCTACATCGCCGACCGTAGTAATCCGCCAGCAGGCATTGCGCTCGGCTACGGTCACGGCGTGGACAGGGATATGACCAGAGCATCGCTTGCACGCGCAAGATTTAGTGCGTGGAGCTACTGGGAGGGGCGTACAGACGGGCGCGCATCCGGCACGTCTGCGGCAATGATTACTGCGCTTATGCGCTGGCGACCGGTTTACGCCGGCGGTGGGCAATCATATTCAGACACGCGCCCCAGGCTGGGCGATCAGGTATATATCGTCGGTGGCGAGCCGCAAATCTACGCGGGCACGGCATGGGTCGTCGCCGAGAGCTACCGCGTACAGAGCGGGCGTATTGCAGATGTAAGTTACGGGGTAGTGCAAATATGAGCGAAGATATTCGAGCTGATTCTTACGCACCTGCTTATGTCCGTACCACTTGGGCGGGTAATCAGCAGATCAATGCTAACGTTAGCTTCTCATTCCCTATCTCAACGCCACTGGAGATTGCCGGAAACGTGTTTGAGTACGTGTCATCTACGCAATCACTACGCATCAAGCAGCCCGGCGTGTTTGGTTTCCTTGTCAGGGTGCAGGGGAGCGCATCAAACCTGGGCGACCTCGGCGTCTCCATGCGCAGCAACTCGCCGATACACGAGTGGGATATGGTGATGCAGCCCTACTACTCGCACCCTACGTTTATCTTTGCCACAGGGGGGGTACGATACGTACCAGTCCCCGCGCCGTGTGATTACCAGGTGAGGCTGATCAACACTGGGGGTCCAGGTATCTTCACCGTCTTTTATATCGATCTCCGCCTAACGTTTATGGGGCGAAGATAAGCATCCGCTCCATTGACCACGACACCTGATACCCCAAATTGGGCGCAAGCAAAGTTAAACCCCGGCTGGTTAGCCGGGGGTTAACTCGACTAAGCTTCAAAAGACAAAACGTTTGTCAGGGGTCACGAATACTCCATAGCAAGTTTTATCCGCTTTCTCCCATCAGCCCGATGATCGCTGCAACCATCTGGCGAAGAACAGGGTCATGTTGAGCTAGATAGGCTAGGTCCGCAAGGCGGAAACGCTCACGAATCCCGGCCTGCTCCAGCAACTTGTCGGCCTGCTCTGGCGGCAGCGCATTATGTGCCGCACGCCAGAGCAGGGCAGGAGACACGTCGTATTGCTTAGCCGCCGGAAGGTCAGCCAGAGCGCGGCATGCATCCCGCAAAGGCAGGGATGCGATATTCGCACGCCGGATGGCACGGGCTACATCACGAAGCTTCATGACCAACCTCACAGCGCTGATATGGCATCCTTCGCATTGCGAAGGCTACCGCACTTTCTACATCAAAGAACCGAGCCATTGCCACGCCACGCGAGGGTATATAGGTGATGGCTTCATAGTAACCATCAACCTTGTACTCCCCCGAATTCCAGTCTGCCATAAAGGTAACCTGACCTTCTGGTAGGTTGATCTGGACTCTTGCGCGGCGGGTAGAAGGCGAACAGTCGTATATGGAGCAGAATGGGTGGAGCACCTTTGGCAGGTGCTCCTTCACATCGTCCAGCATCCCTTCTTTTGCGCTCTTTACGGCTCGCTCGCGCATCTTATACGCAATGCGCGTCTCTTCAGCTTCAACGCCGGCGGCAATCAGTTCGTCTAGGGACTGATACTCCTTACTCATTGCTCATCTCCTTCAACCAAGTCTCGATCTCGTTTGCCGTACCCTCACGCCACAGCCGGCGCGCCTCTACCTTGCGCGGATCATCGTCAGCGAGCGACTGCGCGAAGACGCGCAGGGCTTCACGGGCCGCAACCAGCTCCTCGTCTGGCGATGAGACGGCCTGAGCACCTGGGATCGTCTCGATCTCGCTTTCATCCAGCCAGCCAAGACCGGCCAAAGAAAGCGTCAGGCGACGCTTGGCTTTTGTCAACGCCTTCATCTCGGCGTTGGCTAGGGCGTCACCTTGTAGCCCACGCACATTCACCACGCCTATCTCGCAGTCCTCTCGGCCATCCCGCGCCCGTCCGCGCACAGTGACCGTGATGAGGTCATCGGTGCGCTCAATGCGCACCTCAACGATGCTGATGCCGTGCAGAGAACGTAGTTGGTCGGTTGCGGCGCGGGTAGCGTAGAGCACCAGTCGCCCGTTCAGCCGCAGATATTGAAACGGCTGAGTGAGCGGGTTCAAACCGAGTGAGGCACAAACGGCTCGATAGTACTCAACGCGCTGCGCCTCGGTCAGCGCGCTGAGATCACCAGCTAGAAGAACGCGCTCCAGCGTCGCCGGCGACACGCTGGGGGGGAGGGAAGGGGTTAATTCATTCATGGATCGCTCCTGCGGCGTATGCTACTGCTTCCTCTAAGTTGAAGAAGCGGCAGTAATACCCCGATGGGTTGTACGCTTCGTACGTGGGCGTCCCGGATATGTAGTAGTAATCGTCCGAAGATTTGATTGTCCACGTGTCACCAGACTTCTCAACGTACATTGAGCATTTCCCGCCTTGCGGAAGGGATATGTTCACGTGGCCACACCACACTCCGGCACGCTTATCCAGGTCCACTTCAGCAAGCTCCCGAAGAGATTCAGGGAGCAGGCTAAGAACGGCCTGTTCAGCTACCTGGCGTTCGCGTATTAAGCGCTCTTGCTCTTGAGCGCGCGCTCGTGCTTCAGCTTCACGACGAGCTTTGTACAACTTAACACCGGATTCAATCAGATCGTCTAGAGTAGCAGTCATCGGTTCTTTCTCCTTGCCCCCTGAGATTTCCCGTGCCTGCCGGGGCATGCAGGGTGGGGGAACGATAGCCCGCTCCCCACTGCCTACGAGTACGAAGCTCGTAGGCAGAAAGGATGGACTATCGACGAATAAACACCTCTAAACCATAGCCGGGCTGGGGGATGTAATATACGGCGCTTGGAATACTATCTACCACCTCTATACATAATGCCTTTCTATACTCGTCACGTGCAATTAGCCCTACACGAGTATTGCCAGAAGGTAGCGAGGAAAGTACTTCCCTAAGCGTGTATAGATGAACGGCAACGTATCCTTCCTCAATTAGACGAGCATTGACCGAAAGGCCGATGTCAAGCCTACCAGGAAACTCTTTCCTGACAGTCACAAGCGTTCGGCCATCCGTGTGAGGCATTATGGTCGCTATATAGTGTAGGTTCGCGACCTTCGTCTCGGCAAGCCAAGTGACCGGATATTGCGTCATTACATCCGTAATGTGGGGATAATCATGGGGATAACCATGCTCCCTTGCCGCAGAGAGCATCTCCAGCGGGGAGCATAGGCCCGCCAACCGATGAGACGCTACTGAGTAGTACCCCTCTGGTGCGCCTGAAACGCGCCAGGTATAGCGAGCGGCAGCGTCACCGATCATGCCCATCAGGGCGACTTTATCGCCCTGAGAGCGGATTAATGTATGTACTGGAACGCGGATCATGTCTATTCCATCTCCTGATATACAGCTCTGCCACTGCTGCTATTTAGCAGCAGTGGCAGGTAACTAGAAAGGCGGAGTCAGTGACAAAATCCAAACCTTGCCGTTCCAAAGCTTCCAAAGTTTGCGCTCGCCAGTAACCGGATCGAAGTGCAAATCGCACTTCACACCTTGTGACCTGACCAACGCTGTACATTCACTAAACCAGCGATCACAGATGAAGCTCGTAGACACCGTTGAGAACTCCACCTTATCGCGCAGGTGGGGGGGGAATTCGTTCAGTATGTTCTCTCGAATCTCTGGGGTTAGTTCTACAGTCATGATAGTTCCTCCTGAATGTGCTAGGTGAGAACAGGTAATTAGCGGGCGACTAGATAATAGGTTCTGGGAGTTTAGGTTTGGGCCCAAGGCCGAGTTCATAAAGAATCATCTGCCAGAATCCTCGGCGCGCTACCTTCATCGCTTCATCTAAGTGTTCTCCCCAGTAATCCCAGGCTAGGCCTTCAAACCACAGACCATCTTCATCGATTGCCATCTTTAGCTCATGGGGCTGAGGATGTGCTCCAGCATATGCTTGAGCACACTTAATCGCAAACTGGAAAGCATAATCACGATCGCGATTCGTGATAACAGACAGTAGAGCACGTTGAGCACCTGGGCTATATTCCCCCTCGGCTAACGCGTACACCTTACCGAGGACACGCTCGATTACAGAGCGTGATATCTTATCTAGATTAGCAAGGATGTCATCTACATCCTTGCACTTGGCATAGCGAACGCGGTTATTCAGCAGATACTTAATCGCCTTCTCCAGATCCCTAATAACGTATAGGGTGGAATAAGATTTAAGGATGGATACCAGATTCTCGAAGACCTTCTTTTGGGTAGTCATTTCTTTCCTCCTTTGCTCAATTACACTCTTATTCTATTTAGATATATAGGGATTGTCAAGGGGGTTCCGGAAACTCTTATCAAACTCTAAGGTTTATCCCTTGATCTGGCTAGCGTATGCCTATATAGATATAGACATGATGAGGGGAAGACCACCGCGACTTAAGCAGGCCAAATGCTACGGCTTCTATCTTGATGCGCCGACCATTGAGACGCTTCGTCATATAGCGCAGGCGCGCGGATGCACCATCTCACAGCTTGTGCGCGAGATGGTGCGCGAGATGGCACATGACATAGCGCATGAGCAGGAAGACAATACATGCACGAGCATAAATCCCGCGTGATCAAGGTAATGCGCGGAGCGATTAGCTCCGCGCCTGCCCACCACCACGGGATAATGGGTAGGGGTAGGTGATTAACCTTCTTAAACCAAACATAGACAGCTATGAGCGAGGTACCACTGTATAGCCAACTCGATCCGCGCTGGCGTAATGTCAAGCTGGGTTATTCTTCGCTTACTATCGGCTCGCACGGCTGCGTGATCTGCTGCCTGGCAATGATGCTCCACGCCGCAGGCGTGCCGGTAACCCCGCCAGAGGTGAACGAGGAGATGCGCAAGACGCGCGCGTTTGTG
>Ga0197142_1001051_pt1 | contig 25540 bp, 12 predicted proteins | sample GBS60_MetaG_FD_148614 | JGI IMG/M metagenome (GOLD analysis project Ga0197142, IMG submission 148614) | Sediment microbial communities from Great Boiling Springs, Gerlach, Nevada, United States - GBS 60_MetaG | ecosystem: Environmental > Aquatic > Thermal springs > Hot (42-90C) > Sediment... | reverse complement strand
GGCCCTGGCAAAGTTTATCGCCTCAGTCTCAAGTTCACTTAAAATCTTAAACCTCATATCCACTGACCAATTATCAAAGTTCCTCTTGAACGGCTCACCCCGGAATAACTTGAATGCCTGCAAAAACTCTTTTTTTGCAAACTCCCATTCACCTGCCCTTTGCAATGCCTTTGCCCGGGCAAGGGCCTGCTCAAACTCTTGATAATCAGTGGTAAAATAAATTCCGTTATTAGTCAAAACAGGCAGGGAAACCCTGTGATGGATTTCCAGAAAATGTGCGGGAATTTTTAATAGATTTCTAACCATCACCAGTAGAAAAGATAGATTTCTTGATGCAGAAATACTTTTGGGCCAGAAATTTTCATAAATTTTATCAAGGCTTGTACTCCTGTGTGGTTCTGGAATATGTAGAACAAGATATATTAGCAAAGATTGCTTCTTTGGTTCAATCATTTCTTTTAATTGAACCTGATTTCTGAAGATTCTTAATCTACCCAGAAACTCTATTTTTATTACAGCATATTCAGAATTGAATACTGGTAATTTCAAAAAGTTCCGCGGTAAATTGACTGTTTTTCCTTTTTTTACCATCATCTTGACATATTCTGGGAAGAACAGTAAGTATCGAAAAAATTGAAATTTTATCCCTTTTTTTATGGCGAATCTATAGGCATAATTGTAACCTCTGTTGTGCAGTAGCCATATTGTTTTTACACTCGGCAGAAACAGGATTTCAGATTCTTTTATATTTTTATTCAATAATGTCTGGGTTAGGATCTTGAATCTGTTCAATCGCTTTTTGTTTATGAACAAATTCAGTTTTTTGAGAACTGATAAACACTTTTGTCGGTCGCCAAGTGCTGCGGATGTAGACGCAAGTCCAATATACGAATGCACTATTTCTTCTGGTAGTTCTGTCTTCTGTGAATGTTTTAGCGCCTTTTTATACATATTCATTGCTGTTTCCAGAGAACCTTTTACAAGATAATAATTTGCCCGATACCTGAACCATCTTGCACTGCGAAGCCAATCATACATCTTTGCGGATTTAAGAAGGTCCACTGCCTTCTTAAATTCACCTCTGGGAAAATATACATAACCTGCAAGATAGGCTTTCAGGCGCGCAGCCCTGTTCTGGTCAACCAATGGTATTGTTTTAAGTATCAGTTGTTCTGCTTTATCATACTTTTCAAGGCTCAGATAGAGCAATGCAAGGTCACCCATAAAATAGAGCGGGAGGACTTTAAGATGCGCTATCATTCTATTTGCGGTATTTGCTATTTCAATTGCCCTCTTGATTCGGTTATTATGTATACAGGCGAACCCTTCGGCAATGAGCAATGAAAAGCGGTAGGGTAGAAGAAGGTATGAATGATGTTTTGAAAATCTATTATTCAAAATATTCTCCAGTTTTCTTTTCCATCTAAATAATTCCTTTGCTTCATCCATCCAGGAATAGGCTACCAATATCGTAGTGCCTGCGCGCAGTGCTGAATAATAGGATTTTTGTGATACGCATTCTTCAAACAAAGACTTTGCGAGGTTGATGAATTCCGTTATCCGTATTTTTCCAAAGAGTGCAGCAATTCTCTCAATCCGCCGTTTTATATTTAGATGTTTTTCAGGAATTTTCATCAAAATTTCGTTCTCAGGTAGGATATTTGCCCGGTTCAAAATTTCTGCTGCTTTTATGATGTCACCATCATTGAGTATAGAATTTGCTATCTTCAAAATTTCTAAATCATTTTTAGAAAATACAATATAGTCCTTGAAATCATTACTCAGAGAGGTTCTTTTGTAACCTGCATAACCTGCATTACGCCAGACCTTCCATAATGCACCGAGTGAAACTTTTATTCCTGATTGGGCAAGTAGTTCTTTTGCCTTTCGCAAAGATATCTCAGGAAATCTTTCTTTCAGTTCTATAATTTTTTGCACAATATCAGGCTTTAATTTTAACGGATGTTTGCGTTCAGATATAAATGCTTCTACTCCTTTTTCTCTATAATTTTTTACCCATTTAAATAGTGTCTTGTAGTTGATGCTATAGATTCCTGCAACCTTTCTCAAGGATAGATCACTGTCGATATAGTGTTTTATAATATTTAATTTATATTCTATTGATTTGTTGGTCATAATCGTGAACATTATATAAGAAATAATCATTTTGTCAATATGTAAATTTTTAATGCGCCTTTTTTATGAAAAATCAAGCAGTTTTAACCGAAACTGAGTCAGGATTCATAAACAGTGCTAATTATAATAGATTGTGGCTGAACAGAGAAAGGGGGTGTAATATGTTGAGGACTTGTGTTATTATCAGTATTTTATGCCTTTTATCGGCTCAGGAGGTTAAATGGCGCTGGATAAGTCCTGTGCCTACTGACGGGATGTTTTTGGATGTTGATTTTTATGATGCGCAGAATGGATTTGCTGTGGACTTTGAAGGTGGCCAAATTTTGCAAACGACTGATGGGGGTCAGACCTGGAAGGTTTCCTGGCCATTGCCTCCTACTAATCCAGGATATTACCGGTTAATGGCAATATCCTACCCAGCCATTGATACTGCCTATGCTGTGGGTTGGTGGGGAGGAACAGACTGGCAGGGTTCCAGGGGATATGTTATGTGTAAAACAACGAATCGGGGTCAAACCTGGATACTGAGCAGGGTAGAGGATTCATTTCGCGGTTTAAATGATGTCTGTTTTGTTAACAGTCGCACAGGATATGCTGTAGGAAGATGTTATAGTAATAATCCGGCAATCATTCTGAAGACCACGAATGCAGGCGAAACCTGGCAGACACAGAATTCTGGACTGTATGGCGATTTATGGTCGGTTTATTTTGTTAACGAAAATATTGGATATGCAGTGGGTGATACCATTTTGAAGACGACAAATGGTGGCACAACCTGGATAAGATTAAGTTATATTCCAGCAGGAACCTTGCGTGCAGTTCAATTTCCGGTTGACCAGAACACAGGTTATGCCTGTGGTTATTATTACAATGGTGTAGGCGTGATCATTAAGACTACAAACGGCGGGTCAAATTGGCAGACCCTTGCTGGTGGGAGCAGTTATGACCGATATCATGGTCTTTATTTTATTGACAATCAAACAGGGTATGTTGCTGGGTATGACCAGACCAATGGTCTGACAATTAGAAAGACCACTAATGGAGGAAGTTCCTGGAGTCACTACCCGGTTAATTATAATTATTATTATGCGCAGAAGGTTGGAATTGATTTCGTTAATCAAAATACCGGTTATGTTGCAGGTTATAGATACTTAGGTAATAGTGGCCAGGCATTCATACTAAAAACGACTAATGCGGGTAGCAATTGGAATACACTATTGCCAGTTTCTGGTCAATTACCCGATTACAATTTTCTGGATATGGACCTGAAATTTTTGGTTAGCCACCAAATTGGTTATATTGTCGGTGGTCTTGGCAAGATAGCGAAGACAACTGACGGTGGCACAACCTGGTTCTTACAGAATACCGGCACAGGTCAGACCTTTAGAACAGTCTGTTTTATTACTCCAGATACAGGCTGGGCAGGAGGTGAAAACGGCACATTGTTTTACACGACAGATGGTGGCAATACCTGGATACCGAGAAATTCAGGGACAATGGATAACATAAACAAGATCTATTTCCTTAATGACTCAATAGGTTATTTTGGAGTTTCACATCTTTGGCAACAAGGAGGTTACCAGGGTTACGATAGCATTGGTTATATTTATAAGACTACTAATGGAGGACATTCCTGGTTTTTACTTGCTGATTTTCCAATAGGTGTTTACGGAATAGCGTTTCCAGTCAGTTCTGATACAGGATATGTTTGCGGCCAGGGATTCAGGACATCTTCACCTACCGGAACTATTGCCCGGATTTATAAAACCACAAATGGTGGGACGAGTTGGACCCAACAATACATTTCGCCATCAGGGACTTCTACTTACTTATACTGTATGCAGTTTTTCAATAATCAATTGGGATATTGTGCTGGTTCTGAAGGTCCGAATGGCTATTACAAGTTTTTCAAAACCACGAATGGCGGAACAACCTGGACAAAGGTTCAATTTGCTGACTATTGTGGACTTGTGCCAGCAGTTGGTTTACATTTTCCAACACCGGACACTGGATATCTTACTATGCCTACTGCTGGTTATCATTTAATGATGAAGACTACAAACAGCGGCACGAATTGGACACCAATAAATCTTCAAACCCAGCATTCTCCTAATACTGTTTATTTCATCAATGGCACAGTTGGGTTCATTGCAGGCACAGGTGGGATGATTCGTAAGACCACAAATGGTGGTTCTGTTTGGATAGTAGAAGAGGAAAAGGATGAGAATTTGGAGGTTGAGAATTCAAATAGTGTGCTGGTGGTCTATCCGAATCCATTCAGGGACAGAACGATAATCAAATACATGATACACGATACAGGATACAAGATACAAGATACAGGTTTGAAGATTTATGATGTGAGTGGCAGAATAGTAAGATCTTTTAATCTTGAATCGTGTATCATGAATCAAGTATCGGCTGTGATTTGGGATGGGAAAGACGATTCTGGCCGCAGACTTCCTTCTGGTGTCTATTTCATTCGATTGGAAACTGGTGGATTAAAGCAGACGGAGAAGGTGATATTATTAAGATAGAAGGCAATTGGGGGCAATTGGGGGCAAAAATCCCCCTTACTCCCCCTTTTTCAAAGGGGGAAACTTTCTCTTTTGTCATTCTGAGCCCTGATTTTTGGTCGGGGCGAAGAATCTCCAATGTTCTAAAATACAGGAGATTCTTCACTCCGTTGACACTCCGTTCAGAATGACGAGGAGAAAGTGAGGGGGAAATAGGGGGATTGAAAAGGCAACGAGAAAGGGTGACAAGAAAGGGTAAAGAAGGGTGAAAAAGGGTAAAGAAGGGTAAAGAAGGGGAATTTCGTGAAACGTGAAATAAAAATTGAGAGGTAAAGAGAATGAAGGAGATTGATTGAAGAAGTTGGTATGGAAGTTTGAAGATTGAAGTTTAGAATTTGCGATTTTGGATTTGTTTGGGATTTGGTGCTTGGAATTTGGAATTTAATTTTGATACGGGCTGCGAAACCGTATGACGATAGACGATATGTCAAACCCCCTTTCTGGCCCCCGGGTGCCCTCTGGGTGCCCGGGACAGATTTGGGGACTTGACAATGAGAATATAATTTATATAATTTAGCATTAGAAAGGAGGTGATAATGGGACAAAGAAAATTAAGAAAAACGATGATAAAATTAGAATAAGAAAAAGGAGGTTAAGATGTTTGGATTGATGCTTAGTTTTTTGCTGGCGATGAGGCCAGCAATTCCGGGAAAGATAACCCCGGAACTTGTTAATATATTGAATAATGCATCAGATAATGAAAAGATTGTTGTCATTGTCCATATGATGACTGAATATCCCTATGACCAGTTAAAGGGTATGAGTCCTCAGGAAAAATGTGTAGTATTCAGAGATATCGCATTGAATTCCCAGCGTGAGATTGTAGAGTATTTGAAAACCCTTCCAAAAGAATATGTTGAGGTTGGTGGCCAATTCTGGATATTCAATGGGTTCCATTTAAAGGCAACAAAGGCGATTATCTATGAACTTGCAAAGCGCGATGACATATGGTTCATCTGCCATAATGGTATTATTAAACTTGATGCTGAACTTTCAGCAGAACAGGATGTGACAGCCCGGGCACCAGAATGGAATATTACAAAGATTAAGGCAGATTCGTGCTGGGCTGATGGTTATTCTGGTTCTGGAATAATAATTGGTCATATTGATACTGGTGTTCTGACCACACATGAGGCACTAACTGGAAAATGGCTTTCTCCATACTGGCGTGATGGTGTAGGTGGACAGTCTACACCTTATGATGACCATGGTCATGGCACACACACAATAGGAACGATCTGCGGTGGTGATGGTCCTGGACCATTTGCCAATGATGTGGGTGTTGCCTATGGTGCACAGTATATCCCGACCAAGGCGTTCAATTCCAGTGGTCAGGGTGAATATGCCTGGATTGATACCTGTATGCAGTATCTTGCGGATTTAAAAGCAGGCGGTGTTGATATCAGGGTGATTGGTAATTCCTGGGGAGGTTCTGGGACTGATCTCCATTTCTGGGATGCAGTATTGAACTGGAAGAGTCTTGATGTATTCCCTGTTTTCTCAAATGGTAATTCAGGACCCGGTGCAGGGACTGTTGGTTCGCCAGCATCTTATCCTTTATCAATGGGTGTTGGTGCTACTACAATTGAAGACACTATGGCAAGTTTTTCTTCTCGTGGTCCTGCACCAAATCAGAGCCCCTGGAATGACCCGCAATATTGGTATTATTCAACCTGGAATCTGTTAAAACCAGATGTTTCAGCACCCGGATATAATGTTCGTTCTTCTTATAATAACGGTGGTTATACCTCTATGAATGGCACTTCAATGGCATCACCCCATGTGACCGGTGGAACTGCTATCCTTCTGGAAAAGAATTCAAATCTTACACCTGACCAGTTGTATGAGATATTCTATACCACCTGTGACCAGCCATCAAGTGGTGCACCATACCCGAATAACAACTATGGCTGGGGCCGGATAAACCTTTATCGCGCATTACAGCAGACACCACCACCAACACCACACCATAATATGCGGGTCCAGACTATAATTGTGCCGGCAATAAGAGAACGTGAATATACAGTTATCCAGCCACAGGTTCGTTATAAGAATGCGGGAACATACGATGAGAATAACATTCCGGTCGTCTGCCAGATCAAACGCGGCACTACGACGGTCTATACAAGCAACCGCACGATTGGTTTTCTTGCCCAGAATGATGATACAGTCATTACCTTTGATAATTTCACCCTTGGTTCCTGTGGAAATCATTATCAGGCACTCGGTATTGCCAATTTAGGAACTGATACATTAAAGTATGATGATACATTGAAAAAGAACTTTGTTGCGGCAAGGGTCTATGAGGTTACGACACCGGATTGTAATGCCTGGAAGATTGCGAATGCGGATTCAGGAACACCACCAGCACCAACAAATCCCGTCTGGATTCCGGCTACAACTACTGAGAAACAGCAGATTTCTGCTCTTGATAATCAGTGGTGGGTTACTGCAGGTTCACCTCAGGATTCTGCTCATCAGGATTGTCAATTATATGGTTTCCGACTTACAAACGTTCCTGATACAGCGATTGAAGAGATGACCCTTGAGTGGTGGGGATATCACGGCAGTGGTGTGCGGAATCAGTTAAAACTTCGGCTCTGGAACACCCTTACCAGCACCTATTCATTAAAACTTACCCAGCAGAATGTGACAAGTGATCAGTTGTTTACTGTCAATATTTCTGATGATTCAGCCGAAGCCTATGTCGGTGACGATGGATTCTTATATGCCTGTGTTGCGAATGATGTTTATATAAAGTCTTCCTGTCCATTATTATTCACCCACACAAAGGATGGGCATCACTTTATCGGTGATATCATAACCGGTGGTGATATTGGAACCTGGATTGGGCAGGTGATGGGTGTTAATCTCTATGCACCACCAGATTATGATGAATATGTGAAGATTGATGGTGAGAAGTTAACGCCGGTGAACGGTAAATACCATCTTAGCATCAATGAGATGCTGCAGGAGATTAGTTATATTGATGAGGCACGACTCTATGTAGTTGACCACCCTGCTGAATGTGATATTTATCCTTATGAGGCACTTTTATGGCCTGGTAATAGTGGGCTGAAATTGTTCAACGGCTATGAACTACCGATAAAGAATGCTGTGAATGAGAAGGGTGAGGATATCACTCAATATCTGAGCGATATCGACCGCAACTTTGCTCCTTTTGAACTAACAGGATTTGTGGGTTTTGCAAAACCATTTACCATCACATTTGACCTGGGAGAATTGAAACAACCAAATCAAGCAGTTCTCTGTCTATATGGAAGCACGAGATTCCCTGATGCAGGCGAGATAAAAGAGGTGAGTGATATATATAAGGCATACAAGAATGGTATGAAGGTTCAGAATCCAGTTGTTGAGGTATTCAATAACGGAAGATGGCACAGAATAAAATCCTGTGGTATGCCTGCGGGTCATAAGAAGGTTGTGACCTATCCACTCTATGATGAGAAGGGCAATTCAATCTTCAAAGGAAATGAGCATAAGATCCGGATTACATTCTATCATGAGGTCTATCTTGATAAGGTATGGTTGAGTATTAATACGAATAATACATATCGTATCTCTGAACTGAATCCATCTTCTGCAGACCTCCACTACTATGGTTATAGTGAATATGCCTCTAATGATGGAAGATATCCTGGTGAATTTGATTATGCTACAAAGGTTCAGATTGACTATATTCAGGCAGCAGGTTACTACACCCGTTATGGTGATGTATTGCCATTACTACAAAAGGGTGATAATCAGTTTGTGATAATGAAATCCGGGGATGAAATTAAACTTACATTTGATGCTAATAACCTGCCTGAACTACCTGAAGGCTACAGGCGTGATTTTATCTTTGCTGCAAAGGGATTCTATAAGGCGATCAGACCGGGCCGTGCCTATGCCTATTCAGTCGACCCATTACCATTCTATGGCATGCGTGCAGATTTGTCTGCAAACGGAGTTGGTTATTATCCATATGATCCAGCACCAGGGCTTATCGGTTCGCTTGTTGGTAGAATCTATGCAAGGATTGCCTGGGGTTATCCATTCTCAATAAAGGATGCATTTGTGCTAATCAAAAACCATATCACCGGAAAAGTTCGTAATAAATATCCTGCTGAACTTACTGAGTATTGTCAGGCTTGGAATACAAGGCGGACCGAGGCATATTATCCAGCGTATTATGCAAACCTCTTACCCCATAAGAATCTTGAGAAGGTGCCACTGGGTGAACAGGATGGAAAATGGCCAATGCACCTTGCCTCTTTAGGTATTCCTTTTGGACCGCATTCGTTATACAGCAACTATGTCCGGCTCTGGGTGGTGACGCATAATCCGCTCGTGGTAGTTGAAGAGAAACCTGCAAATCAGACAACTGGTTATTCATTTATTGCTCTTGCCAATCCATTCCGCAATACTACGCACTTTGAATACAACCTGCCTGTGAATTCTTTAGTTGATTTGAGTATCTATGATAATACTGGTCGTCTGGTCCGTAAACTCGTCAATGGAAAACAGGAAAAAGGAAGTTATCAGATACAATGGTCAGGCGAGGATGATATGGGCAGGAAACTCAGCTCCGGTGTCTATTTTGTTAAATTCCAGACCGACCAGACCAGTGCTGTGAAGAAGGTGATAATGCTGAAATAAAGAAATAGAGGGGGCAGATTCCTGCCCCCTCTTAATTTAAATATGGCAAAGCCAATAAGCAAGTTAAGATTATTAAAAAAGGGTGCTGGTATTGTCATTCCAGAAATATTTTATCTTTTTAAGAAAGGGGGGGTAAATTCAATTATCTCATATTTTAAGTTTTTTAAAACCGCGTTGAACGGCGAGAAGATTGTTGAATACGAAAATAAAGGAGTGCTCTTTTTTCTCATACCACCAATCCCGTCAACAGGATTCAAACGGCACCTCAGAATTTATACTGATAGATTTATTTTAAAGGATTACAAAAAATTTGTTGGTCAGGCATTTATCGCAGTCAATCGCAAATGCCCCTTTAATTGCTGGTATTGCAGTGCGGGTAATTCGCCAGATAAAGAATTGGGTTTTGATAATATAGATAGAATTATAGAGATATTTAAAGACTGGGGTGTGAGCACAATTGTTTTTACAGGTGGTGAACCTTTATTAAGGGAGGACATCGATAAATTGATTTTAAAATATTCCAAAGACCTTTCGTTTGTAATTTTGACTTCAGGTTATGGTTTGAATCAAGGGAGGGCAAGACGATTGAAGAGAAATGGACTATTTGCAGTTTCTATCAGCCTTGACCATTATGAGAAAAAAATCAATGACCAAAACAGGGGAAAAGATGGTGCCTTTGATATTGCGCTTGGGGCAATTAAGAATGCAAAGGATGCGGGATTGTATACAGTCATTCAGACAGTTGTTACAGATGTGTTAATACAGAATAATAGTATTGGACAGTTTATTGATTTTGTTGAAAAATTGGGTGCTGACGAACTGTTTTTGCTTGAGCCATTATGCACAGGGAGGTTATTTGATACGAAAAGGCAGATATTCCTGAAAGAAGACAAAATCAATATGCTGAAGTCATTACATACTCGGGCAGACAAAAGAAATGGCACATTGAAGATTATCACCTCAAGCCATATTGAGGACCCTGAAAAATATGGTTGTGGTGCAGGAACCCAGCATATCTATGTGGATACAGTGGGAGAACTCTGGCCCTGCAATTTTTTACCGATTTCACTGGGCAATATTCTTGAAGAACCAGATATGGTTAGGGCACGGCTCAATAAATATTTTAAAAAGCCCTGCAGTAAATGTATTTTAAAAGAATATCACCAGGAATTTTTAAATGTTTATAATAATAAATTGCCTCTTTCATTTGAATCAATTGAGCATATTTTGAAGGGGCGATTGAATGATAGTGATAAGCCACCGGAATTTTTTAGATAGAAAGGAGAGAAACATTGAAGTTAAGCAGGATTTTATCGATTGATTACTATGTTCCTGATAATGTTGTAAGAACGATTGATATAGAAAAGAAATTGCAGTTTAAAGAGCGATTTGGTATCCCTTATGGAATTCTTACAAAGATGACTGGTTGTAAAGAACATCGTGAGGCAAGGGGAAAGATGGATGCCTCAGACCTTGCAATAAATGCGGCAAAGAAGGCATTGGAAAAGGCTCAGATTAAGCCCGAAGATATTGATTTGTTGTTATTCTGTGCCTGTGATCATGATATTACAGAACCAGCAACAGTGAATATCGTTGCGGAAAAATTGGGTATAAAAGGGATTTCTGCGTTTGATGTAAAGAATGCCTGCAATTCTTTTATCAACGGTTTGGATATTGCTGATGCTATGATCAAGAGTAATAAAGCGAATTGTGTGCTTGTAACTACAGGTGAGGTCATCACTGATTGGGTAAGTTATGATATTAATAAAAAAGATGATTTAAAATTAAAGGCTGCAGGATTGACCCTGGGCGATGGTGGTGCTGCAGCAATCATTGTGCCGAGCGGTTCAGAAAAATGTGGGATTCTTGATTCCTGTTTTGAGACCTATGGAGAATTCTGGAAGATTGCAGTCGTGATGGCTCATGGCACAATGTATCCAAGGTATCCAGAGAATGTTGACCTGACATTTTTTCTTTCTGATAGCGAGAAGATTCTACAACTTGCCTTAGAAAAAATTCCGCCGGTGATGCAAAAAGTTATGCAGAGGATTAACTGGCAACCAGAAGATGTGGATCTGGTTATTGGACATCAAGTTACGATAAAGATAATGAGGGATATCTTGAATCGGGTGAACATTCCATTTGAAAAGACCGTTGTTACAGTTGACCGTTATGGGAACACCGGTGCGGCAAGCATACCCATCGCCTTGTGCACTGCGATAGAACAGGGTAGATTAAAACCGGGAATGAAAGTTTTGCTCGTTGGTGGAGCGAGTGGTTTTTCTGCAGGTGTTATCGCTTTAATCTGGTAAGATTATATTTTCAAACCAAGGCGATGGCTTTTTATCGTTGCCCTACGGAGAAAGAGATGGAATGCAAGTGCCCATAGGCTTGAAACTAAATTTTTTGTTATCCACAGGGTTTTGAAAAATTTCTGAAAAACTGAAAACCAGTTATAGATTTTTTTGACCACAAAGTTACGTTGTTGTTCAAGTTCAACTGGTGTCATAGAAAGAGGATGGTAGGTTACTTCAGCAAATGTATAATGCTCCCAGTCTTCAGGAAATCTTGTGTAAATTATTCTACCCTGCTTAAATAATTCATCAAAAAGTTTTGTGCCGGGTAGAGGAGTGAGATAGGTTATCTGGATTGCATTGGCATTGCTTTTCACGATATATTCGGTTCTTTCTCTTATTGTCTTCATCGTGTCTGTATCCATTCCAAACATAAATGCACCGATAATACCGATGCCATACTCGTTAATACGTCTGAATATTTTTTCAATTTTATGAGTTCCATACCTTAGATTTAATCTCTTATTGATACTCTTAAGTGCAGGAATATCATCGGCTTCGACTCCAATAAAAACAAGCCTGCAACCGCTTTTTTTAGCAAGATAGAGCAATTCCTCGTCTTCTCCAAAGGCAACTGTAGTCTGGCACCACCAATCCTTTTTAATATTTTGTTCAATCATCCTAATGCACAGTTCTTTTAATCTTTCTCTTGCGGAATATGTATAACCCAGTATATTATCATCAACAAAGAATATTTTTTTCTGGGGAATTTTTATGAGTTCTCTAATTACATCATCAACCGGACGAAATCGTTGGGTCTTTCCATAAAAGGAACTCACTGAACAATATTTACAGTCAATTGGACAGCCCCTGCTCGTTTCAATTGAACCGAAGACATATTTATCCGAAAAAATTTCCCGTCTGGGAAAAGGGAGGTTATTAAGGTTTGCAGGTGTTCCTCGATAACATTTTTTAAGAATGCCCTTTTCAAAATCCCTGATTAGGGTTTCCCATACATTTTCAGCCTCACCAATAACAACTGTATCAACAAAATTTAATGCCTCACCAGGTCGCATTGATGTATGAAAGCCACCCATCACAACCGGAATTTTTCGCTGCCGAAATACTTTTGCAATCTCATAGGCACGGGTTGCTGTAGCGGTGAATGCCGTGATACCAACAAGGTCTGTTTCCTGACAATAAAATTTTTCAAAATTTTCGTCGATCATCTGTATTTCCCAATTATCAGGGGTTAGTGAGGCAATTATACCAAGCCCAAGAGGCTGGAATCGTGTTGTTTTATTTGCAGTTAGTCCAACTCGATTTTTAAAAAATCTTTGATTTAATGGATTGATAAGGAGGAGCCGTCTTTTCATTACTGAATTATAGTAATATAAAAAACAAAGTCAAGGTAGAGCCTGTCCTGTTGCTTGACAAATCTACTATTTCGGTTATAATAAACTATGTTTAAAGGGCGGCGTAGCTCAGTTGGCAGAGCAGGAGAATCATAATCTCTGTGTCGGGGGTTCGACTCCCTCCGCCGCTATATAGTTTATGGCATCAATCAAAGAATATTTAAATGAAACAGCAAATTTTAACCGACGTGTGGAAATAATTACTGAATTTTTGAATAATTCCAGTGTTCAGTTGAAAGAATTAATTAATCTCCTTGAAAAATTGTTTGATGCCCTGAAACGCAGTAATAATTTGATAAATTTTTTGAAAAATTATTCGCAGACCTTTGAATCTCAGATGATAAAAATGGGTGAGGAACTGACCATAATAAAAGAAAAAATTATGTCATATCAAACCCAGCTTTCTTTTATTGAACAGATTATAAAACAAACCCGGTCTTCGACCGATGCTATAGAAGAGAATGCCCATACATTTATAAAACTTGCTCGGATGATAACTTACCTTGCCGAGAATATTGAGGTAAAGGCACATCAGGCAAGGAATGAAGGTGGGGGATTGACGGTAATAGCCCGTGAAACTTATAAAGTCGCGAAATCCTCAGAATTGTTATTTCAACATTTTGATGAACTGCTTGAAGTCATTAGAAAGAATGTTGAGCCATTTTCATCAGAGATTGATATGACAATAAAGGATGCAGCTGCCTCATCAAAAGATTTGATAGATTTTTTATCATCCCTTAAGAGTGTAAGCGAGTCCATAGAATTGCTTAAGAAATTCATTCGTTCAATAGAAAAGGGTAGTGAGATTTTTTCTGAAGTTGGAACAAAGATAAACGAAAGGGTAAACAGCATCCAGAAGCAACTTGGTGAAGCCTTGTATACAGTTGATGAGATATCAATAAAGAGTTCTGAGATTATTAATCTTTCTCAAATTCTTTATGAGATATATAATATTGTTAATGCTCAGCAAAACATTAACAAGAATCCTTATGCAGCGAAACAACTCAAATATCTCCTCAGTGAAAATTTAAGAATTCTGAAAAAAATAAATATTGGAACCAGTCCTTCTTTGTTACCTCAAGAATTATTAACAGAATTACATTATATTATAAATCAGGTTAATAAACTATATGAGCTGATTCTTAATAATACAGGTGAAGTTGAAAACCTAAATTCTATAATGAACAAAATTTCCGGTATTAAAATGGATATAAATCAAATTTTCTCAAATCGCAGTATGATTGTTGACAAAATTGCAGATTTCAAAAAATTACTGAAAGAACAGCTTTTGATAATTGAGAATTTAATTGAGGTTGGTTCAAAGATTATAGCAAAACTGAAAACGCTTGCTGTATTCTCAAAGTTGGAAAAGAGCCATAGTATACAATATAAGGAATTGATTACACCTATTATTACAGAATTTAACCAGTTACTAATCCGGATGACCTCTTCTTTTGGTGCCATTGAATCAAGGGTCACTGAATTGAAAACAACATTAACCAGGCTTGATACACTTTATTTACATAAAGATTTTGTCCATCTTACACTTCCTGATTTTTCACGAATAAAGATATTTTTTGATGATACACTCAGGGTGTTTGAAAATTGCATTTTGAACACAAAGAATTTAAAGGATTTGATAGATAAATTGGATAAAGATAATTTTTTATTAAAGCAGCACTGGAATGTATACGAAGAGGCACTATTTGCTGTTTTGAATTTTCAATCCTATCTACAGAATCTTTTATCAGAGAAGGAAACCGTGCCCCACTTTGTGAAACCTCAAAATATCTTTACTATAAATTTATTCAATGACCCCGTAACATTAAGACCTGATTTGAAAACTGATGCGACATCCCAGCAGGTCATTGTGAATTATTCAACAGGTTTATTCCAGTTTGGATTTAGAACAGGAGTAATCCCTGGACTTTGTGATGAATATACTATGTCTGAGGATGGTAGAGATTATACCTTACATATCCGCGAGGATTTAAAGTATGCAAATGGAAGGAGATTGCATATTGAGGACATCAAGGCAGGCATATTAAAGGGGTTGAATGGCCCTAATCGTAATCTGCTGGAAATGATTGCTGGTGCCAGGGATTATTTGCAAACCCGGGATGAAAATCTGCTCTGGGTAAAGGTTTTTGATCAAAATAGAATTAAAATAAAACTTGAATATCCATATCTTGCATTTTTCTCAAGTTTTGCCACAAATATTGCTGATCCATACATAGATGGAGAATTACCCGTGGGAATGGGCCCGTTCAAACTTTCTTCCTGGGATCGTGGTAAAGAATTGATTCTTGAGGCGAATGATTTTTACTACGAAGGAAGGCCTGTGATTGATATATTGAAATTCCTGATCACAGTTGATGATGACCTGGGATATGAATTGTTTAAGAGCGGAGAATTATCAATATATCAGCCAGGTCTTAGATTTTTACAAAGGGTAAAACAGGAATTTCCAGAATTGGTTATAACCACGCCCGAACTATCAGTGCAGTTTTTATGTTTTCACTGTCAAAAACCTCCTTTTAATAATAAACTCGTCAGGCAGGCGATATCCTATGGAATAAATGTAGAAAAATTTGTTAATGATTTGCTTTTTGAACGGGCAATTCCAGCCAGAGGTGTTTTCCCTCCGTCAATGCCTGTATATAATAAGAGGCTTGGAGGATACAGGTATGACCCTTCAAGAAGCAGACAATTACTCAGCCAGGCAGGATTTCCTGCTGGATTGCCGGACAGGTATCCATTACTTGTAAGTGATACCATTAATACAATCAGAAGGGCAGAATTTATCAAATCAAATCTCAATGAGATTGGTGTAAGGGTTGAGATTAATCCATTACCCTGGCATGATTTTCTTGAGAATTGCTATAAGGGTAATTTCCTACTCTGTCTCCAGGGCTGGATAAGTGATACAGGGGATCCGGATAACTTTCTTTATCCATTGTTCCATACCAAATCATTCGGTTATACAGGCAATACATTCTTTTTCTCAAATTCTGAAATTGATAAAATGATTGATAATGCAAGACAGATCAGGAATATAAAACAACGTATAAAATATTACCAGGAAATAGAAGAAAAGATAATTGATGAGGCACCAGGAGTCTTTCTGTTTCATTCCTTGAAAACACTTGTTGTCAGAAAAGGTGTGCGCGGTTTTAAACCACATCCATTGAGTATAATAAGGGCAAAATATATACAATCCATTATGTCTTCAGGGAATAGAGAAATTTTGTCGGAAAGATTAGGTCCCCGATTTGTAACCGTATAGAGGGGGTGTTATGGCAAAAAAGGAAGATATTGACATTCTTGCTGACCTTGAAGAAAAACTCGGTCAGCTTGAGAAGGTTGAAAAAGACCTTGCAGCAAAAAACAAAGAATTAAAATCTGCGGAAGAAAAACTTGCTGAAACATACTCCACACAGATGGAATTAACAGGTGAAGTTGAAGAATTGAAAAAGACAATTCAGGAATTAAAAAGAGAAGAGAAATCACTCAGGGAGGCTGTAAAAGCAGCAGAAAAAGATGGCCAGAAATTAGGAACTCTTCAACGTGAACTCAGCACACTTATTTCTGAGAAAGATAAAAATGAGGCGAGAATCAAAGAATTAAAGACTGAATATGAGAAACTGAACAATGAAAAGAATAAAGTTGAAGAAGCAGTGGAAAAGTTGAAGGCAAAGCAAAGCGAATTGACTAAAAAATATGAAGAACTTGAAGCAGAGTATAAAGAACAGGAGAGGAGTTATAAAGACCTGGAAAAGACCTATAATGATATAAAGTTGAAAACCGAAGAATTGAAGAATGAATACCAGAGTGTGGAACAGACTTTGCGGGCAGCACTTTCAGACCTCCGTGCAACGGAAAAAGATTTGAAGGCAATGAATGAAGAAAGGAATGCGCTCAATAAAGAACTTGGTGCTTTGAAAAAATCACTGGAAAAGGACGAGGCGCGACATCAGAAGATCTTGAATGAAGTTCAATCATTGACTGAGGAAAAAGATAGATTAAATAAAACAATTGAGGAATTCAGAAATGAAGAAAAGGATTTAAACGAACGACTGAAAGAAGTAAGGCAGACATTCGAAGTTGAGAGTGCTGAACTTGAAAAACTCCAGAAGGAAGTAGCAGAATTACAGGATACCAGAGAAAAATTATACAAAGAAAACGAAGAACTTGCAAGTTTGAAAAAAGAACATGATGCGCTTGTTCAGAAACTTTCGGAATTGAAAAAAGAAGAAGGAGAACTTGTATCAAATATTTCCAATTATCAATTAGAATACAGCACACTGGAGGCATCATTCAACGAACTGGATAAAAGGTTTAAGGCTGAGGAGAAGGAAGAGAATGAACTACAGAAAAATATTGAAAGACTGAAAAAAGAACAGGAAGAATTACATAAGGTTGTTGATAAATTACAAAAAGAACACAAAGAACTTGAGCCGATTGTTGCTGAACTTAAGGAGAAAGAAAAGGAATTAAGAAAGATTGAGCCGGAATACAAAAAGGTAAAAGAAGAACATATTCGTTTGAAAGAAGAGGCACAGGAATTGGGTAAGTCAATTGAAATTGCCAAAAAACGGATTGAAGAACTTGAACCCAAAGTTGCTAAGTATGAAGAGTTGGATAAGGAATACAAAAAGAAAAAGGAAGAACTCGAAAAGGTTGAGACACAGTTGCATAAGAGTGAAGATAAGATAAAACACATTGAAGAAGAATATGAACGGATAACAAATGAATTGCCAAAACTTCGGGATGAGCATGAGGAATTACAACTGGCGATCGAAGAGAATGAAAAGATTAAACAGTTATTAGAGACGAGGAAGAAAGAATTATCAATGGTTGAAGACAAGATATCTGACCAGCGTAAGGAACTTGCAATACTGAATGAAAAACTTGAAATTTTAAAGAAAGAAGAAGCAAAGGCTGTTGAGGAATTGAACAAAGAAACAAAGGAATTGCTCAGGGAAAGGGATAAGTATAAGGATGAGATTGAAAAACTTGCAGGGCATAAAAAAGAGGTTGAAGAAAAGATAAACGATTTAAAGATTCTCCTTTCAGAAACTGAAGGAAAGGTAGAAAAAGCAAAGGCAGTCGAAGCAAATATGCTTGCTAAGATTGATAAAAGGCGTGAGGAACTGGTTAAGATAAATAATGAAATTGAACAAAATAAATTAAAGATTAAAAAGGAATGTGAGGAAGAGTTAAAGAAATTAGAATCTGCAAGGAATGAAATTAAGGAACTTGAGAATAAGAGGAAAGAAGCAGCTGTAATTATCAGTAAGGCTGAAGAATTCAAAAAGTCGATAGTTAAATTGAAAGAAGAAAAAGATGAACTTGAGAAGACAATTGGAGAAAAGACCAAAGAACTGGAAAAGATTAAAATATTTATTGCCCGTCTTAAGGAAGCACAGACCCCTAAGCCTAAAGAAGGGGGTAAAAAGCAGGAAATATCCTTTTAGGAATCAGGATAGAATAAAATAATGAGTATAATATTTCTGATCATCGGATCAATATTCTATTCTTTGAGTTATTCAGTATTCCTTATTCCTCATAACATTGTTCCCGGCGGTATTTCGGGCTTGGCAATAGTATTACATATCCTTTTTAAAACCCCGGTTGGAATTATGGTAATTATTTTAAACATACCTTTGTTCATTTTTGCAATCAGGATTCTGGGATTGTCTCTTGGTGCAAAATCTGTCATAACTATAATTGTTACCAATTTATTGATTGATTTTCTAACCTATACCATTAAAATTTCTTCACCAACCAGTAATGTCATCCTCGCTTCAATATATGGGGGCGTGATGCTGGGGATTGGTTTAGGTTTGATATTCCGTGGCGGGGCAAATACTGGTGGAACGGATATTATCGGTCAGATTTTGAATCGTTTTACAAACTTTTCGGTCGGAATGTGGATATTGATTGTGGATACGATAATAATAACACTGGCAGGTATTGTGACCAACTCTATAGAGCTTGCCTTACTCGGCTATCTTGCACTTTTTCTTTCTACCCGGGTTATCGATCTGATACTTGAGGGTGTAGATTATGCGCGTGCGGCATTTGTCATCAGTGAAAAGACCGAAAAGGTCACTGATGGAATTTATCAAAAATTAGGCAGGGGTGTTACTATTCTTGATGGCTTTTCACCATATACCAGAACAAAGAGACCTGTTATAATGTGTGTAATTACAAAAAGAGAGACTGAAAATTTCAAGAAACTGGTAAAGGGTATAGATGAAAAGGCATTTGTTATATTAACCGATGTATTTGAAGTGCTGGGACAGGGATTCAGACCAAGGGTATAGAGGAATATTTTGAAGAAGTATACTTTAATAATTTTATGCTGGGTATTTATTGCAATGATGTTTTGCCCTGCAAAAAGGAATTTTTTTACCCCGGTTTTGTTAGAATACAAAATTATTTATCCTGATATGGCAAGGCGGATGGGACTTGAAGGCAAGGTAATTCTTGGTATTTTGATAAACGAAACAGGAAATGTTGAAAAGGTTCGCATTTTGAAATCTTCTTCCAATGTTCTGCTTGATTCTGCGGCACTGGAGACTGCATATACTTTCAAATTTTCACCAGCGATGATGGGAAATAGACCTGTAAGGACCTGGGTCAATATGCCTGTAGAATTTAAGTTTGAAGAGGTCAAACCCGAAGAATGGCTCATAGAAGTTAGGGCATTGCAAAAAAATATTACCCAGGATTATAAGGAAGAAATGGTAATGGATTTGTATAAATTATATAAAAAACTTATATTTTCACCTAAAAAGACTATTGAGGTAAAAATAAACGATTATATAAAACTCGCAGTATTAAATAAAACTGCAAAATTATGGGAAGGTTACTGGAAATTGTATCCAGCAACACCCATTTTGTTTTTCGATATTATATATCGCTATCCAGATTCTTATGCACGATTTGAAGCAGAAGAAGAGTTTAAAAAATTCTTTGAACAGGAAGTAATCACAATTCGCTCTACACTACCACAGACAACTGCAGATACAATTATCTTACGTTTGAAAAACGCCTTAGAATTACCCTGAAAATAAAAAGGAAAACAGGGAGTGAAAAAATTTACTTATTTATTCTTGTTAAGGCTACTCTGGCAGGAATACCGTTTATTTCAAGTTCTCTTTTAATTTCGCCGGAGTCTTCTCTATCTATAACCTCTATGGCGAGAGTTTCATTCTTTAGATAATCCAAATTTCTGTTTATTGCGCTCTTTAACTTATCTGGACATTGATAATAGATCTTTATTCTATCTGTGAGATTGAAATCTGCTTCCTTACGCATTAACTGGATTTTGTGAATCAATTCTCTTACCAACCCTTCAGCCTCGAGTTCTTCTGTAATTACGGTATTAATCGCAACAAAAATGTTATCTTCTTCAATGATTACCCAGTCTGGTAGTTCCTGCTTCTTTATTTCCACATCTTCTCTTGTTATTTCAATCAATCGATCATCAAAGTTATTTTTTAATAAACCTGTTTTTACAAAATTTCTAACTTCGTTTTCACTCAATTCTTTTATCCATTTACCAATTTTTCTTGATAATGCACCATATTTTGGACCGAGTCGATCAAATTTTGGATTCAGACTGTAAGTATATAATTCATCAGGATTTGCAATAAACTGTGCTTTTTTAACATTTAACTCTTCAAGAATTGTATTTATTGCTGGTTCATCCAGATTCTTTTCGCCCGCAGGTAAACAGATCAGAATTTCTTTAAGTGGCTGGCGCACTTTGATATTCACTTTATTCCGTGCCGACCTTCCCATTGATACAATCTTACGAACAAAGGTAATTTCACTTTCAAGTTTTGGGTCAATCATTGATTCGTCAACTTCAGGGAAATCACAGAGATGAATACTCAGGGGTGCATTCTGGTCAACACTCTTTACCAGATTCTGATACATATCTTCAGTCCAGAAGGGGACTATTGGTGAAATAATTTTGATTAGATTTAAAAGGCAATTGTATAAAACAATATACGCTGTTTCCTTATCAAGGTCATTTTCTGATTTCCAAAACCGCCTGCGATTTCTGCGTAAATACCAGTTTGAAAGTTCGTCAAAGAAGTATTCAATTTCCTTAACGACTGATGCAACATCGTATTCATTATAATACTGGTCACACTTTTTGATAAGGGAGTTGGTTCGCGAAAGTATCCAGCGGTCAAGTTTTGTTAGATTTTCTTTTGTAAATTTCTTTCCGACCGGATTAAAATTATCAATATTAGCATAGGTAATAAAGAAAGAATAGACATTCCACAGTGTTAATAGATTACGTTTGATTTCTTCTGCAGGTCCGTATCCAAAATTAAGATTTTGAACTGGATTGTGCTTTGCAAACATCCAGCGCATTACATCCGCACCCATCTTTTCTGCAGCATCATCAAACCAGATGGCGTTACCCTTACTTTTGTGCATCTCTTCACCCTTTTCATCGCGCACCAGGGCATGTCCTAATAGAACTTTGAATGGTGGTTTATTTTCAAGGACTGTGCTCATCGTCAAAATTGCATAAAACCAGTTACGGAATTGACCCGGAAAACATTCGGTGATAAAATCCGCTGGAAACCATTGTTCCCAGTATGATTTATCATAAGGATATCCATTATACAGATTATGCATATCTTCGGGTGGCCTCATCGTGGAATAAGGAACAATACCGGCATCAAGCCAGGGATTGCCTACATCCGGAATACGGGACATCAAATTCCCGCATTTCTCGCATTTTATCTTTATTTTATCTACCCAGGGTCTGTGTGGTGTTTTTCCTTCAAACTCGTCCCAGCCTTCATATGCCTTTTGTTTCAACTCATCTTTTGAACCAATCACAGTAAAGTGTCCACAGGAGCACTCCCAGATAGGAAGGGCAAGTCCCCAATATCTTTTCTTTGAGATGCACCAATCTGCCATATTCTTGAGCCAGTCAAGTTCTCTATCAAGTCCCCATTCCGGAATCCATTTTTCAACCTTTTTTGCCACCTCAGCTATCTCGTTTCGTAAGGTATCCATTGATATATACCATTCATCAACGAGTCTGAATATCAATTCGCTGTCACATCTCCAGCATACGGGATAGCGATGTGTATAATCTTCAACATTATATAGTAGCCCTCTTTTTTGGAGGTCCTCAATAATTGGTTCAGTCACTTCACTTACATTTCGGTCACTGAGCCAATCAAAGCCCTTAATGTAATATCCAAGTTCATCAAGTGGAGCAATTGTTGCAAGCCCGAATTCCTTACCAAGTGCAAAATCCTCTTTACCACATCCTGGTGCGATATGAACAAGCCCGGTACCCTCGCTTTCACTTATTTCTTCCCAGGGAATGACCTTATGGATTACATCTTTCTGTGCAGGCAAATAATCGAATGGCCCATCATAGATTAGATTTAATAATTCTTTTCCAGGCATTTCTGCAAGTATTTCGTATTTTCCTTTCAAAACCCTGACGAGATTTTTTGTTAGATAGTATATTGCTCCATTGTTTTTTACCTTTACATATATAAAATCAGGATGGACAGCAACCCCGGTATTTGAAGTCAGTGTCCAGGGTGTTGTAGTCCAGACCAGAAGATATTCATCTTTTCTGTTTTTCAAAGGAAATCTTACAAAAACCGCCTTGTGAGTTAATTCCTGGTATCCTTCGGTTGCAATCTCCATATCACTTATCGCAGTCCCGCATCTTGCACACCAGGGCATCACATCAGTTCCTTTATAGATCAGACCACGCTCATAACATTTTTTTAGAAAATGCCATATCGTATAATTATTAACTTCACTCATTGTATAATAAGAGTGGCTCTTTTTTAACCAGTCTTTATCATCAAGGCTTGTTTTCCATTCTCCCCAATCCATCCACATTCCAAGACGAATTGATTGTTCGGTTTGGACCATAGAGAATTTATGGACTCTTTCCTGACATTTCAGAACAAATTTATCTATACCATATTTTTCAATATCCCTCTTGGAAGTAAAACCAAGTTCTTTTTCAACCTCAACTTCAACCCAGAGTCCCTGACAGTCAAATCCATTTTGGTATCTTTGTTCAAATCCCTTCATTGTTTTGTAGCGCTGGAAAATATCTTTATAAGTTCTGCCCCAGGCGTGGTGCACGCCCATAGGATTATTTGCGGTAATAGGCCCATCCTGGAAAGACCACTTCTTTCTGCCTTTGTTCTTATTTTTATATAAGAAGAAGATATTGGTCTTTTCCCAGAATTCCAATATCCGATGTTCAAGTTCTGGAAAATTCAATTCCTTTAGAACCGGTTTAAAATTCATAGTATATATTATATTCAAAAAATGCGTTTTTGTAAAGTATTAAATGTCATTCCTCGGTTCTATTATGTAAAAGTCCTTCCAGTTCTGCAATCCTTTTAATTACCGCTTCCCGGTTGATTGTATTCGGCGATAGTTTCAAATAAATTTTATACTCATTAATCGCCTCTTTATATCTACCAGTGCGAAAATATAAATCTCCCAGGGAGGCGTGTGGTGCAGGAAAATAAGGGTTGATTGAGATTGCTTTTTTATAGCATTCTTCAGCCCTTTCCCATTTACCCTGTCGGTAATAAAAATGACCGAGATTATGATAGCCAAGTGGTGAATCAGGATTTTGTATTATCATTGTTGTAAAAAATTTCTCCTCATTTTTCCAAACAGGGATACGCAAGATTGTGAAAATTATATTATTTATGAAGACGAAGAGAAAGATTGATGATACAGTGGCATTTCTGAAATCAGAAAAGAAAAATTTCTGTTTATCAGGTATAAGCCCGGCGAACAGAATGGCAATACCAATAGACGGGAAATATAGAAATCTCTCAGCAACCGGCATACCTGATAAGGGAAAAATATTCAAGACCGGTATCAATCCAGTAATAAACCAGATACTTCCCAAAAGAATTTGCTGGTTTTTCTTTAAGCGTAGTAGTAAATAAATCAAGATTATCAGGATGATTAAGGAAATGGCAGTTTTACTTAAATTAGTGCTGGCAGAAATGAAATGGTAGTGCCGGGCATTAAGGTTAAATGGAAATAGAAGGATTTGTAAATAGAAAATAATGATTTGTGGAATCATAATGATTCTCTGTAAAAATGGGAGCCCGGATTGACCGGGATTGATTAATGCTTTGATCAGTAAAAATTTCAATAGAAAGTAAAAAATAAATGTGGTAATAATTATTAAAACACCATTTTTAAGATGATTATTGCGGACATTATTGGAATATTTAAATAAGACAATAAGAATAAATACGAGGGGAAATATAAATGCAATTTCTTTTGAAAACAGGGCGCATATTAAACAAATCGCAAATGCAAAAATTTTTATCCACTTTGCTAAATTGATTGTAAAATATATATTCAGGGCAAGCAACATAAACAGAGTTGCAAGAGAATCCATACGGCCGCTTATGAATATAACATTTTCAATATGCGCAGCAAACGCAGTGAATATTAAAGAAACAAAGAATCCTTTTGTAGGATTTAAGAACCAACTCATCAGATAAAAAATATTTATGACGACGAGAATATGAATGATAATATTGGATAAATGGAATCCAGCAGGTTTTCCCTTCCATATGAGATTGTCAATTGTATAAGAGATAATCGTTAGTGGTCTGTAAAATCCATAATCTTCACCAAATACCCTCAGGCTTGTTTTAAATGCATCTAAAAATTTTGATGGATTTTGAACAGTTTGATTCTGTAAAATTAGAGAACGGTCATCCCATACAAAGTCAAAATTCACACTCTGTAGATATAGAATTGAATTTATAACTATGAGTAAGAGCGCCCATTTTAATTTTAAATATTTTACATCTTTCATTACTGAAATTATATTCAGTAATTTAACCCCGTCAATCTACAATTTTGAAGAAATTGAAATTTTATTTGGGTTTTTAGTGAATTAGTTCAATAACTTCTCTCTCTTTTTCTTTTTATAAATTTCTTTCTCTTATCAACCCTGGGACGGGCTTCGTTTATGTTCATAGGCCTTCCTTTAAGGACTGTATTGTTAAGGGCCTGCATTGCGGTTTTTGCTTCATTGTTATCAGTCATTTCTACAAAACCGAATCCCCTTGATTCACCTGTGAACTTATCTTTTATTACTATTGCAGATAATACCTTGCCGAATGCCTCAAATACCTTGCGCAGGTCATCGTCAGTCACATCCCGCGACAGGTTTCCCACATAGATATTCATAAAACCTCCTTAAGGTCTTTATAGACAAGTATATCTATGAAATTATAAAAGTCAACAGTTAATACTTTCCCAATAACTTATTGATATATAATACAGGATACACGATACAATACTAAAACTGGAAGTGCTTTCTGCAAAAATCGTTAGTCGTTATACGGTGTCGCTGCCCGTATAGTAACACGCCAATGGTTGTTCGGGTAGAAAAAGAAAA